>ERZ780190.553-NODE-553-length-41020-cov-6.737239_pt1 | contig 41020 bp, 38 predicted proteins | sample MGYA00510980_ERZ780190 | MGnify/ENA primary metagenome ERZ780190 (study PRJEB29588, sample SAMEA1972188) | human gut metagenome | biome: human gut; feature: human-associated habitat; material: faeces | place: Denmark | collected 2008/2010 ... | reverse complement strand
GGTGGAGAATCTGCAGTGATCAAATCCCACCACAATGTCGGAGGACTTCCGGATTATGTTGATTTCAAAGAGATCATTGAGCCGCTCCGCGACCTCTTCAAAGACGAGGTTCGTAAGGCCGGTCTGGAACTCGGAATTCCGGAGAAGCTCGTATACCGTCAGCCGTTCCCGGGTCCGGGACTTGGTATCCGTATTATCGGCGCCGTAACCCCGGAGAAAGTAAAGATGGTACAGGAAGCTGACGCGATCTACCGCGAAGAGATCGCAAAGGCAGGAATCGACCGCAATATCGGTCAGTACTTCGCAGCACTGACTAATATGCGCTCCGTAGGCGTTATGGGTGATGAGAGAACTTACGATTACGCAATCGCCCTGCGAGCTGTAAACACCATCGACTTTATGACTGCTGAGGCCGCTGAGATTCCGTGGGATGTCCTCGGAACCGTCGCAAGCCGAATCGTCAACGAAGTGCCGCACGTAAACCGCGTACTGTATGACTGCACGGGGAAACCGCCGGCTACGATTGAGTTTGAATAGTAAACAGGGAGCCGGGAAGCCGCATAAACAGCGGACTTTCCGGCTCTTAGTGTGTGGTGTGATACCTGTTTGATACCTATATGTCAAATAGACTTAGTTGCATATTTTTTTGACTTTTGACTTTACGCTCTGTTATTTTGTCAAATTCTGTTATATTACTACAGAGTAAAGGAGAAAATGGATCATAAGTTTCAAAATTTTGCTTACGAATAGCATAACTATGATTAGCATAACAATATATACAGCCATTTTGACAAGTATTATATAGACCTAAATCAATGCTTGCAATACAACCACATTCCAATCGTTGGTTTTTATCTTTTTCTATGTCTATGGAACAATGTAGTAACTTTGAAATAAGTCTGTCATCGATGCATCTAGCATGAGTTATGCCATAAGAAGATAAGTCAATGTCTTCTGCACAGGTATCTATTTCTATGTTATGTGAATAAGCAATTTCTGCAAAGTATCTCGCAAGGGTGTTTTTTTGCTCATAAGATAATTCATAAATATTTTTCCCTTTGATATTATGGGAGATTTTTGTATATAAATCAATAAAACTTATGGTTACTTTTTCTGTATAAAGACAGAGTTGTTCTGTAAGGTATTTGAATCTTTCAATGTGCCAATCAATAGAGTATTTTTCGTTAATGATAATGGGATCATAACGCCATATGACACGTTCTTTTCCAATATAATTGGATAATGTCTGGAAAGTATCAATTCTTGTAGACAAAGTAGGAAGATTTTCTTCGAAATCTTTATCATAGGCGTTAAGTGTAAATTGAAAATAGTACATATAATCTTTCAAAGCGTTAAGTTTATTAATTATTGGCTTAGGATTTTTGCTCCAAAAAACAATACAATCAACAACATCTGGAGATAAGTTGATTTTACTTACTTGGTGAATATTCATAGGATTTCGTACATAGGCATATTGTTCTTTTAAGCGGTTTATAATCCACTCGGAAAAGAAAGCAGGGATATCAGTTCTTCGACTTGCACTTATTATCATAAAATCACTCCAATTCTATTATTAATTGGGCACTTGAACATACCGTCCACGGATTATAACGTGCCAAATTTGGTGTAGGCCAAGTTAATATATCTTTACTTGGATATTTGATACCATAACGTTGATACTCGTTTTGAATGTTATACTCAAAATATCGACAGGAATATGTGTGCCGAATCCCGTATTTTGATAGAGTATCTGAAAATCGTAAAAATAAATCTCTTCCACGACGATTACTATTTACATCATTGATAATTATTATTGATTTAGGTTGCATTCTTTTAATAACATTTTGTATTAGGTTTTTATAAAATTCATTTACAGCAGTCAACTTACCAGTGTTATAAAAATGTGAGATGAGGTATTGTAAAATAAGAAGATTTTTATCAACGGTGTAATGATCTTTAAAAATTTCAAAAACATCAGTGCAAATATACTCCGGATTATATGAGGTTGATTTAAAATAATCTTTAATAAAATTATGCTTGTCATTCCAAAGCGGGTTTATATCTATACCTAAGTAGTTCACGGGAATGCAAAAATTATTTTTTGACAAATAGTTTTCAAAAGCAGCTAAATCTGGAGATGCTCCACATCCCAGAGATAATATATTGAATGTATCTTTATATGGAAGACTATTGATAGAATGTAAAGCATATTCAATTTCAGAAGCATATTTATGGAAATATTTACATACATAAAAATTCAAGACATTATTACATGTATAATCAAGTCTTCCATTGGGGTGTCTAGAAGGAAAATGAATTTGTTCTAGACATTGTTCACAGTCTTGGGGGCAAACAGTAGGATGAGAACATGATGTATTACAATAGCCACAATTTTCATTTAGACATTTTTGTCGATAGTTCATATCACAATAATTCGTTAAGTTTTCTATAAGCATTTTTATCCTCCATTCCCTTAAAAACAAACATATGTTCTGTATAATAATAACATGGTTGAACTCTTTAAGCAAGATTTTGAATGAGAAATCATGATTTTCTCCATTGATAACTATTATTTTTCTTGTCATTTCCTTTTTCATCAACGCTACTGCTGGAAACTGGCCAGTTGATTTTCCATTCAAAATATTCGTCCTCTGAAATCTCTCCGCTTTTTAGCTGTTCTTTCCGCAAACCCCATTCACGCAGAAATTCATTTACCAGACCATAATCAATCCACATACCGACAGGAGCATGAGCAGGCCATTCGTCACTATCATTATAGCGAACAGACTTATCATCAGAAACGTTGCACTTGCCGGGATTGCGGACAAGCTGAAACAGATGAAAGGTATTGCGGTTGTCCTCGTCAAGCCAGAAAAAAGTCTGCATAATGTCCTCAGCGCAGCCGGGGGCTTCTATAATAAAATTGATATAGTTGACATTCAAAATCCTGGCAATTTCCATGAGAGTATCTTTTTTGGGAACACGATAGCCGGATTCATATTGTGCCACACGAACATCAGCGTTGCGCTCCTCATATCCCAGCTTCAATCCTAGTTCTCGTTGTGTTAATCCCCGAAATGTGCGGATTCTCTTAATTCGCTCTCCCAGTATCATAATTTTGTGTCCTTTCCTTAAACTTTACAAATTACACACCATAATCCATTCTTCTTCGTTTTCCCGTACAATATCAAAACCGATTTTTCGATACATTTCAGCCGCATAATTAGCCTTTTGAACAGAAAGTGAAACACGTTTATAACCATGTGTTTTCAACAAAGATAGCATTTCTTTCATCATATCGGTTCCTATCCCCTGTCCCCGGTATTCTTTGTATAGAGAGATGGCAAGAGAGGGCGTTTCATCATCAATATGTCCGTAATCGTGTATAATGCGTACCCAGACAGCACCAACGATTTTTTGTTCAACTTCTGCGACTAATGCGAAATCAGCTTTTGATGCCCCGAAGCGGTCAACATAAATTTGTAATTCGGGAGAAGCGATAATATTTTTCGGTGGCGGCTTTATACCGTCTGGAATAAAAATAGCTTCGTATAGAAATTCATTCAATAGAGGATATTCCATTACCGTCATTTCTCGTATCGTGTATTCCATAAAGCCCTCCTGTGAAAATAGTTATCCCGTTTCCTACATTGTAGCATACCTAAAATAATACGGCAACAAAAACTTATCAGAAATGCTAAATTTAATAAAAAAGATAAACTTAACAAAAAAGCTATTGACAATAGCAGAAATATTAAGCATACTGAAAATACAGAACTTAACAAAAAAGTTAAAAATCCAAAAGGAGGACGTGTATTTGAAAAATGATTTATTTGTAACAGCCGGAGAAGTGGCGCAGGACTTAGGCATTTCCAAACCATTTGCTTATAAGCTGGTGCGGCAGATGAACGAAGAACTGGAAGCAAAAGGTTTTATCACAATCGCCGGACGAGTGAGCAGAAAATACTATGAAGAAAAATTTTATGGCATGGCACAGGCGAATTAGGAAAGGAGTGAGATTATGGCGGCGTACAAAGACGAACAGCGGGGAACATGGTATGTGTCCTTTCACTATTATGACTGGACTGGTAAGAATTGCCGGAAAGTTAAGAGGGGATTTAAGACCAAACGGGAAGCAACAGAGTGGGAACGGCATTTCCGTATGAAAGAAGCGGCTGACTTGGATATGACTTTTGAGGAATTTGTTCAGGCATACACAAGAGATATGAAGCCGAAACTGAAACACAATACCTGGCTGACGAAAGAGCATATCTTGAGGACAAAGCTACTGCCCTATTTCAAGGATAAGAAAATGCGTGATATTCGTCCGAAAGATATTATCCAGTGGCAGAATGAACAGATTTCCTATCGTGATGAAAAAGGAAAGCCCTATGCTCCGACTTATTTGAAAACTCTGCAATCAGAATTGAGTGCACTGTTTAATCATGCGGTACGGTTCTATGAACTGAAAAGCAATCCTGTTGTAAAGGCGGGGCCGTTGGGAAAGGGAAAAGCGGAGGAAATGTTGTTCTGGACAAAAGAGGAATATCTGAAATTCATTGAAGCGGTAAAGGACAAACCATATTCCTATCATGCGTTTCAGATATTGTACTGGTGCGGTTTACGAGTGGGCGAACTGTTAGCTCTCACGTCGCAGGATATTGATTTTGATAACAAAGTCATTCGGATAACAAAATCTTATCAGCGATTGGAGGGTAAAGATGTAATTACAGACCCGAAAACTCCGAAAAGCAAACGAAATGTAAGTATGCCGGATTTCTTATGTGAAGAACTGAAAGATTATATCGGCAGATTATACGGGATTCTTCCCACTGACCGTATCTTTCATCTGACAAAAAGCTTTCTGCACCATGAAATGACAAGAGGGGCGGAAAAAGCGGGAGTGAAACGCATTAGAATCCACGATTTGCGACATTCTCATGTATCACTGCTTATCAGCATGGGATTTTCGGCGGTATCAATCGGAAACAGGGTGGGGCATGAAAGCGTGGATATTACTTATCGCTATGCTCATATGTTCCCGACGGAACAGACACAAATGGCAAAATTGCTGGATGAAGAATTTAAGGAGGGCGCAGAGGAATGAGCGGCACACACAAATATCCGACAATCAGTTTCCGTATCTCTCCGAGAGAGAGGGAAGAAATCGAAGCAAAGATTTTCACAAGCGGCATGAAGAAAAAAGATTATTTTGTCCGTTCCTGCATTTATAACCGGGTGTGCGTGGTAGGCAAGAAAGAAACAGTTTATCAGATTGTGGAACGGTTGCAGGAAATGGAGAATCGGCTGGTGGAACTGGCGGAGCAAATTGATGGCAAAAAGCCGGGGATTACTTCCGAAGAAATCAGAGATTTGCGGGAAGCCTATGAAGATATGCTGAAAGCAATTCTTTGGATGTTGGACGGTGCAAGGTATCTGTGGCAAGGCGAAGAAAAAAGCCCTGACAGCGGCAACTGTTAGGGCTGTGATAACTGGAAAACCTCTGTTATCAACAATCACAATTCAAGTATAGCAGAGGTTTCTTCCGGTGACAACGAATTTTTCAAAAACGGAGGACATTATGGCAGGAACGAGAACAGAATTACAGATGATTAAAATGTCGGAGATACAGTCGCAGGAGGTGGCGTGGCTGTGGTTTCCGTTTATCCCTTATGGAAAGCTGACGATTGTACAAGGCGATCCGGGGGACGGTAAGACAACGCTTGTGCTGAACATAGCGGCGAAGCTGTCAAAAGGCGAGGGTCTGGACAGCAAAATGAAACTGACGGAGCCGCTGAATGTAATTTACCAGAGTGCGGAGGACGGGCTTGCAGATACGGTTAAGCCCCGTTTGGAAGCGGCAGGAGCAAATTGTGAAAATATTTCCGTCATTGACGAGAGCATAAAATCACTTTCCATGATAGATGAACGTCTGGAAGAAGCAGTCATAAGGACAAAGGCGAAGCTGCTGATTTTAGACCCGATACAGGCGTATCTCGGCGGCGGTATGGATATGAACCGGGCAAATGAAGCAAGGGATATGACAAAGAAGCTGGCGACTCTGGCGGAGAAATATCAATGTGCCATTGTACTTGTAGGGCACATGAACAAAGCGGCTGGAAATAAGGCAGCATATCGGGGCATGGGTTCCATTGATTTCTTTGCGGTGGCAAGGAGTGTCCTGCTGGTCGGCAGAGTGGAGGGCGAAGCGAATATAAGGGCGGTAGTCCAGATAAAAAACAATCTGGCGGCGTTTGGGCACCCGAAAGCATTTGAGTTGTCGGAGGACGGTTTTCACTGGCTCGGAGATTATGAGATTACCGCTGATGAAGTGTTGGGCGGTATCGCTCCGAAAGCGAATAAGCTGGAACAGGCGAAGCGTCTGCTCCGGGAAGTGGCAGAAACAAACAATGCCATGCAGAGCAATGAGATTTTCAATCTTGCAGAGGAACAGGGTATATCCAGACGGACGCTTGAAAATGCGAAAAAGGAATTGAGTATCAGAGCAAAGCGGATAAACAATTCGTGGTATTGGGAACTGGATAAAATCAAGCCGGAATAAGGCAACAGCGCAACAATGCAGAGTATATAGAATTTGCGGGCTTGGTGTCTGCAAGGTTGCAAAAGATATAGACCTTGCGTTGTTGCGGTCTTGAAAAGGAGGGCGAATATGATACGACAGCCAGAATGTAGCAGAAAATTCCATGCAAAGAATACTGACCCGGAGCGAAGCTGTCTGAACGTGGAATACTGCAATGAAAATGTTAAGGACGTATATCACGAATTATTTGATGAAGCACTCGCCTGGTACAATGAGAAGCAGACCAGAAGTGACCGCCGGATTGACGATTATTATGAGAAAATCCGTTCCGGCAAGCAGGAAAGGCCATTCCATGAAATTATTTTGCAAATCGGGGATAAGGACAACATGGGGGCAAAGACAGAGAACGGACAGCTTGCGGCAAAGGTGCTGGATAAATATATGCGGGATTTCCAGCGGCGAAATCCTACGTTAAGAGTATTTAGTGCCTATCTTCATATGGACGAAGCAACGCCCCACTTGCATATAGATTTTGTACTGTATACGACAGGAAGCAAGCGGGGACTTGATACAAGAGTTTCTTTGAAACAGGCGTTATCTGCTCTCGGATTTAAAGGCGGTACAAGGCGGGAAACGGAATTAAATCAGTGGGTGGCTTATGAGAAAGAACAGCTTGCCGCCGTCATGCTGGAACATGGGATTGAGTGGGAGAAGAAAGGCACACATGAAAAGCATTTATCTGTTTTGGACTTTGAGAAAAAGGAGCGGGCAAAGGAAGTCGCAGAATTGGAGCAATCTATTTCTGACGGAAAAGAGCGATTATCAGATATTCAGATTCAGCATAGAAAAGCAGTGCAGGAAACAGAGCAGATACGGCAGAAGGGCGAAGCAATCCGGCAGGAAGTGTCGGAACTTTCGGAAACAAGTGATTTGCTGAAGGAGCAGGCGACAACGCTGGCAGAGGACAAGAAAAAGCTGCTGTCTGATAATGTGAAATTGGAGAAGCAACAGAAGAAATTGCAACAAGATATTGAGAAAATGGTTCAGTCTAAGGCGGTTATGGAACGGAACATACACGCTTATGACGAGGACGAGAAGTGGCAGCTGCCTGAACCGGCGGCGTTGATGTCTGCAAAGGCTTATAAGGATAAAAAAGCTTTTCCGCTTGTGGAGAAATTGAAAGAAACGATAAAAGCACTGACAATTAAATGCGTCCAGCTTGCAGAACAGGGAAAGAAGCTAAAAGAAAAAGTTACCCGGCAGGAGCAGCAGATCAGTCGCTTGACAGATAAGGTCATGGAGCAGAGCGACATTATTGACCGATTGCAGGAGAAAACGGCAGATTTGGGGCGTTTGGAACGCTATTTCGGCAGAGAACAGGTGCAGTCGATAGTTGAGCGGTCTAAGACCCTGGAATGGGCAGAAAAGGAAAATAAACGTCCGAAACGTGTATTTGATGTGAGCAGATAGGGGGGATTGATAGAATGACAGATATGGAGAAAAAAGTTATGGTTCGGCTGTGTGCGAAAATCCTTTCAGAAACAGATTTGTATGATACAGATATGGAAGTACGCAATCTAATTGACTGGATATGTGTGTCGGAGCAGATAAAATCAAACAATAACGAGATACGAAGTATAACCGGGGAATATAAGCGGATAGAGCCGGATTGCCAGGAGGGAGTGCGGACGCAGTTGGAGCACATGAAGTCACTCTGTAAAGAACGTGAGAGCTTGTATGAGAAGCAGAATGATTTGAAAGGGCAGAAGCAGAAAATCGAGAGAGCGTTGGAAGGGTAGGGATTTGGGGCATGGCGGCGGCTGTGTCCCTTATTTATTGTGGAAAAATTGCTAATGGTATGCTAAAATCAAGGAGCAAAGATAAAAACGCAACGTAAGAGAAAATCCCTTACAGAGCCGGTAGGTAGCCCGGCCGCATCATCTGGTGTAAGTAACCCTCCCTCCTTAGGGTCGTCCATTCTTTGTTCATACAATCATTTAAGGAGGAATTGTCATGGACAAAGTATCGGGCAGATTGACAGTATTTTTTGAGGAACCATTCTGGATAGGTGTGTTTGAGCGCATATCGGAGGGAAAATTATCTGTATGCAAGGTTACGTTTGGGGCGGAGCCGAAAGATTATGAGGTATACGATTTTGTTTTGAGAAATTACTATCGACTGAAATTTAGTCCGGCTGTGGCAACTGATGTAAAAGAAGCTGGCCGCAATCCGAAACGGGTACAGAGAGAAGTGCGGAAACAGGTACAGAATACCGGGATAGGAACGAAGTCGCAACAGGCTTTGAAATTACAGCAGGAGCAGTTGAAAACTGAACGTAAAGCTGTGAGCCGGGAACAACGGGAAGCAGAGAAACAGCGGCAGTTTGAACTGAAACAGCAGAAAAGGAAAGAGAAGCATAGGGGCAGGTAACGCCTGCCCTTGGCCGCTTATAGGAGTTTTTAAAATTCAGATTAAAAAATGAAAGAGAGTAATACATGTGAAGTTTGCTTTTTGGAATGTACATCAAAATCCGGTTATAAATCATTATATTGTTGATCTTATATATGAAAATGAATTAGATATAATCGTGTTGGCAGAATATAAAGATAATGAACAGAAGTTGATTGATGAACTAACTCAAAAGGGTATATACATGGAGAAATATTTGACTTCCGGTTGTGATCGTATTATGATGTTTGGCTCTATTCAAAAAGTAATGCCCGCAAATCAAAACAAATACTATTCAATACAAATTATTGATAAAAAGTGTATTTTGTGCGGAATGCATTTGCCGAGTAGAATTTATTCGGATCACCAAGAGAGAAGGAATATTGTAATAGACAGGATTGTCGAAGACATTAATGAATTAGAGATGAAATTGAAAATAGAAAATACTATTATATTAGGAGATGTAAATGAAAATCCTTATGATGTAGGATGTTTAAATGCAACAAAATTTCATGGTATATCTAGTGGAGCGGATGCAGAAAAAGGAAGTCGAACAGTTATGAGTAAAACATTTAAAATGTTTTATAATCCCATGTGGAACCTTTTTGGAGACTTCAGATATCCACCAGGGACATACTATCATAATGGGAGCGAGCCTAGCAATTCTTTTTGGAATATTTATGATCAAGTAATGATCCGTCCAAGCATGAGGAAATGGTTCGTTGATAACAGTTTAAAAATTCTTGTGAAAATCCAGGAGTATTCTTTAGTTGATAAATTTAGACATCCTCGAAAGGATATTAGCGATCATTTGCCGATTGTTTTTGAGATAAAGGAGGAAAATATATGAGTCATGATTTTAACCTTGATGGACTTCTAAACTACGATGATGATCAGGCGGTGTCTCCAGATACAATTATATCAGAATTGGGAAAACAGTTAGAAGAAGCTACGAATGGATTTGTCAAAGGTGTAGTAAGGGAATATGAAGGGTCTATTGAATCTTATGATCAGCTATCAGCTTTTGCGTCAATTGCCTCTGCATTGGGAACTTCAGTAATACACAAAGATATTCAGGATAATCTTGGAGCGATAGGATATCAGAATTTTAAATTTGAATTTTTTTTGACGGCACCTAAAATTGAAAACTACAAATATAGGATTTTGTTTTTTGAATATGGCATTGGAATGTATCCAGTCAAAATTGTTCTTGAACAAGGGATTGCAGATGAAATATTTAAGAAAGAAAATGCTAATTATATAATTGAATATGAAACAAAAAATGAATTGGAAAATGTAATCATAAATATTTTAAAGACAAAGAAAGTTATAAAGGTTATGCAAGAACTAATCTATGCAACAAAAAGGTTTGAAAGGCTTGATAAAAAAGAGCTTAAGTTGGTAGATAAATCGTCAGATGAGAATGATGAGTAAAGGAGTCTTTGGGGTTATATTACATGGTGCTAGCACCATGTAGATAGAGCAATTAAGGAGAAATATTCGTGATACCCGTATGATACCTGTTTGAACGGAAACTATGAATAAGGCGTGAAATTTGGATATTATAAATATAAAAATCCGCAAAAGACAATTATATATTTAACGATTATGTTATAGTTGCAGGGAGTTTGAATAAACAAAAATGTTTAGTAAATCCAGCGTTTATGCGGGTTTGCAGCACTTTTAAAAGTCTTTTGATAACAATTTGATAACGGTTGCATGAGAGCCATTATTCTTGTGATCTGGTGGTTTTAGGGTTAGAGAATGATTGACAGGTGGTTGTGCAACAAATAAATCCATATTTATCTAAAAAGCCCTTAGCTGTGGGTATAAAACTCATAGCTAAGGGCTTTTGTCGTGCTTATTTATCTGGGTTGAGTTTGTCTTGGAACATTTCGACCGTAAATGGTAAACCACACATCTCTAGAACTACACCTCCAAGTTTGAGATAATGTTGGAAAAGTTGTACAATACACTTTTCCCATTTTTCACACTAGGAGGTCAATTATGAACACCAAACTTGCCACAGCACAGATCCGTGTAAAAAACTGGGCTGCTATTATTCAGGAGCGCAACGAATCTGGTCTGTCTGTCAAAGATTATTGTGCACAGCATCAGCTTTCATGAGACTCTTATTATTACTGGCTCCGCAAAGTGAAAGAGGCCCTGCTTGTAGAAAGCGGCTTTGTTGAAGTAACGCAGCCAAAGCAGTTCCCTGTGCAGAGGTCTGTAACAGCTGATCCAAATGAAATTTTCGCTTCTTCTGTTATACCGGATCCATAAAAGCGAAGGAGACTGATCGTCCGTATGGCACTTGCGTTATCAAAAGAACAGCTGGCAAAACTGAATAAAAAAGATATCCTGCAGCTCTTGCTTGAAAGCATGGAGCAGGAAAAAGAATTACGTAGCCAGCTGGCTGTTCTTACGGATGAGTTGAAACGGACAAACCAGCAGATGCAGGTGATCCTTGAAAAATGGAACCTTGCGCAGGCAACTCGTTCTTCTGAAAAAATGACATATGATACCGGAGCCTGCCAGCAGTTGGAACTAGCCATCATGTACGCGGAATGTTTCAATGAAGCAGAAGCATGTTTTTTACGGCAAATCTTGCTAATAACCCCAAGTTTCGCCTATAATAGGATTCAGTATGAATAATAGAAAGAAGGGGGTTAAGCAATGCAGGCATATACATATATTTCTAAGGGAAGGTTTGAATTAGTGGAAAAACCAAAACCGGTGCTTATGCACGAACGGGATGCGATTGTAAAGGTAACACTGGCCAGCATCTGTTCCAGTGATCTGCATATCAAACACGGAAGTGTGCCGCGGGCGGTCCTTGGAATTACAGTCGGTCATGAGATGGTAGGAATTGTGGAAGAAGTTGGGTCAGCGGTGACCCATGTGAAGCCGGGGGACAGAGTCACTGTAAACGTAGAGACCTTCTGCGGTGAATGCTTTTTCTGTAAAAATGGATATGTAAATAACTGTACGGACGAGAATGGCGGCTGGGCCCTGGGATGCCGTATCGACGGCGGGCAGGCCGAATATGTGCGGGTTCCATTTGCGGATCAGGGATTAAATAAGATTCCGGATGGAGTGACGGACCGGCAGGCACTGTTTGTGGGAGATGTGCTGGCGACCGGCTATTGGGCGGCGAGAATCTCTGAGATCACGGAGGAAGATACGGTTTTGATCATCGGTGCCGGTCCGACGGGTATCTGTACCCTTCTCTGCGTAATGTTAAAGAAACCGAAACGAATTATTGTCTGCGAGAAAGATGAAAACCGCGTCCGCTTTATAAAGGAGCACTATCCAGATGTATACACCGTTTTACCGGAGGAATGTCTGGAATATGTTCAGAAAAACAGTGATCATGGCGGAGCCGATGTAGTCCTTGAGGTGGCAGGAGCCCCCTCTACTTTCCGGTTAGCCTGGGAATGTGCAAGGCCTAATGCAATCGTCACAGTGGTAGCGCTCTATGACGAAGCCCAGACGCTGCCGCTTCCGGATATGTATGGCAAGAATCTTACCTTTAAAACCGGCGGTGTAGATGGATGCGACTGTGAGGAGACGCTTCGCCTCATTGCAGAGGGCAAGATCGATACGGAACCGCTTATTACCCATACCTATCCGCTTAGCCGGATCGAAGATGCATACGAGCTTTTTGAGAACAAGAAAGATGGAGTGATTAAGGTAGCGGTGGAGTGCTAGTTGGATAAAGAAAGGTAAGAGATACATGCAGAACATCAGATGGGCAGTTCTTGGAACCGGAGTGATTGCAAATGAAATGGCCGTGGCCTTAAAGAAAAACGGGCGAAACATCGATGCGGTGGGTAACAGAACCCATGAGAAAGCGGTTGCATTTGCAGAAAAATATGGGATAAAAAAGGTATATGATAATTATAATGACATGTTTACAGACCCGGATATTGATGTAATCTATATCACAACTCCCCATAATACCCATATTGATTTTATGCGCAGGGCAATTGAGAATGGAAAGCACATTCTGGTCGAAAAATCTATCACCTTAAACAGCCGGGAACTGGATGAGGCAATTGCTCTGGCGGATAAAAAGGGTGTTGTCATAGGTGAGGCCATGACGATTTATCATATGCCGATTTATAAAAAGCTTAAAGAGATTCTTGAGTCAGGGAAACTTGGAAAGGTGAATCTGATCACTATGAATTTTGGAAGCTTCAAAGAATATGATATGAACAACCGCTTTTTTAATAAAAACCTGGCAGGAGGTGCCATGCTGGATATCGGGGTGTACGCGCTTTCCTTTATTCGGTGGTTTATGGATTCCAAGCCGGATCAGCTTTTATCCCAGGTAAAACCGGCACCTACAGGAGTGGATGAACAGGCAGGATTGCTGCTGATGAATCAGGAAGGCCAGATGGCATCTGTCATGTTGTCGCTGCATTCCAAGCAGCCGAAAAGAGGCATGGTATCCTGTGAAAAGGGATATATAGAAATCATGGAATATCCGAGAGCCTGGGAAGCGAGAATCACCTATACAGATTCCGGAGAAACGGAAGTGATTCAGACCGGTGAGCATGCAGATGCGTTGGCCTATGAGCTGGCGGATATGGAGAAAGCCATCCGTGGGGATGCAGAATGCATGCATTTGGATTATACAAAAGATGTGATGGATATGATGACGGAATTCAGAAAAGAATGGGGATTTCAGTATCCGGAGGAGATGTAAATTATGGTACGAAAACACATCTTTTTTTCAGGTGATGTCCAGGGCGTCGGCTTCCGCTACCGCTCCTTTTATATCGCCCAGTCCCTTGGCCTGGCCGGTTGGGTGGAGAACCTGTGGGACGGAAGAGTGGAGATGGAAGTGCAGGGAAGCGAAGCTTCCATTCGGGAAATGTTAGATCGGATTCAGCAACAGAGATGGATCAACGTGGCGGATATGGAGATCACAGAGATTCCCTGTGAAGAAGAACGGGGATTTAAGATAAGATAAAAACGAGGGGGATGTTACTATGTTTATCAATTTTTCCAATCATCCAAGCAAACTTTGGGCAGAGGATGAGAGAAATGCGGCTCTTCAGTATGGCACGATTGAGGATCTGGCCTTTCCGCAGGTTCCGGCAAATATGAGTACGGATGGTGTTCGTAAGTTGGCAGAAGAATATGCGGAAAAAATTCTTGCGAAAAAACCAGACTGTGTTATGTGCCAGGGAGAATTCTGTTTAAGCTGGCATGTGATTGCCCGCCTGAAAGAAGCGGGAGTTCGGGTGGCAGCAGCCTGCAGCGAGCGGATAGTTGAGGAAGTATACGGAGAAAACGGTACGGAAAAGCGAAGCGTGTTCCGTTTTGTACAGTTTCGGGAGTATTAAAAAAATCCTCCGGCTGTACCGTCAGGTGCAGTCGGAGGAGAGAAATTAATTATCGATGTAATTTTCTTTCTATTTTTTCATAGAGTTCAACGTAGGCCTTCAGTGCCTTTCGTACTGTATCAATGCTGTATCGATTGTCATCCTCACCAGCATGATTAGCCTGATTACGAATCTGTTTCAATTCCATGTGAAGACGTACTAAAACGTTAATGTCTTTCTTTTCTTTCTGGTGTTCACTGATGCGGTAGCAGCGGCTTTCCCAGGCAGTATCTTTTTTGGGCGGATTGATATAGCAATTGGGATATCCACGGTAATATTCAATTTTATCCAGATTGTCAATTTCACTTAAATTGAGGAAGAAAGTTCTATTTTTATCTTTCTTTGTCCAGCCAAATTTCTGGAAAATATAGTTTTCTACAGATTCCCAACGCTGCTTTGGAGAATTATCATCGTTTAAGTGCTCTTTCTCACTTTTCTTAATGATTGTGCCGGAAGGAGTCACATCAAATAATTCTTTGCAATACAGGAAGTTATGTTCAATGATCTCTTTTGGCATCTTGCTTTCCACAAGAGTGAGAGCCTGCTGGATAAAGTCTTTTTCAATACACCATTTAATTTCGTTGATGGTTTTTCGCTTGCTGTTGTCTAAAAGCTCATCACCATAGCTGTCACGAATCAAATCCTGGAAGAGTCTTAAATAGCTGGAATTATCAAGCGATGCCGGAGTGCCTCCAAGTTTTTTCAGTGAATCGGAAAGGTTTGATAAACCGGATTCAAATTTGTTGACATCACACAGCTGAATACCTTCGGCTGTTGTTCTCATGCTGTCCAGAACCTTCTGTTCGATTTCTCCTTTGAAATTTTTCATAGACTGATCAAGAGATTTGATCTGCCCATAGTTGATACATTCATGGATACCGGAAACAAAGTTTATAATGTCGAAAATCTCAGCTGAGGATGTGAAGTAGGCGCGGCTGACTCCATTTACAGGCTGGAATTCTACATTATAGATATGTTCAGGTTTGATCTCGATATTTTCCATCTGAAGCAGGGATAAAACAGTATTTAAAATCTCCTGAGCTGTACGGAAACCACCGTGGGTATCTACAAGGATGTTTAAATCCGGATAATGATTCTTAAGAAGACGGATCTCTTCAATCACATCATGGATAAATTGACGGCTGTTTTCGGAGTGTTCCTCCGCACGTTTTACCGGATCAGTTTCTTTACTGCCGAAATTTGTACAGATCTCTTTGTAGGACAGTGGCGACTGATGTTTTTGCGCAAATGTGGATGTGGTGAATGCGAAATAGTTTCGTGCTGTATCTTTAAAATCGCCGTATCTTGGATCAGTCAGTTCAACGGTGTCGTCCAGAGTAGCTGGAGAACAGATCATAAGAATTCCATCCAGTTTTTCACCATTGTTCTTTTCTGCAAATTGATGCATCAGCATATAAGGAACAGGCTCTAACTGATAATAGTATTCTTCCGGAACTTCGGTTTGATCCGTCGAAAGCATCGCAATACCTTTACGGGGATTCGGGCTGATCGTGCTCAAAGTCAGCAGAAGGAGATTTTTGGTTCCTTTTTCAGCTGGACTATCGGGAGCAAAGTCGAAGAAGCTGCCATTTGCTGGAAGTGTAAAAGTTTTTTTAGCACAATCACTAACTATTTTTTCGTCCATATTTGACCTCCTCATACTTACAGTCCTGACAAAGCAGATCCGTCGGACTACATATATAATGAATTATACGGCAAAATTGCAAAAATCACAATAAACTTTATTGTGGTTACACATAAATTTGCACAAATATGCACATAGATATGCTTTCGTACGATGTTTTTCTTCTTTTGCGTACCTTAAACAATTCTGTCGGGGACCATATCAGATGGGAGTTATCTCGCATCTGATATAATTCAAGTGTCCAAAAACAGTGAAACTCTTGCTGTATCATATAACCATCAAAGAGATGGAGGGAAACGAATATGGCAAAACTGACAAAACACGATAAGAAGTCAATTGAAAAGAGCATGGCTGTGCCGGCTGAGCGCGGTCCGGTATGGAACAGACGTCCGGTTGTTTTTGCGGATAAGCGCCGCACCTGTTCCCGCAGAAACGGAAAGATGGAATGTTTGAAGGAACTTCGCAATTATTAAAGGAAGTGTCCAAAAACAGTGAAGAAGATAAGTTATTCTATTATTATCAAAGTGATTGTTAACAGACGATTAGGAGGAAATGAGTATGAGTATGAATACAAATCAGGTTTTACAGGATGTAACAGTAGAAATGACAGCAGAGCAGGAGGCATACAGAAAAGCGGAAAAACGCCGCTTTGTAATCGCAGTGGTGATTGCGATATTGGGCACACTGACTGCGTTCAGTGAGAGCGGGGACGGAAACGCCAGCCTTGTGGGGATGATGATCGGGACACCGATGGCATTTGTCCTTTTCGGAGGAATCCCATATGGTTGGAACCTTGTGTCTAAGGTGACACGCTATTTTGAGTGGATTCTGTTCCTCCCAATTATGGGATGGCTGATTTATTTCGGCGTGAAACTGATGGCTTCCATGTGCTGCGGCTGGTTCTTCTTTGGCCGTGAGTGCCTGGTACGTATCAAAGTGAAAGGAGGAAGGGGATAATGAACTACTATATTTCAGATCTTCATTTCGGTCACGCCCGGCTCAATGAGAAGATTGACTGCCGGGGCTTTGAAAGCACCGAACAGATGGATGAATATATGATTGCCCAGTGGAATTCACGGGTAAAAGATGGGGATCATGTATTCATCTTAGGAGATCTGAGTGTTTCTTCCCAGGGAGAGGAGGTGAATCAGATTTTTCATCGTCTGAAGGGCAGGAAAACACTGTTAATAGGAAATCATGACACATACCTTCAGGATCCGGCATTTGATAAGGGGCTGCTTGAACAGGCAGTCCCTTATCTGGAATTGCAGGATGGGAGGTACAGCCTGGTATTATCACATTATCCGATTCTTTTTTACAATGGACAGTATATTCTGGATCAGGAAGGACGGCCAAAGACCTATATGCTGTACGGACATGTGCATAACGGTCCGGATGAACAGAAGATCCGCGAATATCTGAAAGATGTACGTAAACATCCGAAATGGAATTGTGTTCTAAAAAGAGAGGATGAGACACTATGCCAGCTGATTAATTGTTTTTGCATGTTTTCTGATTATATACCGCTGACACTGGAAGAGTGGATTGTGGCGAACCGGAACAGATATAGAAACCAGTGAAATATGTAAAATAATGGAAATACTCCCCCGGTTCCGGAGAAAATGCGATATAATGAGCACAAGAGAGCCATAGGGAGCTTGCTCACTTTTGGCGAACGGCGAAGTGATTGAGTGATGAAATCACGAAATAATATCTGCAAATGAGAATGCGAGGAAGTAGAATTATGATCAAAGAAACTACAGTGTCATGGCTGGAGATCCCTTATATTACCTTAACATTTTGTCTGCGCTTTCTGAAACCATCGGAAGTTCCGGAACAGAAGGTTTCAGCTCTGCGCGGTGGTCTGGGTGAGATGCTGCTGAGAAAAAACTGTGTGGCAGACCGCAATTGTGATGAATGCAGGTTTCAGGACAGCTGCATCGTATGGAATGCATTTTATACACCAATGCGTTTTAAACCGGCATATATGACCGGAAAAGAAAGCCTGGGATACCTGATAGAGTGCGACAATCAGGAAACGGATATGGATCCGCGTCATGGATTTGTATTCCGCTTGAAACTATTTGGACGCAATATTGCGCTGTTCAGCCAATATCTGGATGCGTTTTGGCAGCTTGGACAGGCCGGAATCGGAAAAGATCATGCCAGATTTGAAATCGCAGCGGTTTTATCAGAAGATGAAAGCATGATTTTAGATGAAAATCAGATTCATATGGAGAACTTCCGGATCCGGACTGTAGGAGATTACATATCTCAGAGAAAATGGGAGCTTGGAATCGGAAGGGGATGCGGCAGGGAAGAGAAGCATGTCTGCCGGATTAACTTCCTCACACCCCTGGCCCTTCGGAAGGAGCGCATCGATCTCTATGATTTTGATGCAGATGCTATCTGGAGAGCTGTACACCGGAAAATTCAGATGATGAGCTGTTTTGATGAAAATCCGGTTGAACTGGAAAAGCCTCTTGTCTGGCCCCGGATGCTGGAATCTCATATTGCACGTTCTGGAATCCGCCGGTATTCGAATACCCATAAGAGCAAGATGGAGTTAAAAGGAATACGGGGTGTAGTCGTGATGGAAGACATCACCGAAGAAAGACTGGAAGAACTTTTAGCGGGAGAGTTGTTCCATATAGGAAGAAATAATAGTTTTGATTTCGGTCGCTACTTAATAGAAAGAGGGGAATAAGTGAGAAAATCAGTCTGTTTAAATCCGGAAGAGATCTTTCATGTTCACACCTGGCGCTGCGGGCATGCCGGAGAGGAACGTGAGGAAGAGTATATCAAAGTAGCCATTCACCTGGGCGCGAAACAGATTACATTCACGGATCATGCACCATTTCCAGGTGATCTTTTTCGTGGAAGAATGAAGATGGCAGAACTTCCAGAGTATGAGGACACACTGTGGGAACTTCGAGCAAAATATCAGGGAAAAATAAAGGTAAGAATAGGACTTGAGGCGGAATATCTGCCCGGATTTCAGTCTTATTATGAAAAACTGAAAGAAGATGAAGGGATAGAATATCTGCTTCTGGGACAACATTTTTACGAGTTAGCGCCCGGTGAATACAGCTTCTCTAAAAAAGGACTGAGCGGCCGTGCAGACGGAATCGTCAGAGCAGAGTTAGAGGGAGTGGAAAGCGGATATTTTTCCGGCATAGCACATCCGGATCGGAGCTATCGCTACTTAAAACCTGGAGAACAAGCAGACATAGGAATTGTAAAAGAACTAATTAATGCCGCCGCAGAATATCACATTCCTTTAGAAAAAAATATCAGTTCAATGGAAGCAAACTGGTATTATCCGGAGATATTCTGGAAATATTGTACCGACGATTATCTGGTCGGTTTAGATGCCCATTCTGTATCGGAGATGATGAGAAGATATCATTACTCAACTTTTTTTGATGGAGTCAATTAAAATTAACCAATTAAAAGTGTGCTGTAAGTACTTCTCAAACCCAGAAAAAAGAGGTATACTAAAAGAAGGAATGGGACTGTCAAATATGAACAAATTGTGAACTTCCAAAAAACACCCTTCAAAAATGCCTTTTTCAGAATATTCTGAAAAACTTCTGGAAAAATGGACCCGCAAAGCCTTGATTTACAAGGGTTTCCAGAGGCAAGGGTAGAAATGAAGGACGCCCCTTTCAGGGCATTGACACAATAAGACGGTCTGTGATCACATTGATGATATCGAGGTAGAAATGAAGGTCGCCCCATTCAGGGCATTGACACAATTCCGAGTGAAGCATGACCTACCTGCTGCTTTGTGTAGAAATGAAGGTCGCCCCTTTCAGGGCATTGACACATCCTGACGATATTTCGTTACGAAAACGCGTGTTGCAGTAGAAATGAAGGTCGCCCCATTCAGGGCATTGACACGTTGATTTATTCACTGCGTAGCAGCCATTGAACTTCGGGTAGAAATGAAGGTCGCCCCTTTCAGGGCATTGATACTAATCTGAGGCATTATTCTTTTGCGCAAATCGATAAAAACAGTTGAAATACTTATTGTTAAAGAACAACTTGTCTAATTTTTCTGAATTCCCCATGTTAGACTTAACTCATGAAACGAAAATGAATATTTGTAGACGCACTTTTGATGTGTGTTTTTTGATAGACAAATACTGCAAAATGTGGACAATTATTCGATTACAGTGGTATAATTGCCTAAAAGTGTTCGAAAATTACAGGAAGGATGGACAATTTCATGAGACAACTGATGATTTTAGAAGTATCTCAAAAGCAGGCGTACATCTTTGAGAGTACGAAACTGAAAGAAAATGTGGAACGGTCAGAGGAGATATGCAGGGTGACAGATCCGGCATATTTTGAACTGGCTGCAAAGCAAAGCAGCCTTGCTTTTGACAAAGAGAAAAATGTGGTATATTCCGGCGGCGGCCATACGGTTCTGGAGTTCCCGGATCGGGAGTCCGCAGAGAAGTTTGCTTATGCGATCTCTTCTCGGGTGCGCCGTGAGTATCCGGAGCTGGAGTACTTTATCAAGACGATGGAGTATGATGAGAGCAAGGGAGCGGGAGAGAACCTGTTCCGTCTTTCCCAGGAACTGGAAAAGAAAAAATCAGTTCGTGCAGCTTCGTTCCATCAGGGCTCTTTCGGAGTAGAAGAGAAAGATTCGAATCTTCGCCGTGCCAAGGTAATTACCGGACGTGTGGACAAAATTGAGATGCCGGCGGAGCATGAGTATGTGCCGGAAGGTTATGTTATGCCTTATAAACTAGAAGAACTGGGAGTCAGCAAGGATGATTCCAGTTTTGTGGCGATTGTTCATATCGATGGAAACGGCATGGGCAAACGGGTGGAAAACCTTCGAACTAAGTGTAAGGATCTTTCGTGGGAGGAATATAAGAAAACACTTCGCAGCTTTAGTGATGCGATTGATGCGGATTTCAAGACAGCTTTTCGAGGCATGCTAGATGAGATCGGAGAGCAGATTCCGGCTCTGGTGGATGCAGGATTGAACCTGAAGAACCGTTCTTTCCCGGTTAGAAAACTGATTCTCGCCGGTGATGATGTCTGCTTTGTCACAGAAGGCCGAATCGGTCTGGAGGCAGCACGTATCTTTATTGAGAAGTTATCTGCACTGGAAAATGCAGTGGATCATCAGAAATATACAGCCTGTGCGGGTGTTGCGATTGTACATCAGAAATATCCGTTCTACAAAGCCTACGAGTTATCAGAGATGCTTTGTTCTAATGCAAAGCGTTTCCTGGCTTACTATGATGACCGGATTAAGGATTCCGGAACCAAGGGCTGTGCGATTGACTGGCATATCGAATTCGGTGAGATCATCGATGATCTTGCTGAGATGCGCCAGAAATATGAGACAGAGGATGGCGGAACCCTGGAGTTAAGACCCTATATGCTGTGTGCAGAACCGGAGCTTTGGAAATTAGAAAAGGTACGCCGTTATCGCTCCTTCAAAAAGCTTTTAAGCATGCTGCTTGATAAGAAAGAAGTCTATGCGAGAGGCAAGATCAAGGAGCTTCGAGGGGTACTGAAAGAAGGCGAAAAGGCAACCGAATATTATCTTCAGTCTTCTCTTATGGATATTTTAAATCTGGATATTTTTGAAGATCATAAATTGGAAGAACAGCTCAGACAGATTGGAACCGGAAGCGGATTGGAGCGCCGTGCATTCCTGGATATTGATGGAAAGAAGCATTCGCTTTATTTTGATGCAGTCGAGATGCTGGATACCTTTATCGGTCTGAAAGAGAAAGGAGAGCAGGCATGAAGCTTTTGATAGAAATGACACTGCAGTCGGATGCCGTGTTTGGCAACGGACTCAGCATTCCGGGCGGAGAAGATATCGCGACACAGATGGATGATGCAGGGTTTCCGTATCTGAAGGGAAATACCTTCAAGGGAATCTTCCGGGAAGAATTGATTAATCTCCTTAGTTGGACCGGAAAAGATACGGCAGAGACAGACCATATCGTCTGCACTCTGATGGGAGAAGGCGGTTCGGAACTTCTGGATGAATCCAGAAAAGTTAGTTTTTCCGACTTAGTAGTTCATCCCCTTCTGCGCAGTGCAGCAGAGGAGGAAACAGGAGATCTTTCAGAACATAAAGCTATGTTTACGTATACCAGAGATTTTACCAGCCTGGAGAATGGTATGGCTAAGGAAGGTTCCCTTCGTCAGTGTCGCTGCGTAAAGAGCGGATTTCATTTTTACGGCACCTGTGTCTGCGATGCACAGGATGCTGAACTGGTGAAAGAGGTGTTAGGACTGATCAAATGGGTCGGTACCATGAGAAACCGCGGTTTTGGAGAAGTAAGTATCTGCGTGGAGGATCAGCATGAATAATTATTGGAAGATTCGTTTGAAAAACATGGATCCGCTGAGAATTGCGGATGATAAAAGTAGTCAGCACGGACAGACAGACACACTGCGCTATATTCCTGGCAGTGCGCTTCGGGGATATGTGATGTCGGAACTGGCAAAGCAGGCTGAGTTTGAGACCTGGAAACCGGCATTCTTCAATGGACAAATTCGTTTTATGAATGCCTACCTGACGGTGAATGGAAAAGAATTGATTCCTTCTTTAAAGGGTTTTTTCGAAGATAAGACACCTTGTATTGATAAAAAAGAGATTCAGAACGTTATTGAAAAGGATGTGGAGCCAGGATATAAGCGGGCATCTCTCGGAAGCTATTGCTATGTTGAGGAAGACTGCATCTGCTATACAGGTCTTGAATTAAGTGAAGATATCAATATTAATATGGGACGCACAAGTGAAAGAAATGTTTTCCGGAGTCAGTACTTGCGAAAAGGACAGAATTTTACCGGTTATGTATCAATGACAGATGACATCGATGTAGAGCTTAGGGAAGCGGTTCTGGAAGTTTTGAGCAAAGAGATCCGGGTAGGAAACAGACGCAGCGGCGGTTATGGAACCTGCTGTACGGTTCTGGAAGCCATGAATGAGGCAGTTCCTTACGGAGAGGTACGGACTCAGAAATCATCGAAGGAGTTCTATCTGGTGCTTCTTTCCAATCTGGTGATGAGAAGTGAGATCGGAGAGCTCTGCGGGCTGAACCTGGATGAACTGGCAGAGCGTTTAGGATGTGATAAACTGGAATTGAAACGTTGTGCAACCTCTACGGCCCAGATCTATGGTTATAATCGGATCTGGAAGGGAACCATTCCTTCCGCCAACATGTACGAAGCAGGAAGTGTGTTCTGCCTGATTGCCGATCAGGAGATTCCAGAGGAAAATTTCCGCCGTGTAGAAACAGAAGGACTGGGTATCCGGACTGTGGAAGGATTTGGCCAGGTGGCATTTATGGAAGGATTTGGCCAGATCATCTATAAAAAACCGATGGAAAAAATGGCTGAGCAGGTGGAAACAGTACAGACTCCTGAAAAGAGCAAAATCCATGCAGAGGAGGATTGCCGACTGGCAGCCAGAGGACTTTTACAGCACCGGATTGAACGAGGCATGGAACGTTATGTAGTAGAACATACGGATGAATTGAGAGGAATTACCTCCAGTCAGCTGGGCGTGATTGCATCGATGTGTATCAGCTGTCAGTATAAGCCGGAAAAGGCAGAGTGGAAGCTTGGAAGTTTTCTGGTTCATTCCAAAGAAAAGACAGAACGCTACAAAAAGCAGGATAACAAGAAAAAACCGGATTCCTACCATCGTTATCTGGAGAAAATGCTTAATTCTGATTTGTTTGAACTGCTTGAAATAGATGGAAAAAAGGTGATGGGAATCCCGGCTGATCAGTTGTTTGAGCCGGATGAGTAGATTCGGTATAAGCTTCAGCTGATGGAACGGCAGATACGCTACGCAAACAGGGAGGGAAGAAATCATGGCTGATAAATACGGAAGTTTATATGATCATATCGTATCCTATCAGATCACGGCGATATGTAAGGAACCGCTACACATCGGTGGAAACGATGACAGAGCCGGAGGAATTCTGATTCATCCGGTAAAGAATGTCCCATTTATTCAGGCAACCGGATTAGCCGGAGCGATGAGAGATTACCTTGCAGATGAGCCGGAACTGCAGAATAAACTGTTTGGTTCCAGCGCGGACGGCTCCGATACAGGAAGTAAAGTCCGGATCAGCGATGCATTTTTCACGGGAAATGTCATAGATACCGAATTGAGACCAAGAGTTAAGATTAACCGGGAAACCGGTACCTGCCAGACGGTTCAGACCAAGGGTGGACAGAATTGGTCCGGCCAGAAGTTTGAGATGGAGTCAGTGGCAGCAGGTTCTGAATTTACATTTAAGCTCTATCTGTATGAACGGGAACATGAGTATGAGGCAACGATAGAGAGGATATTAGGTGCTCTGCAGGCTGGCAATATTCAGCTTGGCGGTCAGAAGAGCAATGGCTGCGGATATGTAGAGTTCAAAGAACTGCTGAAAATCGATTATGATATGACCCGGGAAAAAGACCGGAAACTCTGGAGAGATGAGTCAAAAGAGGGACAGTCTATTCTGGAGGAGCTGAAAGGACGGATATCCACGTTGGATCACCGCATTCATTTTGAGCTGAAGGGCAAAGTGGACAGCGAGATCCTGGTCAAATCCATCGATGTAAGAGATTATAATGAGGAATCGCCGGATGCAGAACAGATGCGCAGAGCAGACGGAGAACTTCTGATTCCGGCTACTTCGATTAAAGGTGTGCTGCGAAGCCAGATGGAGAAAATCGCAAAGCTGAGACAGCTTCCGGTATCGGATATTGAGGCTGTATTCGGTAAAAATGCAGAAAAAGAAGAAAAAGGATTTCTGGGCTGCATTCATTTCTTTGATGCGATGCTGGAAAAAGGCGGTGAGCGTCCGCCACAGAAGCGGATTCACATCGATAAATTTACCGGTGGTGTGATGTATGGAGGACTTTTCAGTGAGACTTCGGCTTATGGTGAACTCACTATCCGGGTTGATCTGGAGGAGGAGAATAAAAAGGCTGCAGGCCTTCTTCTTATGGCACTGCGTGACGTAGGATTGGGTATTCTCCCTCTGGGAAGCGGAAGCAGCATCGGCAGAGGTTATATAGACGGAAGTGAGCTGCTGATCAAAGAAGGAACCGAAGTGATCGCAAAGATCAACTTAAAGAGCAGACAGATTGAACAGGGCGCAGATTTGATCACAGAGTATGTGAAAGCGGTCTGAGAAGGGATGGCAGATTATGAAAACATATAAACATCTGGATGTCCGGGCGGTATCTGCGGAGCGTTCAGAACTGAAGGAAAAAGCAGCACAGTATCCTTATGTAATTGCTCATATGTACAGTGACATCCTGTGCGGAAACTGTGTTCATGATGGGATTAACTGGGATGAACTGGTGGAATTAAGAGCATTTGATGAAAAAGGCGAACTGCATGTATACGAGCAGAATGGTTCTTTGAAGGCTGTAGAGATTACGGAGAAAGAGAATGCTGATGCAGAAGAGGATACCGTGATCAAGTACTATCAGGTTCGTAAATCAGTTTCCGCTGTCAAATCTCCATGCAGACTTGCAGTAAAAGAGTATCTCGAGGCGGATGAAGACGGACAGGCTGTAGTTGTCTATACAAGACCCTTTGGATTGGAGGCGAAAGCAGAATGAGTTATGTAGGAGCACCCTATAACTTCGTACCGTTGGGCAAAAAAGTATACCGGAAAGACGAAATCACAAAGCACAGTGAGATAAGTGGCTTATCCGGATATCTGGAGTATCAGGTTACTGCCAAAACTCCTATCATAGTTGACGGCGGAGATAAGCATTTTTATAAAAATAAGGATGGAAAGGCAGCCATTCCGGGAAGTACCATGCGGGGGCTGGTGCGCAGCAATATGCAGATCTTAAGTCAGTCTTCTATCGCGGATGATATTGCAAATGCAAAGCTGATGTACCGGTGCGTAGGCGGAAGTTCAAGAAACCTGAATAAAAAGGTGTACGATGGTACCTTAGGTTCTGATACGGTTGTTGTTGGCAAGGGAAGATTTTCTGTCTTAAAGAACGTTAAGGGTGGATATATCGGCTGCAAGAATGGAAAATATTACATTATTCCATCCAGCATCCAGACACTTCAGCGTGAACTAGGCGAGATGAATTACTATGTTTTAAGTGAGCGCCGGATCATTGAAGATAAGTTTCGTGGATTTGAGATGTTGAGAAAAAGTCCCTGTGTACTTCAGAACTCCAACACGAGACCTTTTGTGAAAGAAGCAAGAGGAAACCGTGTTCAGTATAAAGGCGACAAGAATGTAAATTATAAGCCGTATTTCAAAACAGTTTATTATCAGCCGAAGGGAATGCGGAATATTTCTGCTTTATCAGAAGAACCGAAGAATGGTTATAAAAAGGGTACACTTATCACCACCGGTTTCATGAATCAGAAAAAAGCATTTTATGTAATCCCGGAGATGGCAGAACTTCCGGTAAGCGAGTGGATCCCGATTGCACCTCAGGATATAGATAGTTTTAAACGTGATTTTGAGGGAAGAAAGAATCAGTTGACCGTGGCAACCGGATTTAATCTGGCTAAGATGGAGAAGGATGAGAAAGAAGAACTGAAAAAGGAAGTGAGCCGTTTCTTTGGCCTGCCGGAGAATGGTGAGATCAAACCGGTATTCTATATTGAGTTAGATGGAAAACTGTACTTCGGATTTACTCCAAGACTTCGTCTTTTCTATGAGAAGGAAATCTATGATGGATTGTCGAAAGAACAGAGAGACAATAGCCTTGACTACTGCAAGTCCATGTTCGGATTTGCGACAGATAATGAAAGCTACCGTTCCAGACTTTCTTTCCAGGAGGCCGTGATAGATAAGAATATTTCTGAAAATGGAAAAACAGCGGTAGTGCTTGGGGAACCGAAGCCTACCAGTTATCTGGATTATCTGGTTGGAAAGAATGGTGAAGCAGTTACGTATCGCGGTGATTTTGCTTTAAGAGGTATGAAACAGTATTGGCTTCATACGAAAGAGGCTGCCAGTGTCCTTGGAAATAACAAGGACGTAGGATCTGATTTCTATCCATACCCGAAGGAAACTTCTTTCACCGGGCAGATTCGTTTTTCAAATCTGAGTGAAGAAGAGCTTGGTATGCTTCTCTGGAGCCTGCTTCTGGAAAAGAACAGCCAGCAGAACATAGGAAAAGGAAAACCCTATGGATTTGGCCGTGTAGAGATTTCGCTGAAACAGCTGAATATTCTGGATACGGCTGCCATGTATGACAGTGAGACCCTTTGCTTAGAACCCTACCGGGAAGAGAAAGAACTCTGCAGTGAGTATGTGGATAAAGCTAAGAAAGATATGACCCGGTTCCTCGGAAAAGATGTGATGGAACATCCGCCGGTTCGTGATTTCCTGTTGATGAAAAATGGCAATGAGATCCCGGATGACAGTAAGACACATTATATGAGCATCGAGGGGCGTGACAGCGACTATCAGGTCCGCAATAGGGAACAGATCCCGCTGGATACCATTGGAGTTGTTATGGGTAAGGAGAAGAGAAAAACTCAGGCACAGACTGGTCAGGGTAGTCATGGAAATGGATATAACAGTGGAAAATGGGGCAAGAATAATTCTTATGGAAATAAGAATTCAGGAAGCAGAGAATATAAAGACAGTGGCAATGCGACCACGTCTATGGCCAGCGTGTTTGCAGGAATAAAAATCGATTCATAATGTGGAACAGATAGTTTCCCACCCATAGAAAAAACCGGGATTATCCCCGGTTTTTTCGCTCTTTTAATGACTTTATGATGTGATCTCTCAGACTTTTAGGTTCCTGTACGATAGCAGAACTTCCAAATCCGTAGATCCAGGGACGGAACTTGCTGATACCGTAGACGGTATCTTCGTAGTACAGATAGCCGTCTTTTTCGTAGAGTTTTCCCTTTGTGCGGCAGGCAAGATCCCGTTTTACTTTTTCCCAGACATTAGCCTCGTTGTAGAACTTTACCTTGATATGTTCCGGCTTTTCGGAGAAGCAGTTTCCCCATACCTGGGGAGCAATGGAATCAATGATGGAACTATCGCCTGCATCTACTTTCTCAGTCCCAGGCCGCAGATCCAGGATGCGATCTAAGCGGTAAACCTGAATCTTATTCTCAGAAACAGACAGGACGCAGTATAGGTTCTCGGACTCATCGTAGGATATCTTCAAGGGCTGGAAGGTAATCTTTAGAATTTCTCCTATGGAGTTTTTATAATTCATGGAAAGAGATTTCTTTTTTTTGATTGCTTCATCAATGATCTGAAGGCGGGATGTCAATTCCCGGTAATCATGGATGGTACGATAGCTGTCCTTTATCTGAAGAAAGGATGTTTTTGTAATTGGCGAAGGTTTGTCAGGTGTAATATCCTTCCGTATGGCATCCAGTGCCAGAGATTCATCGTAACTTAAAGCAATATTGAAGTTATCACATCCGGTTAAGGAGCAGTTTTCGATATCAATCGGGATATGATCGAAGCCACCATTTAAAAGTTGTTCTTCTAAAGCTGGATCAAAACAGTTAAGCTTATCTTCAAGCTTGCTATCATCATCGCTTTGATTTTCTTTAAATAGGTCCTTGATATTTTCAGGATCCAGGAAGATCCTGTTTTCCAGATTTTCCGGGATAAAAGAAATATTACCATCATATTTTGAGTCTATGGCTGCCTGCCATTTCAGCATAGCAGCGATGTCCTGGCGGATGGTATCGATCGGAATCTGCGTATAATGATGGAGCTCCAGGATGGACATTCCGTCAAGGTCATAACTGCCTCTGGAGATCCAGCTGTAATAGGTCTGAAGACGGATATAAGGGTTTTCGTAATTATTCATACTCATCCTCCTCGTATCTCGATAAGGTTCGGTCTATGGAAAAATTCATTTTGTCCTTTAATGAGGCAGGTTCGATGACGTGGACACTACGTCCGAATTGCCGGAGATAATTTGCAAAATCGCCCAGACCGCGGATGGTGTCCTGGTATTCCAGCTGATTTTCTTCCGGAAAATAGGTGATGGAAGCACCGCTGCGATGCTGTTTCAGGTAGTGAATTTTTCGTTTGACATTGGCTTCCAGATCAAAGCGGACCTTGACCATAAGCGGTTCTTCCAGCGATATGCTGAACATCTCGGAGAAGATATGCTGATATGTGGTAGAACGATAGCTGTCATTTGGAAAATCCGTGTTTTCAATGGTGCTTATACGGCTCATATCGATAATCGAATTGTATTTTTCGGTCAGAGCTGGTTCTTCCGTATATTCTTTTCCCAGGAGATACAGCTTTGCTTTTTCTACACTGTAGATAACCAGGCCGGTCTGGAAGAGAATCGTAAGCATCTGGCCGGCTTTGGTTTTGTAAGTGATGCGTATCAGCTTTTCCGCATAGCTGGAATCCGAGAGCTTTTTCATCCATTGATTAATCTCCTCCAGCATTTCGTGCTGTTTTCCGTAGGTCAAGTAGTTGGGACTGGAGACGGAACCAAGATTGTCGGATAGCTTTATGATTTCTAGTTTATGTGCGATGGAATTCAGCTGGCTGTGGTAAGGAGAGGCAGCTGGAAGCAGTTTTACCTGTTCTAAAAGTTTGCTGACCGTCTCCTTGGAAAAATGATGCAGAATCGGAACGGAACGACCGGTGGCATGGTATGTGCCATCGGATGTAATGGCAATCTCTTTTTCCTGTATTAGTGCATTCCACAGATTGTCGAATGCGGTTTTAGTGATATCCATCGGCAGTTTATCACAGTTATCGTCTGTTTTACTATTGTTACCTGGCAGGAAATAGCGATCTTTTAGCAATTTCGCAGTGTCGTGTTTGCGCTGGAGGTTCTGGATAACATTGTATTTTCGTAAAATTTCCTTGGATATCGGTAGGTAGTAAACAGGAGGAGCAGACGGATCTTCTGAGATGAGTGTATAGTAGGCAGTTTTATTTCTGGTTGTGCTTTCCAGTTCAAAACCTCGTTCTTTGAGGCGTTCTATGTAGTTGTAAGTGCTAGCCCGATTGCAGACAAGAAGGTTCTGGATGTCTTTTGCAGACAGTTCCTTTTGTTCATAAAATGCATGAATCAGTGTTTGAAGCTTTTCTTCCACTTTCTTTGATCCCATAAGCAAAATCCTCTCATATGTTTGACTTGATGTGATACTCTGAGTATACCAGATAATGGTGGAAAAGTCTTAAAATGAATATGGAATTTGCAAAAAAACTGCTGCCAGAACTGTATGGTACGGAATTTTCAGTCCGGAAAATGCCTGCCTGGAACAGTTGCAGCTGGCGGCTTTATAGCTGGCATAAAATTAAGATACCATAGAGATTTTGCATGAACTGTGCTATCATTATTAAAGATGCAAAATTTTTCGGACATATAACCCAGACGATCCTTTCAGGCCAGTATGTGGTTTACAACGGAAAATATTATGAAGTGCATGAGATTTCTCCGGATTACGGAATTGTGCTGCGCCGTGCCTCTGATCTGTACAGCAGCCGACGGTATTACCGTCAGCTCAGAACCTATCATATGGGTAAAGTAGAACAGAGTGAGATGGTCAGCAGCCGGAATGTGGCAGGCATGAAGCTTATGACAGGCTGCTGTGACTTTTCTGTAGATACGGATGGTTATCTGGATATGCAGGATCTGCATGACTGCAGGACAGCCAGACACGTGGATCTGAGAGAAGATCCGAAGGCCGGATCCTACAGACGAAGCTATCACAATAAGCGGATTCTTACAGTCAAGCTTCCGGATATGGATGAAGATATGCGCTATACGCTGGGGCTTCTATTCTCCGAACTTTTTCGTTCACTGTATCCAGCCGGATGGGAGTATCTGGCTGTTCTCGCGAAAAAACCGGAAGATTTAGAAGAAACATACAGCCTCCTGACTTATGACCTGGAAGAAGAAAACAGTACAGAGAATCTGTACATAGTGGAAGACAGTGAACTTGATCTGGGACTCCTTGACAGTGTGAGCCGAAATATGCCGCGTATGATGGAGATACTGGAAGACTATCTTTCCTGGCATCTTGAAAAGTTGGGAGAAGAGGAGAAAGAGCAGGCAGAAGGAGAATCAGAAGAGGCAAAAAAAGATCCCTACAGGAAGGAATATTACTTCCTTTTTGGAGGCGAAAAGGTGAGCAGTCATCTGAAGCTTTTGGAGGTACGGGATTATCTAAAGCGCTGCGGCAGCAGAAAAAATCCACTGACCCGTGCGAGAAAACAGGAGCTTATCGATGCCAGGGAGTTCGATCTGCAGGCAGTTAATACCTGTGATTTCTGTGGCCTTCCACTTTCGGAAGTCAGCTATGAGCGTCTGAATGATGGCCGGATCCGATGCAGCGATTGTGCGTCCAGTGCTGTGGAGACCACAGGAGAATTTCAGGAGATATTCCTGCGATGCCTGAAGATGATGGAAATTCTGTATGGAATCAAGATTCACGCACCGATTCAGCTTCATGTGACCAATGCAGAAGAAGTGGCGAAGCAGACAGGAATTGTGTATAAGCCCGGAACGAAGTTTGCAGTTCGTGCAGTGGGCTATGCACAGATGAAAAACGGTATCTGCCGGATTGTAGTGGAAAACGGAAGTCCGCGTCTGGCAGCTATTGAAACCATGGTTCATGAGCTGACTCATATCTGGCAGTATCTGAACTGGAAAGACAGGGAAAAGGCCTGGAATCTGAAAATGGAGAAGAAGGCCTATACGGCAGCTGCCCGGGATATTCTGTATGAAGGAATGGAAATCTGGGTATCTATCCAGTATCTGTATCAGGTGGGAGAATCCAGTTATGCTGCCGGTCTGGAACAGATTCAGATGGCTCGGGATGATGCCAGAGGAGCCGGATTTAGGCTTTATGCAGCACAATATCCATTGGTTAAGGATATGACCGCACTTCGGAAGACTCCATTTACCGAGTATATTCCAGTAGACTTAGAAAAGGTCAAATCAGAAGCACACCGCCTTTTGGGATAACAGCGGAAAGGCTGCTAGGCATGTGTGGGATAACAGCAGCACGGACCGTGGACTGTGCTGCAGGGAAAGGATAAGAACATGAATCAGGATGATTTTTTTGAAAATGAAACGCTGGGAACGGCATTTCTTTTTATCCCGATGGATTTAGACCATGAAACGGCGGAGCAGAAGATGGGCTGTGAAACATTCCGGGAAGAGCTGGAGAAGGGCGATGCGTGGAAACTGAAGGATGATAAGGACAGTAACCGCTATATCTACCGTTATATTACGGACAAGATGGATCTGGGAAATAAAGCGGACTGTCTGTATCTGCACTATTGCCTCGCAGATGAGGCAGCCAGAAAACGCGGCTGGGGTGAGGCTGGAAGGCTCTATCGAATCAAGGATACTGACATCCGGTTTCAGATTCAAACGGTGCATCTGTTCACCTTCAAGACGGAAATAAAGATAGCGGCGATTCAGCTGGAATTTGCCAAGGATGCTCCGCTCTATATTGCAGAAGGCCTGTATTACCTGAAAAAGGTGCATCAGGAAATGCTGATTCCGGATGCTCAGATGGAAGAAACAGAAACTATTCTGGAAGCAGTCCGCGGACTCTTTCCACCCTGTCTGAAAGAAAAGCTTCGTTTCTTTCCTTATCTGAATGAGGGAATGGAGCGGGCCAATACCATGAGTCTTGCCTTTGAGCCGGAACGGGAAAAATGGAAAGAGCATCTGTATTTTTTGAAAAATGCTTACCGTACTGAGGGATTCTTCTATAACGAGTGGATGGATCAGGAGAATGAGACGCTGTTTACCTCTGGTGACTACGTATGGGGGGTGACCGGGGAAAATCTGGCTTGTCTGGTGCTGCAGAAAACAGAACATGTAACGAAACGGTTTCAGAAGCGGTTTCAGGAGGAATATCTGCTGACCTATATCCTTCTGCTGCATCGAAAGTTCGATTTGTATAAGATTATGACCGATTTCGGCATCGGAGAGCAGAATGATCTGCAGACATTGAAGTCTTATCAGAAGCATCTGAATATCTATCGGACGGATTATGAGTATGAACGGATCACAGAAGTGCCGCAGTATCACAATCTGTATAAAAAAATCGAAGAGAGGATGGAACTGACTGCATTATTTGACGATGTGATGGAACCGGTCAGCGAACTCAGCAGCATGCAGATGGAATGGGCCGAGGAAGTCAGGGCTGAGCAGGAAGGCAAGATGGAGCGGGCATTGGCAGCGCTTTCGTTCTTAGCTATTTTCTCAGCGCTGATTGATGGATGTGACTATCTGCAGACACTGATTGAGGACTTTATGGGCGAGGGTCATCTGAATATTATCGTGCCTCTTCATGTATTGTGCAGTTTTATTATACTGTTTGTGGGGATAAGAGCGCTGATGAATTTCAGAGGAGTTATATTCAAAAAAAGAAAAAAGAACAACAGTAAATAAGCAGAAATGTAAAAGAACCGGGAAATGGTAAATGGATTTTCCTGGTTCTTTCATTTTAGTGGGAATACCTTTGTAAGTGTCCAAAAACGATGAAAACTGCCTGTTACAATATACTCATCAAAGAGATGGAGGTAATGAGTATGAAGAATAAAAAGATGAAAAGCGGTGGACTTTTAACTCTGGCATTCTTAATGGCAGCAGGCAATGTGATGCCGGCATTGGCAGGTTCCTGGCAGCAGGATGCAGCAGGATGGCGTTGGAAAAACGATGACGGATCCTATCATGCAGGCAGTTGGCAGTGGCTGGACGGAAACCGGGATGGTGTATCGGAATGTTACTATTTTGCACCGAATGGCTACATGCTTGCCAATACCGTGACACCGGACGGTTTTCAGGTAAATACAGAAGGTGCCTGGGTGGAGAATGGAACCGTGAAAACCATGGGAACACCGGAAACCGTTACCGTGCCGGAAGGCCGATGGGTGAAGGGAGACGGAGTCAATGCAGGTAAATGGTGGTGGCTGAATCCCAATGGAAGCTATCCGATCCATACCTGGAGGTGGCTGGACGGCAATCAGGATGGTGTGGCAGAATGCTACTATTTCGACGATAATGGCTGGGCTGTCACTTCTGGACTGACACCGGATGGATTCCTGGTAAATGCAGAAGGCGCCTGGGTGGAGAACCAGGTAGTGAAAACGAAAAAAGCAACCAGAGGAGGTGGTGGACCCGCCGGTGTCGGAGGCGGAACATCCGGAAAAACAGGATCCGGCGGAGGCGGTTCTTCATCCGGCGGAGGTTCTCATGGCGGCAGTCACAGATATGAGGATGATGACGATGATGAATGGGATGATTATGCAGATGGATCGGTGTCCGGTTCTGCCAATGATTTCAAGACAGCGAATTTCGGCATGATGACTTCCAGCCAGTGGAAGGAAACAAAAGCCGCTATCGAGAAATTCAAACAGGAATATATTACCGATGGCATGAGTGACATGGAAAAGGAGATTAAGATTATCGAATGGCTGGTGCAGAATTGCCGGTATCAGTCCAAGAGCGACTGGTCCCGCTCTACCGCATACAGCTGTATCATTCTCGGCAAGGCACAGTGTGCCGGATATGCAGATGCATTTCTGCAGACAGCCAAGCTCTGCGGACTGGATGCAAGATATATCCACAATTCCTCCCATGCATGGAATCTGGTTAAGCTGGATGGTGACTGGTATCATGTGGATGTAACCTGGGAGGATCCAATTGGAGGCAATTCCTATGGATTTGGAAATCTCAGAAACAAGTACATCAATCTGACGGATGATAAGATTCGGAACGAGAGATCTCACAAAACCTGGAGTCCGAATTCGCTGAAGGCAACAGGAACGAAATACGGACCGGAGGCAGTTAAGGAGTATCTGATATCTCAGAAACCGGATCATCTGGTCACAACAGAGTACCAGATCAAATATGTAGATGAAAATGGACGCGTTCTGAACGTGGTAAAAGGAACCGGAAGGGCTGGCACCACCGTTACACCGAAAAAGAAAACCTTTGAGGGCTATGAACTTGATCAGGAGATTACGCCGTTTACACTGAATAAAATCAGTTCCCAAAACGTCTTTGAGGTTCGCTATGCAAGATATTATAATTTTACGATAGTTTATCTCTGTACGACAGATGATAAGGTATTGTCTCAAAGCAAAGGGCGTGTGAAAAACGGAAGCATCATCACAACTCCGGTGGAGAAATTTGATGGTCATACACTGGAATCAAATCCGGATCCTAGATTTACGGTGGATAAGGATGTGAAGGTATTTGTATATTATACCCATGAAACAGGTGAGACAGAGAAGCCGGAGGGAACAGAGAAGCCGGAGGGAACAGAGAAGCCGGAGGGAACAGAGAAGCCAGAGGGAACAGAGAATGCAGGAAAAGAGGAGAAAATAGAAGAAACTGAGACCACTGAAAAAAAGGAGGAGACTGAAGAAACAATTACGGAAACAGAAGAGAAGAAGGAAAATGTAGAGAATGAAGCAGGGAATCCGGCAGAGTAAGTGAAACGAGAGGTTATTCTCAAAACATATACAAATTTAGCTATGAAAGGGCCCGGCAGAAGCCGGGTTCTTTTTTGATGTATAAAAATACAGGAAAATGACAAAAAACATGTAAATTTTTAGTTGGCTTTTTAGTATTCTATGGTAGACTAATATGGTATATCAAAAAATGGGAAGGAGACTCAAAAATGAGCCAAAAAGAAGAAAAAGGGCTAAAGTCCTTTAACAAGGGATTCCAAGTGCCAGATACCTACATTATCATCTTTTTAGTAGTCGTTATCGCAGCACTTCTGACATTTCTTGTACCAAAGGGATTTTACGAAACACAGGATATTTCATATATGATCAATGGTGTTGAGAAAACCCGTACAGTAATCAAGGACGGAAGTTTCCAGTATCTGACAGATGATGCAGGAAATGTAGTAACAGAAGGAGTAGCACTCTTTAGCGGAGATGGTGGAACAGGATTCTTCAACTATATGTATAACGGAATCGTAAATAGTTCTGCAATCGAGATTATCGCATTCCTTATGGTAGTAGGTGGTGCATTTGGTATCATGATCCGTACAGGTGCGATTGAATCCGGATTGATCGGATTGATCCGTAAGGCAAAGGGAGCAGAAAAACTACTGATTCCGATACTTTTCGTACTGTTTTCTCTTGGTGGAGCAGTTTTCGGAATGGGAGAAGAAGCGCTTCCGTTTACTATGATTCTTTGTCCGTTGTTTGTAGCAGTTGGATATGATTCAGTTATCGCAGTTCTTGTTACTTATGTTGCCACACAGATTGGTTTCGGTTCATCTTGGATGAATCCGTTCTCTGTAGGCATTGCACAGGGTATTGCAGGTATTGACGTATTCTCCGGTGCAGGATTCCGTATGGTAATGTGGGTCGTATTTACAGCACTCGGCTGTGGAATGACTATGTTCTATGCATCAAAGATTAAAAAGAATCCGACAATCTCAATCGCATATAAGACGGATTCATATTTCCGTGAGCAGAATGAAACAACAGGAATTGACGAAGGACATTCATTTGGTCTTGGACACATTTTAGTCCTTCTGACACTGGCTGTTACAGTAGTATGGGTAGTTTGGGGAGTTATGACTCAGGGATACTACATGCCGGAGATTGCAACACAGTTCTTTATTATGGGAATTGTTTCCGGTGTGTTTGGAGTTATCTTTAAACTGAATGATATGAAACTGAATGATATTGCAACATCTTTCAAAGATGGAGCAAAAGACCTGATCGGTGCTGCCCTTGTCGTTGCTATGGCACAGGGAATCATGCAGGTTCTTGGTGGTTCTGATCCGACAACACCTACAGTTATTAATACAATTATGTATAATATTTCAAATGCATTGTCTGGAGTTTCCGGAGCAGTTGCAGCAGTACTTATGTATCTGTTCCAGTCCGTATTCAACTTCTTCGTTGTATCCGGAACAGGACAGGCTGCGATCACAATGCCGATCATGGCTCCACTGTCAGACCTGTTAGGTGTTTCACGTCAGACAGCTGTAGTTGCATTCCAGCTTGGTGATGCATTTACAAACCTGATTGTTCCTACATCCGGATGTCTGATCGGATCTCTTGCGATTGCAAAGATTGAGTGGTCTAACTGGATTAAATTCATGTGGAAATTCCTTGGCGTCTTAATGATTGGTGCAATCATTACAGTTCTTATTGCAGTTGGAATTGGATTCTAAAACATGCATTGGATAATTGGGAGTGATTTATGATGAAATTAATTCAGAATATTGATGTTTATGCTCCACAGCATCTGGGGAAAAAAGATGTACTTATAATCAATGATAAGATTGTTAAGATTAAAGATACGGGTTCTATATCCGCAGACGGATTTCTTTCTGAGACAGAAAGGATCAATGGAGAGGGACTACTTTTAACTCCGGGATTCATTGATAGTCATGTTCATGTACTCGGAGGCGGTGGCGAAGGTGGATTCGCCAATCGTACTCCGGAAGCAACCATGGAAGGACTTACGAAGTTTGGAGTGACAACCGTTGTTGGCTGCCTTGGAACAGATGGAATCGGTCGTGATATGTGTGCACTGGTTGCAAAGACAAAAGGATTGAATGAGCAGGGAATGTCTGCATACTGTTATACCGGAAGTTATCAGATTCCGGTCCGCACGTTGACTGACAGTATTGTGAAAGATATTATGATGATTCAGGAAATCATTGGAACGGGAGAAATCGCGATCTCTGATCATCGTTCTTCACAGCCGACTTTCGAGGAATTTGCACGTGTCATTGCGGATACAAGGCTTGGTGGTGTTCTTTCCGGGAAAGCTGGCATTGTAAATGTTCATCTGGGCGATAGTCCGAGATGCTTAGATCTGATTGAACGAGTAGTCGATGAGACGGAGATACCGGTAACTCAAATACTGCCAACACATATCAATCGAAATGAGATGCTTTTTGGCAAGTCGATTGAGTATGCACTGAAAGGCGGAGCAGTAGACTTTACTGGAAATGAAGATATTGACTATTGGGAAACTATCTGTGATGAGGTACGTGTATGTAATGGTATCAAACGGATGTTAGATGCAGGAGTAAATCCTGACCGCATAACAATTTCTTCTGACGGGCAGGGAAGCCTTCCGATGTACAGTAGTGATGGCAAATTCCTTGGAATGGGCGTTGGACAGTCCAGCTGCCTTCTGAAGGAAGTAAAGGAATGTGTATTTAAAACAGAAATTCCTTTAGAAATAGCAATTTCTACAATTACATCGAATCCAGCAGATATTCTTTGTCTTAAGGGAAAAGGTAAGGTTGAAGAAGGCTATGATGCGGATCTTTGTATTCTCGACCAGGAACTTCAGCTTGTTGAAGTGATTGCAAAAGGGAATACAGTTTATAAAAAATAAAGGATATCAGATGTGAGAAGCATCAGTCACTTAGTTGGCTGGTGCTTTTTTGCGTGCTTATACAGTTGATAAAATGATAACCTTGCATAAAAAGAGATGCTGTCTGCTGGTAGAATTAAAAAGAAAAAAAGTTGTTGACATACACCACAAATATAATAACAATTCTAAATGTTTGAATTATAATTATTCTATATGATAGAAGAAGGAGATAAATAATAAATGGATGATTCCTTTCACTACTTGGGAGAGTTATTCTTTTATCTATTTAAGCGACCAGCTTAAGGCAAAGTTGACGGTATATCGGACGTTTTGTCCGAAACCATAGCCTGATCCCTTCTTTTACATACGACAGTATGCCTGAGATACCTTTAGCCAGCCGATAATAGCTGAAATGGATTTTTTCTTTTATAGGGTCTGCTTTCTGTATGATTGCAACCTTCAGGGCATGCGTTTCTGATTTCATGGACATATGTGCCAGAAATGCCATGCACAGGGTAATATAAAAATTTAGGGCATTGATTGCAGTGAGCTTCCTCACACGGAAGTTTTCAAACTGAAACGTCTGCTTTTTTAGAGGTTTCTGGGCTTTGTGCTTGCAAAATGCTTGCAGTTTGAAGAAAATGCAACGAATAAACAAGCAAGGAGCCGATAGGGCTCCTTATGAGGGTAGGTAGGCGCTATTGCTGTTTGTTCAGTAATAACGCCTCTTTTTTCCTTCTTTCCACCATATTTGCCACCATCGTAACCACAAACGCACAACCCATTGCAGCAATCATTGCAACCACAAATGCCAGTCCCTTCCCTTCATTTGCCATAAATGGCGCAAGCACCGCCGGTACATAGGCGGTTCCTTTTACGTTGAAGAGTCCCACAATGGCGCCTCCGACTGTGGCACTGGCAAGTGCACCGGCGAATACGATTTTATTGGAGAACATAAAGGGATAAGAGGCCTCTACAAATGTTCCGAAACAGATATTAATAATGCATCCCGGAAGTGCAACGGCTGCCTCGCCTTTCTGTTTTGGCATAATGACGTTTGCCAGCGTGATGCCGGCAGATACCATAACAAGTCCTGTCATATCAATCGCTCCGAGGAAACTGAATCCCATTTCCTCCATTTCCAGCAATACAATAGGAAGAATTGCCGCGTGGTATACACCGCCGATGATGGCAGGCCAGATGAGAAGTCCTGCTACTGCTCCTGCAAGCAGGGAATTATAAGCAATGCATAGATTGATCAGGGAACAGATTCCGTTGCCGATCCACAAGGCAACCGGGGCAATCAGAAATTTTCCCACCAGACCGGCTGCCAGACCGCCGAGACCGCCGGAAGCGATATTGACGGTTGTGCCCGGCACATTGTGACGGAAGCAGAACACACTGATATAGTAGGCAAGTACACCAGCCAGGATTCCGATCACCAATCCGCCAAGAATTCCGCCGTCTACAGACAGAATGCCGGCTACAATACCTCCAACGACTCCCACCTCGTCCAGACCGGAGACTTGTTTGGCGGCGATAGCACAGATAACGATAGGAATGGAATTGACTAAGGTATCAAAGACATCGGACAGCTTTTCACATCCCGGAATTTTACTGCATGCCAGACAGAGTGCCATGGCAATAAATGCAGGAAGACTTGTCATCATAATTCCACGGAAATTGATGCGTTTCCAGATATTTCCCTGATTTTTTGCAGCTGCATTTTCACCGGTGTTACCGATGACAGGCATATATTTAATGTTCCAGTATTTTGCAAGCGCTGTTGTGAATGCAACCGCTCTGGTCCGGTTGGTTGTACCGGTGGTTCCAGATGCAGATAACACATTGCAGCCCATATTCTGTGTCAGGGCGACACCGCTTCCACCAGTTCCGGCCATTGGAATTTTGGCTCTTGCACAGGCTTCCATGGTTTGTCGGTTGGCACCGTCCGGGCTGGCACTGACGAACATCACTCCGTCAATCTCACCATCATTGATTTTCTTGGCAAGCTGAGCATCCACTTTCGCTGCCTCGGCATCGACCTCGCGCAAAGTTCCCTGAAATACGGGCTGCACTTCTTTACCATTCCAGGTAAATAAAGTTGCCGGGCTGTCCGGACCAACATTATCCAGACTGCCAGATGCCAGTACATACTGGACAAATACAATCTCCATATCTGCGGCTTTTGTCTGTCCAAAGAGTTCCTTCATCATTGCGGGAAGATCATTTCCACCTTGCTTGTAAAGATTTCCGCCGCTGCTTCCTATAAAAGCAATTTTCTTTCCCATTCTTATGTTATCCTTTCCCGTTTAAGTTACGGCTCATCTGTCTGATATCAAACTAATATGATAACGTGCTAAAGTGATACAGCAAGTTTACCATCTTCAAGTGTATTTGTAAAGGAAAAATTAAATAGATGATATTATAAGTAAAATTTCTTATAATTTGAAAATATCAATGAAAATATCAAGGAAAGAAATCCCTTGACATTTCCCACCAACATGCCTAAAATAATAAACAGATTGCATACATGAAATCAATCAAACCAAACAAACCAAAAGCTATGATCGTGTTCTATAAGATACTGTTTCCGGTCAGAGAGAAGAGGTCAGCGGCTGTGAGCCTTTTTCCGTTCAGACAGATATCCGAATTTCCCACGGGAGCTGC
>ERZ780190.514-NODE-514-length-43093-cov-4.720689_pt1 | contig 43093 bp, 31 predicted proteins | sample MGYA00510980_ERZ780190 | MGnify/ENA primary metagenome ERZ780190 (study PRJEB29588, sample SAMEA1972188) | human gut metagenome | biome: human gut; feature: human-associated habitat; material: faeces | place: Denmark | collected 2008/2010 ... | reverse complement strand
CGCCGTAGCCCTTTTCAAGCTGAGATTCCGACTGCAATATCAGCACCGCCGAGATACCCCTTGAACGGATATTCGAGATCATATTTTCAAAGCCGTGTATACGGCAGTTCGTCCCGAAATCATCAAGAATGAACCTCACAGGCACAGGAAGTCTGCTGTCCTCACATTCTTCATCGGCATAACTGCAAAGTTCGTTCATCGCCTGACTGTAAAAGATATTCGCTATGGTGTCCTTTGAACGGTCGGTGTCGCTGATACTCAGGAAGACCACTGTATTTTCTTTGCCTATGGCTTTCAGGTCAAGATGTGCTTCTCCCGAGGTCATCTCCCGCATTCCCAGCGAGTCAAACGAACCAATCATCGACTGTAATGTGATTATCACACACCCGAAAGTACGGGGAGCAGTGGACTTGAATTTCTTGTACTGAGCATAAGCCCAGCTTTCCTCGCCCTTTCTGAAATAGTAGTTATGAGAATGCGACTCAAATATCTCATCTATCTCGCAGGAATTGCTTTCTTCGTATACGGTAGGATCTATCTTTGCAAGCAGTTCGGCTATGCCGTGTATCGACCTGTCTATATCCTTGCCGCCCTCCATAAAGTAGCCTATCATCGAGGATACCAGCAGTTCTGATGCCTTTTCCCAGAATGGATCGTTTGTTGAAGACTTCCCCCCATAACCGAGAGAAACTATCTGAGATGCAAGTTTCATAGCGTCATCTGTCGTCCGTATATAGTTCAACGGATTATACTTATCCGACTTGTCGGGGTGTATAAAATCAAGGTGTATGACTTTATATCCGCTATTTTTCAAATAATCACCGTACTTCTTATGGAGATTGCCTTTGGGATCTGCAACGATATAGCTTCCGCAAGCAGCAAGCAGATTCGGTATCACCACACTCCTTGTTTTGCCAGCCCCCGATGCTCCGAGTATTGCCATATTGTTGTTGAGCCTTGTTTTTACGCTGTCAAGGTCAAATAACTCACCGTTCGGAAGGATACCACATTCTAAGTTGTGTGCCTTTAGTATGTTGTTTCTGATCGTATCTCTTGACATTAAATATCACTCCTTATCTTTCGTCATCAAAGACCGTAAACACCTGTCCGTCCTCCAGCCATTCCTCAATGGGTATGCTGTTAAGTCCGCTGACATCATCATCGGTTATCCTGTAACCAAGTTCGTCACAGCAGTGGTCGAATACATCCGCCGCCAGTTCAAGCCCTTTAAGTGTCGGAAGTCTGCTCCTTGTCCTCACGATAGTCTGCACACCTCCGTCCACCGCAGGCACACGGATAAACCAAAGCCCGTTCACCTCGCCATTATATTTGTTTCTCAGAAGATCCGCACACCTCTGAAGGTCGCCGTAATAGGCAACATTACTTTCATCAGTGCTGTACGGCAGTATCTCCCGACAGTTTTCCTCACTCAAAAAAGGAACTCTGCTCAGAAGTTTCTGTATTCTTACCTGTTCATTATCCATATCCCCGCACTCCGTTCTTTCATTTTCCGAAAATACTTCTTATATCGTCACAAATGCCGAACTTTATGGCTTCTTCGGCACTCATGTAGTTGTCAAAGACCGTCGCCTCGTTTATCTGCTCCACCGTCTTTCCCGTGTGGTGGGAAAGTATCTTGCTGAGAACAGACTTCGTTTCCAGTATCGTCTGGGCGGTCTTTTCGATAGTAGTAGCCGAACCGCCCATACCGCCTGCTATGAGTGGTTCATGTATCATCACCTTTGAATGGGGAAGAATGAACCGCCGTCCTTTCTGACCACCTGCAAAAATGACGGCCCCCATGCTCGCCGCAAGTCCTGTGCAGTACATGGTTATCCTGTTTTTGTAGGATTGAATAATATCGTATATCACCAGTCCCGCCGAGACCTCGCCCCCGGGGCTGTTAATGATGATTTCCACATCTCTTTCCTCATCAGCCAGCACCGACATAGCCGTTACGAAGTCCATAGCCATGCGCTGGTCTATCTCGCCCACAAGGTAAAGCCTTGCCTTTGAGAACTGCTGTGTGATGATGTCAACATCTCTGCTGCCCTTGCAGTCCTCCACCGTCATCTTCTTCGGGAGCATATTCGCTGTGCTGTATGTATCTGCCATAATATCACTTCTCCTTTCCTTAACAGAACAAATCGAGCTTATATATGATAACTGCTGTGAGTATCCCATTTACCAATGAAAAAAATTCATGTGATGTGAAGCCATAATATCTCAGTTCATCTATGGTTGCAGTTTCAAAATCATCAGGACCGCTGAACCTTCTCAGAAATGCAGTGATCTCCCAAAGCACTATACCTATGATCACACCCAAACCAATACATTTTAAGACTGACATTTCAGTGAACTTACTGATCAACAGAGCTGTCAATGCAGTAAGTTCAACACAGCCAAGTCTTGCAGCATCAACATACTCAACTGCATAAAAGCGATGTTTACCACCCCTTGAATCAACATAGTCCATGTGCTTTTTGAAGACCCTTTCGTTGAACCGGTCATATATGACTTTTCCTGCAATACTGATACCGACCATTGCTAAAATTGCGATAATACTCATAATGTACCTCCTGATAAAAGACCATTGTTTTCGGGACTTGCGGTTTGCAGCGCTTTGCCCCTTGCGATGATATTATCCTACCATAAACCGAATCGCAAATCTACACCATGAAAAAAATACTTTAATTATTTTTTTTTGCGGACTTTTTTGTACATGGTCTGAACTGCTGAATACTGCTTACCATGTTAGCTGTTTTGAGATAAACAAAAAAAGGATACTCCCTCTCTTGGGAATATCCTTTATGTGATGGAAAGCTGTTTTTCAGCAGTTTTATTCGTTTTACCGTTTCTTAATAGCAGATATGATCGTATTAAGTATCTCTGGTGCTGAAACAGCATTGGTAGAGCCGAATGACATATTATACACGGTTTCATTAAATAGACACCATATATCCCACTGTTCCTGACTCATACTCAGTTTATATGTAATGTCATCTATGACAAGTTCAGCAAGTTTTTGGTAGATCTCTGTTTTATCGGCTGTATAGATCGGAGAATCAAAAGCAAATAAGAATTGCATTATTGCTTCTTTTTGAGTTTGTATGTTACCGTAAACAGGTATCTCCTTGTAATTATCGTAGTAATCACACCTTACAGGATAGCCTGCATGATCGCTTGACATATCACGAAAGTCTGTTGCTTTATCTATAAAATACTGTTTTTCCTTCTCGGATAGAGCATTATACTCCTCAAACAGCTCCTGGGCTTTAAGATAAATTACCGATAACTTACTGTCACTGTTGATACTGCAAAGCGCCATAGAATCAAAGAAAAACATCGGATTTAAGCATATCCGTTCCTGTTTGTCAAAAGGCAGGCTCATAATATGATCAGCAATGTCTGAAAGACCTTGTTCAATCTTGGATCTGTTAAACAATCTCTCTATCTCACGGTCGGTGTGAAATGTATAAACGTATAACGCATATAGTGACCATAATTGCCACTCGAAAGAACTCATGTTCAGCCTGTATTTTATATCGTCAATAATGGTGTCCGTAATAATATTTTGGGGACAGTTTTTCCAGCATCTGTCATCAAAAGAATTGATCACACCTTCAAAAAGATGTTTTTGCTTGTCCTTATCAATTTCCTTATCCTTTTTCTTGGAGCGGAAACTGTCAACGCTGTTATCATGTATAGGATCACTTGCATTGTTATGATTGAAAGCTGGGATAGCAGGATCGGCTATATTTCGCTGTCTTGCACTGTTTATCATATTGTAATATTGCAGATTCATATCAAATAGAAACCAATCGCTCTCACCATAACTATAATTGTATATCTTTTCATCTGTGTTCAGCTTCTGCATATCGTTATATAAACGAAGTCTTTCATCTTTAGGAAGCAATCTGAACTGTTCGATAAACTCGCCAGCACTTATATAACTACCATCGTAATGATGAAAATTTGGAACTGCAAGTGAATCAAGAAAAGCAAATGGGTATGAAAGAATCAAATTTTGTGCTTCTATTGGTAAAGTTATAAGATAGTCTATAATAACATTAATTACAGTTACAGATAGCTCCTCACTATTATTTTCATTGTCACTAAAATTATTGCGTACTGCTGAGTAGCCGAACAACAGTTTTTCCAGTTTAACAACAGTTTCATAATGACGGCTGTAAAACTCAAGTTTTGAAGGTCTGTTACTAAACCAATAGTGAGCCTTTCTTTTGCATAGATCATAAAAAGCTATTAGATAATCATATTGTTCCTTTGTTGAATAAACAAGCAAATCACCGGTTTTTATTTGGCTAATATCGCTTTGACCTCCATGTCCCACCATAGTAGCAAAATCAGCTTGGGTTATGTCAGACTTAAATTCTTCCCATAACTCGGCAAACAGCTCACAGAACTCATTGGTGGGCATATGTTCATAGCCATTATAAAACATTGCCTCATTCAAAGCGTGGTTTATCTTAGCCTTTATATCATCCTTAATTGGTCTGGGTTTATCACCATTCCTATAAATTGCTATTGTATCCCTGGTCATACCTATGGCTGCGGCAAGGTCAACATCATCGATTCCCAATTCAGTCATAAGCTCTGTCAACTTTTTCCCGTACTCTATATTGTTTAACAAAGGATCAATAAGGATTTTGTCGGGTTTGCTGATTTCCTCCTGTTTCTTACGAAAAGCATTATCTCCGGGTCTTAACATTAATCTGGTGTTTATCATTCTATGACATCCTCCCTAAAATCAAGTTATAATGACATTATAACAGAGCGAGCGTAAACATACAATATGTTTTTGGAAATAATTGAATTATTCTCAAAATGGGGATTTTTTGCCAGACTTCTGTACCTTTGTGTTGCCTGAAAGGATATAGCTATATCTGCATAAACCCCGGCTTCGGCTCAGGATAGTAAACCGCTTTCTCCATAACCATATTCGTTAAAGCCTTCTTCGCTATTCTGCCTGGATCACCGTCAGGGCGCACCCACTCACGCAAGCTGTTTTTGCCGAGAATAAGGGGCATTCGGTCATGGATAGAGCTTACAGGTTCGACCGATTCTCTCGTTATCACGGCAAACATCGGTATCCGGACACCTCTATGCTCCTCAAAGCGGTACAGTCCTGCGAGGTATGTGATCTCAGCCCCTTCCGGCTGTATCGCATACTTTTCTTTTTTGATGTTCCGCTGTTCATTTGCGTTATGATAGCCGACCTCAGAGGGCGGTATGCCCCATTCGTAGTACCACGATGCCGGAATCACGCATCTCCGTCTGAACCAAGAGTCTTTCCATACGGGCTTCTGGTCCGCTGTTTCGATACGGCAGTTGATAAGCGGTTTTGATGATTGTTCGACCGTGAAGCCCCAAATCATCGGAAACACCGCCATATTGCCTTGTTTGTTCGGAGCGAACACCGCTGCCATATCGGTAGGACGGATATGGCCCGACATTTCCGCTGAACGTGACATAGTGTTCCTGATTGTATCCGCAAGCGGTAGCTGCTGTGCCTTTGTGATGATCGGTGACAGCGTGGATCTTTCTGCATAGAACCAAGTACACATGGTGTTCACCCCCTAAATTCACTCTCTTTATGCTTATGGACAGATGTACTCAAACGCTATATCACCGCGCTCATATCCATAATCATCGAGTTTTATCTCTTTGAATCCGTGCTTCTCATAGATGTGAAGTGCAGGCTTTAATCTGCTGTTTGACAGAATAAATAACCTTTTTGCACCGTGTTCCTGCGCCCATTCCATAGCAGCCACGAAAACGAGACTTCCTGCACCCTTATGGGGAATATCTTTGTTTGAACCCAGCTTGCAGATCTCCCAAGTGTCACCATCCATTGGCATTGACATACAGCAGGCAAGCGGAATATCATTTTCAACAGCAAAGAATATCATTGCGCCGTTACGAAGTTCATCGTCTATCTTCTCAAAAGTTTCCAGATCGTGTTGCTCCAGCTTTCCAAAGTTTGTCACAATCCAGTCTGTATTAAAATCAACAAACGCTTTTCTGTACTTTTCCTCAAATTTTACAATTTCCATTTTGCACCTCTAAACGATTATAATATACGAAAAATCATAAGTTCTATGATCATATTATAACACGATTAGTCCCGATTTTCAATCCAATATACGAAAAAACGGGGGCAACCCTGAGCGAGTCGCACCCGTTTACAATACTGTCAAATCAAAGCTCGATCTTATCGGAGAAATCGCCGTTGATAACGTAGTAAACTGCCTTATCTTCCAGCTTGATATAAAACTCGATAGTCTTGACCTTGCCCTTGAATTTGCTCTTATAATCGGCTTCAACTGCCTTTTTGATCTCAGCGAAATCATATTCATCGCCGCCGAACTGGACCTTGACTGTCTCAATGGGTGCAGTCGCTCTTGTGGTCTTAGCTGCGGTCTTTGTAGTGGCTTTAGCCGTAGTATTCTTCTCAGCAGCTTTCGCAGGAGTCTTGGTAGCTGTTTTCTTAGCAGGAGCTTTCTTTGCGGCAGGCTTCTTTGCAGGCTTTTCAGCCGGAACTTCCTGAGCAGTCTCCTTGACAGCTTCGGTCACAACCTCTGCCGTGACTTCGGCAACAGGTGCGGTTTCAGTTTTCTTCTTTCTTGGCATAGTTGATACCTCCAAATGATATGATATATCCATTATACTGCTATTTGCAGCATCTGTCAACCTCTTGTCGGGCGATTTTACGCTGTTTGCGGACTTTTCAAATAGATTGATGACCTCAATGCCTTTCTTCTGCGCCATACGCACCGTCTGTCCTGTTCCGCTGCGGAAGTGTTTGGGATTCCAATAGCAGATACAGTAATCCGTTGCAAGCTCAACAAGACGGGCATTTCTTGCTTTCATACAGCCGTTATAATAGCGCTCCGAGACTTGTTCCACGCTGTCAGCAAGACCGAGGATATTTTCAAACTCCGTTTTACGCTTAGTGTTCCAGCCGTCCGTCTGTTCCTCATTGGAACAAGGCAATATCAGGTGAAGTCTGACCTCCGGATATTTCTCCTTTAACTGAAGGACGGATAATGAAGCTATTGCATCAAAGCCGTATGCTCCGCCGACATAATAGTCGGTAATGTTCCTGTCTGCAACCATCTGCTCTATGACAGACAACAGCAGAGCTGAAAAGCTATTCATATCTGTCATTAACGTCCTATGACCTGTGAAACAAGCTGATTTTCTCATAATATCAACCCTCCCTTACATATAATTATAGCACTTCGGTAATTATAAGTAAATAGTTCGGCTTCTTTAGATTAAAAAATCCCTGAAAAAGCATTATAATAAATATAAAGAATCCGAAAGGGAGTGGGACGGAATGGAGTATGGAAAGCGCTTAAACGAGCTGAGGGAAGCCAAACAGCTCAGTATATATAAACTGTCACAAGATTCGGGAGTGTCCCAAGGACACATAAGTGATCTGGAGAACGGCAAATATCAGCCAACGATCGAAACACTGAATAAGCTGTTGTCTCCAATGGGGATAACACTTGCAGAGTTTTTCAACGAGAATGGTGATGTTTCTGTCCTGACTGACCGTGAGAAAGAGGTTGTGGCAAATTTCAGGACTATGCCAGAGGACAAGGCCGAGCTTTACTTGCTGTTAGGCAAGGCTCTTAATAATTGATATGAAAAAAAGGACTTCACGGCGGAAGTCCTTTTTTGTTTAACCTTGAATCCATTGGGAGCAAGGTTACTGATCATTAGGAATGAGTATCTTTTTAAGCTCACTGCTCATTATTTCCTGTCTTTTCTCCATAAACTCCTCAAAATTTGAAAGAGAGTATGAAATGTCTTTTGGTAAATACTTTACACCCTTGTTTTCAGGCTTTTTAAGCCATTCTTCAAGTGGAGTCTTATTTTTTTCTTCATTTTCACGGCCTTCAAGCAGTTGAAGATTTGCTAAAGTATTTCTTCTTCTTTGCCATTCAGATATAGTGTCAGAAGATATAACTGTACCGTCAGGAAGATTTAAGTTGGAAATCTTCTCAGTTTCAAACGATGTATGCGGGTGCATATGATCCTGATGAAAACCTTTCTGTCCAAATTTCAAGTTGGGATATAGCAGTGATAAGATCATAAACGTATAAGCACCGATTTCATAAGTGTCGAACAGAGAATCAATATCTTCACTTGTGTACTTTAATGTTCTGTCACCAGTGAAACGTATCGAATACAAATCACTCAGAGCGAACGAGCTGTTAGTGTGTTTTTTGAGTTCTGTCCGTATAAGTGTCAGTGCAGAATTTGATGCGGCGCCAAATATCTGGCGAAGCTGTGCCGTAATATAATATTTTCTCAGTTCAGATTTACTTGTTTTATCAAATTTTCCGCCGTGATAGTGATAATATACGATTGGCGAAATAGCAACATAAGACATAATATTATCTGAACTGAAACCAAAATCAACAAGCAAATCGACAGTTTCCTTTATTGAGGTTTTTATCTTATTCCAATTGTTTTTTATTAAAATAACACTCTCTTTTTTGAATGTTTCAACCTTCAACGTTACTGACATATCCAATAAATACAGACAGGTTCGCATTATAAAATCATTGGTGAACTTAAAACCCTCGCCTTTCTTGTTTATCTCGGATAACAGTTTGTCGATCTCATCTCTTGCTTTATCCCAATGGGAGACAATTGTTGAAAACAAAAGATCACTTTTAGATAGAACTGTACCGCCTGAATTAACACGAACAAAAATATCAAGCACATTGTCTATGGAATCAGCTTCAACTTCAAAATAATTGATTATTTCCTCAGTTACAAATCTTCTATGCAGAAGCGATATATTGCTTGTAGCTAAAGTATCTGTTGCCAAACCTTTAGGGAGGATAAGCGAGGTTATCAATTCTTCCTGTTTATACTTTAAAATGTCTTTTACACGATACCATAATTTGCCGTCTTTGTTTGATTCAGCTTCTGCTTCGGTTAAAAAATCAAATTCGTAACTTATATCATCATCTTCAGTATAATTGCTGTGAAGATTGAAATATAACTCTTTTTGCGGGAAGGCATCATCATTTTTCCAGCGTTTGTTAGGAAGTTTTCTTCGTATGCTGCCTTGTAAACTGATATATATAGAAGTAAGTCTCTGCTGACCGTCAAGAAGTGACCATATATATTCGTCATCGCTATTGTATGTAAAAGGCTGAGGAGCGGGAGGATTGTTAAACAGATCACGCTCATGGTAATCCTTTATAAACTCATACATTGAGTATTCTTTTTCGTTGACGATTTTTTTCTTGACCTTCCACAATAAAAAAGTACCGATAGGGTATCCTCTCATAATCGAGTCCATAAGTCTGACGATTTGAAGATCACTCCACACATATTTTCGCTGGATTGCTGGAAGGTACATTTTTCTTGAGTTAATATCATCAATTATATCCTTAATCGTTACTTTAATATACGACATGATCAGTTCTCCTTAAAATTCGGCTTGTAGATACGGTTATCAAGACCAAAGGGCTTCTTTTCCGTGATCTCTCCTGGCTCTAATTCCTCATAATGCTCCTCGCACATATACATTTTCGCATCGAGATTGTCAATATAGTGCAGAGCAAAGGCTTCGGGAATCGCAGGACAGGATACTGCACCCCATTCCTGTGTACCGTGGTGTGAAAGTATCATGTGGATCAAGAGCTGGACTTTCTCCTTGTTGTAATCGCCGTCCACTGTAAAGCCCTTGATAAGCGAAGCTCCCATATACAAGTGACCGAACAGCACTCCGCTTGCCGTAAACTCAGCATCACCGCTGATTGAGGTCTTATACTCCCATACCTTACCTATATCGTGCAAAGCTGTACCACAGAGAAGCAGCTCACGGTCAAGGTTCGTATAAACACCGCAGAGAGCATCGGCAGCTTTTACCATACGATAAGAGTGGTACAGCAGACCACCCCTGAGATTATGGTGCATCGAGATAGCGGCCGAGGAAGTCATGTAGCTGTCCTTATACTTTGTCAGTATCTTCAATGCAAGGTCAGACAAGGGCGTATAATTGCCATCATAGTCATTTGCAGAGCTTTCGATCAGGCTGCAAATTTCGCTATACATTAGGTCTAAGTCCACAGGTGGGAGCTTTGTGAAGTCATTGACCGTGAGTGTGCTGTCTGCTGTCGGTCTGATCTGGACTATCTTGAAGCTCCGTAAAACACTTATAAGTACACCCACTGCTAAATCAGGCAATAAACCATATTCGATGAAGGAATAGTAAAACATTATTAGGCTATGTCTCCGCAACTATATAAATGGGGACATAGCCAATTTTTACTCTTGAAATAATCTCTTCGATGTGATATAATAGTAACTGATACATAAAGCTACCAGTCGTGAGGTGAGTGTAATGAATATCGCTATTTGTGATGATGAACAGGTATTCTTAAGACAACTGCACAGAAAAATTGCTGACCTTAAAATTCCAGACTGCCAGATTCACGAATTTTCAAGCGGTAAAGAACTGTTAAGCTCTTTTATTAAGGGTATGTATGAGGTCATTATCCTCGATGTGGAAATGCCTGAGCTGAACGGTTTACAGACAGCCGAAAAAATCAGACAAACAGATAAATCAGTAATTATTTCTTTTCTGACGAATTATGCTGAGTTTGCAGTACAGGGGTATGAGGTCAATGCTTTTCGATACATTTTGAAAAATCAACCCGATTATTTATACACGCAACAACTATCTTCTATTTTTGATGAATGTGAGCAGCGATTCAGAACCTACAAATTCAGCAACAGGAACTTGTCTTTCAAATTCAGACTGATTGATATATTGTATTTTGAGGGACACAAGAGAAAGGTGGTCATATTTACTTCTACAGGCGAATTGGAGTACGGTGGCGATTTTACAGAGGTTTGCAGTGAACTGCTGAAATACAACTTTATAATCGTAAATAAGGGACTGCTTATCAACCTTGAACATATCCAGAATATCAGTAAAAATGATATTATTATGTCAAACGGAAGAAAAAACCCCATTGGAAGAACTTATAAAGATGATGTGGTATCACGCTATCTTGATTTTGCCACAAGGAGATGATTGTCTTGCCTGTACTTCTTCAAAACATTATTGAAATAGCCAATGTAGCAGTAGAAATACTTTTGATATTTCTTTATCTTTCATTACTTAGCAAAAGAAAAATTGATAAACTACCCTTGGTTTTTTCGTACCTTATAGCTACAGCTTTTCTTTCTGCGGTCGTTCTATTAAGTGATAATATCTTCCTTAATCTTGTATTAACTACAGTTTTGATTTCACTAATATCGTTCTTATGCTTTGATGATACCATTAAGCATAGAATATTTTGGATCGCAATATATCTGCTGATAATATCTGTATCAGAACCGATTGTTATAGGAATACTGTGTATTGCCAATATGGGAACTCCCGAAGATTTCTTACAATCAGGTTTAGGACGTTATCTCGGAATGATAGGAACTGATCTTATCTACCTTTGGCTTATAGGAATGATGCACCGTATCATTAACAAACGAATCCGTGATTTGCCTATTAAGTATTGGATTTTAATAATTACAATTCCGATTATAAGTATTTTTCTTTTGCAGACGATGCTTGACAGCTTTACTGTAAAAGATTCTCTCAACTATATTTCTTTAAGTATTTCCCTAATTGGCATTATCTTTATTAATATTTCAATGTTCAACTTTTTTGAAAGCTATGAAGATAAGATAAAACTAAAATATCTTGAAACTTTGAAACAGCAGGAACAGGAGAATTATAAGCTCCTTGCATTATCCCATAAACAAGTAAAAGAACTTAAGCATGATATTGAAAATCAGTTTTCTGTTTTGAATGGCTTAATGAAATCGGGAGACAATGCTGCTGCTATGCAGTATCTTGATAAACTGAATTCATATGTGCGGACTGCTAATCGTATTTGTTATACGGGAAATAATGTCATTGATTCTATTGTAAACATAAAAGGCTCACTTGCTCAGACATATGGAATTGAGTTTATCTGTAAGGTCAACATTATAACAAGTATCAAAGCTGATGAATTGGAACTATGTCGTATTATAGGGAATGGACTGGATAATGCGATTGAAGGCTGCCAAAGGGTAGATGTACAGAATAAGCATATCTGCTTCAGTATCAGCGAAGATCGTGAAAAGCTTATGATTGTTATATCCAATACATCTGATGAAGTAGATACAACAGCATTATCATCTACGAAAAAAGAAAAGGGACTTCACGGTATCGGTATCAGCAGCATAAAATCATCGGTTGAGCGTTTGGACGGTCTTGTAAAATTTGATTATGCGGACGGAATTTTTAAGCTCAATATTATGGTTCAGAATTGTTTGCCAGTCTAACAAAAATGCATTTGGGGACATAAAACCGACAGTTGGGGACACTTACAGCACTTTTTGAGTAAACCTACTTGGAAAATTTACCTGCGTGTGCTATGATTTTTGCAGGAAGTGATCAGAGATGATTTCAAAACTTGCAAAAAGCATAGCACACTTTTTTGTGGTTCAAAACATAACTGAGGAGTCCAAAGAAGTGATATATGCCTATGGTATGGAACTGCTTTTATCCGATATGCTGAATACCCTTATCGTGCTGTTGATTGCTCTTATTTCCCATACACTGCCTTCGGTTATTGTTTTTGTAGCCGTTTTTATGGGATTAAGGAAGCTTGTCGGTGGGTATCATGCCAACAGCCATTTGAGCTGTATGTTTACACTGATCGTTGTAATGCTGATTTTCTCGTATGGTATCTGCAATGTATCAGGAAAGCTTATCTGGCTTTTAAGCGTAGGATTTTTAGCTTTAGCCTTACCTATCATTTTCTGTATCGCTCCAGTTCCACATCCGAATAAACCGATGTCTGAGGAAAAAGGAGTGAAGCTGAGACGAAGAAGTCGTATTTTCGCTGTATTTCTATCCGCAATTGCTGTTATCCTTATAGTATTCCGCATTAATGAATTAAGTCTTTATGTATCAAGTGGAATACTGCTGTCGGCAATAGCGGCTCTGCTCGGTCGTTTCTTGAATCGGGGTGATAACAGTTAAAGACGATAAAGACAAAAAAAGTATTCTGGCAATTGTACTTCTTGCTCTTGTTAAGGCTGTACTGTATATCTCAAATGGCAGTGTTTGCGGTATCACATTTTATCAGCCCAAAGAGCCTGATTTACATGAGCTGTTTGAAAGGAGGGAATTGGAATGAAAAATTTGATGAAGATTGCGAGAAAGACATCGTCTGTTCTCGCTGCTATGGCTCTGGTCGTAGCTACTTCTTCTGTGGCAAGCTGCTGCTATCATTGGTTTGCACAGCCTGTTGAGCCGGAAGAACTCCGAAAGTTCGTAGGCGAAAATTAAGACAAATCAGTTTTCCGAGTGTGTGTATGGGTAACTGCACACGCTCGGGATTCTGTAAAAGGAGGAAAACATGAAACAGATCACTAAATTTAAGCGATTGCTTTCTGGTGTACTGAGTGCTGTTATCACTATCAGCGCGATTCCATTCACCTCGGCAACTGCCGAAGATAGTAATGAACCATATCCTTATACGATGTTTGCTGCTTCGAGTGACGAAGGAGCAATTATTGTAAATGCGGATAATTTCTGTGTAAACGGTAATGTGGCTACTAATGGTACTATCGTTTCAAGCGGTAATGTAAACATCAACGGTTCAAGAACCGAAAATGCCGAAGAATCAATGATTTACATCTTTAATAAGATTGACAATCAATATTTTTCTGCTTCAAATGTTGATGAACACGATGAGGACTATACTCTTGATGAAATGAACATCAACATAAATGTGCCGACTGAGGTACAGGGCAAAGCTACTCTTACAGGCAACATTAACATTAACACAGCTCTTAAAGCTCTTGAAGATGTCAATCTCAATGGAGAAGTTAAGAATACCAATGATTCCGTTATCTTCTCAAAGTACGGTGACATTATTATTGACAGTCAGAACGTAAACCTCAATGGACTTGTCTACGCCCCGTTCGGCAATGTAAATATCACAGCCCAGAACCTTAACCTTAACAATGTTGTTATTATTGCTGATAGTATCGTTTTGACTTGCCCCAGTGTCAATGCGAACAACAACAGTAATGCAAGTTCATTTGTGGGAACTACATCTGAACCTTTGGATATTCCATACGATGAATGGCAGTATATGAAGGATGAGAATGAGAATGATTTCCCTGATTTCTTTGAGGATTTCAATAACTGGGAAAAACTGAAAGATACGGACGGTGATTCTCTTCCTGATTGCGTAGAGCAGTATCTCGGAACGGATTATACTCTTGTAGATACAGACGGTGATATGCTCGATGATTTTTATGAGGTGTTTTTTACAAAAACTGATCCGACTATGGCAGATTCAGACGAAAACGGAGTATCTGATGGTGACGAGGATTTGGATGATGATGGCTTAATTAATTTCGAAGAACTATCTATAGGCACACACCCATTATATCCTGATACTGATGGAGACAGTTTAATGGATGGTGACGAAGTTAATTTGTATTATACAAATCCGCTTGTTACTGACACTGATTCAGATGGATTAACTGATGACGATGAGATTTTATTATTTGATACTAATCCACTTATTCCTGATACTGATGGAAATGGGATTCTTGATGGTAATGAAAAAAGAGCGCAGAAGTATTCATATGTTGTGACTAACGAGGATTGTGCTGTTAAAAAGATTGATGTCGAAATGTCTGCTACAGGAAATATACAAAGAAATCTTGATATTGAAAGTGTAATGAATATTGATTTAATGTCGACAAATGTTGTTGGACTAATAGGAGAACCATTTGATTTTAATTGTTCATCAGATTTTGATAATGCGACTATAACATTTAATGTTGATATATCTAAATTAGGAGATACTAAATTTGAAAGCCTTATATTTTTGTGGCATGATGAAGAAAACCACATCTATAGAGAGTTGCCAACAAGCTATGACAATGAAAACTACTCTCTAACAACAACTGTCAATCATTTTAGTAAATATATGATTGTTGATAAGGAACTATGGTATGCAGCTTGGGCTGAGGATTTGTATGAATCTGATAATGAGACATCAGGTAACAATACTGTATTGATAATCGATTGTTCAGGAAGTATGCGAAATAATGATCCTATGATTAACGGAACTTGTGGTCGAATTGAAGCCGCAAAAGGATTTGTGAATGTTTCTGGTTCAAATGATTATATAGCAATCATAGCAGAAGATAGTCAAGCCAAGTTGTTATGTGACTTTGTAAAGGCTGATGAAAAAGAAGTGCTCAATGAAGCAATCAGTAAAATATATTCAACAGGCGGAAACAATTTTATAAGTTCATTGAATATGGGCGTTGATATGCTCAATAAGCTAAACAACGAAAATGCCAAAAATATTATTTTTATGTCAGATGGTGGTTCATCAATTGATCAGAATACTCTTGATTATATTAAAGAATCAAACGTGAATGTTATAACTATAGGATATGGTGAATCATCAAATGACTATCTTTTAAAACGTATTGCTACAAGTGATGATAACTTTTATAAAGCTATTTCCTCTAATGAATTAATCGAGTTGTATTCAAAATTAGGAATTATGAAAAAATTTGATATGACAGATAATGATGAGGATGGATTAGCAGATATTTTTGAAATTGCTGGAATGCGTCTCGAAAATGGTACAGTTATCTACACAAATCCATTAGAAAAAGATTCTGATAAAGACAATTTAGCTGATGGTGTTGAAATTGTCCCAGAATACCAATTCTTATCAGGTTCTGGTATACCAAGTGACATACTGTACGGAACAAGAGCTATATATTTTATTTTGAATTCTGATCCGAATAAAAACGAAGGGCAGATTTCGGATTATGGAATTGTTGAATATGATGGGTATTATTATTGTATTAATGTTCCCGATCACCTTGGAACATATTGGAATGCAGTATGGGAAGAAGTTGACGTAAAAGAATATTCAGATTTTGATTGGACACTCATTCAATTTTTTGCTGGTGTTGAACTTGAAGACACAAGAAATGAACCCATTTACCCAGGAGGAAATAGACTGGATATTCCGATTATATATCCTTCAAAATATACTGCTCAGACTGGCATTGCAGGTTTGTTTGCAGGCTTATTGTGCAATAGCGCTAATATAGGGGAATCCTTCAGAGTACGATTCTGCTTCCAAAAAAGTGGAAATATGCGTAGAGTAACGATAGCAGCAGGGTCAAGTTCAATATATAACTTGTATCAAACATATGCAACGGATATGCCTATCAGCGGTTATTTGTGTAATGGTGGCTCAGTATTTGCTCAGGCTATGATATCGAATAGTGCAAGTAAACAATATGAGGAATTAACCGGAAATAAAACAAGTATCTGGGATACATACGATTATGAAATAACTGTTGATTCTCGTCATCAGAGCTATTACTCGTCATATTTATGGGTTAATAGTGAAGGGAAATTAATGGAGAAATTGATTTTGTATCCTAATGATCGTATTGTAATTGGTAAACGAGAATATCTTAATGTTGTATTCAAGCCATTAATTCAAGTCGGTCTAAGTAATGAAAGTACGGAGGCAAGTTCTAAATATCAAGAATTATTTAATAAATTTTTAGCTGCTTAAAATTGGGGTGTACTATGGATGATATATCTCAAACTATACAGACTGTTATTTTTATTGCCTTTTTAACATTGCTGTTGGCATACACTTTTTATGTTGCATTTTCCAGAAAACGCAAAAGAAAAATATTTATCGTAAAGAAAAGGGAAACATCTTACAATGGACTTAATCAGACTCGCTCCAAGACTATTAGCTGTAGTAATTATACGATAGATTGCAAGTATGATACATCGAAGAAAATTCACACTTTAGGATGCTCATATGATATCTATACTCAAGTAAGAGAAGGGAAATCTTATCTTGCATATGTAAAAATGCACCATATAATTTCTATCAACAAGCATAATTAATCGTATTATTGTCATTTCAAACTAACAGTTATTTGAATTGTATGTTTACGCTGATCGTTGTGATGCTAATTTTCTCGTAATGTACAGCAATAGGCACATACCCCAATGGCGCACACTAACCGCATAGCACTCTCTTAGAGCTTTTCTAAGGGAGTGCTTTTTTCATCGGTTAGTTTTCCGTCCGAAGGGCTTGGACGGCTGTGAGGGGCATTTCCGTTCGTCTGAGGGTGTTATGCAGAGGTCGGCTCAGTGATACCGTTAAGTGCTTCATATTCACGCACACGGCGATAGAATGTATTTGCCGATAGCTCCATTCTCCGCATAAAGTCCCTGCCTGTAATCTGCTTGGCTTTCCATTCCCCATAGAGCTTACCGAACCTCTCCCAATCAATCGGGATAGGCTTTCTGCCTGTGTACTTGCCCTGTGCTTTGGCTATCTCGATACCCTCACGCTGCCGCTGTTTGAGCTGCTCTCTTTCAAGCTGAGAGAGGGCAGCAAACACGGTCAACATAAATTTGCCTGTAGGCGTGTTGGTGTCGATGCTCTCCTTGTGGCTGATGAGGGTAACACCCTTGTCGGTGAGCGTGTCGATGATGTTCAGCAAGTCCTTTGTTGACCGTCCTAAACGGCTGATGCTCTCCACATAGAGCGTATCGTCCTCACGAACATAGTCAAGCATAGCCTTGAGCTGAGGGCGGTCTGTGGTCGCTCCTGACAGCTTCTCGGAGAAAATGCGGTCAACCTGATAGTCGCACATAATCTCCTGTTGTCTTGCGGTTTCCTGACGTTCCGTTGAAACACGGATATATCCGATTTTGCTCATAAAAAGCTCCTTTCTTTATTCAAGCTGATTTTTCTTTCTCTTGGCAGCCCGTTCATTCTGAATGTAGCGGTCAAGGGTATTCTGGCTCTGCCGCTTTTTCTGTATCTGCTGGGCGAGCCTGTCCGATTCTTTCTTGAAGGCATTGTATTCGGCTGACTTCTCGGCATATTGCTTTTGAAGCTTGGTCTGTTGTTTCTTCAACAGCTCAACGGTCGGTATTTTCTTGTCGGGAAAAAGCTCCAATACCTGTGGCAACAGTCTGTCGTATTCTGACAATTCGTAGGAGCATTGCTTGGCATACTTTTTCTTTTCTTCCCCTGTGAGCGACTTGTATTCCATATGAAAAGTTCTGTATTTGTAAAATTCCTCAACGGTCGGCAGCATTTCCTGAATTTTATCCCAACGCTTTTTGATCTCCGACATTGCGTTTGAAGCTACCACTCTTTGAGAAAATGCCTGATGAGCTGCACTTTCAAGCTCTTCAAGGGAGGAATTATCTGCGGTCATTTCATTCAGTGCCTTGCTTGCCGCTTTCATATTTTCACGGTCTGCCCAATTCGTCAAGCCCTGCGACTGCTGAAATTTCTCTGCCGTTGTGCGGATAATCCTTGCTTTCGGGGAGTGTGACATTTGGTATTTGTAGCTCTCGATACGCCTTGCGATCTGCTTGCTCTCGTAGAAGTAGCCCAGAGTTTTCGCCCTTGTAAATTTTGCCCTCGGATTGCGTTCCTTTTGCTCCGCAAGCATAAATTTCAGGTCGATCTTATGGTCGGGATTGTAGTCAACCAATATCCCGAAATCGGTACATTTTTGAAGAAAGTCCTCAAAATTCTCGCTGACCTTGATAACCTCGTCGATAGCCGCTTTTAGCCGTGCTTTCCATGACAGATTCTGCTTGTCAAGCTCCCATTCATAGTGGCTCTTACCCTTTGACATTTCGGGATTTTCGACTATGGAAAGACCGTGCTTTCTGCAAAGCTCGTCCGATACGGTGCGGAGCTTGCTCCACGCTCGGTCGGGTATTTTTCCCTGATTATGCTCGGTTTCAAATGTTCTGCCTGTGTAGAAATTTACGTTGTTCAGAACGATGTGATTATGTATGTGATCGTAGTCTACATGAACGGCAAGCACATACTGATACTCGTCATTGAAAAGAGCCTTGCAAAGCTCCTGCCCGATAAGCAAAGCTCGTTCGGGAGTTACCTCACCGGGGGCGAATGATTGTATTATGTGCTGGGCTTCATTTCGGCAGCGTCCTGTGCCGACACACTCTCGGATATTTTTGAATTGTTCTGATGCTCCAGATGGAGCAGATACGCACAAGTTGCTAACAACATATTTGCGGTCTGCGGTTTTGTCTGGGTTGCAGATATAAGCAATTGCGTTGTACGTTCCCGTGTGGATCGTATGGATACGAGTAACTGCCAAACTTCTTCTAACCTCTCTTTCATATCGGCAATATCTTCATCATAAAGTTTGCCGCCTTTGTTGACACGGTGGGCTACCTGATTGAACGAATTTGAGATAGACGATATGTACCTCGCTATCTGCTTAATGTCCTCTGTATCTTCCTCAACATTCATCACGGTCAAAGCAGAATAACGGCAGAAATCTCCACGGCTCTTGAAGCTCGTTTCAGCATAACGCTTGTTGATAGCTTCAAGCTCCTCGTCATTTACTCTGAACGTGAGAATATGCTTGCGTACCTCACTCGGTTCGGCGGTGTCCTGCGGTGGGGATTCACCCTCGGTGCTTTCGGGCGGTTCGGTGAAATCAACCTCGCCCGATTCCGTAACTTCAAGCATTGGAACAGGCTCGGCAGCGGTGTCCTCAGCGGTATCCTTTTCAGAATTTTCGGACAGCATATCCGCCTGCATTTCTTCCGCATAGGTGTGGGCAAGTTCTTCGGCAAGCTCCTCGACTTGCTTATGCCTGAACAGCTTTGCAAGAAAGCCCTCGCCCGATTTTTTGAATACTGACATTTGGTTGTCCTCGCTTTCTCGGCGGCTCTGCCGCCGTTCTCAGGGGGCTTAGGGGGTTTTCCCCTGACAAGCCGTATAAAGTTTACGATTTTCCATAATCGTAATACTTTATACCGTGCTTGTGAACATTGATCGGGCGTTTCACGCCCTTGTCTCTTATTTGCCGTTTCACGGCATATTTTCACGCTCCTGCGTGAATTTGGAGCTATGCGACTTGCTCCCTCTGTCGCTCTGATTGTCGGTCATATAGGTTGGGGCGATCGTCTGCACAAACTCCCTCTATCTATATACCGAGGATTTTGGAAAAAGGACGGGGAATTTTGCGAATGTTTACAGTTTGTTCATAGTGATTCTACCTCTTGCACAACTTCAATAACTATAACTTGTACATTGTGCAAATGAATTGTTTGTGTGTGCAATGCTGTCCGTTCGGCAATGAGTATTGATATGGTTGAAACCGGATTGACTTTTTCGGTACGATCTGATATAATGATAAGAGTAGAGTAGGCACACGACTTTCTCACACAAATCGGTATTTATCGGTTTTCTTTCATAGATATGATAAGATCAGGAAGAAGGATTTATATGATATTTTCTAACAAACTTACCAAGTATTTAATAATAGTTTTTACCGCAGCAATGATGACTTCTCTTGTAGGGTGTAACGATGTAAAATACGAGAAAGAATATAAAAGCGAATCACCGTCGGGAGAGAAAACGGTTACAGTTAAAGTCGATTATGTTAGCCGTCCGGATATATTTTACAACGATGAATGTATTTTTAAATTTGACGGCTCCGGATTTTCTGAAACGGTATATTGGAACATAGAGTGGATATCGGAGAATGAGATCAGATTGTACCTTGATAACTATAACGGAGAAGATTACAGTATAGAGATTCCTGATTAATGATATTCAGAATTTAATATTGGGAGAATCCTGTCAGCGGGGACTCCCCGCAAATTCTGATTTATCGGAGAAAAAATCTCACCCAATAAAACTGAATATTTCCCCACAAGCTGTGAAGCGTTTACCGCTCCGCAGCTTTTTTTATTTTCCCCGGTCAAAATATCGAACGGAAAACTTTTATGGCGCACTCAACTTCATGCGCAATGCGAATGGACAGAAAGCTCGTAGGTGCGCTATAATATTATCATGGGGCTGATTGATCGGCTCGACTAAAATTTCAGAATGGTGGTGATGATATGGCTACAACTTCTATCGCTGAAAAGCTGGCGAAGCTCGAAAAGAAGATCGAGAAGCGTAAGTCTGATATTGCTGAGTTGACCGAAAAGCTCAAAGAGGAGCTTGCGGAGTACGACAAGCTCTACCTGACGGCTCTTGCCGACAAGTACAAGCTGAGTGGTAAGGCGCTGTTCTCGGCTATCGAGCGTGAGCATGAACAGCTTGAAAAGCTCCGTGAGGGTGAGCAGTCCGATGATGATTCGGACAACACTTTCTCGGAAAAGGACGATGCAGACAAGCAGGGCGATACTGCTGTCAAGTACAGCAGTTTTCCCCATAGCTGCATGGGCAATAATTGACAAAAGGGGGCTTTGAATGAGTGATTACATTTACAAGATCGGTGACGATTATGAGTGTAACAGTAAAGAGTATGTTGCCCTGACTACGGATAAGGGACAGCAGATAACAGTTACCCTCACCGCAAGCGGAGTGCCGTTCAAAGGTCGCTTTGATAAAAGCGGTATCTTCTTTGACTATGACAGCGATTACAAGGAGTCCGTTGATGAAATTATTGCAAAATTCACCTCGGACGAATATGCCGAACAGCGTAAAGAAATCGAGGAACATAGGGGCGATGATTGCCTTTATTTCCTGCCGACTGTGGCAAAGCTCCTGCGAATGACAGAAGGTACGCTCCGCAGCAGACCTATGGATATTCAGCTCGCTGTATGCAAGCGATATGTAGATAATTGGGGCTGCGATACTTACACAATGCAACGTGAGTTGAGAGATGTGTTATTGCTGAAAACAGAATAATATGTTAGCTGTGAACGGGGCGGCTATGCCGTTCCGCACGGCTGCCCCTGTGCAGGCGTAACGTCCCTGCAACATTGAGCCTATGCGTGTAGAGATAGATAATCGCAGGCGGAAAGGAGAAACTTGGCAAGAAAGGATACAGGTTATACTTTGGCTGAACTGAATGAGCGATATAAAGATAAGCCTACCAGCAAAGCCGTATATGAAGTGGACGGTCAGCGTTATGCCGTAACCAGCCATTTTGTTGGTGATAAAGACCTTGACAAGGTGCTTTATGACCTTGCTTTCAAAAGAGCGTTTCAGGAAACCGAAAAGAAGTAAAGTTTTGAAAAAAAGACTTGCCATATTCGGTTTTTTGCGCTATAATAGTTGTAACATCGAATATGGTTTGCTTTGATTGGAAAGGAGTTATTATGGCAAAGCAAACTACTTACAATGTCGGGATATATGTACGTTTGTCTCAGGAGGACGAACGTGCAGGCGAATCCCTTTCGATTGAAAATCAGAAAAAAATGCTGACGGAATATGTCAGCAGGCAGGAGGGCTGGAATCTGATCGAAATCTGTGAGGACGATGGCTATTCGGGAACAAGCTTTGACAGACCGGGTGTCAGGCAACTGCTTGAAGATGCAAAGTCGGGAAAGATAAACTTGATCCTCTGTAAAGACCTCTCACGCTTCGGCAGAAATTATATTGAGGTCGGTCAGTATATAGATTACATTTTCCCTTCGTTCAATATCCGCTTCATCGCCCTGAGCGATAATGTGGATACGCTTGACAGAAACAGCTCTGCGATGGATCTTATGCCCGTGATGAATTTGTTTAACGAATGGCACGCCGCAAATACTTCCAAGAAGGTACGCAGTGTCAAAATTGCAAATTCAAGGCAGGGCAAGTATATGGCGGCATCAGCAGCTTATGGTTATATCAAGGCAGATGATGAGAAGCATACTCCGCTGATTGACGAAGAAGCTGCCGTTATCGTAAAACGTATATTTGAGCAGAGAGCAAGCGGATCAAGTCCAAAGCAAATAGCAATACAGCTAAACAAAGATGGTATTCCGATCCCCTCCGATCATCGCTATCACCTTAAAGGCAAGGAAAATCCGCTTGTGACATCACACCTTTGGAATGATTGTATGGTGCGAGGTATTCTGAATAATGAAATCTATATCGGAAATCTTGCTCAGCAGAGAGTGACAACGGTATCCTACAAAAATCACAAGCAGATACGCAAGGATAGGTCAGAGTGGGTAATCGTTGAAAATACTCACGAGCCGATCATTTCAAGAGAGCTATGGGATAAGGTAAGAGAGGTCGAAGCATCGGTGAGTGTCGGTAAAATGACTAAGGAAGGCGTGATCCGTCCGTTATCGGGCTTTATGTATTGTGCAGACTGCGGATATAAGATGAAAATGAACAGAACTATGCACACTACCAAAAAGCGAGGTGCTTATGAGACTTTCAGTTACCGCTGTGGTACTTATGTAAGAAGCGGAACGGACGGCTGCACTCCTCACTCCATACTTGAAAGAGCGATCTCAAAGGTAATTGTTGATGATATTCGTGCAAAAGCAAGGTTGGCTGTGGAGGACGAGGGCGCACTCCGTGAAGCTGTTCGCAAACGCAGACAGGCTACTGCCGATGCGGAGAGCCAGCACAACATTAAAGAGCTTCGTGAGGGTGAGAAAAGGCTTGCACAGCTTGAAACGCTTATTAGCAAGACCTATGAGGAAAAGCTTCTCGGTGCTGTTCCCGAAGAACTCTGCGTGAAAATGCTGAATCAGTATCTTGATGAACAGAAAGTGTTGAGAGAGAAAGTCGCTGTGCTGAAAGAAAAGTGTGAAAACGCTGAACAGGCTGAAAGAGATATTGACAAGTTCGTTGAAAATATCAAGAAGTATGCTGATATTCAGGAGCTTACCCGTGAGACCTGTCTGGAGCTTATTGAGTACATCGTGATCGGAGACCGTCCCGAAAGCAAGGACGAGGACAGACAGATTCACATTTCCTACAAGTTCCTTGAAAAGGGGCTTGCAGAAAAAAGAAACATTCTGCTTCCGCAGAATGTGGAGTAAAATTTTTTTGGGTGTACTTTTATGGGGTTCATCTCTTTGAACCTTGATACTCAGAAACCGACAGCTCTGCATCAGCGATCGTGTTCTGTCTGATACCGAGGGACGCAAGGCTTTCTGCCGAAGCATCGAACATCATAGCCGTGACTTCCGAAAAGCCGTCTTTCAGCGATACTTTCACGAATGTATTGCCGTTTCGTGCGGTATTCTCTGCAATCGCAGATACCAGCACGGGACGATTGATTGAACTGCCGATCTTAGAATCTGAAAAAAGTGTATATTGATTTTGCTCCATATTATCTTCCTCTTCATTAATTCAATTAATACTTACAGTCTTTTATCCACTTCATTAACAGATGCAATATATCCATTGCATGACACATTATAATTGGGGCAAGCATAAAAATCACTTTTACCGTATTTACCTTTCTTTATAACTAAAGTGCCTCTACAATATGGACATAGTTTGTGTTTTATTCTCATGACAGAAAGTATTCTTTTATTGAGCAAATCAACCGGAGCGAAACTTCCTAATTGTTTATAAGAAAATAATAAGTCATCTAAAACAAAATAGAAGGCACTAATTATCGAAAGGTCGTCTCCTTGAGTACCATTGTTATTCTCATAGTACCTATTAAATACTAAGATAAAATCAATATTTGCAATTTGACAGAAATTATATAAAAGTTGGAAGTTATTATAATCATCAGGATACGGCGTCCAATTATACTTTTTTGATCGCTTAAGTTCATAAACAACTTCTGGTTCCAGTTTAGCGTTTAATCCTATCAAGTCAAAATCAGTTGCTATAATCATATATCCTAATTCTTTTCTCTGCCAATCATGAAATCCACTCGATGTGTATTGATTAACATATTTTTTTGTTGATGAGTTAATTACATCTAATCCACTATTTTTGTATTTTAAGAATAACTCATTCAACGTAATAGTATTTCCATAAAAATCTTTACATTCATTGAAATTACCCTTAATGTATCGAAATGAAATAAATGCTATATCACCATACAAGTTAATAAGTTTATACGCCATACCAAGTGCATTTTCTTCATTAGGTAAGGGAGCTTTTCTGCTATAATCTGTAATGTTATCTACTTCAGATACCACCGCAATCATTTTCGGGGCTTTATCTTTTTTATTTCCATAAAGCAATATCCAAAGATCACCTATTGCGGAATAGAATGATTGAGGTGAATTGCCCATAGCATAATCACACATAGCATTTCTTTTATAGTAAATACTCATTCTATCTCCTCCAAATCATATCCAGTAACAAAAGCAATCTTATTCTATTGCTTTTGTTACTGTTACTTATTGTGTTTCTAAACTGTAAATGAACATTTTTTATTAAACTGCACAAAAAATACACGAAAGCACATCTCTAAACACTTGATTCAGGTCTGGAAGTACTAATAATGACAACGTTGTTGTAAAATTATAAAAACTATTATTTCGTTACAATATTAAGCAGCGACTGATAACTGTCAATAACATCATAAACTACAGTATCACTGCTTATAGCCTTGAAATGCTCCCTCGCACAGTGTATTTTACCTTTTTCAATATCACGGAGCTGCATGGAGGACATAGAGCCTTTAGTCTCAGCTATGAAATATATGTGCTTTACCTCGCCCTCATAGAAAGCTATCGCCCAGTCAGGATTGTACTTGCCGACGGGAGTTGAGATATAGAAACCGTTCGGCAGCTTGACATACACGGCAACAGCCTTGTTTGTATCAAGTTCCGTCGCAAAATCATGTTCATTGGTGCTGTCATATACGATATGATCGTAGAGGTGCTTCTGAGCTTTCATTGCATTGACATTCAGCTTGCCCTTGATAGTCGGCTCAGTAAATACTTCCGTGCCGTAATGGTCATCAAGAGCGTGATATGTGATATGCTCAATGATAGCTGTTGCTTTCTGCTCATTGATAAGCTGGGCAGATTTTAGAATAAATTCTTCGGGATTATACTTGTACTGCTCAAATACCGCAGGCTCGATACCTATCATGATACGGACGATATCTTTTCTTGTAAGCCCTGTCTCTGCAACGAGTTTTCCGATGAGATCATATTTCACGCTCTTGTTGGCAGTGATAGTCCTTGTTTCGGTAGCGGACTCGTTTTTCTTCATAGCCTCGCCCTTTTCAAGAGCTTCTTTGGAGTCAATACCTTCCATAGAGCCTGATTCGATCTTGTAGAATATCTTCTGCACTCTCAGCTTACTGTTCAGTATGTTTATCGCTTTTTTGATAAGTTCCTCAGTCTCAAAATCGACCACATATACCGACTTGGAATTGATTTTCTCCCATAATGCCTTAAATTCAGGCATTGCGAGTTTTTTATCATCGACTTTAAGCTCAACATTATTCTTACGGGCATCTTCGGGCTGAATTGCTTTTTCATCATAAATACTCTCAATGATCTCTATAACAGCCGCCGCACTGTCAGCGACTTCCTCTGCTACCTTAATAGAATTATTAGCCTTATCCTCATAATACTTATCGGTGAGCTGACCACGCTTGATATAGCCATTGGAGATCATATCTTCGTAAATAGCCTGAGCGGTATCATCATCAATGAACTGCGTGTTGCCCTTGCTGTCAATGATCTCTCTGCCTTTGAACAGGTCAGTGGTAACAGCTTTTGGTCTGTATGCGACTGCTTCTGCAATCTCACTCTGCAAGCCTTTTGCAAAGCTGTCATAGCTTTCACTTGCAATAACAGTCAGAACGTTGATATTATGCACTTCACTTCCAAGAACCCCCGTATCCATACGGTCGCCGTCCTCATTGACACAGAGACGCAGACCTCTGCCGACCTCCTGCCGCTTGCGAACTTCACTTGTGGACTGTTTCAAGGTGCATATCTGGAATACGTTAGGATTATCCCAGCCCTCACGGAGAGCCGAGTGGGAGAAGATAAAGCGAACAGGAGAACGCTTCGGATCACGGTCAAGGAGAAGTTCCTTATTTTTCATGATAAGGTCATAAGCATCAACCTCAGCTTTATCTCTATCTTTAGTATTACTTACTTCTTTAGAAGTGTTATTAGTAATGCGGCCCTTTTTGTCAATTGAAAAATATCCTGAATGGGTGCTTTCCGCAGAGATAGCATCAAGATAACGTATGTAATCGTCATCGCCGAACTCATGCTGATAATTCTCAATTACAGCCTTGTATTCTTCTTCAAACATATCAGCATAGATACCGTTCACAGGCTGTCCCGATTCATCGTACTGCTTGTACTTTGCAACTTCATCAATGAAAAATAGTGACAGTACCTTGATACCCTTATGGAAGAGCTGGCGTTCACGCTCGATATGAGATACTATCGTTTCATGTATCTGGATACGGCGAATTTGTTCCTCGTCTATGCTGCCCATAATATCACCGAGGAACAGCTTTTTGCCGTTGATGAATTCAATATGATCGTCCCTTGCGTCGATACGGGAGACCGTATAGCCATTCTTGTATTCTTCAAGCTGTCCCGACTGGTCATAGAGGTTGAAGCCCTCATTAACGGTTCGGCTGACCTGACGGACACCTGTTTTTCCCTTGACATCAAAGCGGATAGTCGCAGTCGGATTTGCTCCCGAAACGTTTATGCTTTCAAGGAAAACAAAGCCCTCTGTTCCCGTAGTGCCGCTGGCACTTATTCCCTTAACAGCGATCTTTTTAACGAGCTTTTTGTTATAGGCTTCCAGTGCGTCAAGGCGGTAGATCATGTTATAAATGCTGTCGGATTTATGCGTTGCGGAATAGCGGAGTGTCAGTATCGGGTGAAACTCTTTCAGGCGTTCCTTTGTCTGCTTACCTTCTACCGACTGCGGCTCATCAATAATAAGCACGGGATTTGTCTTTGCTATAATATCAATAGGACGGCGGCTGCGGAATTCATCGAGCTTAATATAAATACGGCGAGCGTCCTTGCCCTTTGCGTTGAACGCCTGCGAGTTGATTATCATGACATTGATATTGCTGTCACTTGCAAAGCGGTCTATCTCGGTGAGCCTTGCGGAATTGTAGATGAAAAAGCGTATTTTCTTGCCGTATTCCTCAGCGAAATGCTCCTGCGTGATCTGAAAAGACTTGAACACACCCTCACGGATAGCCACACTCGGCACGACTACGATAAACTTCGACCAGCCGTAAGCCTTGTTCAGCTCATACATGGTCTTGATGTAGGTGTAGGTCTTGCCGACACCTGTTTCCATTTCAATCGTGAGGTTATACCGCCCCTCCAGCTTGTCCGAGGGCTTTATCTGATTTGCACGCTGTATCTTACGAATACGCTCCAGTATCATATCATCGGTCAGGGCAGGGATAAGCTTCTGATTTGCCCAGCCCGTGAACTCCTCGTCCGTATCGGTCAGGCGTGTTTCCGAACCTCTGTCGATCATGTATGTAGGTGTGAGATAGGGCTGACCTGCGAACACATCAACAACAGCTTTTGCCGCATCAGCCTGAAATTTCTGATGTTTGAATTGCAGTTTCATATCATATCACCTTAACCCTTGTATCTGGCGAGAGCATCTTGAAAATCTCGCTGACATTTATCTTCGACGGGCTGTCTGAGAAGCTGTCATCACGGAAAACCACTCTCAGCGGCTGACGTTTCGCAACGGTCTTTATGACGCTTTCGGGGATAGCCTTGTCAAAGCAAGCGATAAGATCACCGTCATTGTAGGTATGCACCGTCACGCCCTCGATCTGCTCGGAACGGTACGGCATGGAAAGTGGCAGACCCCAGTCAAGCAGACAGCCGAACAGCAGGTCAAGATCGGTGCGGTCGGGCTTGATGTTGCTCTCAAAGCCGAAAAGCATCTGCTGATCTGTTTCGGCAGGGGTGTAATAAACGTCCTGCATATTCGTGTCATCAAGTTTCAGCACACGGAAACCGTAGTCGATAATTGCTCCAGTTTCATTTTTTATCTTAGTAGCAGCACGACGAATTCTTTCTTTTCCAATTTCGCTAATATATTTATAACCTGCTTTATAAGCCTCATGATTTTCATCTATTTTTTCAGGGAGTTGTACCATGATAAACTTACGATGGCCACCATCATCAGCGTTCAACTGCATTACAGAATGTGCAATTGTAGCACTACCACTAAAGAAATCAAGTATTATATCATCATCTTTTGTAAATGAGGAAATATGTTCGGCACAAATTGACACAACTTTTGGAGTATCAAAAGGAATCTCCATTTCTGATAATAAATCCGTATCACTGCCGCCATAATAAAGAAGTGACGGAATGTTTTCATACATATTATCTTTAAGCAAATATTTGCTATTAGGTATAGTGGTTTCATCTTTTCCAAATAGAATTCGTCCTTCATCAAGCATTTTCTTCATAGTTGATGAAGGGTTTCTCCAACCTCTTTCCGGAACTGGACAAGGTTTATGAGTAATTGGGTGTATTAATGGGATGAAATAATCATCGGGAGCTTTTTTCTTATTAGGCCAAGCCATAGATACCGGACGATAAACATCTCCATTCTCGTCGATTTTGTTATACGCTTTTTCTCCACCACTAAAATCATTTTGTGTTCTGATCCAAGCACCAAAGTCTGCGTTTATATCGTCAAGAGTGTATGAAGAAGATCTTTTTGAAAAAAGCTGATTAGCCTTTTTGATAATAGTCGCTGCATTTTTTTTAGGTCTTTGCATCTTGCATTTTGTGGTAAATACATCTTTGTTATTGGCATAAACGAGTATATACTCGTGCTGATAAGAAACACCTCTTGCGTCACCTTTAGGATTCCTTTTATCCCATATAATTGTTCCGAGATCATTACTCTCTCCAAATACATCTTGACATATTTGCTGAAGATTTGTGATTTCGTTTTCATCCATATTAATCAAAATAACTCCGTCATCGGTAAGAAGGTTTCTTGCAAGTAAAAGACGAGAGTAAATAAAACTACACCAATCTGAATGAAATCTTCCGTTAGAATCAGTGTTTTTGAAAAGTCGATTGCCATCATCATCAAGTTGACCGCTTCCTTCAACATACTCATCTGATGATATAACAAAATCATCACGGTAGATAAAGTCATTGCCAGTGTTGTAGGGCGGGTCGATATATATCATCTTCACCTTGCCGAGATAGCTTTCCTGCAACAGTTTCAGCACTTCAAGGTTGTCACCCTCGATATAGAGGTTTTCGGTGCTGTCCCAGTTCACGCTGCCGCTGCTGCAATAAGGATTGCCCTCACTGTCCTTACCTGTCGGAACAGTTTCATCGTTCATGACAGGGCGGAGCGTTTTGCGGATAGGGCGGTTCGCCTCAGCGATAGCCGCCTTTTTGCCCACCCATGTAAATTCGTAGGCTTCATCGCCCTCGGCAATATCCTCGCTCAGCATCGCACGAAGCATATCAAAGTTGATCGCCTTTTTCAGTTTGCCGTTCTCGTCAGCCGTTTCAGTGATGCAGTTCGGGAACAGTGCGGCGATCTTATCTATGTTCATATCCGTAATGTTAGCGGATTCCATTTTCATTTTTTCCATTAGTTTTGCCCTCCGTTAGCCTTAATTAAAAACTTCATTATAACGCTTGTAAGTTCAATAACATATTCTATTTCATTAATATTTACTGCATCATTATGCTTTACATGGCTGTTTTGATATTTCGTATAATAGTCTATGATTTTTTGAACCATATTTTTCAGTTCGACAGATGTGCCTGCTCTGTCGAGAATTCCACAAATACCGCCTATTTGATTCTCAAGGCTCTTTGAGTTATTTAGTAAGTCTTTTACAAGCAATTCAAATGATAAACGTAAATCGTCAAGCGTATTTCGTTCAAATATCCCACCCTCAAATTTTGATAGCGCACTTTCATATTGCTTTAATGCCAAGGGATAATTAGCCAACCAGTGTTTTGTTTTTTGAATCAACTCTGTCTCGCTTATTTTTTCAGTAGCAAGGTTTCCATATCGAGAGTAGAGTTTTATTTTCAAATCAGCTACTGCGGAATTGTCAGCAAACATTGATAGCTCACATAGCTCTTTAATAATTCTAAACTGTTCTGCTGCTTCAAAAGCTCTCAAATTTTCCTTTAATGCAGTGCGTTTATTTGGAGCATCAAACGGATAGCTTCCAAATGGAATTATGCGATTGAATGTTATAGCATACGAATTACAATATTCAACAATTTTTGTTCCACTTAATCCCATACTTGTTTCACCAAGTATATCGCACGCATAGTTTAAGAATGAGTCGTCTATATGTTTCATAGTTCCTCCAGTTGTTTCAAGAGTGCTTTCAGTTGCTTGTTCAACTCCACCTGTCGGTTGAACTGCTTTTCCTTGCGTATCTTCGCACGGAGCTTTTCAATCTCTTTTGTGAGCTTTTCCCGTTCCAGTTGCCGTTCAACAGTCTCTTTCAGGCTCTCGCTGTTTTCCTGTGCCAGCGTATCGCCTGCAATCTGACGAACAAGGTTCTCATAGACAGTATCCATGTTCAGACCGTCTATCCGCAGGGAGAAAGTATCTTCTGTAACCCAATCGGTGTGATAATAATTCCCGACCTTGAAAGCAGCATTTGTGCTTTCTTCCTTGTAGCCTGTCCAAAGTTGATACTGTTCCTCAAATTCCAGTATGAATATCAGATGATAGTGGAGCTGCCTGTCCATTTGCCGAAGCACATTCAGGTCAAGCTCGCTTGTTTTCAGCTTTATCAGAAAGACTTCGACTTCTTCAACAGTACCGCCTTTCTCCACATTCAGTGTATCGACGGACAGCTTATGCACCCAGCGTATCGAGTTTATCTGATCTATGAAACTGCGCTCCAGTTTCTTATCGATAGCGAGCTTGTCATAAAACTTATTCTTCGGAACGAGCTTTCCGAAATAGGTGCTTTCTGGCAGTCCAAACATTATTTGTCATCATCCTTTACCACAAGAAAACATATCAGCTCAAAGTCCGAAAGTCCTGAAATGTCCGACACAAGCACACTTGTTCCACCCGAACCGAACAGGCTGTCAATATCGCTTTCGGCTTTGGTGTCGATGATAGAGTCGATAGCCATACTCAGCAGCTCGCTCATCTGCGACATATCCCTGCCGTCATCAGTCTCCTTATTGAATCTTGCACACAGGTCTTTTATCGGCTGCGACTTGCCCCTGCACAGCAGGCGCACATCGTCAAGCAGTTTCTTCGGATTCAGGTAATCACAGATCACCTCACCGTCAATCCCGATATAGACCATATAGAACGGGTGTATGCGGTTCTGATTACCGATATTCACGCTGTCATTCACATTCCGCAGAACGAAGATAACGCCCTCGCCAAGCTCGTCCGTAGCAGGAACAACAGCGTGAAGTCCTTTCGGCTTCTTTTCAATGTCCTTATGTGTCTTAACATATTCCAGCAGATCAAGGCGGTATTCGTTCAGCCCCAAGTCCATGATAGAGATTCCGTCGTTCATATCCTCCATGTCAACTACTTCGTTCATCATCTTTTTAAGCTGTGAGCTTCTGTATTCAAGGTCACCCTTTTCTTCTGCGTTGATAAGGTCATCGTCACCCGTAGAGGTCATGACGGATATTTTCATTCTTGTTTCAACTCTTGATTTCAGGTTGAGGTAATCATCAAGGTTCATATCAGGCCAGAAGTTCACAAGCTGAATGACCTCATTCTTACTGCCGATACGGTCAATTCGTCCGAAACGCTGAGTAATGCGGACGGGATTCCAGTGAATGTCATAATTAACGAGGTAGTCGCAGTCCTGCAAGTTCTGACCCTCAGAAATACAGTCGGTAGCGATAAGAATATCTATCTCCTGCGTACTTCCGGGCATAAGCACATCTCTGCCTTTGGATATGGGCGAAAACAGTGTCAATACGTTATTCAGGTTAGTTCTTTTCAGCTTAATAGTTGTCTTGCCGTCAACACTGCCCGTAACAACAGCGGTTTCAAGTCCGAATTGTTGCTTGACATATACGCTGACATTCTCATAGAGATACTCCGCCGTATCTGAGAATGCCGTGAAGATTATTATTTTCTTGTTGCCTGCGTTGATAGGCTCTTTTTGCTTTTTAGCGATAAGCTCAAACAGCGCCTGCAATTTGCTGTCATGTTCGGGTGTAATATCTCTTATCATCAAAATCAGCAGCTCAAGGGTGTCCTTATCCTTTTGCAGATCGTCACGCCATGAGCGGTAGTCCATATCCGCAAGGTCTATCTTGACTTTTTTGCCGACTGTAAAATCAGTATTGCTATCATCAATGTCGAGATCATCGTCGGTCATTTCATACATATCAAGATCAGCGGCACCGTGCTTTTCAAAAGTATTGATAGCGTTTATCGTAGTGGTTATAAGGTCTAAAATTCGCTGTAATGTAAGCGAGAACGAGTTGACCGAGCTTTCCAGTCTTTTCAGCAGATTTATCGCCATGAGCCTGCGGATACCAAGCTCACGGTTAGACTGTCTGAAATTATCATTCTCGTCCATGTACTTTGAACGCTTGCTTTCAAAAATATAATGTGACGGCATATAAATGCAGAGTGATAATTCTATCAGACTGCTGTATATCTCATTATAGTTGATAGCGTTGCTGAGGTCTGTAAGACACGGAGTAAGCGAGATAGGTTTCAGCCTTTCAGGAAATTTGCCTATCTTCTCACTGTTATAATACTTCTGTATATGTTTCCTTGAACGTGCGATAGTTACGCTGTCGAGAAGTTCAAAGAAATCGAAATCGAGCATACGCAGCAGGGAGTCGGTCGTTCTTTCTTCCTTTGGATAGTCGCTCCATTCATTGAATACTCTCTGCGCCTGACGAAATATTTCTTCTATGGTTTTCTTTGTATTCAGCTTTTCGCTCAGGTTCTCCGAGCAGCCCTCATAAGCAAGAGCAAGTTGATTTCTCAGGTCGGTAAAACGATTATTAACAGGGGTAGCCGACAGCATAAGCACTTTGGTCTTTACGCCGGCACGGATAACCTTTTCCATTAACCTCCGGTATCTGTTTTCACGGGTATTGGAATGTGTACCGATACCGTTTCTGAAATTGTGGGATTCATCTATAACGATAAGGTCATAATTGCCCCAGTTCAGCCTGTCAAGGTCAAGACCGTTGGAATAACCGCCGTCACGGGACAGATCGGTATGGAACAGCACATCATAATTCAGGCGGTCAGAGGCGATAGGGTTATTGACATAATTGTCCTTGTATGTATTCCAGTTTTCAGCGAGCTTTTTCGGGCATAATACAAGTACAGTCTTGTTGCGGTTTTCATAATACTTGATGACTGCAAGAGCCGTAAATGTTTTACCAAGACCTACGCTGTCCGCAAGGATACAGCCGTTATATTTTTCGAGCTTGTTGATGATAGCAAGTACGGCATCACGCTGAAAGTCATAAAGCATATCCCATATCTTGCTCTGTTTGAAGCCTGTTGCTTCATTAGGCAGCTCATCTTCGGAAATATCCTCAAGAAACTCGCTGAAAACATGATACAGCGTCATGAAATATATGAATTCAGGGGCATTTTCGTTGTATGCTGTGCTGATACTTTCAATCACTGTTTCGGTTACATCTTCGAGTTTTGATTTGTTGTTCCAAAACTCATCAAATGCTGATATATATTGTTGTGAATGAGGAGATTCAAGGCTATTCACAAAGTTAAAAGCATTATTACCACGGTCACATCCAATGTCAACAGTTGTAAAGCCATTTACCGGGTAATAAGCGGTTGTATCAACAGTAATGAATCCCGGCATAAATTCACCACTTACATTGGAGCGAAATTTTACCTTAGCTTTGATCCAGGCGGCGCACTCCTTAGCGATAGCCTTCTGAGTCATTTCATTGCGGAGCTTTATCTCAAATTCCGTACCATACAGTCCCGACTCTCTGTCCATACGGGGAATAAAAAACTCACGCTTCTCTTTCTTTGCTGATTCCTTTACAAACGTCGGTGAGGTGAATATGAAACGAAGTTCCTCTATGTTATCAAGCTGTTTTTTCAGCTCTTTGTATGCGTACATGGAAAAGCAGGAGGCGGCGATAGTCATTTTACTGCCTTTCTTGATGTTTTCTATTAGTTCATCTTTCAGAAGTGTACTAATGTTATCAATCACTTTCATGGATAAAACCTTTCATAAGCTAAAGAATGTTTATTCCTTTTTTAACTATATATAATCATTTATATTATATCACAAACAACCAATTTTGTCAATAAATATCTGTACCATTTTTGGTACTATTAGCTATTTTTATGAATAAAATAATAACACGGTCAACAATAGTCAACCGTGTTATTTATCAACCTTGAATCCATTGGGATCAAGGTTGATTATTCCAGCTCTGGCTTCTTCTTATCCTGAGCCTTTGTTTTCTTAGGTGCAGACTTCTTCTTCGCTATCCTTGCGGCTTCACGCTTTAACTGCGCCCTCTGGAAATAGCAAGTCTGTTCACGCTTTGGAGCATTTTTCTTAGCTTCGATAGCCGCTAAGTTAAGCACCGTAGTCAGTTTTTCAAGCCTTTCCGACTTGCTTTCAAGTTCCGCCTGCTGAGGAAAAGGTGCTGAAACGATTTTCTGTGCTTCATCGTAGTCCACCCTCAGCTTTGAAAGATTGGACTTGACCTGATCTATACGGCGGTCGATGTTGTAAAGCCCTGCTTCGATACGGCTCATATTATGAGCAAAACTGTTTATCAGCTTTGCCGAGTGCTGATATTCGCCATGCATCGTTGCTGTCATACCGCCGCCCATTGCAGGACTGTGTACGGTAATGGACAGCGGAAAGCCCTGAAACTCACCGACCTTGACAGGAGTATCGGCTATCCTGATCGAGAGAGCCACTTCTTCAAGAGCCTTTGCCGCTTCTTTCTTGTCCGTATACTCAACATCACCGATCTTCATTTTGAATACGGGGAGTTTCGTTTCGGGATCGATCGGAAGTGCTTTCAGCGCCTTGCGGTCAGCCTGCAAATTGCTGAGTGCAGTTGTGAGCTGTTCCTCCTTCATCGGAAAAGCCTTGATCTTGTCCTGCATTTCGTAAACCGTGTTTGCGTACTCAGCGGAGAGCGTTTTAAGCTCCTTGACCTCGTTGTCGAGCATGAGTTTTTCTTTGATACGCTCATCGCCCGTACAGAGTGCCTTGATCTCAGAATAAGTGAGTGCCTGTTGGTCTACGTCCTCACATTTTCTTGCCGGTTCCTTTGGAGTCATGATCTGGCTGATAAACTTCTGCTTGTTTTCAAGTGTCTGATAGCTGTAAGCGTCAAACGTACCCTTCGTCACATAGCGGTATATCTCAACATTCTTGTTTTGATTGCCCTGACGGATAATACGTCCTGCGCGCTGGTCCAGGTCAGCCGGTCTCCACGGAATATCCAGATCGTGAACGGCTATCAGCTTGTCCTGAACGTTAGTGCCTGTTCCCATTTTTGCGGTGCTTCCGAGGAGTATTCTCACTTCACCCGAACGCACCTTTTCAAACAGTTCGCTTTTCTGCTTTTCAGACTTAGCGTCGTGTATATAGGCTATCTCATCAGCAGGGATACACTTAGCGACAAGTTTCGCCTTTATATCGTCATACACGCAGAAGTCACATTCTTCCTCTAACGCTTCACGTTCCGCAGCGGACTTGCTGTCATCGAAAATGACTTCGCCGTCCTCATCGTATTTCACTTCATCGGCGCTCTTGTGAGGTACACCCAAGTCGCAGAAGATGATCTGTGTCAGTTTGTCCTCAGCCGTTTCAGCGTGGATACGGGCAACGTTTTCAACGCACCTGTTAAGTTTTGTATCGGGGTTATCCTCAAACGCAGGATCAATAAGGCGAGGATCAAGTCCGAGTTTGCGTCCATCGCTCGTTATTTTCAGCATATTGTCGATAGACGGATCGACATTACCGCTGTTGATAGCATCGGCTCTGTCGGAAAGTTCCTGCACCAGCTCTACCTGAAAAGGAGTAGCTTCCACCTGAACCACCTTGTAGTCGCAGTCGGGAACATCGAGTTTCAGCGTATCCGCCGTCCTGATGTCCGCCACCTGCTTGAACATACTCATAAGCTCAGGCATACCCGTGTACTGAGCAACTCTTGTGCGCTCCTTGAAGCCATTACCCGCAGGCTTTAGCTCCCAATCGGTCTTTTGCTCTCCGAAAGTCGATACCCAGTTGTCAAAGTGCTGTAAGCCGTGGTCTTTCAGAAAGTCATATTCAAGGTAACGCATCATTGTGTGAAGCTCTGTTACGGAATTTGATATTGGTGTTCCTGTGGCAAAAACCACACCTTTACCGCCTGTCTTTTCGTCCAGATAACGGCATTTCAGGAACAAGTCAAGTGCTTTCTGAGAAGCAGAATTGGAAATGCCTGCCACGTTCGTCAGCTTTGTCGGGGTGAACAAATTCTTAAATTCATGGGCCTCATCGACGAATAACTTGTCCACTCCAAGCTGTTCAAAGGTGATAGTGCCGTCCTGATTGACCTTTTCAAGCCTGTCGAGCTGTTTCTGCAAACTTTTTCTTGTTTTTTCCATAGCCTTGATTTGAAATTTTGAGCCTTCGCTCCGTTTCAGTTCCTCAATGCCTTCAAGAATATCGTCTATCTGGTTCTGTATAACCATTTCCTGACGTTCTCTTGACATTGGTATCATGCCAAGCTGTGAGTGACCGATGATCACCGCATCATAAGTGCCTGTTGCGATCTTAGCGAATAACTGCTGACGGTTTGCTTTCTGAAAGTCCTTTTTGGTAGCAACAAGTATGTTAGCACCCGGATATAGCTTCATAAAGTCATCACCGATCTGCTCTGTCAGGTGATTCGGTACGGCAAACAGCGATTTTGTGCAAAGACCGAGCCTTTTTGACTCCATAGCTGTCGCTATCATTTCAAAGGTCTTGCCTGCGCCCACGCTGTGAGCAAACAGCGTGTTACCGCCAAACATAGCGTGTGCTATCGCATTGCGCTGATGATCGTGCAGATGAATACTGCTGTTCATCATCGGGAAAGAAAGAGCGCTGCCGTCGAACTCACGGGGACAAATGGAGTTGAAAAGCTCATTGTACCTGTCTACGATAGCTTCACGGCGCTCTGCGTCCTTGAATATCCAGGTCTTGAAAGCCTTCTTGATCTCCTTAGCCTTTTTCTGAACCACACGGGTAGCTTCTTCGTCAATGACACGCTTTTCCTTAGTATCGCCCAAGCCGTCCGGTACCTCAATAGTCTTGTAGACCTTCGGCTCTTTTAGATTGAGCAGATGCTCCATGATCTCATAAGCGTTCATCTTACCCGAGCCGTATTTCTGATTGACAAGCACCGACCTGTCAGCCTTTTTGTTGGCGATATGCCAGCTGTTGGAGTGTTCGGAGTATTCCGCCTGAATAAGAGAGTGCTTGAACCAACGGCTCTGAGGTTTATCAGCCCTGTTGTTGTCGGGAGTGCCGAGCAATTCATACATAAACTGGTTGTAATACTTCGGGTCAAGCCAAGTCGCACCAATCTTCACATCAATATCGCCAGCCTTTAACGGCTCGGGCATTGCTTTCTGCAAAGCGTTCACGTTGATATTGAAGTCAGAGTCATACTCCGCAATTTCCTCCGCTTCACGCAGTTTCGCACGAATATCGCCCGACAAGTATTCGCTTGCCGTCTGATAGGTGTTTTCGGTATGGGGAATTTTGAATATCTCGCCCACAAGTTCCTGTTTCAGCTCATCTTCCGACATTCCCGTGAGCTTTGACATATAGTCAAAGTCAACTTTTGCTTTTTCAGCCACCGAAAGCGTGAGAGCTTCCATAGCTGTCTCCACGCACTCCACCGCCTTCGGAGGACAAATCGTGCGCTTTGTGAAAATATCCGACTTCTCGACAAGTCTATCCTTGTCGATTTTTTTCTCTAAGCCTGCAACAAGGTTATACGAAATATCCTCGTTGAAATATCTTTTGTTGGTCTTGCTGTGAATAAGCCCGTACTTATTATAGAAGTCATCGTAGGACTTGCCGAGTTTTGCCTGCAAGTCAGCGATAACGCTGTCGGGCTTGTTAAGCTCCTGAGCCTGAATAAGCTCACGGGTAATATCTCTCAGCTCGATAAAAGCCTTGTATCTGCTGAACTGTGCGTTCTTTTTGTCAAAACGCTGTTCAAAGGAAACAGCATTTTTCTTGAAATAGATAGCATCGTCCTGCATAAAGAAACTGAAATTACGCAGATCGGAGGGTATCTTCACCGCAAGTCCCTGTTCGGTCTTAGCATAAACGTCACGGGCTTTGTCATGGCTGATCTCCGCAGACAGCTTGCTGACTGCTTCGTGCAGAGCCGATTTCAGGTCAAAACCGTCCTCAGCGACAACCATAGTACCGCTGCCGTAGAGCTTGTTGCCCTCGACAACTTTGCCAAGCACCATATCGGGATTATCTGCAAAATACTGATTGATAGGCAGACCGTCAGCAGTTTCACCGATATGCACCCAATCGGGAATATCGGTCATTTCGGCAACAGACTTGCCCTCACGCTTCTGCAAAAAAATAATATCCGTCGTTACGTCCGTACCGGCATTGTCATGGAAAGCACCGTTTTTACCGCCCGGCAGACGGATCGCACCTATCAGGTCAGCCTTGTCAGCCAACATCTGGCGAGTGCTTTCATCGTGCTTGTCAAGCGTTCCTGCCGAAGTGACGAAAGCGACGATTCCGCCGTTCTTAACTTTGTCCATTGCTTCCATGAAGAAGTAATCGTGAAGTTTCGTGGTAGAGTGCTTTTCGTCCTTAAAGTCCAGCTCACCGAACGGGACATTACCCACGGCAACATCAAAACAGCCGTTCTGAAAGCTGTTTTTCTCAAAACCGCTTATCGCAATATCCGCATCGGGATAAAGTCCCTGTGCGATACGTCCCGAAATGCTGTCGATCTCAACACCGTAAAGGTGTGAGTTATCCTGCATTTCTTTTGGCATACAGCCGAAAAAGTTGCCGACACCCATTGCAGGCTCTAATACATTACCGCCCTCAAAGCCGAAGTTTCCGAGAGCTTCATAAATGCCCTCAATAATTGTCGGGCTGGTATAGAAAGCATCGCCAACGGTAGAACGTGCCTGCCTGTATTCTTCGGGAGTGAGAAGTTCTGAAAGCTCCTTGTATTCAGCCGACCACTTATCCGCCGACTTATCGAAAGCCTGCGGAATCGCACCCCAGCCCACATAGCGTGAAAGCATTTCCTTTTCCTCAGCTGTTGCAGGACGCTTTTCGGATTCAAGCGTTTTCAGTGTTCTGATAGCTTCGACATTTGCCCTGAACTTTGTTTTTGCACCACCGTCACCGAGGTTATCATCAGTGATCGTGAAGTTTTCTCCCTTTTCGGGTGCTGTCACTTCTTCCTCTGGCTTTTCAGTAGTGATGATCTTGAAATCGCCATTGTTCAGGAACTCATCTGCAATAAAGGTCACACGGTCTTTTATTGCACCTTCAAAGGCTGTATTGTTCAGCGTAATAAAGCCGTTTTCTTCAAGGCTTTCGACCTTGTACTCCTTACCCTTATATTCGAGATAATCACCGACAGACAGCTCAGGTGCAGTCTTTTCGGGTGCAAGCTCCTGCTCTTTCTCAGCCTGAACAGTCTGCTCACGCTCCAAGCTGTCAATGAAATGAAAGCTCATGAGCATATCGCTGTTGTCAAGCCGAGAAGTCAGCTCACCGCCGTCAAACGTCCAGTTTTTGGCTCTGTCAAACTCCATGTGAATGTCCTTGCCTGTCGGCGCTCCGTTTTCATCGAGCTTTCGAGAAGTAAAATCAACAGTGCTTACGCCTGTTACAATACGGCGCTCTCCAATACACTCAGGACGGAGGTGGTCAGTGATCTCAAACATCATACCCGGCTTTAAACTCTTTTTGAGCTGATTCAAGTTCTTGACCGTAGGAATTTCGGGCTTTTCAGCTTCGGGCGTGACCTCAGCTTTTTCGGGCTTCACGGGTGCAGACTGCTCCTTTTCAGGCTCATCTCTGCCGATATACTCATAGAGTCCGCTGTTGAGCAGTTTGTCATAGGAGATATTTTCGGTGATCTCAAACGCTCCGCTTAACCTCTTGACAGTGCAATCGTCTGTGTAATAGGGCAAAGCACCTGTCAGCGAAACAACTTCCGAAACCACGCCCGTAGCCTTGTTGCGAAACTTGTCTCCGATCTCAACTTTGTACGGCTCAAAATTCTCCTCAGCCGAACGCTCGGCTTTCATAGCCTGCCACTGTTCCTGCTGTTCGGGCGAAAGATAAGTATTGTCTTTCAGCCTTGATTCTGTCATGACAGCGACATCGTGCCAGCTGTGACGGTATTTTTCGCCGTTCTCAAAAGAGAAAGTCATTCCCTTACTGTCATAGTCAACAAGCGAGATATTGCCCTCACCGCTGTGACCGCCGATACCGTATTCCTTTTTCAAGAAGTCGGCAAGCTCCTGAGTTGTCGGGTGATTGGGCTGACTTTTGCTCTTTTCATAGAACTCCTGAACTCTGATCTTGCCGTTTACAAAGCCTGTTCCTCTGTCAATTTCAGCAGCCAACGCTTCAAACACCTGAACACCGTCCACAACAGGCCCCGGAGCAAACTCCGATTTTGCCTTATCGGGTGCTTTGGACTTGATAGGCTCAGGATCACCGAACAGAGAAAGCTGTTCGCCCTCAATATCGGGCTTCTCCCAAAACGGAATATCCGCCTTTTCGTCTGCCTGAATCTGTTCGATAACATCATCATCGGCAAACAGCGGAGCATCATCGTCAATTTCTTCTCTTTCCTTAACAGGAACATCGTCAACCGACATTACACCCAGCTCATAGGCAAGATTATCAAGCTCCGCCTTATGATTTTCATAGGTGTCGATAGAGATAACGTCCTCGGCATTATCAATAATAACAGTAGCGCCGAGGGAAAGTGCCTTGTCCTTGATCTCGTCAAGGCTCTCGGCATCGCCCTTGTATTTCAGCGTTACGGACGGAACATCTTCCGCAGGAGAAGAAATATCTGCTGCATCGGCGGCATCGCTCATAAGCTCTACCGTCTGTTCGTCCTTGCCAGTGTGACGCTCAATGACTTCATCGGGGACAGATACAAGATCGCTGAAATCAAGATCAGTCAGACCATTCTCGATCATATCCTCGATACTATCAAACTGCTCTGTATCGAATACCTCACCGTCAAATTCGTGAGTGATCTTGAATTCGATAAGGTCAGCTGTCACCTGAATGGGCAGCTCATCGTCCGTCAGCGTTGTAAACGCAAGACCGACATTGTGCAGATCATCAAAATCAGCACCCTCACGGTATTCTGCTTCGCAAAAGTCGTTGATAAGGAATTTTGCTTTATCAAACGGAGTTTCAAAGGTACGCTGAAAGTCCATGATCTCCACGGGCTTGTCGGGATTATGCTCAAGCATCGCAGTACGCAGAAGCGCAGGAAATGTTGTCAGCTCACGGTACGGCTCAATCTCCATTTTATCACCACGGTTATAGATACCGCATACGGGATCGCCGTCAAAGAACAGTTCACCGACCTTATCGCCGTCAGCAACGGTAATCTTCCAAGTTCCATTTACCGTCTGAGCGGCGGAACAGTCTGTGCCGAAAAATCTATCTACAACATCTTGCAGAGACTGACAGCGGTTTTCAGGAATCTCCTCCATGTCATTCTTAACATCAAGATTATGCTTTTCAGCATAGAAAAGAGCATCAACTATTGTGCTAAAAGTCTGAATATGACCGTCAGCATCTTCATAGTAGTCAATGAAATCTCCGTCAGCATCGACCTTCGCAATACAATACGGCTCGTCAAACGCATCGGAAGTGGTGCTGATCTCAAGCGAGTATTCTTTATCACGCTTAGGAGGATTTATCTCAAAGGCTTCTTCCATAAGCACAGAATATCCTGCTTTTCTCAGCTTTTCCGAATAATCATCCTTAACGTGATATGGGAAACCGACCATAGGCTGACCGTTCTTTGATGTCATACGCAGTCCGAGGACTTCTTCACCGACTTTCGCATTTTTGCCGTACATCTCATAGAAATCACCGACCTTGCGGATCGATACCGGACCTTTATCCTCCGGTTCTGCCTGTTCGGGAGTATCAACAGCAGGTGCAGGCTTTTCAGCCTTTGAGATGATCTCAAAGCCCTTACTCTCCATATCTTCCTGCCAGCCGTCATAGGCAAGCACATCGG
>ERZ780190.440-NODE-440-length-46826-cov-178.226251_pt1 | contig 46826 bp, 49 predicted proteins | sample MGYA00510980_ERZ780190 | MGnify/ENA primary metagenome ERZ780190 (study PRJEB29588, sample SAMEA1972188) | human gut metagenome | biome: human gut; feature: human-associated habitat; material: faeces | place: Denmark | collected 2008/2010 ... | reverse complement strand
TTTAGACATAACAAAACCCCGAAAGTTTTTTGTCTAACTTTCGGGGTGCATGTCAGTTTTTGACGCTTTTTTTACAACCACATCTCCTGCTAGCTTTGGAGCTCCTACTGATGAGCAAATGGTTGGAACAGGATTAGGTTTGAAAATAGTAAAAGATATAATAGTTTATTATAAGGGAAAAATTTATCTAGTTCCACCTGAAAACGACTTTTCTACCTGTTTTAGAATAGAATTACCTAAACAATAAAGAATTATGGGAAATAAATATTTATATATTGATGATGATAATCATGAGAATGCTGTAGAGAAAATAGACGGCTTTTTATCTGAAAATTTAATAATAGAGACGGTTCAGCACAGTAATTCTTGGGAAGAACAATTGAAATATATTCAGGATCATTCAGATGATATTGATGGATTGATATTAGATCTAAAACTGGATGATTGTTTAAACGAAGATAAGAAAAGAGCTACTTTTAGAGGATCAACATTAGCTCAAGAGATAAGATCACGGCAAAAAGAGAATCTTATAAAACAAATGCCGATTATTCTATTTTCAGCCAATGACAAAGTGAAATCTTCTTTAGAAAAAGCTGGTATTGATATATTCGATTTATTTATAGACAAAGGTAGTGTTGATGTTGCAACTTTTAATATTTATTCAAAACAGTTAGAAGCATTATCTGAATCTTATAAGTTAATAAATCAATTTAAGGATATTATTTTAAATCGCATATTAGAAATAGATGTAGAAGAATTAGATATTCGTTTTGTAGAAACCTTAAATTCCTTGTTACGGAATCCACTACATGTAATTTTAGGTTTTATTCTTAATCAACTAATTTTAAAACCAGGATTATTAGTAAATGAAGATTTATTAGCTGCAAGATTGGGAGTTGATAAATATAGATCGAAGGATTGGAATCGTCTGATAAATATAATTTCACAGACGTGCAAATATAATGGTGTATTATCTAAAGGATGGGAAAGATGGTGGATGTGTTTAGTGGAAAAATGGTGGTATGAGAATATTTCTACGCAGCATTTGCGAACTGTCTCTGCTCAAGATCGGGTTAAATTAATTTGTGATGTCACGAATTTAAAAGATTTAGTCGCTGCTGAAAAAATTGAATATGCTAAAAGTGATGAGTTTTGGTGCGTTTGTAAAGGACTTAATAAGCCTTTAGATCCGCTTGATGGATTGTTGATTGCAAATCAGGATCATTTATATATTTGGCAAGATCAAGAGTATGTATCTGTTTATGCAGCATTGATGAGGATAAATAGAGGAGAATGGCAAAATATAGCTGCTGTTGAACAAGGAAAGTTTGAAACTTTAAAAAATATATATAGTAAAAAATGAGTGGGTATTCTCAAATTATTAGCGATATCAATGATGTTTCATATTTACTTCAAAAGGCACAGCTTTGTTTGGATTTATCGCCAATTACTGCTGCAATAGGGAAGATACCAAAATCCTGTAGTAAAGATGGATTAATAGGATATTCAGTCGATAAATTAAAGTTTCAAATAACAGACATACCAAGGGGTACTTTACCTAGTAATATTGAAATATTGGAGCTCTATTTAAATATAGAGATTCATGAAAAAAAATTAAAAGAACAAGAGGTTAAATATCCAATAAAGGCAGACGAGAATCTATCTTATAATTTTAGTTTAGAGTTAGAGGGCTTGGATGATTCTGCTGTTTGTCATTATGCAAGCTGGCACCTAGATTTTGATAAGAAAGATGAAAAAGATGTAGACTTTATTCATCCTGTTTTTCATATGACTTTTGGAGGTAATTATTTAAAAAAGAAGATTCAAGAAGGTAATGATTTTGGGCATATGCTGTTGTTACTTTCTCCGAGAATCCCATATCCACCAATGGATTTAATATTAGGAATTGATTTTGTATTAAGAAATTTCTTTAAGAAGTCACAAATACAGGGAATTTTAGAGAATAGGCAATATCAACGGGCTGTCAAGAATTCTCAATATAGATTATGGAGACCTTATATGTTATCTCTGGCACATTATTGGTGTGGTATGAAAAACTGTTTAGATTTTTGTATAGATGATGGATTAGAATATGAAATTATGCCTTATTTTAGGAAATAATCTTAATGCTCATTCTTAATTTTTTATGAATTAAGATATAGAATAAAAGCTGGTTAAAGTAAAGTTTTTATATATTGTTAAAATTTATTGTAATTATCACCCCTCCCCATGTGCTGATTTTGAAATTAACTTGTTCAGATTTTTTTACTTTGAAGTCAAAAAAGACTGTCTCATTTTGAACTTCACCCCCCCCCAATTAGACACAAAACTTTTGGGGTACAGTTCAAAGTTTTGAAAACGACGGGTGCCTTTATTCCATCTTATGAGAAGAAAACGGATTTCTTTATCGGACTTAATCTGATCTGCATACGCATTACGAGATTTTTCATCATAACAGAGCTATGATGCTAACAAGGGGCTTTCTTCGCCTGCACAGTCGGAGAGTAAATAAATAGAATCTGATTTCTGTAGGATTTTATTGATAAACTGTAAGCATAGTTGCATGGGAGATGGAAATCCGCTTGCCAAGCGAATGTTTCATGTGCATAGGGAGGCGATTGCCGAATTGTTTGGTGTGGAGATAAAGTGTGATTTGTCAACTTGTGAATATTATGTATCTTCTCCTGAATTGAATTCATTCACCGTATCGAACATGGTTGATGCGGGTCGGAACATGAAAGGCCGGATTTTGCTAAAGGAGATTCCTGCAGGAGATGCGTGAACCGCAGGAGTTGAAGGATAGTCTGCTGAAGTGGGTTTGGGCTACGTGGAAAAGATATAAATGAAATCATCATAAAATAAAATTATGGCATATATTAGACGAGGTGAGTTTAAGGACCACCGTATTTGGAAGGACAAAGGCAGATGGGCTGGGTTTATAGCCTATGCGAATGACACAGTCAACAATCCTGAGGTACCGATAGATGAAAAACTTGATGTCCACTTGAGAGGTAATGAGGTGCATGTTTATTACAAAGGAGGGCGGATATTAAAAATTACTTCACGAACAAAGAATTTTGATTCTAACTATTTTTATCTCAAAAAAGAGCATCAGAATATTCCCAGAACCTGGATGGAATTCATGGCTAATGACGAACAGGCAGAGCTCCGTAAAAGAAAGATTGGGAAAGAACAATGCTTGTCTGTGGCCGAGGCTAAAAAGGTTTTTGCGGATTTGAAAGCAAAAAGTGATGGATTGATGAAGATTGAAACTCCGGAAGCATATTTTAAGGAGGCAGGAAAGGTGATGGATAAATGGAGCCAGGTATTGTTGGAAGAGTCGAATGGGGTGCATGAAGAAAGATTGCTGCAACAGAAAATATCGGTGTGTAACAGGAAAGGGGAAGAGACTGATTTCATTGTGATAGATATTGAGTTTTCGGTTACGGACGATGAAAGTGTCAGCTATCATTCGAATGCATATTCTCATCCTCGCTTTGACCTCATTGCCGTACAGCCAGGAAAGAATTATCGGCTGGCTGTCATTGAACTGAAAAAGGGAATAGGGGCTACGGGACTGCAAGGGGATGGCTCTTTTAATAAAAATACGAAATCTGGCGTGCAGGACCATATTAACAAGTTTAAGGATACCTTAGGAAGCGACAGAGGGTATCGTGAATTTGTGCAGGAAATGGAAGGTGTGTTGTCGGCAAAGGTAGAGTTTGGAATTTTGCCGAAAGAACTTGAAGGTGTAAAAATTCCGGTTGAGAAGCCTGAATTTTATCTGACATACGCGGGCCCGGAGATGGATCGTTTCAAGAGTGCGTGTGACGAAATCGGACAGCCGTGTATCTGTATCAGTGACGAACAGAAACCGCTTTTGAAGCTATGAACATCACAATTCATCGGGGAGTCAACCAGATAGGAGGATGCATTACTGAAATATCAACGGAAGACTGTAAGGTGCTGATTGATTTGGGGAGCAATCTTCCTGGAACGGGCAAGGTGGAACTGACAGCCGAACAAGTGTCAGAAATTACTGAAGGGGCAGATGCGGTGTTCTATACGCATTATCATGGTGACCACATCGGGCTGCATCACTTGGTCCCGGCTCATGTGCCGCAATACCTTGGTCCAGGCGCTAAAGAAGTATTGCTTGGTAAGTATGAGGCCTTGATGGCTCACGGCGATTACACAAAGCTGGTGGAAGCGGTGAAAAGAATGCATACTTACCATACGGCCAGACGCATGGATGTATCTGGCAAAGGCAAGATATTTGTTACACCGTATTTTGTAAGCCATTCAGCTTTCGATGCGTATATGTTGCTGATTGAATGTGAAGGGAAGAGAATATTGCACACAGGCGATTTCCGCGGACATGGCTTCTTGGGGAAAGGATTGTTTCCTACATTAGAAACATGGATTGGAAACGTAGATGTGCTTATTACCGAAGGCACGATGCTTGGCCGGAAGCAAGAGCATGTGCTCACGGAAGGTGAGATAACCCGTCATGTGATTCAGGCTTTACGTATGCACAAGTATGTATTTGCTCTTTGTTCTTCAACGGACTTGGAACGCTTGGCAGCGTTTCATCAGGCCTGTAAAGAGACGAAACGCATATTTATTGTGGATAAATACCAGAAAAGCGTATTGGATATTTTTACGAGGTATGCAGGGAAAAAGTCGGACTGCTTTCGGTTCGATGCGTTTGAGTTGATTAATTATCGGACGAAGAAGGTTAAAAACAGGCTTCAGTCTATGGGATTTCTCATTCCTGTCCGTGCAAGTAGTTCCAGGCTGATTAAAGGAATGCTGGATGTGTATAATGACGAGCAGCCTTGGTTGATTTATTCCATGTGGAGCGGGTACGCAGAGCCAGATTCAGAAAGTGCGAATGAGGAGGTAATTCGCATTCGCAGCCTTTTTCCGGGCAGGATATATGATGGAGTAAAAGATGGTTTTCACACAAGCGGTCATGCCGATGTACAGACTTTAAGAGAGGTATGCCAGACTGTAAAACCTCGGATAGGGGTCATTCCTATTCATAAGGAAGCAGGCCATAGGTATGAGGAACTGGGTCTTTCCGATTATAAGGTGTTTGGAGAGGGTGAAACAGAAACTGATAACATTCATATTTCAATTCAATGAGAATTCTTCAATTATCAGATACGCATAATCAGCATGCGCGGCTGACGGAACTTCCGGAGGCGGATGTGGTGGTGCATTGCGGAGATTTTACAGAAAACGGAACGGAAGAAGAGGTACTTGACTTCCTGAACTGGTTTGCGGGACTTCCGTATCCTCATAAGCTATTTGTGACAGGGAATCATGATTTGTGCCTCTGGGATGCGGAGGGGATTGAGGACCTGCCCGACGGGATGCACTTTCTGCAAGACCATGGGTGCGTGATCGACGGAGTGAGGTTCTTCGGCCTGGCTTACAATCATCCGGAAAGTTTGATTCCTGACGGGGTGGATGTGCTCCTTACGCACGAGCCTCCGGTGATGTTGCTGGACAAGTCGGCCGGAACGCATTGGGGGAATGCACCGCTTCGTCGACGGGTACTGGAAGTAAAGCCACGCTATCATCTGTTTGGGCATGCTCACGAAGCTTGGGGAGTGATGAAGATGGAGGACGTTGTGTTTTCTAATGGGGCCTTGGCGGACAACTGCAACAGGTTGTGCCGCCGGCCCCGGTTGTTTGCCTTATGATGTCAGGGCAGATGTACTTCTATTCTTCTGCTTCTTGCGTTTGTTGCAGAATCGTTTTTCCGTTGTGCTGCACTTTCAGGGTGGCTTTATCACCCATAGTCACCACATAGCGGTAGCTGCCTTTTGAGAAGAGGAAGGTGTTGTCCTTTTCTACGTAGCTGCCGGTCAGCACCAGTTCGGGAGTATCCGACATCTGCTGTGTGCTTTTCCAGGAAGCATATCGCATGGCTTCTTTGTCCAGCTTGTCGATACGGATGATGTAATCTTTCGTTCTGAAAAACAGTTCCAGACGCTGGTAGTGATGCAACTGGGGATGCAGCCAGAAAGGAGCTCCGGTTTTCTGATAGACGAAGTCCGTGCCATTGAAATGGTAGATGTCGTATCGGTCGGTAATGCTGCTCATGCTGTCTGTAGTGGCCACGTACAGGTTTTGTGCTTTTGGGTCGAATTGGAAGAGCCAGTCCCATCCTTCGCCTAGATTCGCAAGGAAGTACCAGTCGGCTGCGGTGTGTTCCAAGCCTACGGTGTCTGTGCGTTTACCGTGGCGTACGAAGCACGGGGCGCTGACGAGTTTTCCGTCTTTTATCCGCATGGCTACCAAGGAATTGGTGGAATAGTTACCGGATATTCTGAAATAATCGTCGGCGATGTACAGTTTGCTGCCGTCTGTACAAGGATAGGTATAGATGGTGTCGATGTAGCTGCCGTAGTCCATTTCATCGTGCTCGCCGTCGGGGTGCAGTTGCATGTCGAGCGACTGGTGGACAGCTTTTATTTCCGTTCCGCTTCTGTATTGGATGAGGTTACCCCAGCAGATCATGGTTCCGCCTTCGCCCGTATTCCATGAATAGATGCGCAGGCATTTGTCGGCTGAAGTGGCGATGGTGACGTATTCCTTTTCGATACTTCGGGTGAAAGGGTAGGAGAAGGTGGCAGTATCAGAAAGTACCCAGTTGACCAGGCCTTCATGGGAAGGTCCGAAAGAAATTTCCAGGGCTTCCTCTTCTGATTTTGCCTGGGAATCCTCGAGCATTTTGAGCTCTTTCTTTTCCATGTCTTTCATTTTTTCCGTCTGAGCTGTACGGGATGGCTTGCATGCAGAAATTGTTACAAAGGAAAACAGCGACAAATATAGTAATGAATAAGCTTTCATGTTTTTACGGGTTGGGTGTGTATTTGGGAGATAAAGATACTACTTTTTCAGCTGATTCCATACGGTTTCTACCCACCGGCGGATATTCTCCCGGGCGACTTCCGGACGGACGGCTTCTGCAAGGGGCATACCGTCGGGCGTAAGGCTGTCCACTCTGCTGAATCCGGCATTCAGCAGGGATTCGGTATCACTGGCTTTTCCGGCTACCAGCCAGACGGGAACCTGATGTGCCTGTGCCCGTCGCATTACTCGTTCGGGAAGCTTGCCCATGAGTGTCTGACGGTCGGCATGTCCTTCGCCGGTAATGACGAGGTCGGTATGTGTCAGGAGGGTGTCGAATTCGCAGAGGTCGAGCAGGAGGTCGGCACCCGATTGGGTGGTAGCCTGAAGATATTGCAGGAAGGCGTATCCCAGTCCGCCGGCAGCTCCGGCACCGGGTTGGAAGGATGCGTCTCTGCCCATGCGTCGGGCGGACTCTTCGGCGAACTGACGGGCGCGTCGGTCCAGTTCTTCCACCATCTCGGGAGTGGCTCCTTTCTGTGGGGAAAAGATGCGAGCGGCGCCTTCGGGCCCGTAGAGCGGATTGCGTACGTCGCTGGCCAGTATGAAGTGGCAGTCGGACAGGGAACCGTTCAATACGTCTTCTATCGTGCCGCCGGGAGTCAGGGAGTCGGTGAGGCCCTGAAGCATGCCTTTTCCGGCATCGCTCGTACCGCTTCCGCCCAGTCCGATGAGGAAGCGCCGGCATCCGTGCCGTACGGCGTGTGCCACGAGTTCACCTACGCCGTAGGTGGTGGCCACTAACGGATTGCGTTCCTCGGCAGACAGGTACGTCAGTCCGCAGGCTTGCGCAGTTTCAATGACGGCGGTTCCATCGGGAGCAATGCCGTAGCAAGCGGTGACGGGACGCATCAGCGGGTCGTGTACTTTCGCTTGGAGAAGTTGCCCGTGGAGGGCGGTGATAAAGGCCGGAAGCATCCCTTCGCCTCCGTCGGACATGGGGAGGGAACGGACTTCTGCCCCGCGGGCGGTGAGGGCCTGCGAGAAGGCGGCTTCCACTTCTTCGGAAGAGAGGCAGCCTTTAAAGGAATCGATGGCGAGCAGGATTTGCATGAGTGTGGTGTTAGGGATTAATTGTGCAGGCAAAGTTACAGGTTTTGTGTAGAAAAGCCATGAAGGGAGTACGACAAATCAGCCGTTGGTCAGGAGGTGCGGTATTGTTTGGGCGACAGGCCGGTGATGCGCTTGAAGTATTTCCCGAAGAAGGTTTGTGTAGGGAAATTCAGTTTGTAGGCAATTTCCTGAATCGTCAGGTCGGTGTGCTTGAGCATGGTTTTGGCTTCAAGGATGACAGATTCTTCAATCCATTCGGTAGCCGTCCGTCCGCTGTACTCTTTCACCCTGGAGGAAAGGTAATTGGGGGTGAAGTTTAGTCTTCGGGCAAAGAATGACAAGGAGTGTTCTGTGCCGTGGAAGAGGTTCAGTTCCTTGATGAAGTCTTCAAAAACCGTTTCGCAGCGTTCCGGTACTTTTCTTACGTATTCTTTTTCTTTTAGCTTTCTGACCAGGATGTCGTATACCTTGTATAGAAAGGAGGTGGTCAGTCCGATGGTCATGTTGTCCTTATAGCCGGTTTCCGACTGGAGGATGCTTTCCATCAGGTAGTAGTATTTCTCCAGTATATGGATGTCGGCATATTGCAGGCTGAATACTGGCACGGTCTTGGCGGCCATGTAGAGGTTGATAAGGTCCTTGGTCTCGATGTGTAGCTTCTGTATGAATGCGGACGAGATGATGAAGGGGTAGACAATCAGGTTTTCGCAGGAGTTGATTTGAATGATGTTTTCCGGTACATGGAGTGCCATGGTTCCGCTTTCAAGGGTATATTTCTTGAGGTTGACCTGGACTTCTGCCTTCCCGCTGACGCAGAAGATGGCGGCAAAGGCATCCATCCGGCTCGGATGTTTGAACAGTGTGTCATCAAACCCCAGGTTGGCCGACAACAGTATGTCTGATTTCAGCCTGTTCTGCACAAACTGTCTGTTATCCAGTTGCTGGATGGATATGGATTCTATCTTTTTCATCTTTATCTGTTTTGAGAGCAAAAATATTTTATAAAATCTCACGGTGCAACTTTATTGATTAATAAGAACAATTCCATCTTTAAATTGACCTTTTTCTATGATGGCTGATAGCCGATATTTGCAAACGAAAATCATAGACAGTCTATCGAATCAGTATTATCAGTAACTTTTAATAATGAAGTATATGAACAGTAAGTTTTTTGTTACATGTCTGGCTATGCCCATCATTGTGGCCGGATGTCAGGATGAATCACACGACGATTCTGCGCAAGAAAAAACAATAAAGGTCAAGACGTTACAAGTGTCGTCCCGTACGCTGGCGGCTGAAAAGCGATATTCTGGCACGGTGGAGGAATCCAGTGGCAGTTCTTTAAGTTTCTCCGTACCGGGGACGGTGAGCAAGGTGTATGTGAAAATGGGCGACCGCGTGGTGAAGGGACAGCCTATCGCCTCTATCGATGCCACGACACTGACCAGCAGCTATCATGCGGCAAAGGCATCGTTGGACCAGGCACAGGATGCATACGACAGGCTGAAGGTGCTGTACGAGGAGAAGAGTCTGCCCGAAATTAAATGGGTGGACATGCAGAGCAAGCTTCAGCAGGCAAAGGCGATGGAAGAGGTGGCCCGGAAAAACCTGAAGGACTGCCAGCTGACGGCACCGTTTGAGGGGGTGATTGCCGGGAAAAAAGTGGAAATAGGACAAAATGTGGCGCCGGGTGTGCCGGTGGTGGATCTTGTTTCCATGCAGCAGGTCAAGATAAAGGTGTCTGTGCCGGAAGGGGATATAGCCGACATTCAGGTTGGGGATGAGGCGCTGGTATGCATTCCTGCCGCAGAAAATCTGTGTCTTGAAGGCCGGGTCATGGAAAAGGGCATTGTGGCCAATCCGCTGTCGCGTTCGTATGAGGTAAAGATAGCGGTAGAAAACCGGAAGCATGTACTGTTGCCCGGCATGGTGACAGACGTATGCGTGATGAGCAACCGGGAGAAATCGGCCATTCTGCTTCCTTCGCACATTGTGCAGATAGACGAGCAGAATCAGACGTTTGTGTGGGTGAATCAGAATGGAAGGGCCAGCAAGCGGATAATCACCTGTGGCGAATATACGTCGGGAGGAGTCGTGGTGGAATCCGGTATCGGAAGTGGAGATGAAATCATTATCTCCGGACAGCATAAAGTGTGTGAAGGTTCTGCCGTTTCATTGTAAAACCCTAATAAGTAATTGAAAAATGAGTCGGAAAAAACGAAATGCGGTAGAATGGGCAATGCATTATCGCCAGATTGTCATTCTGGTGGTATGCTGTCTGGTGGCACTGGGAATATACAGCCTTCCCGAGATGCGAAAGAATGAGTTCCCGGATTTTACGGTCCGTCAGGGACTGGTGGTGGCAGTGGCACCCGGCAATACTTCGGAGGAGATGGTGGAGCGGGTGACCAAGCCGCTGGAGAATTATATTTTCAGCTACAAGGAGGTAAAGAAGGAGAAAACTTTCTCGACCAACCGGGATGGGATAGTGTATATTCAGGTGGAGCTGAACGATGAGGTGAACAATAAGGATGAGTTCTGGAGTAAGTTCAAGCATGGCATCTCCACGTTCAAGCCTCAGCTGCCAGCCAATGTGCTTGCCTTGCAGGTATTGGATGATTTTGGCGATACGTCTGCACTGCTTATCACCATGGAGAGTCAGGATAAGACTTATCGGGAACTCAAGGAGTATATGGACGACCTGCAGGACAGGCTGCGCACGGTGAAGAGCGTGGGGCGGATGAGTGTGTATGGCATGCAGAAAGAACAGATTTCGGTGGTGCTGAACCACGACAAGCTGTCGAAGTATGCGCTGAATGACCAGATGGTGGCTGCCAAGTTGTTGACGAAGGGATTTGCCACCTCGGGCGGAAGGGTGAAAGATGATTCGTATACCCATCCCATTTATGTGGCCGAGTCCCTGAATACGGTCTACGACATCCAGCAGCTCATCGTGTATACTGATCCGCTGGGCAACAACATCCGCCTGAAGGACATTGCCGATGTGAAAAAGGAATATGCTCCTTTAGACAGCTATATTACCAATAACGGAAAGAAGTGTATTCTGCTCAGCGTGGAGATGAAGAAAGGGCAGAACATTGTCAAGATGGGTGAGGAGGTGAACAAAACGCTGGATGAATACAAAAGTTCCTTGCCGCCGGATGTGGGGATTTACAGGATTACAGACCAGAGCGTGGTGGTGGACGACAGTGTGCAGAATTTCCTGCGCGAGCTGATGATTGCCATTGTGGCTGTGGTGATAGTGGTCATGCTGCTTTTGCCCATGAAGGTGGCACTGGTGGCTGCTTCTACCATTCCCATCACCATCTTTATTTCGCTGGGACTGTTTCATGCCTTCGGGGTGGAACTTAATACGGTTACGCTGGCAGCCCTGATTGTTACCTTGGGAATGATTGTGGACAATTCGATTGTGATTATAGACAGCTATCTGGAACGCTTGTCGGAGGGAATGTCGCGCTGGCATGCTTCGATAGACAGTACGATTCATTTCTTCAAGTCCATCTTGTCGGCTACGCTGGCCATCAGTATCACTTTCTTCCCGTTTCTGATGATAACCGTCGGACTGGTGCACGACTTTCTGTTGAGCTTCCCCTGGGCCATTACGCTGATTCTGGCCATCTCCTTGCTGGTGGCTGTACTGCTGGTACCCTTCATGCAGTTCTATTTTATCCGCAAGCCGATAGCCAGGAAGCAGGAGGATGGAAAGCACTTCTCTTTCCTCGATGCCTTGCAGCGCTTTTATGACAAGGTGCTTGCCTGGTGTTTTACTTATCCTAAAACGGTGGTTGCCATCGGAGTAGCTTCTATCGTGGTGGGAGGAGTCATGCTGGCCCATCAGCCTCAAAGCATGCTGCCGACGGCCGACCGGAATCAGTTTGCTGTGGAAATTTACCTGCCGACCGGCACTTCCATTGAAAAGACGGCCATGGTAGCAGACAGCCTGGAACGCATTATCCGGCAGGACAAGCGGGTGGTGTCTGTCACCTCATTCAAGGGCTGTAACTCGCCGCGATTCCATTCGTCATACGCTCCTCAGATACCGGGAAGTAACTTTGCCCAGTTTATTGTGAACACAAAGGGGGTTAAGGAGACCGTGGAGATACTGGATGAACTGGCTCCCCGGTATACAAACTATTTTCCGGAGGCTACCATTAAGTTCAAGCAACTGATATACAGTATGGCTACTTATCCCATTGAGGTGAGACTGAGCGGAGAGAACCTGGATTCTCTGAAATATTATGCACAGCAAGTGGCGGCCTTGATGAAACGCATGCCCGAAATACAGCATGTGCGGACCGACCGCAACGAACCGCTTTCCGGCACGGAAGTAAGGCTCAAGGAAGATGAGGCTTCACGGCTGGGTGTGAACAACATGCAGCTGGAAACTACGCTGGCCATGCGTTATGGAAATGGTCTGCCGCTGGCCCATGTATGGGAGGGAGATTACAATATCCCCGTTGTGGTGAAAAGTGTCCGATCGGATAAGTCGGACAATGCAGACCTGATGAATGAGCAGATTCCGGTGTATGGCGGGTTGAGCCATGTGCCTTTGAGACAGATTGCTCATGTGGTGCCTGTCTGGAAAGATGGTCAGATAGTCCGCCGTAATGGAATAAACCTCATTACCATACTGGGAGAACCGGTGAGGGGCTGCAATACCCTGGCTGTAAATGCCAAGGTTGACGAGCTGGTGAAAGATTTGCACCTTCCTGCCGGGATAAAAGTCAAATACGGTGGAGAACTGGAAGAGAATCAGGACCACATGCCTACCATCATGACGGCCTTGCAGATTGCTGCATTCATGATTTTCTTCATTCTGCTGGCGCATTTCCACAGGGTAAACATTGCACTGCTCATTTTCGGCAGTATGGGACTGTGCGTGTTCGGTACGGCGGTGGGTCTGTGGACCATGCAGCTGGACTTCGGAGTGACCTGTGTACTGGGTATCACCAGTCTGATGGGAATTATTGTCCGCAACGGAATCATCATGGTGGACTATGCCGAGGAACTGAGGGACAAGGGACTGTGCGTGAAAGATGCCATTTATTATTCGGCTTCCCGTCGTATGCGTCCTATATTCCTTACTTCGGCGGCTGCTTCCATGGGAGTTATCCCCATGATTTTAGGAGGCAGCGGACTCTGGATGCCCATGGGAACTGTCATCTTCTTCGGAACGCTGATTACGATGCTGTTTCTGCTGACGGTACTCCCAGTGTGCTACTGGATGATATTCAGTGGAAGCAGCAAGAAAAGAAAAAGAGTTCTCCAATTAGAAAACCAATGATTACACCAAACGGAATATGAAGATAAGATTTTTGTTATTAAGCGCATTGCTTGCAGGAACCTCGCAGGGGATTCCTGCACAAGAAAAACGGGTGCTGACACTGGAAACCTGCAAGGAACTGGCCTTGAAGAACAATGCGGACATACAGACGGGCAGGATGGATGTGGAAGCTGCCAGCCAGACGAGGAAGGAGGCTTTTACCAAGTATTTCCCTAAAATATCGGCAGGGGCTGTCACGTATAAGGCCGATGATAATCTGGTTAAAGGAACCATACCGCCTATACCGCCTTTGGGACTGGAAACTCCGACGGAAGTCGGTGTGCTGGAAGAGGGAAATCTGGTAACGGTGTCTGCCTTGCAGCCTGTTTTTGCGGGGGGACAGATTGTGAATTCCAACAAACTGGCCCGGACAGCCTTGGAGGCTTCACGCCTGCAGCTTGACATGACGGCGGATAAGGTGGAACTGGAGACGGAAGCATACTATTGGAAAATTGTTTCTCTGAAAGAGGCAGAAAAGACGCTTGATGTACTTGATACGTTGCTGCACAATCTGCACAAGGATGTGAGTCTTGCCGTGAAGATGGGACTTACAACTCAGAATGACCTGCTGACCGTGCAGCTGAAGCAGAATGAATTGCAGAGTACCAGGTTGCAGGTGGAGAATGGCCGGGAACTTTCGTGCATGGCCTTGTGTCAGTACATCGGCATCCCGCTGGATTCTGCCAAGTTCATCGATGTGCCCGAACTGCATGCCGACATAAAAGCTCCCGGTGAGTATCTGGTGGACCATCCCACTGCACTGGCTTCACTGTCCACTTATAAGTTGCTGGAGAAGAATGTAAAGGTGCACGAACTGAAGCGGAAAATCGCCCTGGGCCAACAGCTTCCCACGGTAGGAATAGGTGCTTCATACGCATACGAAGACCTGATGTTCGACAAGAGCCGCAACCATTGGATCATGATGGCTACGGTCAGTGTACCTATTTCCGACTGGTGGGGAGGGAGTCATAAGTTCAAGCGTTCCCGACTGGAGGAGAAGAAAGCCCTACGCCAGCAACAGGACGGAAGCGAGAAACTGCAACTGAAAATGCAGCAAAGCTGGAACCTGCTGACGGAGTCGTACAAACAGATTGCACTGGCGGAGTCGGCTGTCAGGGAATCGGAAGAGAATCTTCGGATGCAGACCAGCCATTACAAGTCCGGAATAACCTCTCTGTCGGAGTTGCTTGATGCACAGGGATTGTATCAGAAGAGCCGCAACCGCTATTCGGATGCGTGTATTGACTACATGAGGAAGGTGTCACAATACCTGCAAGACACAGGACGGTAAGAAGAAAGTAGGAGAGCAGTCTTTTGTCATTCATACTTGTTAAACTGTCGGATAAGATTCTGAGTTGAAAGGAGGATTGTCCGGCAGTTTTTATGTGCATGGCGGGCAAAATAAAAAGCACCAGAAACGTTTGAGCGATTTCCGTGCTTTCTAATTTATTTTCCCTGGAATTCCTTTTTCAGCTGAGCAACTACCTTCGGGCTGACATGCTTCCACCCTTGTGTCTTTTTGCAGTTCATCACGTATTGCGTGCGGATAATGTGGTAAGTATCGTCTGCGTTTTTGATGAACTTATAGCTGATATACCCTATGGATAAATCGAATCTTATCGTGAACGTGTCATCCATAAAGGGTTATAGATATTGATAAGGGTTGAAGTCTTGAGAAAAACATACTTCTTCATTTTCTTCTTTCAGAAGGATGTGATTTTGGTGCATAAGCCATCCTAAAGCTAAGGCTAACTCCATATCTGAGAAACTGCTTGCTGATTTCAGTTCCTTAAACGACCAGGTACGGTTATCTGCAATCAGTTTTCCGATAAATTCGGCATTTGATTTTACATTGCTGTTTTTCATAAGATGAGAATTTTGAACTTTTACAAAGCAAATTTAGCTTTTGCCTGTCCATTCTAAAAGGTCAAAATCATCTGCATATTGTTCTGAATCGTATTTTTCTGTGAGATGGTTTACAGAATTTCTCTGGCTATCCACGCGCAGGCTTCAGCATCGGCCAGTGCGTGGTGATGATTTTCCAGACGGTATCCGCAGGCAGCAGCCACGGTGTGCAACTGGTGGTTGGGGAGCTCCGGAAATACTCTGCGTGCCACGCACAGGGTGTCATAAAACTCATAGTCGGGATAGTCCATCTGATAGACGCGGAAGACGGCTTTCAGGCAGCTCTCATCGAAGGGACGGTTGTGTGCCACGAGCGGCAGTCCCTCTATCAACGGCTCAATCTGTGCCCATACGGCGGGGAAAACCGGTGCGTCTTCGGTATCTTCACGGGTGAGTCCGTGTACCTGTGAGCACCAGTATGTGTAATAATTCGGTTCCGGATTGATGAGGGAATAAAAGGTATCGGCTATCTCGCCGTTGCGCACCACGACCACGCCCACCGAGCATACGGATGAGCGCTGGTTGTTGGCGGTCTCAAAATCTATTGCGGCAAAGTCTCTCATGTCTTTACTTGCTCTATATGCGTTATCGCTTGGTCACGGTAATCATGAATGTGACGGCTACCATGGCAATGGAAATGCCGACAATGATGTTGGTGGTCAGCGGTTCGCCAAACATCAGTGTGCCTACAATGATGGCGGTGATGGGTTCGAATACGCCGAGTACAGAAGCCTTGGTAGCCCCGATGTTACGGGAGGCAATGGCGAGAGTGGCTGTAGAAACGATGGTTGGCAGCAGGGCAAGTCCCACAAGGTTAAGCCAGTCTGCTCCGGTAGTGATTCCAGCCGTAATTGCAGTGTCGGAACTGAGGATTTTTCCGATAAAGACAATGGCTCCTACCATGAGTGCATAGAAGGTGAGGAGGGAGTTGGATATGCCGGCAATGGCCTTGCTGCGGTTGATGATGACGATGAAGAGTGCATACACCAGTGCCGAGGCGATGGAGAGCAGCACACCAATGGGGTTGATGGTTTGTGAACCGTCACTTTGTGTCATGATGAGCACACCTCCGAAGGTGGCGGCAATGGCAAGCCATACCGGCCATGAGGGAACGACTTTCAGGAACACCATGATAATGGCCACGAGGACGGGGTAAAGGAATACCAGCGTAGTAGCCAGTCCGGAAGCGATGTATTCGTATGCATCGAAAAGAAAGATGCTGCTGGAGGTGTAAAGCAGTCCGAGGACGAACAATACGCCGATTTGCTTTCCTGAAACCCGGAAACTCTGTTTACGGAGCAGCAGGAACAGGCCTAAGAGCAGCACTGCGAAAGCGTAGCGGAAGAAAAGTATGGACTCAGTGGCGGCACCGTTCTTCATCAGCGGAACCGCAAATAAGGGATTTAATCCGTAAGTAATACCGGTGATAATTCCTGCCGGATAGCCTATAATGGCATTTTTGCTTAGTTTTTTCATGTGCGGGTAGATGTAATTGTGTAATCGGGGTGCAAAATTAATTATTAATTGACAAACCTGCGCTTGTGGCGGAGGAGATTCTTCCCGTGTGCCTACTTTCTGTAAATATATCTTGCCAGTCCGTAGATGTATCTCCGGAATCCCGGACGGTACTTAAGCAGACGGTCGAACCATTTCAGGTGGTGGCTGGCAATACGTACAGCCCATCCTACATAATACATGGCGAATAGCGTACCTACTCCGATGATGTGCCACTGCCATTTTCCGAAGAATATGTAGCAGAAGACGATGCCGAGAAGCACAAGTGAAACGTCTACCACAATCTTGACTTTAGGAAATTCTATGCCCGTCACCTTGCTGATGGCGACGGGAAAGCCTTCTCCAGGCATGGTTACGCTGCCGCATCTTACCTCCAGTGCAATGCCTGCTGCCAGGATGGTGCATCCGGCCAGCTGGGCCACGGCTTTCTCCCATATAGCTTCGGGTTGCAGCCATGAAAGAAGGTAGAGGTTCAGGTCGATTAACATGCCGAATACAAAACCCACGAGCAACTGGAACAGTTGGACCGGGTCAAAGTGCCGGCGGAGTACTCCCACTTGCCCCACTACCAGCAGGGCATTCATGATGAAGGTGTATTGCCCGATGGTCAGTGACGGTGTCAGTCCGCCGGTTCCCGCATTGTGGAATACATAGGGCAATACACTGATGACGCTTGCTCCCAGCATGCTCTTTACGCAGGCGGCAATTCCCAGTGTCATGATGTACAAGGCAACGAAGAGCAGTAAGTGTTGCCAGGCAAAAGATATGATTTTTTCTTTTCTCGTCATTTTTTATTGTACTTCGTGCGATGTTGTTTTTCGTGCGGATTATTATCTCAGAAATGGGTCAATCGTACTGAGCAGTTCGGCCTTCTGCATCACGCCGCTGGTTCTCCAGAGCACTTCCCCGTTGCGGAACAGCATGAGGGTGGGGACGGACTGAATCTGGTACTTCTGAGACAATACGCTGTGTGTGTCCACATCAATCTTGATGATACGGATGCGGTCGCCCAGCACGTCTTTCACCTGTTTCAGAATTGGGTGCATCATTTTACAAGGTTGACACCAGGTGGCGAAGAAGTCCACCAATACAAGCTGATTGCCTGCTACTACGTCATAAAAAGTTTCCATTGCTTTTGTTTTTAAGTGGTTCTATATAAACAAGGCTACCTCCCGAAAGAAATAGCCCGGTGTGTGTTCAATACGTTTAAAATGCGGTGCAAATGTACGAAAAGCCGATTAATGGTGAACATGAAATAGTAAAGAAAAATCTGTATCTTTGCACGACTTTTTTTAAGGTAAGAAGAAACAATGGATGCAATCGTTACACAGATGATTATCCTGTTTATTCTGGTAATCATCGGCTATTATCTGAGTAAGAAGAAAATGATGGATGCGGATTTCGACCGCAAACTTTCGGGACTGGTTATCAACGTGACGTGTCCCAGTCTGATACTTTCGTCGGTGATGGGCGACACGCTTCCCGACAAGAAGCTGATTCTGCCTTTGCTCGTGGTAGGTTTTGCTACCTACGTGGTGCTTATCGGGTTAGCTTTTCTGCTTCCGCGCTATTTGCCCGTCAAGCTGTCCGACCGCGGTATTTACAGTTTTATGCTGGCATTCGGTAATGTGGGTTTCATAGGCTATCCCATCGTGGCTTCCATTTTTGGAGCCAGTGCGGTGTTCTATGCCAGCATTCTTAATTTCCCCAGCACGTTGCTGATTTTTGTATTCGGTACCCTGTTTATTTCAGGCGGTCAGGGAAAGATGCGTTTTGACTGGCGTACTCTCTACTGTCCGGCCATGATTGCGTCGTACCTCTCCATTCTGATTGTCGTGACCGGATGGGTACCTCCCCGTGTTATCAGTACCCCGTTTGTCCTGTTGGGAAATGTCACCGTGCCTGCTGCGCTGCTCATCATCGGCTCGTCCATTGCTCGTGTACCTATCCGCCGGATGTTTGGCAATACGGCCATCTACCTGATGTCGGCCTTGCGTCTGATGCTGGTTCCACTCCTTATTCTGTATCTCTCACGCCTTTGCCGGGTGGACGAAACCATTGCCAATATCAATGTGGTGTTGGCGGCCATGCCCGTAGCTTCGTATGGCACCCTGTTCTGTATCCAGTATCAGAAAGGGGAGGTCATCATGGCAGAAGGAACCTTCCTCACTACCTTGCTTTCCGTACTGAGCATTCCGTTGCTGACGATGTTCCTGTAGACTTATTTCAGCAGGGCTGCATACGTCTTTTCAGACTCATGCGGCAGTATCTTCCGGAACTGGGTGAGCATCCGTTCACGTGATTTCTGCGGACTGCGGTCGGGGTGGCAGGCCTCCCGTCCAAAGAGACGTTCGGGCGTGGTGAGCAGTGACCAGCCCCAGCCATATTCCCTTCCGTGGCGGTCGAGGGGGTAGATAAAATCCTCCGTCACAATGTAGCCACCCATTTCCAGTCGGGTGAGATAGGCATCGAAGCGGCTCCGCATCTTTGGTCCGGTAAATCCGCATGCCGCACGCAGTTCCCGTGTAATCAGGCTGCCTTCGCATCTTAGTACGTCGAGGATGGTTTCTTCAATGCTTCCCGCCTCCGGATAAGGAAACAGACTCCGCCGGTAATTGCAGAAGTCGGGCCACCACTTGCGACTGATGAATGCAGCTTTGTCCTTGAAGAACTTGCCGTATGCGCAACCGCTTTCTTGCAGGATGGCACCTTTCCATTCCCAAAGCGGCCATTCCCATCCGCCGTCGGGCAAACGGGTGTACTGACAGTCTTCGTCCGTGACTTCTTCGGCCGACCATCCGGCAATGCCCATGCTTAACAAGGGAAGGAAACCCGTTTCATTGATGTAGTCAATCAGTTCGGGGCAGGAGTGTAGGGGTTTTTGTTTCATGGCTTAATTTTTGTTGTATCCGAATTCCCGTGTCAGGAATTTTTCTTTGTATATATTCTCTCGGGCTATTGCTTCTTTATCTGTGATACGTAGAGGAAGTGTTTCTAGGATAATCCAACTAAAATTGTGAGCATATTGTTCTCCTTTCCTGGTCAGGATGTCTTTTAGTTCTACGTCTCCACCGTGCCCTCCTGTTTGTACGTAAGCAATCCATCTGTTCCAAATTCCTGAAGCCTTTTTACCGTCCTTGCCATAAGTGGAGCCGATGTATTGTTTTCCGTTATGTTTATCAATAATCATATAGATACAGTTGACAGCCTGTAATGGGATTTTCCAGTCCTCCGGTTCTCTTTCAATAATGTATTTCAATTGCTCAAAATTGAGGTTGACATCATTATATGATTTGAAATAGGGAATGCCATTTGCATCAGTCATACCTTTCTCGATGCGGATAACTTCCTTGACATTAGAATAATATTGGTGCCAGCATATTGTAGCATCTCCCCAGTCTATAATAACTTTTTCTTTCAGGATGTCAAAATCTGCTACCTCAGTCAAGTCATACACATGCGATTTATATTCAGGGCTTGGAGCGTGAAGTTTTCCATGATTCTTATAAACGCCAATAAATCGGGCTTCCTTTGAACCTTCGCCAAGAAACGCAACAATATAGTCCACGTTATCGAATATAGGTTTGCTTTGTTCTCCTTGGTAGCTGAGGAACGTCTTTCGGTCGTGCTTGTAAATGTCATAAAGTGTATAGTCGGTAATAGATTTTCCATTGATTACGATTTCCGAACGGTTGTCTTTATGTCGGATTAACTTAACACGATTTTCGGCTACAGCTTTATCAAATTCGACATTTCTGCCTGAGAATAATTCTTTTAGCGTAATGATATAGTTTTTCATCAATTTAGTTTTTTATTGTAAGATAATTCTAATTCTTGATATCTATTCATGGAATATCTATTGTTTGGATTTTCTATTCAATGATGAAACAAAATTCAGAATCACAAATTAAGTGGGTAAGTGTAATAAATCTTTCTATAATAAATTCTTTCTTTTCATAATCAGAAACAACCCATTCTTTGGGGTTATATTCATAATTATGGAATCCTTTATTGCTTTGGATAATCATTTTTTGAAGAGTCTCAAAAACCTTAGGACGAGAATCGATATTCTCTGTCAGTCCTTTGATTCCCCAGTATGGATCTTCATTATCATCAAACGAAACGCAGCACCGAAAGGCTGTATTACGATATTTGAAATTAAATCCAAATTCCATACTATCTTCCATTGTCAAGATTGGTTTGGAGGATAGGATATTTGAGCATTTATCATACCATTCTTTTATATTTTGTCTAATATGTTGTTCTTTATAGTTTTGAAGCATAGATGATAGTCTTTCTCGAATCTTATCTATGTTGTCAATTTGATCTTGTATAACATTAATTTTCTCAGATAGAGGGATTGATTCTAAGCCAAGTGTTTCTTTTAATGTCTTGTCTAATTTGTTGTTCATTTCTTTATTTTGATTATTAAGGTTATATTTATTTTCTAGATATGTTTTATACGAAAGTATTGTGCTTTTTAGGAATGGTTGTTCATTAAATTCTATCTGCTCGTAGATAAATGAAATCCATGTGATTATATTTTCCCTATAGTTGCAGCAAATAATTCTATTCCCCAAAAGTTCTCGTGTGTCAGAAGACATTGAATATTCAGATGGAAGAATATTGCTTTCGCCTCCTAAATATAGTACATAGATTTGTTCATTGGGATATGTTTGTTGTGCGATTTGTACGTATCTGTCTATTTGCTCCTTTTGTTCACAAGCTCCATTTATTTTATTTTCGATAATTAGAAAGAAACTATTAGTTTTGATTGTAAGGTCTATTCTGTATTTATCAGGGTAAGGTATTTGAATAGAATCAGCAGAATACTCTATATCAGGTAAGAAATGCTGGATAAAGCTATTTTGTATTTTTTTGTTTTGCATTATTGCGTATAATATTCTGCAATGTGCTGTTTCTTTAAGCTTTTCTGAGTGTAATGATTCACTTATAATATCTATCGAAAAAGGTAAAGTAGACAAATCTTCTTTATACATGCATGAGACTTTATGGCAAATCCTAAACGTAGTATCTAAGCTACGATCAATCGCGCAAGAAAGATGTGAAATAAAAGAATAAATGTCATTCATATAGATAATTTTTTATTTATTTTATTGTATTGATAAGTCGCCTGTATATATTTGTAACCAATATAATGAAGCAAAATAGAATCTATGACACCTCCTCCAATTGAACAATCCACCCAGGAAGCTCGCAGGGCGTATGTGATTGAAGCCTGGAAGTGCCTGCACGATTGCGAGTCGTGCGGCAAGTGCCGCATCCTGAAAGGTAAGGATGCGGAAACTTTGTATGCCGACTACATTGAAGGCAAGCGTAGCTACATGGACGTGACACTGGAGCTCCGGAACAAGAGTTATTGAACCGGCTTTCGGTTACGGCAGATGCTCAGAACCGGAAATGCACGGGCTTGGCAAATTCGGCCTTATGTTCCAGTCCCTTCACGTTACCTAAGTTAGTCAGCCAGCCGTCGATATGTTTCAGATAGAATACCTTGAAGATGGGATTCTGTCGCATATTCTTGTAGAGTGCATTGACGATGGCGCTTTTCTCGATGATGGCATCGCGGATGTCCTGACGTTCCTCGAAAACCACTTCAGCCGAGAAACGAATCCACGGAGTCTGAATTTCATCTTTCTCCAACTTGCATCCGCAAAGTTCTATAGCAGGATTGGCCTGCAATTCAGCGTAGATTTCTTTCTTTGAGTTGGTGCAGAACCACAGTTTCTCATCTTCCAGCACCATGTATTGCATGGGGCGTACCTTCGGTTTGCCATCCAGTCCGATGGTAGCCATGAACTGGATACCGACGTGGTCCAGGTAGTCGGCCACTTCGCGCAGGGTAATTTCTTCGTTCATTGTGGGGGGGGTAAAGATGTTATCTAATCAGCAGTGAAGGCCCATCTCATAAGCTTCATTCAACTTACTGTGTCCGCTGATAGCGCGTGGGTCAGCCACTCCACCGCAGAAAAGCGTACCGGCCAGGCGACTCTTCGGGAAGCAGTCAATCCAGCCCGTGAGACCCGCTTCGGCACGTTGAGGAACCTCCGGCTCTTCTTCGGCTGCCACGGTCAGCATATAGACATCTCGGAACTGGTAATCCAGGGTATACAATGCATTCATACGGTCGATAAGCACCTTCATCTGTCCGCTCATCTCGAAATAATAAATCGGGGTAGCCCATACGATGACATCTGCGTGCAGCACTTTCTGCATGATAGCGTCCACGTCGTCCTGAATCACACACTTTCCCAGTTTCTGGCAAGCCAGGCATCCACGGCAGAAACGTATATCTTTGCCGATGAGTGAGATTTTTTCTACTTCGTGGCCTGCCTGGAGGGCACCTTCCATAAACTTGTCGGCCAGCATGTCGCTGTTGGAACCAGCACGCAGACTGGTTGAAATCACAATTACTTTTTTCATGTTATCTTGTTTTGAGTTGGTTTTTTCTTCCAATTGGTTTGCTTTAAACTCGATAGCAAATTTATAGTTTTTTTGCCGAGTATTACAGGCTTATGGAAAATTCTCATACAAGAAGTGGGGTATTCTAGTCAGGTCATTGCAGCTTCTCCGTATGAAAGGTGTGTAGACAGAAGCAAAACCATATCGCTGAATGTCTGAGATATTGAGGACTTTTCGTATCTTCGCAAACAAACAAAACAATCAATGAAGTATGAGAAAAAGAATGATTAATTTTTCGGCAGCCTTGTTGGGAGTTGCCACGATGGCTTCCAGCCTGTGCTCGTGCAGCAGCCAGCAGAAGGAATCGCCGATGAAAGCAAAGGTAGAGGAGTATGCATCTGTTGAACTTAAGTCTGATCTTGTGAACAACTTGAGCGACAAAGAAAAAGAGTTGGTGAGAATATTTTTCCAGGTGGGGAAAATTACCGACGACCTTTTCTGGAAGCAGACATTCGGTAATAAAAGCCTGCTTGACACTATTACCGACAGCTATGCGAAAGAGTTTGCCATGATTCACTATGGCGCATGGGACCGTCTGGACAATAACAAGCCTTTCCTGGCTGGTTATGGTGAGAAACCGGATGTATGCAACTATTACCCGCTGGATATTACCGAAGCGGAGTTCAATGCCTTTGAAGATGCAAACAAGGACTCATGGTACACGGTTATCCGCCGCAACGAAGACGGTTCTTTAAAGAGTGTATGGTATCATGAAGCCTATGCTCCGGAAATAGAACGCATCTGTGCTTTGCTGGAGAAAGCGGTGGCACTGGCAGAAGACCCGGGCCTGAAAACCTACCTTGAAAAGCGTATCGAAGCATTCAAGACTGATGATTATCTGGCCAGTGACCTGGCATGGATGGACATGAAGGACAGCAAGATTGACTTCGTGACAGGACCTATTGAAACTTATGATGATAAGTTCCGCGAAACCAAGGCTTCGTACGAGTCGTTTGTCCTGCTGAAGGATGAAGCCCGCAGCAAGGATCTGGCCAAGTTCGTAGCTATGCTTCCGGCCCTCCAGAAAGAGTTGCCCTGCCCGCCGGAATATAAAACCTTTGTGCCGGGCACGTCGTCCGACCTGAATGTGTATGATGCAGTGTACTATGCCGGCGACTGTAACGCGGGAAGCAAGACCATTGCCATCAACCTGCCGAACGACGAGCGGGTGCATGCGTTGAAAGGTACACGCCGTCTGCAATTGCGGAACTCCATGAAGGCTAAGTTCGACAAGATTCTGTTGCCTATCGGACAGCTTGTCGTTACGCCCGAACAGCAGAAATACCTCAACTTTGATGCGTTTTTCTGGAACGTGACTTTCCATGAAGTGGCACACGGACTGGGTGTGAAGCAGACCATCCGCACCAATGAAAGCGTAGATGCAGTGATGGGTACAGAAAAGACTTCCTGGGAAGAAGCCAAGGCTGATATCCTGGGCCTGTTCATGGTGACCAAGCTGATTGAAATGGGTGAAATTACGAACATTACAGCCGAGGATGCGATGGCTACTTACATTGCAGGCATTCTGCGTTCAGTCCGTTTTGGAGCAGCTTCTTCACACGGAAAAGCCAATATGATGTGCTTCAATTATATGGAGAAAGCAGGGGCATTTTCACGTGATGACAAAGGTCAGTATGTGATTGATTTTGCAAAGGCTAAGGAAGCCATGAACGGCTGGGCCGCGTTGATTCTTCAGACGCAGGGCGACGGCAACGTGGAGTTTGCGAAGAAATACAGAGAAGAGAACGGTGGAATCACTCCGGCACTTCAGGCTGATCTTGACCGGATTAACGGAGCAGGCATTCCTCGTGACATTACCTTTGTGCAGGGAGAAGAAGTGCTGTTAGGAAAAGCGCAGTAACATCAGTTACTGAAACATGATAAGCCTGCGGTTCAGATGCGTCTTTGAACCGCAGGTTCTTTTTATGCTGTCATTCTCATGCTGTATGTGCAGGCATTGATTCCTTATTTTTTATCTGCCTGTCTTCTGAAAATCTGTGCCGCAATGCTGCCCGAAAAGTTGTGCCATACCGAGAACATGGCTCCGGGTACGGCCGCCATGGGAAACAGGGCAAAATGAGTGGCGGCCAGTGAAGTGGCCAGACCTGAATTTTGCATGCCCACCTCGATGGCGATGGCCGACCGTTTGGACGGCTCGCTTCCGACAAGGGAGGAGAGACCATAGCCCAGGGCCAGTCCGAGTACGTTGTGCAGAATCACCGCTATGGCCACTATCAGGCTGCATGCAAGGATGCTGGCTGCGTTGTGTGCTACGATAATGCCGATGATGAACGCAATGGACAAGGTGGAAATCATCGGTAGCAACGGTACTATCCGTCGGGTGGTGCGTTGGAAGTAATGATTGGCAGCTACTCCCAGTACGATGGGCACTATCACTACCTGTACGATACTTAAAAACATGCCTGCTACGTCTACCTCCACCGATTCTCCGGCAAGCAGCCATACGAGAGCAGGCGTTACGATGGGAGCCAGCAGTGTAGAAACTCCGGTCATGGCCACGCTCAGGGCTACATCGCCTTTGGCCAGGTAGCAGATAACGTTGCTGGCCGTACCTCCTGGACAACATCCCACGAGGATTACTCCTAAGGCGAGTTCTTCCGGCAACGACAATAACTTGCAGAGCAGCCACGCCAGCGAGGGCATGATAAGAAACTGTGCCAGTTCGCCGATGAGGATGTCTTTCGGGTGCTGCAAGACCGGCCGAAAGTCGGACGGACGAAGTGTCAGTCCCATGCCGAACATCACCACGCCCAGCATCGGTGTGATAGCCGATGTATCTATCCAGACGAACGAAGAGGGAAGAAAGAGAGCCACGGCCGTCACCAGCACCACCACAAGGGTGATGTGGGCTGCAATCCATGCAGAAATTTGGATGAGTTTATTTTTCATTGTCATTTTTTCAAAATTGTCTGCAAAGCTACAAAATTTCGTGTGAATCTTGGCGGGAATATGGGCAAACTACTCTTCCTGGTTTGTGGAATGTGATTCAGCTTCTGCTGTATATGCAAGGCCAGCTCTGTCTGCCTTTTTCCAAAATCTGTAACATGGGTATATAGTCCGAGGATTTGTATACCATCCGGCATTCTGCCCTTTTCTATTTTTGTATCAGTTAATTGATAAGTAACAGATATGATTGGAGAAGAAAATTATATGGAAGTTATCAGAAATTCAGAATTCGGGGGCGAACGCCCTTTGTTTGAGTCGCATAATCTGCGTTTGGAAAACGTAATAATCCGTGCCGGAGAATCGGCCATCAAGGAGTGCAGCAACATTGAGGCAGTAGATTGCCGTTTTGAGGGGAATTACCCTTTCTGGCACGTTCATGGTTTTAAGATTGAGCGTTGCTATTTCGATGTGGGAGGACGCTCGGCGTTATGGTATTCCGACCATCTGCAAATGAAGGATACCGTGATTGACGCTCCCAAAATGTTCCGCGAGATGAGTGAGATTGACATTGAAAACGTCACGATGAACGATGCTGATGAGGTATTCTGGCGTTGCAACGGCATCCGTATCAAAAACCTTAAATTGCATGGAGGAACTTATCCCTTCATGTTCAGCAATGACATTTATGTGGACGGACTGGAGAGTGACAGCAAGTATGTTTTCCAGTATGTGAAGAATGTGGAGATTCACAATGCTAAGATTACCACCAAGGATGCTTTCTGGGAAGTGGAGAATGTGACTATCTACGATTCTGAGCTTAACGGCGAATACCTTGGCTGGCACTCCAGAAACCTCCGTCTGGTGAACTGCCACATCACGGGCGAGCAGCCGCTTTGCTATGCACACGACCTTGTACTGGAAAACTGTACGTTTGGGCCGGACTGCGACCGTGCTTTTGAGTACAGCACGCTGAATGCCGATATCCGCGGTGCCATAACCAACATTAAGAATCCCACATCGGGACGTATCGTAGCCGACGAGTATGGCTCGATAACCATTGATGAAAATATCAAGGCTCCCGCCGACTGCCAAATCCGGCTTAGAGATGAACGCACCTGCTTTACCGACTAAAATGTAAGGACCATGAAATACGACTTTGATACAATTATTTCCCGACGGGGAACCAATTCCTACAAGTGGGACAGTCTGCCGTCGGATAAGGATATACTTCCCCTTTGGGTAGCCGATATGGATTTCCGTACGGCACCGGCAATTACCGAAGCACTGGCCAGACGTGTGGCACACGGCATATTCGGGTATGTGCGTGTCCCCGATGAATACTATACGGCAGTAACCCGCTGGTTTGAAAGGCGCCATCACTGGACTTTCCGTAAAGAATGGATGATATACACTTCCGGAGTGGTTCCGGCCGTATCTGCTGTCATCAAGGCTCTGACAGAACCGGGTGACGGGGTGGTTGTGCAGACTCCCGTGTACAATTGCTTCTTCTCATCCATCCGTAACAACGGGTGCCGCGTTGTCACCAATCCTCTGATATACGAGGACGGTACCTACCATATCGACTTTGACGATTTGGAACGTAAAGTGAAAGAACCAGGTGTAAAGCTGTTGCTTTTGTGCAACCCGCATAATCCCGCAGGACGTGTATGGACCCGTGAAGAACTGTGCCGGATAGGAGAGATTTGCCTGCGGAATAATGTGACCGTTCTATCGGACGAGATACATTGCGAACTTGTTTTCTCCGGACATACTTATACACCGTATGCATCTGTCAGCGAGGAGCATTTGTGGAATTCGGTTACCTGCGTATCACCCAGTAAATCCTTCAATATTGCAGGATTGCAGATAGCCAGCATCATAGCTCGCGATGAGAACGTGCGCCAGCGGATAGACCGTGCCATCAACATCAACGAGGTGTGCGATGTCAATCCTTTTGGGGTTGAGGCTACCATCGCCGCTTATAATGAAGGCGAGGACTGGCTTCTTGAGTTGCTGGACTATCTGAAGGCCAACTATGACTGTCTGTGTGCATTCTTCCGTACCCACCTGCCTGAAATACCCGTGACGAAGCTGGAAGGAACCTATCTGGTGTGGACAGACTGCAGGGCACTGCATCTGCCTTCCGATACCTTGCAGACCCGTCTGCTGGAAACCACCGGACTTTGGCTCAACAGCGGTACCATGTACGGAGCCGAAGGAGAAGGATTCCTGCGCTGGAACATTGCCTGTCCGCGTTCGGTATTACAGGATGCCCTGTCGCGCTTCAAGGGCTTTGTCGATGCCTTAACAACAGAAGGATGACCCGATGAAACGTAACTTACCTGAAACGGACACGAATGGAGCCTTACCGGAGCAATTCAGGGAGCATCCGGCTGCACAAAAGAAAACAGATGTGTTGCTTGACCTTATCCGTGACGGCCGCCCGATGACCTTGCGGCAGCAGCTGCGCCTGACCGTAGAACTCAGCGTTCCGGCTATCATTGCACAACTGTCTTCCATCATCATGCAGTATATCGATGCAGCCATGGTGGGACGTATCGGTGCGGAGGCATCTGCTTCCATCGGACTGGTATCGACCACCACATGGCTTTTCTGGGGACTCTGCACGGCTGCCGCTACCGGATTCTCCGTGCAAGTGGCCCACAAAGTCGGAGCAGGCGACCTGAAGGGAGCGCGTATGATTCTGCTGCAGTCACTTGTCGGCACACTGGTTTTCAGCCTGCTGCTGGCTGTATTGGGTGTAGGTATCAGTTCTTCGCTGCCGGCATGGCTGGGAGGCGATGTTTCCATCCGTCGGGATGCATCCATTTATTTCTTCATATTTTCCATTTTCCTGCCTGTCCTGCAAATGATTTTTCTGGCAGGCGGTATGCTGCGCTGTAGTGGAAATATGCGTATCCCCAGTCTGCTGGGCGTCATCATGTGCGTGCTGGATGTGGTATTCAACTTTTTTCTGATTTTCCCGACACGCGGATGTAGCATAGCAGGCATGCAATTCACTATTCCGGGAGCTGGACTTGGCGTGAGTGGTGCTGCCTTGGGTACGGCTGCCGCAGAGACCGTCGTCGCCGGTGTGTTACTATGGTATCTGCTGACACGTTCAGAGAAACTGAGCTACCGCAGTAGGGAAGGCAGCTTCCGGCTGAAAGCCGACACGTTCAGGAAAGCACTCCGTATCGGTTTTCCGATGGGAATAGAACATGTTGTCATTTGCGGTGCCCAGATTCTGACGACTGTCATCGTAGCGCCACTCGGAGTCTTTGCCATTGCAGCCAATTCTTTTGCCATTACGGCCGAAAGTCTTTGCTATATGCCCGGCTACGGAATTGCGGATGCGGCCACCACTCTTGTTGGCCAGAGCATCGGAGCCGGGCGGAAGAAGCTGACCCGCAGCTTTGCCCATATTACCGTACTGATGGGAATGGCCATCATGGGCGTAATGGGTATTCTTATGTATCTGTTCGCCCCTCAGATTATCGGGATGATGACTCCTGTGGAGGAAATCCGTCAGCTGGGGGTAATGGCTTTACGCATCGAAGCTTTTGCTGAGCCGATGTTTGCGGCCTCTATTGTTGCATACGGAGTCTTTGTCGGAGCAGCCGATACACTGGTTCCATGCCTGATGAACTTATTCAGCATCTGGGCTGTACGTCTGACTCTGGCTGCCTGGCTCGCCCCGACACTGGGACTGCAAGGCGTATGGATTGCCATGTGCGTAGAACTGTGTTTTCGTGGATTTATCTTCCTCGTACGTCTGAAACGTGGGCGATGGCTGAAATGCGATAAGACGTAATTGATGAGAATTACCGAACCGGCAACCTAAGTAAACGCCAAGACTGTAGTATCAGCTCTCAGGTGCCTCTATATCAAAAAAAACACCGATCATCGGAATATGGTAAAGTCGTATCCGGTGGTCGGTTTCATTTCTTGTCTTTTTGTTTGCTTGTTATTCCTGTTCAAAATGGGCAAATGTGAACTATTATTTGTTCAGAATCTGTAGTTGGTTGTCGCCCATCATTCTCAGGCCTTTAATAAAGCATTTAATAATAAATCTCATTTTCGTAGTTGTTTTTATGTTTTACAACACAAAAGTACGCATTGTTTATTACATAATATGTTGTATAGCATAAAATTTTCATGAGAGGCCTTAATACTTGATATATGTCAACCAGATGGCTTTTCAAGTGTCGGTAGAGGTGGATACTCATAATTGTGGATATTGATTAAATGTAAGTATGCGATAACAGCCCCACTGATTTTTATGCAGGCAGCGTCCTGATAGGGAAAAATATGCGCGATTTATTACAAGAAAAATAATTGATCTGTAGTGTTTCCGGAAAAAGCTTCATTGAATTGTGCCTCATGAGGAAATGTTATTTATGTTTCCCATACGAGAGCCGTATGTTTTTCATCTGTGAAATGTACGTTTCTCAAGGCGGAAACATACGGTTTCTGTGTGGAAAACATGGAAATTTCAAGCCCAAATGGGTATTTATGCTTAGGTGTTTTTAAGTACACATAAAAAATGGGGGAGAGAGGATAGTTGCCAGAAGCAAAAAAACGGAATTCATACCTCATGGCTGAGCGGTACAGGAAATCAAGATTCTCTTTGGTGGTGACATTTACCGTTACATCCCTGTTATTCTCTACATACAGATAGGGAACGATGGAAGGTATTCTCGTGTCCAGAAAACATAAGGCTTTCTGCAGGAGGGAGTTTTTCTTTTTTTCCTGCTTCTGATGTCCCGGTTTAATTGAGTAAACATCTGATTTACATATAGATGTCATTAGTGGAAGATTAAGCCGTTTAAATGTTATATTTGTTGCTGTGAATTTAATGCTTTTAGTACTATATTTTGTTTATTCTTATATCAGGATTCGATAAAATGTATAATTTTGTAACAAAAAAATGAGAACGAGTAACATGATGCAGACAAAAAACTGGATGGCACTGGTAGGATTAACTTGTGCCGCATTTATCTTTAACACTTCTGAGTTCATTCCGATAGGACTCTTGACAGATATTGCGAATGACTTTTTGACAACAGAAGCTCAAGCTGGAATGATTATATCAATTTATGCTTTTGTAGTCATGCTGCTTTCGTTACCTCTTATGATTGTAGTATCCCGATTTGAGATGAAAAAGCTCCTCTCCACTGTAATTTTTGTGTTTGTAGGATTTCAGCTTCTCTCAGCAGTATCCACAAGTTATTACATGCTGATGTTATCAAGAATAGGCGTGGCGTGTGCTCACGCTATATTCTGGTCTATTGTTTCGCCACTGGCCGTAAGAACTGTGCCGGAGAAATATAAATCGCTTGCATTGAGCATGATTGTAACCGGCACGTCAGTTGCTATGATATTTGGATTACCTATTGGTAGAATCATAGGCTTGCATATTGGATGGCGGATGACATTTCTTTGCATAGGAATATTTGCTTTTGTCCTCATGATTTACCTTATGTTGATGCTTCCGAAAGTACCGAGTCGCGGAACTTTTTCATTGCAAAAGCTACCGTTCCTTTTTAGAAAGTCCATCTTGTTGGATTTTTTTATTATTTCATTTGCTATCGCTACCTCATATTACACAGGATATAGTTACATAGAGCCATTTTTAAAACAGGTTGCAGGACTACAGGATAACTGGATTACGGTCACATTGGTAATATTTGGCGCCATGGGTATATTAGGTAGTCTTGCTTTTTCCAGATTTTATAATAAGAATCCTTACAAGTTCACAGACTTTGTACTTTTGGGTATCTTTGGTTGTCTTATGCTACTTCAAGCCGCTGCATGTTGCTGTTTAACCATTATCCTGTTGTGTGCCTTGTGGGGAATGGTATTTACAGCCTCTAACGTGGTATTGCAGGCTGAAACAATAAACAACTCACCAATTGAAGCTACATCCGTATCGATGTCAATATTTTCCGGTATTTTTAATTTGGGAATAGCATGCGGCACTTATATAGGTGGTCAGGTATGTACACACTTTTCTATGTCGGACATAGGCTACGCAGGAGCCGTACTGGCATTTCTAACATTTATTTATTGGAATAAGATTATCAAAAAGAAAATGAAAGAAAAGGCAGTTTGTTGTTAGCAATCTTTTAGCTGTTGAATTACATTATCCAGATATTTCTTACCGATTGGAAGTACCTTTTCATCTTTAGTCAGTGTAACTTCAGACCGCGAGAAACGTGAAATGCGGCAACGGGATACTAAGAATGAGCGATGGATTCGGATAAATTCTTCTTGCGGTAATTGTTCTTCAATTGTACGCAGAGGCATTTTGGAGAGTACGGACGTACCATCTGCAAGATGTACCTTGACGTAATTGTCTATAGATTCAATGTACAGAATCGTATCTATAGAAACGGTTACATTCTTATATTCCGACTTTAATATGAATTGACGTGTGGCAGATTCGGATGTGCGGAGCAAATCGTGCATGCGTAACCATTGTTCTGCCTTTTGCATGGCGCGGTCGAAACGCTCGTAGAAGTATGGTTTGTGTAGGAAATCCACAGCGTTTACTTCAAATCCATCCAATGCATAGTGTGCGTATGCGGTGGTGAATATCAGGCAGCAAGACGATGGGAGTTGCCGGGCCAGTTCAATGCCGGACGTACCGTTCATCTCAATGTCGAGCAGTACGATGTCAGGCAACCATTCACGGATACGTTGCATTCCCATGCGTGGCTTGCTATATGTTTCCAGCACTATACCTCCACGGCGTTCACAATACCGTTCTATGATATTCAGTGCAATGGGTTCGTCATCTATAGCTATTACTTTCATGCTGTTTCTTCCAGTTTTATTTCAAGTCGGACACGGAATATCCCTTCATTTCCCTGTTCAATGTCTAAACGGTGGCGGTTGGGATACAATAATTCAAGCCTGCGACGGCAGTTCTTTATACCCATTCGTCCGGAACTTTTCACTTCACGGTCGAATGTAGAGTTCGTTACTTCAAAATATAATTTATCAGCCTGTTGGCTAAGCCGGATATGTATAAAGCAAGGATCGTTGGAAGATATACCGTATTTAAACGCATTTTCCACGAATGTAATAAGCATCATAGGGGGAATAGGAATTTCTTCCCTCTCCACATCGTGTGTAAAACGGACGTCTGCCAGTTCATTCAATCGCAGTTTCTGAAGAGCTATGTATTGTCCGATGTAATCCACTTCTTCCGCCAGAGGGATAAATTCCCGGTTGGCATTGTTGTACATATACTTGGTCAGGTTGATAAAACGTTCAAGAGTTACCTCTGTCTTGTCAGACTGGGTAATAAGCAATCCGTAGAGCGTGTTGAGCGTATTAAAGAGGAAATGCGGATTTATCTGTGCTTTATAGAGTGCGAGCTCCGCCCTGTTACGCTCATATTCCATTTCTGCTCGCGCCAGCTTTTGTCTGTATACTTCTTTTAGCATTCCTACAGCAAAACAAAAAATGACAACCAGAATGTAATGTAGCCATATCGCCTGTTGGTTCTGCCTGATTCCCCAATTGGGATACGGAGAAATCTCACGTTGTTGCTGATGGACGTGGTAAAGTGGTGATGTTATTTCGTAGGCTGAAAAAAAGAAGGTGACAGACAGCGAGAGTAGCACCGTTATCAGTGCTACCACACGCTTTTTGCCTTTCAGAAACAGCCTGGGAATAATAAAGTATTTGTATAAAAAATAGGTAACATACAACCATCCGACAAACGAACAGAAAAATAAAGGATATGTGCCCCACCATCTTTCCACCGGGAATGCATATATTACCAATGGCAATAGGATGAAGCAGAATGCCAGATCGATGTAAAGCGTTGCATTTTTCATCAGACTTTCATTTTTATAAACTGTTTTTTCCTTGAAAAAGGGATGCTTATTATTTATGCTGCTCAAACAGCCAATCCTGCACACCTTCTATGCCGTATGCCACGAACCATGTGGCGCGATGATTGCCGCCTGTAAGATGGGTAAACAGTAGATGGTTGCCTTCAGCACGCATTTTGTTGGCTTCCTCGGAGAGTTGTTCCTTTGGCAACGTCATATCCCATGTCGCTTCTGTTACCTTGCTACCCTGACTACGCCACAATTCTACGGCTTGTCCTTGTAATGAATTGGACGAAGTATCGCCTTCGCATGAAATAATCCAGATGTTCTGTTTGTCCAACGGCCCCATTAGGGAAGGATTCCATTTTCCTGCTACAAGTAGTGCACCGGCAAACAGATCCGGCTCTTTTAACATCAACACAATGGATGACATGCATCCCATTGACTGGCCTGTGGTATAAATGCGTTTCGGGTCAATGGAATATTTAGTCTGGAGCTCTTTTAATAAAGCAATGGTAGCATCAAGGTGGTGGCTGTAGTTCCAGTTATCATCTACCGTAATGACCGGATATTCCGGTGCAACAACAATGCACTTATGACGTGCTTGTGCTTCCGGCTCTGCCCACGAAGTCGCACCGTTCCCCTGATAAAGAGTGTGCGTGACGTCTCCGCTGGCCACCCCCGCATCGTGGATGAAGAGTACCAGAGGATATTGTTCAGCCGGATTATAGTCTTCCGGCAAGTATATATTATAAGGTAATACTTGTCCGGTGTACGGACTTATAAATTCTTCTTGTCTGAAATCATCTGCAACGAGGCATTTCTCGGAAGTACTTTCTATCGGCAAGGTGTTTGCCTTGTAGGTTTTTCCTGCACTGGTTTTTATATCGGCGGTTTGCGTTACTACGGCATTACCGGGATATTTGTCATTTCCTCCGGTACTCCATCCTGCACGTAATCCCGGACCTCCCTGCATGCGATCGCGTTCCTGTTTCTTTTCTTTGTCAGCCTCGGTAGGCATTTGAGGCTGAGCATTCAAATCTACTTCTGCCTTTACTTCAATGATGACATACTGTCCGTCTGCTCCTTGTTGTGCTCGTTCGGGAACATTGTTGGCATATATGCGTGTCACCTCCTTATCTTCTACACGATAACTTTCGGCAGAAAGGCTTTTGTTACTAATTGGAGTGTCGTATTGAAGTACAACGGTTTCAACTTTTCTACCGTCTCCTAATACGCGACTTATCGCTGTTACAGACTGCAAGTGTTTGTCACTTATGGAGTTGTTTTGGGCTTGTGCCAAGCCGAGGATTCCTACCAGAACCATTGTGATAATTGTTCTCTTTTTCATAAATGCAAAATATAAAATTCTTGTATCTGTCTCATTGACTGGATAGTGCAAAATTACGCTCTTTTATTTTGAAAACAAAATTCCATTCCATTCGTTCACCACCAAAAATCGGTTGTTGACCCCCGTTCGTATGACAAGACAGATTTCTCTTATGACAGATGGTTATTTTTGTGACAACGAAAACAGAATTAAACCATAGTTGGGACATTATGTATCATAAAACTTTGTTGATTGTTCTTGCAGGTTTGTCGATAGCTTCCTGCAAGAGTAGGACGGTAGAAGAAGAGACGTCCGATTATAAAACTCTGATCGTGAAACTGGAAAACCGTACGTTGATGCAGGGGTATAGTGCCCGATTGGATGGGCAACAAGTGGTTGAGGTTCGTCCGCAAGTGAGCGGGCTTATTACACGCATCTGTATAGATGAAGGTCAGAAAGTACGGAAAGGTCAGGTCTTGTTTGTCATTGACCAAGTGCCTTATCAGGCGGCATTGGCCGAGGCTACAGCTAATGTGAAAAGCGCAGAGGCTAATCTGGCTACCGCTAAGCTTAATCTTGAAAGTACTGAGGTGTTACGGGAAAAGAACGTGGTACAGGACTACGACCTCAATGCCGCCAGAAACGAATTGGCTGTTGCTGAGGCTGCATTGGCGCAGGCACAGGCACAGGAAATGAGTGCCCGTAATAATCTTTCGTATACAGAAGTGAAAAGTCCGGTTGACGGTGTTGCAAGCATGATTGCCTATCGTGTAGGAGCGTTGGTGAGCAGCAGTATCAGTGAACCGCTTGTAACATTATCGGATGATAGTAATGTGTATGCTTATTTTTCGTTGAATGAGAGTCAAATAACATCATTGACAGAACAGTATGGTTCATTGGATGAGTTTATGAAGAGAATGGAGGACGTAGAATTACAGATGGCCGGAGGTAGGATGTATGGCGAAAAGGGGCACATTTCGGCCGTGAGCGGCATTGTCACTACTGGTACAGGAACTGTTGTATTGCGTGCAGATTTTCCTAATGATAGGGGATTGCTGCGTAGTGGAGGCAGTGCAACGGTTATGGTGCCTACTACGTTGGCACAGGTTGTTGTTATTCCACAGAGTGCCACTTACGAATTACAGAACAAGACATTTGTTTATAAAGTGGTGAACGGTAAGGCTCAGTCTGCTCCGGTTACGCTTTATCGGCTGAATAATGGTACGGAATATGTGGTAGAGGAAGGCTTACAGCCGGGCGACGTGATTATAGCCGAAGGTGCAGGACTAGTGAAGGAAGGTGTAAATGTAAATATAAAGCAAGGAAAGGAGTAAGTCATGACTGTCAAAACCTTTATAGACCGCCCGATATTATCGGGTGTAATTTCCGTTGCCATAGTTATCGTAGGACTTATCGGCTTGAGCCAGCTTCCTATAGAACAGTTTCCTGACATTGCTCCGCCAACTGTAAACGTGTCTGCTACATATACCGGAGCCAATGCGGAAACAGTGATGAAGAGTGTCATTACCCCGTTGGAAGAGGAGTTGAATGGTGTGGAAAACATGATGTATATGACTTCTACTGCAACCAATACAGGCTCAGCTTCCATCAATGTCTACTTCAAGCAGGGCACAGATCCTGATATGTCGGTAGTGAATGTGCAGAACCGTGTTGCTTCGGCGCAGGGATTGTTGCCGGCCGAGGTTACGAAGTCTGGTGTAACCGTACGCAAGAGGCAGAGCAACTCCCTGAAAGCCATCTCGCTTTATTCGCCAGATGATTCTTTTGATGCGAATTTTCTGACAAACTATATGAAAATCAATATAGAACCGCGTCTTTCGCGTATTGCCGGCGTGGGCGATGTCAATATCTGGGGAGCCAGTTATTCAATGCGAATCTGGCTTGATCCGCAACGTATGGCCCAGTATGGACTGATGCCCTCTGATATTGAAACGGTATTGAACGAACAGAATGTGGAGTCTCCTACAGGCACACTAGGTGCGGAATCGGCCAATACGTTTCAGTATGTTCTGAAATATCGGGGGCGTTATGAGGAAGAAGAAGACTTTGGTAATATGGTTATCAAGTCTTTACCGAGTGGTGATGTGTTGCGTTTGAAGGATGTGGCCCGTATAGAGATGGGTGCCGAAAATTATGCTATGCTCAGTGAGACAAACGGACATCCGGGAGCTAACTGTATGACAGCTCAGACTTCCGGTTCGAATGCGAACGAGATTATTAAAGAAATGGATAAAGTAACAGCTGACATATCCGCATCGTTGCCCAAAGGTATGGTATTGGCTGATATAACGAGTACCAAAGACTTTCTGGATGCTTCCATTGCCAATGTGGTGGAGACATTATTTGTGGCTATACTGCTCGTAATATTGGTCGTTTATTTTTTCTTGCATGATTTCCGTGCTACGCTGATTCCCTCGCTGGCTATTGTCGTATCACTCATAGGCACATTTGCTTTCCTTTATATTGTCGGGTTCAGCCTGAATCTATTGACTCTTTTTGCTCTGGTTCTCGTTATCGGTACCGTGGTTGATGACAGTATAGTGGTTGTCGAGGCTGTGCAGGCCCGTTTTGAAGAAGGGTATACATCTGCCTATACAGCTACAGTCGACGCAATGAGCGGATTGTCTTCAGCGTTGATGACAACGACCATCGTGTTCATGGCTGTATTTATTCCAGTGAGTTTTATGGGCGGAACTACCGGTACTTTCTATACGCAATTTGGTTTGACGATGGCGGTAGCTGTAGCTATTTCGCTGCTTAATGCCATGACATTAAGTCCGGCACTTTGTGCGCTTATCATGCGTCCTCGTGCCAATGTGGCCCAAGGTGAAAAGTTAGGATTTTCAGACCGTTTTCATTATGCCTTTGATACCTCTTTCCGGCATCTGCAGCAGAAATATATGACAGGTGTATCGTTTCTTTTTCATCATAAGAAACTTGCTGTGGGGAGCATAGCTATAGCTGTCATTGCACTTCTGGTGTTAATGAGCATTACAAAGACCGGACTTGTACCGCAGGAAGATATGGGAACCATCAACATTAATGTACAGACTGCACCCGGTACCAATTTGGAAGAAACGGGGCGTGTAATGGACGAGGTGGAGAGAGTTATACGGGATATACCACAGATTAAGATCTATTCGCGAGTAACGGGAAAAGATGCCGTTCATAACCAGTCGGCATCTGCCGGTTCGTTCACTATCCGTTTGAAAAATTGGAGCGAGCGTAAGAAAAAAGGTGACGATGTGAATTCTGTAATGAATGAAATCTATCACCGTACGGATAGTATCAAGGCTGCTACAATCCGCGTTTCTACCAGTCCGATGATTTCAGGTTACGGAATGAGCAACGGGTTCGATCTTTATGTTCAGGATAAAAGAGGGGGCAGTATAGACGACTTACTGCAATATACCAACAATTTTATTGAAGCCATGAATAAGCGTCCGGAAATTTCTCGCGCTTATACGACCTTCGATACCAAATATCCACAATATCTGGTAGAAGTGGATGCAGCCTTATGCAAACGTAATGACATATCACCGGCAGATGTACTCAGCACGTTGGCTGGATATGTGGGAGGAAGTTATTCCAGCAACCTGAACCGTTTCACAAAACTGTATCGTGTCATGGTGCAGGCTGCTCCGGAATATCGTCTCGACACGGAAGCTCTGAATAATATCTTTGTACGTAATGGCAGTGGGGAGATGTCGCCGATAGCTCAATATCTTACGCTTACAAGAGTGTATGGTTCCGAGAGTTTGTCGCGATTCAATCTTTTTTCCGCCATCAGTGTTTCCGGTACACCGGCTGACGGATACAGTTCAGGTCAGGCTTTGAAAGCAATTGAAGAAGTTGCCAAGGCAACGCTGCCTGAAGGGTATGGCTATGAGTTTGGAGGAATGTCACGTGAGGAGGCTTCGACAGGCAATACCACTACATTGGTATTTATTGTTTGCATTGTTTTTATCTACCTTATTTTATGTGCCCTCTATGAAAGCCTGATGATTCCGTTTGCCGTTATTTTGTCTGTTCCGTTCGGGCTTATGGGCAGTTTCCTTTTCGCTAAATTCTGGGGGTTGGAAAACAATATCTATATGCAGACAGGGCTTATCATGCTTATAGGTTTGCTGGCCAAGACTGCCATCCTGCTGACAGAATATGCTTCCGATCGTCGTCGTCAAGGTATGAGTATTCCTGCCGCTGCCATGTGGGCAGCCAAAGCACGTTTACGTCCTATTCTGATGACTTCTATGACAATGATTTTTGGCATGTTGCCACTGATGTTTGCACACGGGGTAGGAGCTAACGGAAATATTTCTGTTGGCGTGAGCACTGTAGGCGGCATGCTGTTCGGGACGATTGGGTTACTTTTTGTGGTTCCATCATTGTTCATTGTCTTTCAATATTTACAGGAGTATTTCCAGCCGAAGAAAAAAATAAACAGAATAAAATAGAGACAATATGAAGCACATACATTATTATTTGTTTTTATTTCTCGCTGCTTCCATTCTGAATGGATGCGGACTGTATACCCGTTATTCGCGGCCAGAATTGGATATCTGTACGGACAGTCTTTATCGGTCAGCGGTGGCGCAGACGGATAGTTCTACAATTGCTTCAAAACCATGGCGTGAATTGTTTACTGATTCATGCTTGCAAACGCTTATAACCATTGGTTTGCAGCGCAATACCGACCTTGATATAGCGCGGTTACAGGTAGAAGAGGCACGTGCCGTATTGCAGAATGCCCGCTTGTCCTATCTGCCATCAATCAGCTTGACACCACAGGGAAGCATCAGCCATTACAACGGTGAGACTAAGAATGTCTATGATCTTGGGATAACCGCTTCATGGGAAATGGACATCTTCGGGCGTATGACCAATACCAAACGTGCAGCTCTTGCCTCTTTCGAACAGAGTCGGGCCTATGTACAAGCGGTACAAACACAGCTGGTGGCAACTATTGCCGAAAGCTATTATACACTGTTAATGCTTGACGAACAACTTGATATATCCAATGAAACACTGGCTAACTGGACTGAGACCATTGCTACATTGGAAGCACTCGTACAAGCGGGAAAGTCAAATGATGTAGCTGTCCATCAGGCTCGGGCAAACCGGAGTGCACTTGAGGCTTCTATACAGACCATTCGTAAAAGTATCAGTGAAACAGAAAATGCTCTTTCTGCTTTGCTGAAAGAACCGGCTCACACGATTGAACGAGGAACACTGAGTAGTCAGCATTTTTCTGACGATATTTCGGTGGGGATTCCTCTTCAGCTTTTATCCAATCGTCCCGATGTACGACAGGCGGAAGCAGCACTTGCAGAAGCTTTTTATGCAACCAATTCTGCCCGTGCGGCTTTTTATCCAAGTCTGACACTTTCAGGAACACTTGGTTGGACGAACAACGGTAACGGCGTAACCGTTAATCCTGGTAAATGGCTGTCATCGGCTATAGCTTCGCTTACCGCTCCATTGTTTAATAAGGGGACGAACGTGGCTAATCTGAAAGTAGCCAAAGCGCGTCAGCAGGAAGCCGTTCTGCAGTTTGAACAATCGTTACTTGATGCGGGAAACGAGGTAAATAATGCTCTTACCGGATGGCAGACTGCCGACAGGCGTATTCGTTTTGATAAGGAACAAATTGCAGATCTTGAGGCTGCAACGGAAAAAACAAAACTGCTTGTACGTTATACTTCATCTACTTATCTTGAAGTGCTTACCGCTCAACAGTCGTTGCTTGATGCCCGTTTGACATTGGCACAAGATCGTATAGAAAAGATACAGGCAATCATTTCTCTTTATCATGCACTTGGTGGAGGTGTTGAATAGCAGGGTATATTTTTTATTTTGCAATCTCTTAAATACTGCAGAAAGTAATTTGTTATTCAAGTTGTCTGTTATGTTTTCCGAAAAGCTCAAAAGTTATTGTTTAATATTAAGGCGTTTGTGTATGAATAAGTATGAAATAGAAAAAAATGCAGGTCTAATATGGAATTTGTTGAATACCAGATATTATTGGAGTTATACAGAGTTGAGAACCGAAAGTCATTTGTCTGATATGGAACTCGGAGCCGCTATCGGTTGGTTGGCTCATGAGGATAAAATAGAAATAGATATCGGTAAAGAGAACTCTGAACAGAGACTTCATTACCCATACTATAACCAGTTTTTTTGATATTTTATAATTTAGAGTAACTGTTGAGTCCAATTGCAATTAAATATTATGCATTGGACTCTATATAATTATTATAAATCACTGCTGTCCGGAGAGAATTTTTCAAAGTGGCTATTATTGATTGATACTCAACTAGTTATGAGTGTAATAAAATTTTCGATTAGAAATCATAGTTTTGCAAGAAGGTATAAACAGCCAATTCTGCAAACTATGAACAAAGGAAAAACAATATTTGCAAGGTTATGTCTCTTATAAACACATACGAATTTAAGAAGTGCGTCAACCGCTATAAGGGTGACAGGCACTCCATCAAATTCACTTGCCGTGACCAGTTCATGGTAATGAGCTTTGCTCAGTTCACGGACAGGTCCGAGCTGAGAGACATAGAGACTACACTTAACCTTTGTTCTCCTGATTTTTACCGTTCTGGTATCAAGGTAATGCCCAAATCCACCTTGGGCGAAGCGAACGAAAGGAAGGATTGGCGTATCTATCAGGACTTTGCATAAGTTCTGATACGGCAAGCAAAGGAAGCATATAAGGGACAGAAAATTAGACTTGACCTGGATGAAATGGTCTATGCCTTTGACAGCAGCACTATTGAGCTGTGTCTGAAGCTTTGTCCATGAGCTAAGTTTCATCATGAGAGAGGAGCAATCAAGATGCATACCTTGATGGATTTTAGGGGTTCCATCCCGACATTTGTTCATCTGACAGAAGGAGCGGTTCACGATTCCAAAATTATGGATAAGATGCCTGTAGAAGCAAACTCATACTATCTTATGGACAAAGGATATGTCAAATTTGACTCCTTGTACCAGCATTTTCATCTTAACAATGCCTTTTTTGTAACAAGAGCAAAAGGAAATATGCTTTATGAGGTTATTGATAGTAGAGAGGTAAATCAATCTGCCGGACTTTCCTCTGATGAAACCATTAAATTGACTGGGCCACTTACTTCTCAGAAGTATCCTGATTCTCTTAGACTTGTTGTATATGAAGACTTCAGCACAAATACAGTTTACCGTTTCTCTTACGGAACATTATGAAGCAGAGCATCTGCTTTCATTGGATGATGCCATTCAGGATCTTACTCAAGTTTGTTTAAATAATGGAGGTGGCATTCAATGAAATTATATCACGGTTCTGATGTTGGGTATAGCAAGCGGTAGGATATTGAAAATAGATAAAATACTGGTATTTTAATGTGTGACTTTTCATTTTTATATAAGAAATATATCTATTTGAAATTAAGAGAGTTAGAAGAATTGCCTCGTTTTCGGGTAATGAATTGGCAACCGTACTAACTGCCGTGGTCTGCATCGCTTTGCTTGTTTAGGTAACTCTTAATTATTTGGATGTAAAGGTAATAAAAAAAGCTCATAAGGAAGAAAAAGAAAATTTATCTTTCTTATGAGCTTTAGAATTAAAATATAAAGATTTAAGCTGCTTTGTTCATTTGTGACATCACATCATTAGCGTCTTTTTCAGCTTTGTTTATCTCTGTCTTATTTATGACATTTTGCTCTGAACTATTGGATTTTTGTACTAATTGTACTTTACACATATTGTACAACACACCTACAATCAGAACCATATTTTCTATCACAAGCTGTTCCTTTGATGATAAATTCTGCCAGTTTACATGTTTCTCTTTGTACGATTCAATAATGTTACGCATCTTATCAAGTTGTTTCATATACAACGAGCGCATACGTAACAATGTGGCATTATATTTTTCAGCAGTTCTTTGCAAATCAAAAAGATAGTTGCATATCTTATTGATTTTTTGTTCATTTGAAATCATTTGTTCCCATGCTTTGTCCGCTTTACTTGAAAGTTTAGAGCCAGTACAGCTAAATATAACACCTCCAACCAGTAAACCTACGCCTAATGTTGCAGCACCTAAAATAGTAGTCCCCAAAGCTATTCCTCCACCTCCTGCGGCAAGCGAGCCACCGCCAAGCGCAGCAAGGGTGGCATTTGTTGCAGCAGCTCCGCTTAAAGCAGAAATGGCAGTTCCTGTTGAAGCTGTACCAAGAGCCATAACAGCTGCTGTTGTTGCGCCTGATGCAGCAAATCCACCAGCTGTCCCCAAAGCCGCCCCACCTAAACCTCCAATAAGTACACTGGCTCCAACAGATGCTTTCTTAATTTCTTCGCCTTCAAACTTTGGTATTTTGACATTGCCAATTTTTATGTCTGCAAACTCAGGACGATTCTTAATCCGTTCAAACAAATCGGAGAATTGTTGAAATTCGGAAAGGACTTTCATTTCATTCTCTCCCAAAACGTCCATAGCCCTACACGCACTTTGATTCATTCTTTCAAGATGAGCATTGTTTGAATCATTCCGTTTTTGAGCCTCTTTTAACTTATCATTGGCTTGTTTCATCTTGACACCGCCATGAATTCCTAAGCCGACACCTGTTGTTCCTGCAACAGCGGCAGCTATTCCTAAAATCAGTGGTAATGGCATAGTTATTCTCCTTTCTCTACTAAATTGACTAATGACATATAAGCAGCTACATAAGTATCTTCCAAATTGACAGCTTGTTCTATAAAAGCTCTATCAAATTCAAAAGCATCTGCCAGCTGTTGTACTAATGTCTTTTCTTCAGCGGCATAATTCCCATCAGCAAACGCCAATGCCAGTAACTCTAAAAAGATAATTCGTTTTGATTGAAGTGTCGAAGTCATAGCAAATTCCTTGATGATACTATCAGCATCACATTGTTCATCTAAGTTGCAAACTGGTATTTGCATTTCATTAGCATAAGCAGACAAAATCTGCTTTTCAGATTCTTCAACAACACCATCTGCCTTTATTACTGCAACAGCAAGTCTCATGAAATTATCCTTTTCTGTAGGATTCAGTGAATTTAAAAACATAGCTCTTTATTTTTTAGTTTGTTACATATCTCATAGTTGAGTTTGTAAAACTCATCACGGGTGTATTTCTCTTTGAAAAATTGTTCGTAGCAATCGTCTATCCGACAAAACAAAGGCCTATCTTCATAAATACTGCACAGATTTCCTTTTAAGTATTTGCAAATACCATCGCCTCTATCTAATTCAGTATAAATTGATATACCTTTGAGGTGTCTGCAGCATTCTCCGCACTTATCACATTCAAACATCAGCAGAATTTTAATTTACTGTTAGAATCTGCCATAAAAGAATCCATGTCTTTATGGTTTCCAATTGGTGAATTAATCTCTAGTCGTTTACATACAGTTCGCAAGGCGAAATTCAGTTCTTGCTCATTGGCCGCATCCTCTAAAATAGATACAGCCTCACTATAAGACTGTGCTTCCTTTTGGAATACAGCCAAATCTATATTCATCAGTTTGGCGCAATATTCTTCCAATAACCGTGCTTGTGTTCGATAATATACTACAATATCATCAACAGTCGGAATTGAATTAAGTACTTGCACAATTTTATTGACGGCGGAATTTCTGTCCAAAAGATATAACAACGAGCAACTCAATATGCCTGTAACAAGTGTGCCGCAGAATGTTTGTACAATATCTCCAACAACAGGAACTGCCGCAACACCCGTTTTAGCAATCAAATCGCCAACCATTGTACCTGCAACAACGCTGGCTCCTGTTGCTATAATTTTTACAGCTGCCCTAAACCTCTCTCCGAAAGGAAGAAAGTCGGGATTAAACAATAGTATTTTTGTCGCTTCAACCAACGAAGCCCACGATTGCCGGATAATCCTCACCACATTCTTAGCCGTAGTAAAGAATATATTACAAAGCGTTGTGGTCAAAGAAGCCAATACTCCTCCAACTGCGCCTTCTATGAATTTATGCCATAGTTCTTTATATTTGAGCTTGGCATTTTCCAAGCCTCTTTTAACTCCCAAAGCTATGTTGTTAAACAAGGCTTTACCATCTTCTTTCCCTTGTTTTATTTCATCACGAACAGAGAACCAAATTTCACTAAAGACCAAACCGAGCGCTTGACGTAATCCCATAGTCACGCCAACCTTACCAGCAGCTTTAGCTGTGTCCTTGAAAAAAGCTGAACTTGTATAGTAAGCTCGGTTGATTTTTTCATTATAGGCTTTTCTTGCCTGTTTATTTTTTTCAAGCATTCTTTGTTTTGTTTCCTCGTCAAGTTCGGGATGGGATTCAATATATTCTTGAATGTTCTTGTCTTGCATAGAAGCGTTTAAGCTCTTATTTGTCCAAGCAAAATTATCTTCAGAATCAGCAAGTTCTTTTCCATCCAGTCCTGATAAAAGACGTCCTCTATCTTCATGTATTTCTTTCGCTGCAATTATATGGTCTAATTCTGCTTTTTTATTTGGTGGTATAGATTTTGTATGCCCATAAAAACCTATATCTTCATTAGTATATTCATCTCTTATATTTTTTCCTGTAGCTTGCCACTGTTCTCTTGCCTCGTGTTTCTTTTGCTGAAAATTACCCCCCTTATGATAGGCTACACCATCATAATTACCCTTATTGTTATAAGCTTCTTCATTTTTCTTGTTTTTATAGTGCATTTGTTCGTCCTTACCAATCTGCCGTACGTTATGAATTGTATCAACATCACCTCCATGCTGATCACGCACTAAGAAGTCAAGTCCAAATGATGTAATAAGGCTTTGTATAACAACACGCTCATACTGTTCAAATATGCTATTATACACATTTGCTTCAGCATCATAACTCCCATCAATTTGTTTCACAAAATTTTCAGCCATATATAATCTTTATTAAATCACGAAGCGTGGAATTGTATGCCACACTTTTATGTACAGGCCTTGAGAAATTCTTTGGAAACAGATGTGGGAATAACAGTCCCACGCATATGCGTGGAGACTATTATATCATCTCTTGTTTCTATTGTTTGAAGGTTCTCAGGCTTCATACATACAAGAAGAAAAGACATTACGCTTCTTATTTTCAACTATATCTTGGAAAGAGTTCCTCAATCCAATTACAAACATAGAGTATTTTCCCGATAATCCTCTATCTTCGAATGCTTTTATTTACTTTTGGAATGGATTTTAGGAGAGATTCTATATTTTCAGCCCTTTGTCCTGTCTTGTAGAAGCGATTCTTAAATCGTTTCTACATTCATTCGCTTTCTGTCTGAGCCATTGCACAAACGGAATATCATTTACACATATATGGTAATGTCCTTTCCTGTTTTTATCTTCCTTCATTAGTGTCCCATTTTAAGGGGACACTAATGTTATGAATTATAAATTTGATGGAAGCAGGGTGTTCTTTACATCCGACACGCACTTTAACCATACCAATATCATCCGGTTCTGCAACAGGCCCTTCAAAG
>ERZ780190.427-NODE-427-length-47595-cov-15.232015_pt1 | contig 47595 bp, 48 predicted proteins | sample MGYA00510980_ERZ780190 | MGnify/ENA primary metagenome ERZ780190 (study PRJEB29588, sample SAMEA1972188) | human gut metagenome | biome: human gut; feature: human-associated habitat; material: faeces | place: Denmark | collected 2008/2010 ... | reverse complement strand
ACTTGCCCAGTCGCTTGCCAAAGCGACATTCGTCAAATTCCCTTTACGGGCGCACGTAGTACTCTTCGGGAGATACCTCCGTGGCATAGACTGCCGACTGTGCTCCGCCAAGACCTATCCACACCTCCTTGTACTTCCTGCCGGGAGCATTGGAGAGGTTGATGGAGAGAATCTGTGCACGCTCCTTGTCGGTGAGTCCGAGCAAAGCCTGTATCTCATCGAACTTGTTCACATACTTACGCTGATCGAGAAGAATCTTGCAGTCGCTGTTGTTGATGATGGTACCCTTGACGATAGAGGAAGAGATAATGTCCTCGACCTCCTGCGTTACCACAACAGCCTCACCGAAGAACTTACGCACGGTCTTGAAGAGGTACTTCAGGTACTCGGCCATGCCCTCCTTGCTGATGGCTTTCCAAGCCTCCTCCAAGAGTATCATCTTGCGGATGCCCTTCAGCCTACGCATCTTGTTGATGAAGGTCTCCATAATGATGATGGTCACTATCGGGAAGAGTACCTTATTGTCCTTGATGTTATCCAACTCAAAGACGATAAACCGCTTGTTCAAGAGGTCCAGCTGCTTGTCGGAGTTCAGTAGGAAATCATACTCGCCACCTTTGTAGTAGGGCTCCAAGACATTGAGGAATCCCCACACATCGAAGTCCTTCTCGCGTGTACGCTTCTCCTTGAGAATATCCTGATACTCGTCACGGATAAACTCATAGAAGGTGTTGAACGATGGCTTGATGCTCTTGTCGGCACGAATACGCTCCAAGAAGAGGTTCACGGCATTGGAGAGTGCCACCTCCTCGGCTCTCGTCGGTGGTTCATCGTCCCTTTTCCACAGCGTGAGGATAAGTGTCTTGATGGACTCCTTCTTCTCTATGTCGAACACTCCGTCCTCGACATAGAAAGGATTGAAGGCTATCGGATCACTCTCCTCATAGGTGAAGTAGATACCGTCCTCGCCACCTGTACGGGCATTGATAAGGTTGCACAACCCCTGATAAGAGTTACCCGTATCGACAAGCAACACATGCGTACCTTGCTCGTAATACTGCCTTACCATATGGTTGGTGAAGAAGGATTTTCCACTGCCCGAAGGACCGAGGATGAACTTGTTGCGGTTGGTGATGATACCACGTTTCATAGGCAAATCCGAAATATCCAGATGGATAGGCTTGCCCGTCAAGCGGTCCACCATACGCATACCGAACGGAGAGAGCGAATCCTGTCCTGTGGTCTCCTCGATGAAGAGGCATAGTGCCTGCTCGATAAAGGTGTAGAAGGACTCCTCGGCAGGGAAGTCGCCTGCATTGCCGGGGATAGCAGCCCAGAAAAGCGTAGGTGTATCCACTGTATTGTGTCGGGGCTTGGCCTCCATCAAGGCGAGCTGACTGCCCACATCGTTCTTCACACGCTTAAGGCGTTCCCTGTCATCGCTCCACGCGAAGACATTGCAATGGGCACGGATAGCCGTCAGCCCCTGGCTGTGTGCCTCGTTCAGATACTCCTCAATCCACTCGCGATTAATCTGGTTGGAGCGGCTGTAACGCGATAGCGAGTGCATATTGCGTGCTGTCTGCTCGAACTTACGCAGCATCTCCGCAGAGTCATCGATGAAGAGGTACTGGTTCACGATGTGGTTGCAGGTGAGCAACACCCCGATAGGTGCGGCAAACGAGAGGCGGCAATCGCTACGGTCTGTCGAGAGACGCTCGTAACGGCTGTCGGTAGCCACGCTTGTCGGCAGGTCTTCGGGATCGGAGAGCGTATGCAGGCAGAGGTAGTTGTCGCCAATCTTCATCTCGCCAGCTCCGAGGGTGATGTCCTGCAAGCAGGTGGTGTCCTCCTGCGAGAGCGAGAAATACTTCTCGATGATGCCCGCACTTGACTCCGTGCCTGTAATCTCATCGCCCGTAAGACGGGTAAGCGTGATGAATCCGCTGTCGTTGATGATACGCTCGAACTGCTCGCAGCACTCCAGGAATCGGCTCACTGCCTCCTTGTCCTGCATCTCCTTCGGGATGATGAAGCCACGGGTAAGGGCATTGAAACTGCTGGTAGTGCTGCTATGCTCCTTGGTGGTCTTAGTAAGGAACAGGTAGCAGTAGTGCTTCAGGTAAGGACGCTCGTTGAAATGTCGCTCAAAGGAACGAGATAGGAAACTGAGGTCTTCCTTCTGCAACTGCGGGTTGTAGCTCTCCTCAATGAAGAAGTCCTGCTTATGCACGATACTGTAGTTCGGCAAGACCTTGACCGCCTTGGCCCACGCCGAGTGTATCGCCTCATACTCCGCCTGTGTGACGGTGAAGAGTTCGGGAAGCTCCACACGATAGCAGACCGTGATGTCGGCATCCTTGCTGATGATGCAGTCGTGCTCAACCGACAGAATCGGGAACTTGCTTTCGAGGGTAGCTGCTTTCATTACATTTCTCATGACTTTCTGTTTTTGAGGTTAGGAATAATCAATCGCAAGAATCGCTTGCGGCTGATGATGTAGCGGGGATGGTTCTTTGCAGCCTGTATCTTCATCAAGCCCCACTCGCCATACTTGGCATTCAGGTGGAAGGTCGCCCAGACTAGTACCGAAGCGGAGATGATTCCCAGTGCGATACATATCCATTGGTTTACGCCTGCCATATACAGCACCATAAAGGCTATGAGTATGGCGAGCAGACCGCCAGCGAAGATGAAGAGGTACTGGCTGCGTAGCCCCTTGAACTCGGGGCTACGACCAATCCCTTTGTTGATTTGATAGACCGCCATATTAGAGGAAGAATGAACGTAAGATGGTGGCGGCTACAATCAGGAAGATACAGGCACCGAACCAAGAGGCTGCGGTCTTCGAGGTGTCAGGGTCGCCCGAAGAGAACTTCGAATAGACCTTCACGCCACCGATGAGACCGACTACGGCTCCCACTGCGTAAATCAACTTGGTACCCGGATCAAAATACGATGTTACCATGTTGGTAGCCTCGGTGATACCTGCGATACCGTTACCCTGTGCGTAAGCACCTACTGTTGCAAGCATAAATGCTGCTGCGAATAATACTTTTTTCTTCATACGTCGAAATGTTTTTTAGTTATACAAAAAGTGATTTCGACTGCGAATATATAGCACCTAATCCATTGATTTTCAAATCGGTCTATACGCGTCATAACGTGTCGTCAGATGTCATATTTGGGGTCTTTTGAAGGGTGGATTTTGGGGTAAAAAGAGGGACAAGAAGGCTTGTTTGAAGGATGAAATTTCAACCTTATATTGTCGGGTTAAGCGGGCGAAAACTTCCAAAAATCACAAGTTTTTGCCCGCTTAAAGAGCAAAAAGTATAGGTGTAATGAAATAAACAATGGATTCTTTTGTCACTTCGCAATATTTTCATACCTTTGTGGTCGGAAAAAAACGCTTTTATTCCGACTTAAAATAGGCTAAAAATCGTATGCAAATGACTGTGGAACATAAAGTTAAGGCAAAGATAACCTACGCAAGATATGGCGAGGTGTTTTTTGTGTCTACATTCCATCAATTTGATGTGGAATATGTAACCAAACTCCTTGCTCAATTTGAGAAAGAGGGTTTGATTACACGAATAGCCAAAGGCGTATATGTTAAGGCAAAAAAAACACGATTTGGAGTGGTATATCCTTCTGCTTTTGAACTGGTAACGGAGATTGCCAAGAGAGATAAGGCTATAGTATTTCCAACAGGTGAAACCGCTGCTAATAGATTGGGATTTTCCACACAAGTCCCAATGAATGCTTGTTTCATAACATCAGGAACTCCAAGAACTCTGAAATTGGGCAATAGAACTGTAATATTAAAACATGGCGTTCCAAGAAATTTTGCATACAAAGGAAAACTAATGCCCGAATTGGTACAGGCTCTTCGTAGCATTGGAGAGGATAATATAACAGAGAGCGTGGAAAAAAGAGTTGCTCAACTATTATCTGCAACACCTGAAACAGAAACAATTGAACACGATCTATTATTGGCACCGGTATGGGTAAGACAAATTATAAAAAGAAACCTCAAAACGGATACTGACAATGAGTAAATGGATAGACTTTTCGATAGATGAACGCAAGGCCATGATACAGGGCGTTGTGGAAGCAAAGAATATTGATGAAGCCGCAGCGGAGAAAGATTGGTGGGTAACAGCCATATTGTACGCCTTGTTCCACACAAAGGCTTCCGAGTATCTACTTTTCAAAGGCGGTACAAGTTTGAGTAAAGGTTGGGATATTATAGACCGTTTCAGTGAAGATATTGACTTGGCTCTTGGTCGTGACTTCTTCTTAAATGCAATGAATCTGTCGTGTGCCAACTGCACCAGCAACACTCAAATCCACAAGTTCAGAGAAAAGGCTCAGGATTATCTTTTCGGTGAATTTAAAGATGACTTGAAAGAACAACTGGCAAATTTAGGGTTGGATGTGATTGTACTTGCAGAAAATGAAGTCGTTGATGAAAATGGTGAACTAAAGAAGGTGGATCACGATAAAGACCCATCTGTGATTTTTGTTCAATATCCATCACTCTATAATAGCGACGCTCCCTATGCAATACCGACTGTGAAGATTGAAATCAGTGTCCTTTCTATGGCTGAACCATACGAAATGAAACGCATATCTTCATTGGTTGAACAGGTCTATAAGAATGAAGATGTTGATTCTGATATTGTTCAGACCATCAAGACCGTGAGTCCTGCAAGGACATTCTTAGAGAAGGCATTTTTGCTTTGTGAGGAATACCAAAAGAAAGAGCCAAGAACATATCGTATGTCTCGCCATTTCTATGATTTGGAAAAGTTATCACATACCGATTATATGGATAAGGCATTGAATGATTCTAACCTTTATTATGACATTGTAGAGCATAGAAAGAAATTCTATCATGTCGGATATGTAGATTATGATAAGGAACTGCCAGAATCCATTACGATTGTTCCAAGTGAAGAACTTGTCCCGAAATATGAGGTGGACTACAGCGATATGCGTTCCAGCTTTATCTATGGAGAGGCTCTGGAGTTTGCAGATTTGCTCAAGTTCCTCGAAACGTTGCAGGAACGATTCCGAAAAGTTCCTCCAAGAGCAACAGCAGAGTAATTATAGCTTAAACAACATAGCAAGGCAAGAATCATAATGCACGAGGCATTACGATACTTGCCTTACTTGTTAATTAAAATAGCGGACTCCATAAAAAACGCTGGCACCACGATTCACATCGGAGTGCCAGCCAACATTATTTAAGTAATAAAAATCATTAACCATGTACAAATACTAAGCATACTTATTTATATCGAACGACTTGACTTTACTTGCTTTCCTTCGTTTAGGCAGAGGATTTCCATTAGCATCCAAACATTCTTGGAGCAACTGATTTACTTTATCTCCATTGCTTACCTTATTGACAAGGAAGTCCAATATCACCGTATTAGCCAACTTATGATGAATGGTTGATGCTGCACGAATAGACTTCTGCTCGTCAGGATTATCTGAGTTTAGCACATCCACAAGGTTGTTCATATCCTCATATGTTAAGGACTTGTCAAAGTCCGGATCAGGTATTACTCCTTCAGGCTCCATCAACTCACGCTTATCCTCTTCGGTCAAACCCTTCTGAGGTTCGATGTTATCCTCTACATCATCGGGATTGATGTCCTTATCTACAGGCAGTTCTACCTCTTTCAAAGGTAAAGAACGGGTCGGAATCTTCCGGTCAGCTTCAATATCGTTATAATATATGATATTGGACTTTCCCATTACCTCATTCGGATCATCATCAACAGGAGGACTCTCTTCAACCTTTTGAGGCGTTACTGTTTGGATTGGTTTAGGCTTTTCCGTAAGCAAATCCTTACCGTATATTTTCTTACGCCTTTCACGCTTGGCTTTTTCTGCCATTCGTTTCTTTCGGTACTTCCATAATCTGACACGGGTTATGCGTGCCCAGTTATGCAGTTTGTCCCACAAACCGTAAATCTTACGGAAAAACAAGAACACCCACAGATGATAGAATACGAATAAGGCACATAAGACCTTTACTGCAAAATATATCTTTACTTCCATAGCTAAAAGAGTTTAGTTTTACTATCCTCAAAAATCTTATTGATAGTCGTAGCATTTTCAGCAATATGGTCTTTGATAATTCTACTGACATAGCCTGCCATACTAGTATCTGGTGCAGCAATTGATAAAAATCGCTTCATACATTCATGACTACTTCTATCAATATAGACCTGAACGCGATTTTTCATCATATAACTACCAAGGAATCTCTTTTTATATTCAGCTTTATCAATTCCTTTTGCCGAAGAAGTATCTTCAGATAGCGATGGATTCTCTACAAGAGCAACTATGGTCTGTTTCTTCACCATAGGAATATTAGTTCCCTGATGATTTTTGTGTTGCACAAATCGACTATAGATATACTTTACGATAACGCCTGCTGTTACCAAATAACAAGCTCCTGTTGTGATATTTACTATTGTTTCAATCATAACTAAAATGGCTTTAATGGTTTGTAATACTCTTTATTATATAACTCGTTAATCTCATCCCAGTGTTGCTGCAAATGCTCCACAAGGATATTACTGATGTAACCTGATACACTCATATCGGGAGCAATGACAGGCAACACCCGTTTGATGCAATCCGCCACTTCGCGGTTAATATATACGTGAGAGCGGTTTGAGGCAGGTATATTCACAAGATACCTCTCTTTATATGTACCTGTTTCCTCACGCTTCTTTCGTGGCTTGGGGGTACTCGGTTTTGAGGCTACCGCCTCAGTGCCTTCGTCCGAATCTGTATCCGAATCCTCGGTCTCAATGACCTTCGGCTCCTGATAGTTCGGTCTCTCCCTGCCAAAGACAGGGATATCACCGACCATAATGTCTTTGAGCATATCCTCATTGACTTCTACTTTCTTCTTAGCCATAACTATTTCAGTTTAAGTTTCACAATCAGCTCATCGGCCAATTCTCCGATACCACTGCCCTTAAGAAGTTTCGCAGGAGGCGGTAACATCGTGCAGCGGAAGAATGACTTTTTCGCGTGTGTAATCTCCTTCTCATACCTGCATAGGTCAGGCAGAGTGGAATCGAGAACGGATAGGTTCAACTCTCCCATAATCTGCGAGTAGGTCTTCAACACATCCGTATTGCTACGCTTCTTGAGCCTGTTCCAGAAGAAGATGATGTCTTTAAGGGGAACATCCTTCTGGCTCTTTGCATAGTCCAATACAGTGGTGGCAAAGGATAGCGTACTCTGCATCACAATCAAATCGGGAATTGAAGGTGTAAGCACATAGTCCATATTAACTATGGTGCGGAAGACACCCGTTGATTGTACCGTTCCTGGAAGATCCACAAAGACAATATCCAAGTTCTCCTTCTTGGCAAGTTTGTCTGCCGCCTCTCTTGCCTTTTCTGCCGTAGAGCCGATGATGGGATATGCTCTCTTTTGTATGCGTTCCCATTGCTTCTCCACGAGCTGCTGATGATAGGGACTTGCAGAGATTGCCTTCTTGTCACGCTCACGCATACGCACGAGGCTGTGCTGCGGTGAGTCGCAGTCGATGATTGCGACATTAAGGTCTTTCTCATAGTGAAGGTAGCTGGCGAGTACTACCGTAAGGGCTGACTTACCAACCCCGCCTTTCTGGTTGCTGATAGCAACTAACAAACACTCTTTACTCATAATACTTAAAATTTAAATTGTTAATAAATAAGTTAACTGTCTCTTCCAATATCCCGTGAACGCATCCTTCCAACTATCCATTAGCGGTTGTTTGCACTATCAGAATCTTCCGTTGTTCCGACCATCGTAGCAACCGTTATCGGATACTTCCGACTATCCAACCGCTACTGGTCGGTATATTGGTCATGACCTTCCGTTAACTGTCATATCCGACATTGCTTCCAACTATCCAACTGTTCACGGAAGCAACCGACAGTGTGACCATTATTCCGTTATCGGAGGGTAATTCCCAACCGTTCACACCGCAAAGAAATAGCGAAAAATTGGAATAATCACCATGTTGTCAAGCCTCTGACTATACATGTCATCATATGTCACCACATAGCATATAACTCGCTATTTACCAATAGAATACACCTGTCTAACTTTGCGCCAGAAAGGTCTATGGACGCACGACGAACGGAGTTTTCGGATGCTTCTCTCTGAGGGGAACGGCGACAGCCAATTTTACGAAGGAAAATTCATGTTCAAGCGAACATAGCAAGTTGTGTTTTGGGCAGCCCGAAACGATTCGGGCAACCCCAAAACAACTTGCCACTCGCCTGACGGCTCGGGGAGGGATTCACTCCAAAGTCGTGAATCCATAGCGGAAGTTAGTAACCAATTAAATGTAAAGTTATGGCAAATGACAAGAGACAAACAAGAAGAGATGTAACAGGAAGGCGACCTAAAAAGGATCCCGCTGTTTATCGTTACGGCATCAAACTGAATGCAGAAGAGAACGGACAATTTCAATTGCGGTTTGCAAAGTCTGGTCTTAAATACAAGGCAAGATTTATAAAAGCAATGATTCTTGACCGTGAAATGAAGGTGGTAAAACTCGACAAGGCGGCTATGGATTATTACATACGCCTCACGAATTTCTATCATCAGTTCCAAGCCATCGGCAACAACTACAACCAGACGGTGCGAGCTGTGAAAGCCAATTTCGGAGACAAGCGGGCATTTGCCCTTGTCGCCAAATTGGAGAAAGCCACACTGGAATTGGTAGTGCTGAGCAAACAGATTATCGCCCTCACGCGCGAGTTTGAGGAGAGGCACTTAAATCGTAAAAGCGGAGGTTGATATGGTGGCTAAAATCAACAGAGGTGCTTCGCTCTACGGAGCCATCATCTACAACCAGCAGAAGGTAAACGAGGATACGGCACGCATCATAGCGGGCAACCGTATGATTACAGATTCTCTTTATGACCCTGACAGGATTGTCCGTCAAACGATGTTCGCTTTTGAGAGTTATCTCGCTGCCAACCGCAACACCGAGAAGCCTATCCTGCATATATCGCTCAATCCGACACTGGACGACAATCTTACCGACAGTCAGTTTGCGGATTTGGCAAGAGCCTATATGCAGAAGATGGGCTACGGCAACCAACCCTACATTGTCTATCTCCACGAGGACATTGACCGCAGACATATACATATAGTATCTACCTGCGTGAATGAGAACGGTGAGAAGATAAACGATGCCTACGAATGGAACCGCTCAATGAAGGCGTGCCGAGAGTTGGAGCAGATGTTCGGGCTAAAACAGATTGCCGACAAACGCAGGGAACTGTTGGAACCTTATCTGAGGAAGGCGGACTACACCCGTGGCGATGTAAAGCAGCAGGTATCCAACATCCTCAAGAGTGTCTTTACCTCGTACCGTTTCCAATCCTTCGGCGAGTACAGTGCTATGCTCTCGTGCTTCAACATCGAGGCAAAGCAGGTCAAGGGCGAGTTCGATGGCAAGCCCTATTCGGGTATCATCTACACGATGACCGATGACAACGGCAAGCCTATCTGCACACCCATCAAGTCCTCGCTTATCGGCAAGCGTTTCGGGTATGAGGGTGTAGAGAAGCGTATTGCCCACAATGCTCAGGAGTTCAGAGCGAAGAGGTGGCAACCCAAAATCCGCAACGATGTAGCTCTGGCTATGCACGGCTCTCGTGGAAACCGAGAGGAGTTCGTGTGTCTGCTTGGAAGCAAGGGCATTGATGTGGTGTTCCGAGAGAACGATGCAGGGCGCATTTACGGTGTCACATTCATCGACAACCACAATCGTGAGGTATATAACGGTTCCCGTCTGGGTAAGGAGTTCTCGGCAAACAACTTCGAGAAGCTATTCAACTTGCAGGGCGACATTCCATGGACTGATATGCCACAAGGATTTTCGGAAAGCCACAGCCTCTCATCGACAGACCTTGAATCGGGCATAGAGCAAGCCTTCGGAATCTTCTCGTTTGACGCTCCTGCAAATGATCCGCAGGAGGAGATGCTCGCCAAGCAGTACCAGAAGAAAAGGAAGAAGAAAAAACGCCGTTCACGCGGCATATCGTAAACCAATTTCACTAACCATTAAAACGAATTTATTATGCAACAGGAAGATGATTTGAGAGGATTGGCAAAGGTCATGGAGTTCATGCGTGCCATATCCATTATATTTATTGTAGTACATATCTACTGGTTCTGCTATCAGGCCATCGTGGATATGGGTATCAACATCGGAGTGGTAGATAAGATACTGCTCAACTTTCAGAATACAGCAGGGCTGTTCAGCAACCTGCTTGTGACAAAGGTGTCCGCCATCATATTCTTGGCTCTGTCGTGCCTCGGCACAAAGGGAGTCAAGAATCAGAAGATGACCTGGCAGAAGATTTATGCGACCTTCCTCGGAGGTATTGTCCTCTTCTTTATGAACTGGTGGTTGCTCGACCTTCCGTTCTCGCCAATCGTGAATATGGTAATCTACACCATTACGATAACTGTCGGATATATCCTTCTGCTTATGTCGGGAGTATGGATTAGCCGTATGTTCAAGCATAACCTTATGGAAGATGTCTTTAATGTGGCCAACGAGAGCTTTATGCAGGAGACACGACTGATGGAGAACGAGTATTCGGTAAACCTGCCTACAAAGTTTGTCTATCAAGGCAAGGAATGGGACGGTTGGATAAATGTCGTAAATCCGTTCCGAGCAACCATTGTATTGGGAACACCGGGTAGCGGTAAGTCGTATGCCGTAGTGAACAACTACATCAAGCAGACCATAGCCAAAGGATTTGCCACATACATCTACGACTACAAGTTTGATGACCTCTCCGTTATTGCCTACAATGAGTTGTTGAAGAACATAGACAAGTACAAGGTAAAGCCGAGTTTTTATGTCATCAACTTTGATGACCCGCGTCGCTCACACCGCTGTAATCCCATTAACCCGAAGTTTATGGTTGATATCAGCGATGCCTATGAATCAGCATATACTATTATGCTTAACTTGAATAAGACATGGATTCAGAAACAGGGCGACTTCTTCGTAGAATCTCCGATTATTCTTTTGGCGGCTATCATCTGGTATCTGAGAATCTACAAGGACGGTAAGTATTGTACCTTCCCTCATACGATTGAGTTCCTGAACAAACCGTATGCGGATATATTTACGATTCTGACCTCTTATCCTTCGTTGGAAAACTATCTTTCACCCTTTATGGACGCATGGAAAGGTGGAGCGCAAGATCAGCTCCAAGGCCAGATTGCATCGGCAAAAATTCCGCTGTCGAGAATGATTTCTCCGCAGCTCTATTGGGTGATGACGGGCGATGATTTTACCCTCGACTTGAACAACCCCAATGAGCCGAAGATACTCTGCGTAGGTAATAATCCCGACCGCCAAAATATCTACTCGGCAGCACTCGGACTATACAACAGCCGTATCGTGAAGTTGGTAAACAAGAAGGGTCAGTTGAAGAGTTCTATTATCATTGATGAGTTGCCGACAATCTATTTTCGTGGTATCGACAACCTCATTGCCACTGCACGAAGCAATAAGGTAGCAGTTTGTCTCGGTTTTCAGGACTACTCGCAGTTGGCTCGTGACTATGGCGACAAGGAGGCGAAGGTTATCCAAAATACGGTGGGTAATATCTTCAGCGGACAGGTGGTAGGTGAAACAGCCAAAAACCTTTCGGAGCGTTTCGGCAAGATACTCCAGCAGCGTCAGTCGGTATCCATCAACCGTCAGGACACATCAACATCTATCAACACGCAGTTGGACTTCCTTATACCTGCCTCGAAGATTTCAAACCTCTCACAAGGTACATTCGTGGGTAGCGTGGCGGATAACTTCGGAGAAGAGATTGACCAGAAAATTTTCCACTCACGCATCATCGTGGATAGTGCAAAGGTAAGTGCCGAGACAAAGGCATACAAGAAGATTCCTATCGTCAATGAATTTAAGGACGAGAACGGCAACGACATCATGCAGGAGCAGATAGAGCGTAACTATTCCCGTATCAAAGACGAGGTTGAGCAGATCGTTCAAGATGAGATGGAACGAATCAAGGCTGATCCTGAGTTGCGTAAACGATTGTTGCCAGACGAGAAGGACGAAGATGATAACGATTAGAATCTGTATCCTATTTCTTACCGCAAAGGTTGTTCCGAGCCTTTCGGATTGAGCAAGGTCAAGCCCTGTGGGTGTCGTGGAAAAATCATCCTCGCCCCACGGGGCTTGCGGTATTTTTCCCGCCAACCTTGCACAATCCTGCACGGAACAGTCAAGGCGGTAAAGAAATAGAATACAGTGCTTCGCCTGTAATATGTATAACTTAAATAAAGATAGACGATGATTAGAATGACATTATCAGAGTATCTCCGCAGACCAAAGGATTATCGTGGAGAATGGGACACAGAAAGATGGGATATTCCCAACTGGGAAGAAGAACGCAAGAAATATATGGGAAAGCGTACATTGATGACAAACATTGATGGTGCTACCTGCTTGGTTGTCGAAGGTCTCAGCCTTGAGATTATTGATGACACCGATTGGAAGAAACCCGATGCAGTCAGAAAAGAGATAAGTCGCAAATGCTTGAAGTTCTTTACAGAGCGAGGTATCAAGCCTCACTATGCCGATTGCCTTATCCGCTATAATGACAACTACGATACCGTTGAAGTGCGTATCGCCATCGGAATGGATTCCGATACCGAAAAGGATGATGACATATTCTTCTATTGCGATACGCTGGAAGATATGAAGTCACTTGCAGAAATCGGCTGTGAGGACTTTTACATTGCCGACTGCTACAGCTTTGGAGTATATGAAGATTTATTATAAACCCAAAATATATTGAGTATGAAGATTTTATGTCAAGAGCGTTATGACAAGGCTGTTGCCTACGCAAAGGAAATCAAGAACGACACGCTGCAAAAATGTATTGACCGTTTGAAGCAGTGGGAGGAAAATCCAAACTGCCCATGTGAGATTGAGCTATACTATGACTCTGCACCTCACTCATTCGGATTCCGACAAGTATATCCCGATGGTAGAACAGGAATTGTCGGAGGCTTGCTCTATCACGGACAGCCCGACCAATCGTTTGCCGTATTGATGAATCCTATTCACGGGTGGAGCATACACACCTAAAAAAAGAATCTCGAAAAGGAGTGTTTCATTTTCCTTTTCGAGATTTATTCTCTTCCTAATTTTGATTAAGACCTGAAAGAAAGCTTTTTATGTGACCAATAGTTTCTTTTGGGTTATCATTATCGAATTCTGGAAAACCTTGAATATTATTAAGGTCTTTCCATAACTTAAACATATGAATAATTAGTAATGTGAATTTTATATTCTCATCCTTAATGTTTTCATATATGTCAAATATACGTTTGTCTTCACGCGGATGAATGCCATCTTCAATCATATCTGGATTTAAATACAGCAATGAAAACAATACGCATATCAATCCGCAATAAGCAGAAAATAATCTTTGTTCTGCAAGACTACCATTTATTTCCCAAAAAGCAGCAATGTCAGCATCTGTTTCATCAGTAATTTCTTCATCTTTATGAAGATGACCTAATGTAAAATGCGATAATTCATGTAAGAGGATGAAAGTAATACCGAAACAGTACATTGCGTTTACTTTTTCTTCATATGCTCCATCAAAATTAATTTGATAGTATTTTTCAATGTCTATTGCCTTTGAATTGTCTGTTAATGGTAATAATAGACAATAATCCATTTCCAGTTCGTTTGTTAATTTTTCAATATCTATTATAGAGATTGATCTTTTAAGATAATCATAATATTGATCAAGATCAATGTCATATCCACTCATTTGTAATAGATTCAGCAATTTTTCTTTAGGATATTGCAAGATTTCATTAACAGAGGATTTGTAATCTTCTATATTGCCCCCAATTTTCTTGCACTCTTGCAAGATTATGTCACAATCAATAGTTTTTAGTGCTATATCGCATACCAACCATAAATATTGACAATATGCTGCCGATAATTGTACATAACAACCCCCATTTAACTTATCCGGGACAATTTTTGCAGGACAAGTTATACTGGTATATTCGTCAATAAAATGAATTTCATTTGACAATCCCTTGCTTATGCAACCTGGAATGTCTGCTGTAATAATAGTTTGTAATATTGCAGTAATATTAGCATCTAATTTGTGAACTGGATATATCTTCTGTTCCATATAATCTATTATTTAATTATGTGTAAAACGGCATCGTGGATAATTAGAACAACCTAAGAAACTGCCGTATCTTCCTTTTCGCTCAACCAAATTGCCACCACACTTCGGACATTTACCATTGGCTATCGCCATATCTCTATTTTGCTGAACTGTCTGCACATTACGGATATGGCTTTCTCGACTGCCTTCAGTGGTGATATTTGCCGAAGATATTTTACTCACGATTCTCTGAATATCTTCTTGTGAAATACATTGTGTCCTATATGACATGATGGCTGAACGCAAGTTGCACCAATTTATCACTATATGGTTAGGTGTAGTAATATTCAGCTCTGCACTATCTGCAAATACGACAATGGGGATAATGGGAAAATCACCGACCTCTTTCAATATCGCTTTGACGGCTCTTGCGTGAGCCGCATTTTGGCGAATAGGATTCCTAAGTTTATGCTGTTCACTTGACCAACCCCAAAATCTCTTTTTGCCAAGCAGACTCTGTTTCCACTCTTCCGAGTTCTCATGTCCGAATATCCAACCTTTATAATTCTTCGTTTCGATTACAAAGATTCCGTATGGCGAAACTACGATGTGATCTATCTGCGTTGTCCCATAACTTGTAAGCAATAATATATCATTAAGCGTGATGTACTCCTTCGAGAGCCAATCCAGCTTTCGAGCCACACGCTTTTCTCCGAACTTGCCTATATTCTTGGGCGAAGACATCCAAATCTTAAATGCCACAAGTAGGACAAATATGCAGATGATTATTATTGAACTCATTATATTATGCTTTATACACTGCAAAGGTAGTCCGTTTTTTACGAATGAAAGACAGAAAGGGCTACAAAAAGTGTATGTAGCGTGAAAATCCCGCTTCACTCGCAAAGTCCCTTCAAGAAGTTAACTCGGAGGGACAATACCTCCACGTTCAAGCCGAGGGTTTTCGGGCAAAAAATTCTCTGCGATAATTTTCACCCGAAAAAACGCTCCGGTATAGCCGTCCGAGTTGAGACAGAGGTTGGGACTTAGCAAGCGAAGCGACCTACGACGCATAGTACAACAGGTCAAAAATCCATTGCGGTAAGATATGCCGCATCTCTATTCTCAACCTGACTGCCATATCTATATTTCATTATAAGGTCTATCAACCACCGCCATCTTTTTAAGCCCCGATTTTTTAAGTGGGACAAAAGCAGCTCAGCTCTCAACTCTGCATATTACAAAAGTTATTTCTTTTCGGTCATACCACCGCTTTTTTCTCGCACCTTTTTTTGCCTTTGTTTTTCGCTCCTTTCGCCCCCGTTTCAGTGTGGAGCGTTTTCCCTCTTTTCACCCTTGTTTTGCCCTTTTCGTGTCTTCGCTTTCCTACCTGCTATGACAAGTGATGACACCTTATGACTTGTATAGTCTAACGGCTTAAATATCAATGTTTTATCAAATTTTGCTATATATATTTGCAGCGACAACATTAGTTATTAACGCTAAAAACTCACAGTTATGGCAAAGAAAAATGTAAGGGATGACCCTCAAAAAACACAAGTCACCGAGAACCCGCAGATGAGCGACATCGTGCTGGTCTTAGACAAGATGGAACTGCTCATTCAGGCGGTATCCGAAATCAACAAGAACGGCAAGTATTCCACCGTGCCGGCAGACAAAGAGCATCAGAACTCCTTTCTCAAGATTGACCGCTATGCGACCTTCTTCGAGAATTTCCTCAAGAACTTCTGGAGTCAGTTGAAAGACCCTACACACTTCGGTCTTTTCACGATGAAGGAGGAGGAGTTCGACAAGCCCGAAGTCAAGCAGGCCATCGAAGACCTTGCCGAAGGTAAGAAAACAAAAGCAGTGGAAGAGTTTCTCAAGAAGTATGAGATAACACCCAAAAATCAAACAGAACAGAGTATTAACAATCAAAATTCAGAAGAAATGGCAAAGAAAAATCAAACCCAGCAGCCCGTCGTTGAAGCTAACGACCAGCAGCAGAACAATCAGTATCGTTACAACGAGTCTATGATCAACTGGGACCAGTTGAAGAACTTCGGACTCTCGCGTGAGTATCTTCAGGAGCGAGGACTCCTTGATTCGATGCTCAAAGGCTACAAGACCAACCAGCTTGTACCTATCAACCTTAACTTCGGCTCTGCCGTACTGCGTACCGATGCACGCCTGTCGTTGCAGCAGTCCAACACAGGTGAGGTGGTACTCGCCATCCACGGTATCCGCAAGCAGCCCGAATTGGAGCGTCCTTACTTCGGACACATCTTCTCGGAAGAGGACAAGAAGAACCTCCTCGAAACAGGCAATATGGGCCGAGTGGTGGAACTCAAAGGCCGTAACGGAGAGTATATCCCATCGTTCATCAGCCTTGACAAGATGACCAACGAGGTGGTGGCCATGCGTGCCGAGAATGTCTATATCCCTAACGAGATTAAGGGTGTTCAACTCACCGACCAGGAGAAGAACGACCTGCGTGAGGGCAAGAAGGTCTATATCGAGGGTATGACCGCCAAGTCGGGCAACGAGTTCAACGCCCACATTCAGGTAAGTGCCGAGCGTAGAGGTATCGACTTCATCTTCGAGAACGACCGTATCTTCAACCGTACCGCTCTCGGTGGTGTGGAGCTTACCAAGCAGCAGATTGAAGACCTCAATGCAGGCAAGGCAATCTTCGTGGAGGATATGCAGCGTAAGGATGGCGAACTCTTCTCATCGTATGTGAAACTCGATGAGGCGACAGGACGACCTAACTATACACGCTACAATCCCGACTCGCCCGAGGGTGCAAGAGAAATCTACATCCCGAAGGAGATAGGCGGTGTGAAACTGACAGCTGAGGAGCAGAAAGACCTTCGTGAAGGTCGAGCAATCTTCCTCAATGATATGGTGAACAACCGTGGCGAGGAGTTCTCTTCGTTCATCAAGGCAGACCTTGAGACGGGACGACTGATGTACTCTCGCACTCCCGACGGCTTTGAGGAGCGTGCCAAGTTCGAGATTCCGAAGGAGATCTTCGGTGCCAAGCTCTCCGGTCAGCAGCGTGCCGACCTTCAGAGCGGCAAGTCGGTACTCGTGGAGGGAATGAAGGGCTTCGATGGCAAGAGCATTTCGCAGTATGTCAAGCTGAACTCCAATCAGAACAAGCTCGACTTCTACAACGAGAATCCCGACCGAAACCGCAACGCCTCACAGCGTAATGTCGTGGCCGAGAAGCAGGAGAAGCGTCAGTCAAAGGGACAGAGCATCTAACCCGAAGTCGGATAAGTCAAATCAATGTATAACTCTAAAATGAATTTTAAGATGAACGATAAGAACAAAGCACCTTTCAAGGTGGAAGATGTAAACTGGGACGAACTTTCAGGAATCGGTATTCTCAAGGATGAACTTGAAGCGGCAGGAGAACTTGACACATTGCTCCGAGGCGAGAAGACAGGTGTCGTATCACTGAGCCTCGTACTCTTGGGTGTGGATGTGGTGATGGATGCCACGCTGCAACTTGTACGCAAGAACGACTCTCCGCTGCTGGAAATCATCGGTATCAACCCCACGCAGTAACACGATTCCATTACTAACCTGACAGCCGTTTCCCGCACCGTAATCGGGACGGGAGACGGCTTCTTTAATTCCCGAAAAAATATGATAGCAATTATAGCAGAAAAGCCGAGCGTAGGTCAGGACATCGCCCGCATCATCGGTGCAACAGAGAAGAAGGACGGATATATGGCAGGCAACGGTTATCTTGTAACCTGGGCATTAGGACACCTCGTTTCCCTCGCCATGCCATCGGCATATGGTTACGGTAAGGCTTCGCACGAGGATTTGCCGATGCTCCCCGAACCGTTCCAGCTTGTGGTAAGACAGATCAAGACCGACAGAGGTATGGTAACGGACATAGGTGCCGCCAAGCAGCTCAAGCTCATTGATGAGGTATTCAGCAAGTGCGACAGCATCATCGTGGCAACGGATGCAGGGCGTGAGGGAGAACTTATCTTCCGATACATCTACCACTACCTCGGATATACCAAGCCCTTCAAGCGTCTTTGGATCTCCTCACTCACGGACGAGGCTATCCGTGCAGGTATGAGCAACCTCAAGGATGGCGAGGCTTACGATAGTCTCTACCACGCTGCCGACTGCCGTGCCAAGGCTGATTGGCTCGTGGGTATGAATGCCAGCCGTGCATTGGCTTTGGCTTCAGGTATGCCGAACAACTCCCTCGGACGAGTGCAGACACCCACGCTGGCGATGATATGCAGCCGCTACAAGGAGAACCGCGACTTCGTTTCCACACCTTATTGGCAACTGCACATCACCCTTGAGCGTCTGGGCGAGTTCCGCCAGTTCGCACATATCGAGGACTTCAAGAGCAAGGAGCAGGCAAAGGCGGCACACACACGATTCTCGCCCGACTCAATGGCACTCATCACAAAGGTGGAGCGCAAGCGTACCTACCAACAGGCACCGTTACTTTACGACCTTACCACCTTGCAGAAGGATTGCAATACGCATCACGATATGAGTGCGGAGAAGACTCTTTCTGTGGCACAGGCTCTCTATGAGAAGAAGTATATCTCATATCCGAGAACAGGTAGCAGATATATCTCGCATGACCTGATGGAGCAGGTCTATGATTCTCTTTGGAAGATTGCCACTATGCCCGAGTTCAAGGAGTATGGCAAGCGTTTCGACTTTGAGCATCTGAATATGCGTAGTGTAGATGATGACAAGGTAACGGATCACCACGCACTCATCATCACAGGTGTAGAGCCTGAGGAGTTGAACGCCCACGAGCAGATTGTCTATACGATGATTGCAGGGCGTATGCTTGAAGCGTTCTCGCCACGCTGCGAGAAGGAGTCACTGGTAATGGAGGCGACCGCCGAGGATATGAAGTTCCGTTCACGCTCTACTACCATCGTCAATCCGGGCTGGCGTGCTGTCTTTGCCCGCAAGGAGGATGCCGAGAAGGACGAGACAGAAGCCAACAAGGGTACGGCACGCTTCGCCGAGGGTGAGCATATACCCGTTACGGGCTATGGCACGGCACAGCGTAAGACAATGCCCAAGCCGCTCTATACCGAAGCGACACTCCTTGCCGCTATGGAGACTTGCGGTAGGAACATCACCGATGAGAAGGCAAAAGAGGCGATGAAAGAACTGGGTATCGGAACACCAGCCACACGAGCCGCCATCATCACGACACTCTTCAAGCGTGACTATATCGAGCGTTCAGGCAAGGCACTTGTACCTACCGAGAAGGGACTCTACATCTACGAGGCGGTAAAGGATATGCAGGTTGCCAACGTGGAGCTGACAGGCAGTTGGGAGAAAACACTCCTACAAATAGAGCAGCATACTTTGGCGACACGCTCCTTTATGCACACCATCGAGAGTTTTACCTCGCAGGTTACACGCGAGGTACTCGGACTGAAGTTCCCTGCACCCAAACAGCGTACCATTCCTTGCCCCAAATGCGGTACAGGCAAAGTGATGATACGCCCGAAGGTCGCCAAGTGCGACAATCCTGATTGCGGTCTGCTTGTATTCCGCAAGGTGCTGAACAAGGAACTTAACGAGCAGCATCTGGAACAGTTGCTCTCATCGGGAGCGACCAAGCTGATCAAGGGATTCAAGGGAAAGCAAGGTAACTCCTTCGATGCCGCCGTAGCCTTTGACGATGAGTTCAATGTAACGCTGGCATTTCCTGAAAAGAAGAGAGATAAGAAAAGATGATGTCAGTCATCCCGATTCGTAGGCAAAGGTAGTGAACCGCCCTCATTCCACCCCGCAAGGTCGTGCCGCAGGCGGTTTCGGCAAAAATCATCCTCGCACAGCTGCGGTATTTTTACCGAAAACCTTGCCGGTGGAGGCGTTTCACATCCAAGCCCACGAAATCGGGAACGACTGTTCCCACTAAATAATATAGGATATGAAAACAAATGACCCAATCGTAAGAAAGAGAATGAAGTGGATAGGCATGATACTGTTAGCCGTAGTAGCAGCATTAGGTTTCAGCTATCTCTATACACGAGGTGTATCACCCGTATGGGCTGCGGTAGCCATCGTATGTTTCCCTGGCTTCTTCCGATTTATATACAAGATTGCCTGCATCGTAATGGCAGCACTGATACTCTTTGCCATACTCAGTTTCTTGGTCTTCTAACTCTTAAAGCAATGAAAAGGTCTTGTCATCGACATACACCATATAAGCAGATATATTGCGATATGGGTTGTGGGAGCTGTCCTTCTCGGACGGCTCTTTTTGTAGGTGGACGATTCAAGTATGAGGATAAGAATGAAGAGAAGGAAAGAGAAAATACCAGCCATTGGCAAGCCGATGAACTACAGGGCAAAGTTGGCCAATGCTTCTTATCGGACAGCAAGGTCGGGCCACAGGTGGTTTCGGAGAAAATCATCCTCGCCGTGCTGCGGTATTTTCCCCGAAAACCTTGCCTTACCGGAAGCATTAGCCTTAACGCCCTCGTAGTTCAACGGACTGCCAAAGTCCGAGTATTAACCATATAATAAAAGATAAAGCTATGAATCAAGCAATCATCGCAAGTGTACCGATGGCACCGATGCAGATGCCTGTGGTACGTAGAAGAAGAGTAAAGGTCACTGAACCTGAAATCAAGTTGCCGCCAAGAGGCTCACGAGGTCCGGTACATATATCGGAGCTGCTCAATCCCATTCTGGAGATAAGCAAGCATCCTGACCGTAACAGACTGCTTGCAGAGTTCTTCAACCAGTGAACATCACAAGAAAATAATTCAGTATTAACATTAAATCATAAAGTTATGTTTTTCACATCAATTTCACAGATGATGACCGAGAGCGTAGATCTTACGCTCGTCATCCGCAAAGCGAACGGACAGCTTACTGTATCAACATTGCCGAAGGCCAACGGACTTAAAGATGAGGCAGCAAACCACATCATTCCGCTGACACTAACGGGCACTCCCGAAGAGATGGATGCAGAGTTCCTGCAACACATCATGCAGCCTATACGCAAGGCTACGGGGCTTATCTCCAATTTGATGGAGTTCGAGAAGCAGGCAGACAAGGCCGCTGCCAACAGTAAGGCGGCAAAGGATGCCAAGGCTAAGGAGACCAAGGAGGAGAAGGAGAAGCGTGAGAAGTACGAGAAGCATATGAAGAAGGCCGAGGAGTTTATCACTGCCAAGAATCATAAGGATGCCATCACCGCACTCCAACAGGCTCGTATGTATGCCACTGCCGACAAGCAGAAGGAGGTAGATGAGAAGATTGCCGCACAGAAGAAGGCGATGAACCAAGGCTCGCTCTTCGGGATGATGGAAGAGACTCCTGCACCGGCTCCACAAGTGGCACAACCGCAGAATGTGGCACCGCAACCTGCACAGCAGCCTATCCAGCCGCAGGCAGCACCACGACAGATGCCGCCACAGCCACAACAGACTGTAATGCGTCCCGTGCAGCAGCCGATACAGCGACCTGTTCAGCAACCTCCACAGCCTCAGTATGGCGGGCAGCCTATGTTCACCGTGCCACAAGGCGGTTATCCTCCTCAAAATGTAGGACAGCAGCATCCTCACTATCCGCAGGGTGAGATTCCGATGTTCCCACATCATGAAGAGCCTCCTATGCCTGAAGAGTTACAGCAGGCATATATGCACGAAGGCCCTGCATACCGCCCCGAGGATTATGAGGAATATCCCGACTTCCCTCAGTCAATGTTAGAAAATCATTATTCACAGGCATACGCCCAAACAGTTTAAGACTATGGCACTTTTAAGAAACGAAATGCAGCGATCATTCACCTTTAAGAAAGGTACAGAGATGATTACACTTCCTGATCCCAATCCGAACGACTCTCCGGAGAGTGTGATGAGCTTCTACTCGAACATCTATCCGGAACTGACAACAGCAACCGTACACGGCCCGACCATCAAGGATGACAAGGCTGTATATGAGTTCAAGACAACCATCGGAACAAAAGGATGATAACTATGAGTAAGGACACTAAAAAGAAGCAGTCATGCAGACCATTGGACGAACATCAGTCGGAACAGCTCGCAAGGATGATAATCGCATCGACCAAGCGGGAGGTACGATACGGTGTGACAAGAGTAGAGAGAGTTACGGCGCCAACGGGTGCCGTAATTCTTTTCTAAAGACACCTATTCTTCCCATAGCACCACAGACTATTATGAGGGAGAGCTATTGTGGAAACAGTTATAACCTAATCACGCAGGAGAATTACGAATACCTGCGTGATTCTTATTTCCGCTATGCCGAATTGATGAATGTAAAGGCGGAGCATACACCCGGCCGAACTATCGGTGAAGGTATTGTCAATCTCTACAATGAGATGAACGACCTCGTAAATAAAAGCGGCATGTATCTCAACCTTGAAGATGACAATGGCTGTCTATACTTCAATGTGTGGAACACACATACTTGGGGTGAGTACACACTGTACTACTTCCCTGTAAAGTTCGTGGAGGAACTGAATCCCACACTCAGACGCATTGTCATCACATTCTATCATAATTTTATGAAAGAGAACGGTATAACCACTATCAACGATGAGGATGATATGGACTGGGCTATGGATATGCTGACTGAAGGCTGCTATGAGGATGAAGATGCCAAAGAGAGGCGAGCGAGGGGAAAGCTCGTGAAATCATACAAGGATGGCAGAGCATATAAACTCCTCGACAGGGTGTGGCGAAAGTCCTACTACAAGAACCTGCCGAAAGCCATAGAAGAATATGAGTGTAAGAATGGCTTTGAACAAGGTCTTATCGAACTGCTGAGAAGAGGACTTGAGTTCATAAAGACGGATAAAGCCATCATGTACTATGGCTATGACCCGTTCTATGACGAGGAGCCCGATTATCTGCCGATGACACTCGAACAGCAGATAAGAGTTGTCTATGACAGCGATGATATAATGACGGAACACCTTATCGACTTCTATAATTCCTCCCGTCAGGAGTCATACGATATTATTCCTGCATCAACCTTTGCCGTCTCTCCAAAGACCGACAAGGTTTTTACACTTGAAGATACCTATCCTGAAAGGTTTTTCAAGTGGGCAGATGATTTTATTCACTACATACGATAATCACTATGGATACAAACAAACTTACCAAGCAGATAAATACGATGCTGCACCCACGTGCGGCATTGATAGCATACTCCACAGATGGAGGAGATACATACTTCCTTGAAGTAAGGAGCATAGATAATGAGGGAGCCATGAGCGAAGGCCGTCCCGTAACGGTGGACTTCATCAACGAACTTATCAAGGGATATTCCGAGAGGCACAGCAGCACACCGCATGGTCGCATCCCGACAAATATGCTATGGAGTGATACCCGCAAGGGCTACGAGAAATATGTCTGGTATAACCCGCCACAAAAGCGTATGATGTTCTTCAAGGAGTCGCTACATATTGAGAATGCCGAGTACAACCTGCCAGGTGTCATCTATGAGGTGCGGGATGAGCGTATGAACATCTACGCATACATAGACAAGGAACTGAAGCCCGAAACGGAACTCTACGCTGCTCCGTTCTTCAATGTCACAGGGTCAAGCGTCTGTCTCGGCTCGGCAAAGATTGACAAGCCGACAGAGATTACCTACGACAAATTACTTGAGTACTGGGAGAAGAAGTTCTGGCTTACAGAGTTCTCACACCTCGGAGGTAACGGAAATCCCACAAAGAGCAACCTTGTACTGGTAACAAAGGCAGCAAAAGATGCTCCCTTCAACATTGAAGAGTTAAAGCCTCTAAAGAATTTGAAACTTAAAGATATACTACGATGAAAAGAGTACATTATACCGACAGCTATCTGCTCGTACCACAACACCCCGTAACGGTAAACCTTATAGGTGGTGGCGGTACAGGTTCGCAAGTATTGACAAACCTTGCACGATTGGATGTAACACTTCGTGCCCTCGGACATCCGGGACTATTCGTAACGCTATACGATCCCGATATTGTAACTGAAGCCAACATAGGACGACAACTCTTCGGGTATTCCGACTTGGGGCTGAATAAGGCGAATTGCCTGATAACACGCATCAACAACTTCTTCGGGAATGACTGGAAGGCAGTGCCGGCACTCTATCCCTCCAATATGAAAGATGTACGACAGGAACATCTTGCCAATATAACCATAACCTGTACGGACAATATAAAGTCGAGAATAGACCTCTGGAATGTACTCAAAGCATTGCCACAGTACAATTATACAAACTATCAGACACCTCTGTATTGGCTTGACTTCGGCAACACGCAAACATCGGGACAGGTCGTATTGGGTAGTATCCCGAAAAAGATAAAGCAACCCACTTCTCAAATTTACCAGACCGTACCGTCATTAAAGGTCATCACAAAGTTGGTAAAGTATGCCCGAATCAAGGAAGATGACTCCGGTCCGAGCTGTTCACTTGCCGAGGCATTGGAGAAACAGGACCTGTTCATCAACTCCACATTAGCTCAGCTCGGCTGCAATATCCTCTGGAAGATGTTCCGACACGGTATGATAGAGCATCACGGACTCTATCTAAACCTTGCGACAATGAAGGTCAATCCGATAATGGTATAATCAATAGTAGCTGTCATATTCACACAAATATGATGGCTTTTTTTTATGCTATTGCCCACTTTTATAACAATATAGCCAACATTTTTAGCGTTTTATATTACATCACAGCCTTGAATAGCTATTAAAAAATGATAAAGTCACCTTAATTTTTTGCTTTATTAGTAATTTTGCGCTCCAAGGCATATATGATAAACTGTTCGGACTAACCCGAGCCTTAAATATAGGACGCAATGAAGATTCAAAGAAAGTTAGCCTTAGGCTATGCTATTATTGTCGCCCTAATTGGTGGTATCGTATATACGTACCTGCACGAGTGGCGACAGATGAACAGATTGGAGCGTGAAGTGAAAGAGATTCACCGACTCCGACAAAATGTACATGAAGCATACGTGCATATGCTCGACCTCACGATGTTCGGTGAGACGATCCTCGAATGGGAGGAGGCAGACACCGCACTCTACCGTGCCAAACGCATGGAGGTCGACAGCATTCTCTGCGAGTTCAAGAACTACTATTCGGGAGAACGAATAGATAGTCTGCGGCATCTGATGGCAGAGAAGGAAATCCAACTATTCAATATCTCCCAACTCTTTGAAAAACAGGTTGAACTTGGCGAAGAACTTGCCGAGCGTGTCCCCGTCATCGCTTATGAGAGTACGCAGGAGCCCCCGAAGAAGAAAGGTGGTTTCTTGGGACTCTTCAAGAAAAAGGAGAAGACTCCGCCTCAATCCACAACTTCCACGAAACTCTACACCCTCAATCGTGATGTCATCAGGAAACAGTCCGAGCAGAGCAGGCAACTATCCGAAACGGCAGATAGTCTGGCACAGCGTAATCTCAACATCAACCAACGTCTGAAGAGTCTAATTGCTGCAATGGATGAGCGTGTCACGACAGACCTGCAAGAGCGTGAGCAACAGATTATTGAGACCCGTGAACGGACAAAAGTATGCTTGGGAGGTATAACAGCCTTCATCTTCCTTGCTCTGCTGCTCTCATACATCGTAATTATGCGTGACTACGGGCGTAAAGAGCGTGGTCGCCGCAAATTGGAGGCAAGCAACCGCAAAAATGCCGAGTTGCTTGAAATGCGTAACAAGATCATCATGACCATATCGCACGATATCCGTGGCCCGCTCAACGGTATCAGCGGTAACGCAGAGCTGGCTATGGATATGAGGGACAAGAAGAGACGCAACCACAAGCTCAGGAACATTACCATTCTATGCAAGCATGTCCTGCACCTTGTAAATAACCTCCTTGATGTCTATCGTCTGGATGAAGCCAAGGAGACTCCGAATCCCGTTCCGTTCCACCTGTCCGAGTCGTTGGAGAGAATAGCCGACAGCGTATCACACCTGATAAAGGAGAAGGGACTGCAATTCAAGCATCGCAACACAAATACAAATGTCACGGTAAAGGGTGATAAGGACAAGATAGAGCGTATCATCAACAATCTCATCACCAATGCTGTCAAATTCACATCCGAGGGAAATGTATGTTTCAAGGCTTCGTATGAGAATGGCTGGCTGACAATGAAGGTAAGCGATACGGGAGTCGGCATCTCCGAAGATATGATGAAACGCATATATGTACCATTCGAGCGTGCTACAAATGAGAATAATGCCGATGGCTACGGTCTTGGTCTGCCTATCACCAAAGGTCTTGTCACTCTGCTTGGTGGAACGATTGAGGTGGAGAGCAAGCAAGGTGCAGGAACGATCTTCATTGTTAAATTGCCTCTGCCTGTAACCGATGAGAGTGTGGAAGAGGAAACGGTAATGGATGATATCTCGCATCACCTGCCTGGCAGCGTAATCACCATTGACGATGATACCTTGCAGTTGGAGGTAATCAAGGAGATGCTGGAGCGTAACGGTGTCTCGTGCAAGACCTGCATCAATGCCAAAGAACTCTTTGAGGAGATTAGAAATAAGGACTACGACCTTGTGCTGACCGACATTCAGATGCCCGACACCAATGGTTACAGAGTCTTGGAATTGTTGCGTAAATCACGCATAGGCAATTCCCGAACCGTACCGGTGGTGGCGATGACCGCCAGAGAGGATGGCGACAGACAGGCTCTGCTGGATGCTGGCTTTGACGGCTGTATCTTCAAGCCGTTCTCCATGGTAGACCTGCTGCAACACCTCGCCTCCGTAGTCAAGGAGAGGGAACAGAACGAAAGTGCTGATTTCTCCGGACTGCTTGCTGAGGTTACAGACAAAAGGAAGGTATTGAGATTACTGCTGGAGAGCTGTGAGAAGGATATGACGGATTTGAAGATTGCGATGACAACAGAGAAGGTGGAGTCCATGCGTAATGTCGTACATCGTATGATGCCGATGTGGGAGATGCTCTCAATGGAGAAAACACTCCTTGCATACCGCAAGGCATTGAAGGAACAGGATAATGATATTCAGGCATTATTGGTACATACAGGACAGATTATAACCCACATAGAGCGTCTAATGGAGGATGCCCGTAAAGAGATAGAGAGAATAGCCGATGAAGAAACGGATACTGATAGTAGAGGATAATATAGCCCTCTCGCATATACAGAAAGACTGGCTGGAGCGTGAAGGATATTCAGTGGCTACGGCTATGAATGAGCCCTTTGCCCATAAGTTGCTACGCAAGGAACGGTTCGACCTGATACTCTCCGATGTGCGTCTGCCACAAGGCGACGGCATACACCTCCTTGAATGGATTGGCAAGGAGAAGATGGATATCCCATTTGTGATAATGACCGAATATGCCTCCATTACCGATGCTGTCAGGGCTATCAAGATGGGTGCAAAAGATTATCTCTCCAAGCCTGTATATCACGAGCAGCTGGTGGAGATGGTCAAGGAACTGCTGAAGCCCATAGCAACGATGCGCAGCAAGGAGAAGGAACTATTCAAGCGTATAAGTCCAAAGGCAAGGGAGGCGGAGCATCTTGCCGAAATCGTTGCCTCATCGGACATAACGGTATTGATACTCGGAGCCAATGGTACGGGTAAAGAGTCCATCGCCCGAAGCATTCACTTCCACAGCACCCGCAAGGATATGCCTTTCGTGGCGGTAAACTGCGGAGCGATACCTCGTGAACTTGCCGCCTCGATGTTCTTCGGACATACGAAAGGAGCATTTACGGGTGCAGACACAGACAAGGGTGGTTACTTCGATGCCGCCAAAGGTGGTACGCTATTCCTTGATGAGATAGGCACATTGCCATTTGATATGCAATCCTCATTGCTTCGTGTATTGCAGGAGGGAACATTCATGCCTGTAGGCTCAAGCAGGGAGCGTGTGGCGGATGTGCGTATCGTTGCCGCCACCAACGAGAATATGGAGAAGGCTATTGCTGACGGTCGTTTCCGTGAGGACCTGTATCACCGTTTAGGTGAGTTTGAGATACACCAACCATCACTATGCGAGTGCCCCGAAGATATACTCCCGCTTGCCAACTTCTTCCGAGAAAAATATTCTGCGGAGCTTCATAGGAAAAGAACGGGCTTCACGGCTGAAGCGGAACGGTTGTTGCTCTCACACTCCTGGTCAGGTAACATCAGGGAGTTGCAGAACAAGATTAGACGGGCAGTATTGATGGCCAAAGATACGCTCATCGACTATGCGGATTTGAACATCACACCTGCAATACAAGCAGATGCTCCGGAGGCTCCATTGCTTCCGTTAAAAGACGAAGAACTGGAGAAACAGAGCATCATCAGAGCCTTGCAGTCGTGCAGCGGCATCAAGACAAAAGCGGCTCAAATGCTCAATGTAGACTCATCTACACTATACCGTAAGATGAAAAAGTACGGCATAAAATGATGATTGTGGGGGCAATATGAACCGCGTATCGGCAAAAAGTTGTATCTTTGAGCCGTAAAATTGAAATATCGTGACAGAACATTAGTGGTCTCTGTCCGTTTACATAACATAAGTTCGCAAGAATCCTAAACAGAAATCTGGCAGTGGAAGTTAAAGTGATGAATTGCGTAATGCTTATGCTATGCGTATGCATAGCGTGGCATCGCGTGTATCACTTTGGGCTTGCCAGAGCCTCTGTTTAGATGCGTGATGACCACGCTTCTTTTTTGAACGGAGGTAACGATATGGCAAAGATTCAGATCATAACAGCAGTGACAATGGACGGCTTTCTTCCGAAAGCTGACGAGAACCTGATGCAGTGGGTGTTGAACGACTCAAAGGGTTTTCCTTATTGGCACGAGCGTAGCATCTACCGTCTTGTACCAAACTATCCGTTGCTTGACCTGCTTGCTGAAAGAGACTCCGACAAGAACAGATCCGACATCTACATCGCTGAAATATCCGACACGCAGAGCATAGAGTTTATGCGTGGACTATCACGCTACAACCTTATTGATGAGATGGTCGTCTATACTCTGCCGCTTATTCTCGGCAAAGGTACACCCGTATTCGATGACCTTACTCCGAGCCGTTGGAATGTTCATAAGACCACAACCTTCCCTAACGGAATAACACGCATCATCTATCGCAACTCTTGCATTTTGCAATAGCAGGTTGCGAAAAAGTCTTGCATTTTGCAATACTTTAAAAAGCCCCGATTTTTACGCTGAAAATTTTTATTTCACTGATACACAATGCTGTATCGGTGTCTTTTTATGTCATTTCATGTCGTTGGCACGCCAAATGCCCTTTAGATAGTATAACCTGTTGCGCAACACGGTGTAGTAACCCGATTATTTACACTTAAACAGATTATACGATGTTACAGATAAATAATGAAACCGCCCATGCGATGTTCTACAAACTGATGGAACGCTTCGATAAGATTGAGAAGATGCTGGAGCGACAGAACAAGATGAAGGAGTGTCTCGATGGCGATACCCTGCTGGATAACTACGACCTGAGCAAACTGCTTGGCGTGACTCACCGTACCCTTGCTCGCTACCGCCAGAAGAAACTTATCCGCTACTATATGATTGACGGACGCACATACTACAAGGCTTCCGAGGTCAAGGACTTCTTCGAGCAGAAGGGCTTGCCACTTCCGGCAAGCATGAGAAATAATCCCAATGTCTAACCTCAAAACAAGTATGGAATATGGAAATCGTATGTATAGATAAGAAGGCATTTGATGAGATATGCAGCCACTTCAACGAGTTTGAGGATAGAGTGAACAGACTATGCCGACCTAATCAGGATCTTGGCCTAAAGAACTGGATGGATAACCAGGATGTGTGTCAGATACTCCGCATCTCGAAACGAACACTGCAAGTGTACCGAGAGAAGGGCTTGATACCGTTTGCACGCATAAAGCACAAGATATTCTACAAACCCGAGGATATTCAGAGATTCATTGACAGCACTTATCACCCCATTAAAAAGAAAAGACCATGAGCAGCTTTTTTATAGACAAGACTGACCCGCATATCGCGGAGATACTTGAGCGTTTGAGACGAGTAAACAAAATTCTTCAAAAGACGGAGACTCTGGTACAACCTACATTGAACAATGAGAGGTTTCTGACTGATGAGGAACTCTCCAAGATACTCAGAGTGAGCCGCCGCACATTGCAGGAGTATCGCTCGGCAGGTGCAATACCTTACTACCTTGTTCAGGGCAAAGCTCTTTACAAGGAGTCTGAGATTGAAAAGATTCTCAATGATTCCCATAAACGCTGCGTGGAGGAACAGCGATGGGTATGACCCTAAACAATAGCAACGACCCCGATTTGAGGCCGTTGCTATTGTTTTTATACTGTTGTCCGCTTCCATTTGATACATCTCTCAAACTTCAGACCCTCATCTGCGAGTTCTATCTTCTTGTCTGCTGTAACCTCACGCAAGCGTTTCATATCCTCATCAACCTTCTTATCCGTAACATGGGCATAAATCTGTGTGGTGGTGATGGAGGTATGTCCCATCATCTTACTTACCGTCTCAATAGGTACACCCAGCGATAAAGTAATATGCGTTCCGAAATTATGACGAGCTTTGTGGTAGGTAATATGAAAGCCATACACCTCACTCAACTCCTGCATTAGCATTGACATATAGTTTCGGTCCCAGGTATTGAATACCTTATCACTTTGCCGCTCATGCTTGTACTTTTCGATAATCCGAAGTGGTATATCCAACAGACGAATAGATGATAGTGTGTCAGTCTTCTTACGCTTGATGTGTATCCACCAGCTGCCATCTTCTGCCTGTGTTATATCGTTCACGGATAACCGTCTTAAATCAGCGTATGCCAATCCTGTAAAAGTCGAGAAGATAAACCAATCGCGTACCCGTTGCAATTGAGGCTTATCTACAGGCGTTGACATCAAGGTTTTAAGATCCTCCAACTTCATATGTCGGCTCTTGCGCTTAGGCAACGGTGGATGTAGTCGACAGTAAGGATCTCTACGCAAAGTGCCTTGACTGACGGCTCGCATTGTCATCTTTTTCAGTCTATACAAATGTTCGTGTACCGTCTTGGGACTTAGACGACAATCGCTTTGCAGGAATATCTCAAAGTCGTCATAGAACACCTTGTCAAGGCTTCGCAATGTGACATCTTCCACACCTCGTTTCTCCTGAATAAACGCTGCAAGGTGCTTGTATGAGCGTTGATAACAATCGTAGGTCTCCTTGATTCTATCCACGCCAACACGCTTCTTGAACTCCTCGTTATGTTCACGGAAGAGGGCAAGCAATGTTACAGGCTTTTGGCCGATACCCTTGACTGCGTTCTTGACAAGTTCTGCGGTAACAAAGCCTAAACTCTTCTTGATATGATTATAGTGTTCGGTTATCCCCTTGGTAAGTTCGTCAATGGCTCTGTTTACCGTTACGGCATTTTCGCTACGACCATCGGCACGACCCTTATCGGGATTCCAGATAGAAGGATTCACCGATACTTTCGTACCGATTTGTTCCCATTCAGCATCAATGCTAACTTTACACAATAGTTGGCACATACCATCCTTGCGTACTTTCGTGCGGTTGATGTAGAACAATATGGCGAAGGTACTGCGACGCTTCGTGTTCTGATTCTCTGTATTCTTGTCTGTTCTCATATTTAGTCGTTTTAATGGTTTCAAATGGCGATTGTAAAGCGTTCACTAATCTTGCTGTCGAGCCTTTTAGTGTCAGCATCAATCTTTTCATCGGTTACTTTGGCATAAATCTGAGTGGTATCCACCCGTGTATGTCCCAGCATCTTGCTGACCGTTTCCAATGGTACACCATGCGAGAGAGTAATCTCTGTAGCGTATGTATGTCTGGCCGCATGAAAGACGATTCTACGGTTGATACCGCATATTGCGGCAATCTTTTTTAGGGAAAGATTTACGTCTGAATTGCTGTACATAGGCAACAGCTTTCCATTGGGCTCTACATCACGATACTTATTAAGTATATGTAAGGGAACCTCAAGGAGCGGAACCTCATATTCGATCTTGGTCTTTTTACGGGAGGTCCGTATCCAGAGCGTGCCGTTTTCATCCGTTACCAAATCTTCTTTGGTCAACATACACATATCTCCATAAGATATTCCGGTGTAGCAGGAGAACAAGAATAAATCTCTGACGATGTAAAGTCTTGCATTATGCAATGGTGTTGTCATAATCAACTCTAATTCCTCTGCCGTGAGATACTTCTGTTCACGCTGTGGGCGTTCAGGCTCGTAACCCCAGAATGGATTGAAAGTAAGAATACCATCTGCTACGGCTTCATTGATAATGGTTCTAAAAGAGGTTGTAAGATGGACTATCGTACCAAGAGCCAAATGGCAGTCTGTTCGTAAGTGAAGATCATATTTCTCAATAAACGAACGATCGAGTGCCGTAAAGGGAATATCTGTCAGTTTGTATTTCTCATTGAGGAATTTCTCTACATGCATATAGGCATACTTGTAAGCACGAAGAGAACCTGCGACACGATTCACACCTACACGTTTCTCGAAGTTCTTGATAAAGGCGCGGAAATAACTCATCAAGGTCTGCTGCCCCGAAGCCATACCCAAAAGCAGGCACTTGACATCTTCGGCACTTACTCCTTCTCGTATTGCCGATTGTTCTTGATAGATATGTAGAGCCGAGGCTCTGATCTCGTCTAACTGACGGTTGATTTCGCGTGCTGCGACACTCTTGCCCGTAGCACGACCTGAGTGCCACATTGTATGTGGCACAGACATCTTAACGCTGAATGCCGCTTCTGAATACTTGCCGACATTCAACCTTGCCATTACGGGGCAGTTCCCTTTGGCATCTGCTTCGCTCTTTTTGAGGTAGAACGACACCTTTACATCTGCCTGATTCATAACTCATTTCTTTGGTTGCAAAAATAAATTTTACAGAGTTAATGAACGGCATGTAGAACATAGCGGAACAAGGCAACAAGTACTTGACAATTAATCTCATTCCCGTATTTTTCTTCCAACGAGAAAAAATGATTACCTTTTTCAGTGCAATGATAGAAAAAACAAGCGTTCTTTGTGGCTGTTGTAGGGTATGTGCAAGAGATTAAAGATGCTGTTTCTACCAACTTTCCCTTCCATAAAAAGGCAACGAATAGGTAGCATTTCTTTCTCTAATACCCACCATATACGGCTCCTTCTGCCGAAATTAACAATATGGTGAGGTAACACAAAAATGGTATATGTACCAACCACTTATCAAATTTCACCCTTATCCTGCCATTATTACGCAAGTTCTTTGTATCTTCGCCATATCTTAGTTTGGATATTTCCCCCGTTTTGGCCGTCAAACCTTGTTTTCTGGGGAATACCTAAAGATACAAAAAAGCCAACTAATTTGCAATGCTTTGTGTATGAATTAGTTGGCTGATTTTATAATATTTAATGAATGTCCCTAAGTAAAGAGTTTTTGAACCAGTTCTTAGTAAGTTCCTGAAACAACTCCATGCTCAGGTACTTGAAAAAATGCTTGAAGGTGAGAATCTGAACGGGAAGATCCCAAATACACTAAAAACAAGCTTTCATTCCCGAACGATAAAGCTCTTAAAAATAGCTGTTTATCTGGTTATTAGTGAGATTGAGAAAAATGGTATCAACCCATATGGAACTGGGGACTGATTTTTAATCAGTTTTTAAATATATTTGAAAACCGAATCTGGGTTTAAACCTGGATTCGGTTCCTGTAGTTTTGAGTTTACACAAAATTGTGGATAGTCCCTTTTTGAAATACAAATAATTAGAATATATATTTCTCTGAATGGGTAACGATTTAGAAACGAGCGAATTGCATATATTTACCACATTTTGCATTAAATCAGAAGAACATTTTCTTTTAGTTGTCGTATGAAAAAAATACTATTTTTTATGTATAAGTTACATTTCATCTTCCCAATCATCTGAAAAACTGAAATTTTTATTCGCAAATAATTCTGCTAATCCTGTAATTTGTTTAAGCCGGAGTAATTCATCACGATCCATTCCAATATTTTTCCTAATCCAATTGTCGGACATACCTGAACGTACTAATTCAGAAACAATAGAGGACATTAATTCAATGCAATGACTTCCTCTAGCCCTGTTGTGCCGTATCGTTGATGCCATACGATTAGATATATCTTTATTGATTACCACAACAGGAAGTAAACCTTTTTCTCGATCATAAATGCGTTGTGACGTTTTCATTACCATATAACGATGATAGCCGTCTACAATTTCATATAGATCTTTTTCTTCAATGTGATAACAAACGCATGGCATGGTATAACCATCTTCCCAAATGGAAAGTTCCAATAATTTCATTTCCGGTGGTGCCACAATATTAGGATTATAACTGTTGGCTACCACTTTGTCTATCGGTATAGCTTTAACTGTGTATACTGGACTTACAAATTTACTTTTCATACCATTTTTTATATTTATTAATAGCATTTTCTCGTATTTGTCTATCCCGCTTATTTTGAGAAAACCCCATGTATTTACAGGTATGATCATTTTTCATAATGCAGATACACATTCTCTTATAAGAGGGAATTTCTCTAAATTCAGGAATATCAATTGTATCCAGATACTCCATTCGCACCGTTTTTTTATTTGTATGGTAAACAGACGTTTCTTCCACAGTAATAGCAATTCCTGCTTTTCGGAGCTTTTCTATGGTTTTTTCTGAAAGGCATCCTCCTTTTTCTCGCCAGAATTTTATACTGACATTCAACTTTTCTATATAATTGTTACGTATTTCTTCAGGGAGTGTCTCTAGTAAAAATTCCATGTAGTGCTTCCATGAAAAACCAGATGGACAAGTTATTTTGCGCCATCCCATAACTGAAGAATTCCCATACAAACCTGCACAACCAACCCCATTTACCCTTCCAATCATTTTTGCCCAAGTATAGGGGTCTATGGTTTTGTAAATTGCCAATGTGGAAATGGCCTCGGATATAAAAGGACTTGCTACCCGTTGGCGGGCCAATGGGATGCCTGCTTGATAGTAGAGATCGTATAGATGATTATAATCCCAGTTAAAATAGCCATTAGCAACCCATATGTCTGACGTGTTCCAATCAAATATGGGATAAGCGTTGTATTCATGCCAGCCTGTTTTATGGGTCCATTTATAGTTTAATAATCGTTTGTAATTTTTATCACTATGTATGCTACGCCAGCGGTTGAAACTTTCCTGGGTTCTAATGCCTACTAAACAACATATGTGTCGACTTTTTGTCTTCTTACGTAACCATTTAATAAATAATTTTTGAAAGTCATAATCCCATAGTTCTTCGGTGTAAAACTCAAAATCATCTTGAGTCAAACAATTTTGGGGCATATCCCTTGCCCATAGTTCTTGATGAGAAGATTCCCATGGTCTCCAGTATCTTTGGAACATAGAGGTACACGTAGTTACCTTAAATGGTACACAACAATGAAAGACTTCTAATATGTCTTGGTTCTTAGACAAAGTCCGTTTTACATACTCCGTCGTTTGTTGATATTGTATTTCATAATCTATATGGAACACTCCAAGTTTACGGCCAGGAGCATACTTACGGATATATTCTATACAAAGGTTTAAAAGTACACCACTATCTTTACCACCAGAAAACGAGACATATACATAGTCGAAATAATCGAAAATGATTTTTAGACGTTTTTGTGTTGCATCATATACGTTCAGCCTATACATATTGTTTTATCATTTCTAGAAATATAGCATTCGTTCGTAATTCTTCCATTCGATATGAGTTCGAAAATCTTTTAGTTTATATGATTGTACATGGCGTTTGTGTACTGTTGCCCATAATTCTATATCACTATTTATATTTGCCAATATTTCACTTAGTAATTTGTCAAGAATGGTTAAATTATCACCTTTGATATAATAGTTATTGATCATGAGACTGCTTACAGAAGTTTGTTTAATAGGTATAAATCCCAATATTTGTTCTTTCTCTATAGCTATATACCAAGTATACTTAGGTCCTGTTTTAAACGGATAGTTATTGTTCTGTCTTAGGACGGCTGGGTTTAATACTAATGGAGCAATTAGTTCATACAACTTTTTATCTGTTCCTTGTAATTTTATAATATCCATAACAACAAACACTGAATTAAACAATTATCACAAGTAATTGCAAAATAAATAAAAAAACGGGAATTTATTGAAAATAAGGTCGGATTTTACATATGTTAAAAAACTTTTGTATGTTCTTGAATTATATAAATTTCAAAAATAGACGTATCAACTGTAGGATTTTCTTTTCCATCAATAACATTATATTTCAATATTTTTTTGAATGGTTGAGAATGAAGATTCCACTGTAAACATTGATATGATTTATGTATTGGTAGGTGGACAGGTATGAAGCATATGAGCTATCAATCTGTTATTAAACATGTAAAAACAAATAATAATTGCATAAAAGGCAGGGTAGCCGTTTTTAAGCCTTCCGATGATGATATCAAAAACGAACTTGACCACAGTTTATAGCTGGAGCAACTGTTCTTGGTACGAGGTTCGTTTTTTCTCATAAAGCATGGTCTGTATGTGTATATTTCCCGTCGCTTCGGTTTATTTGTGGAGATATAAAGATGCTTCCTCTTTTGTCATAGATGTTTATTTATTTTAGGTGATAGGCGTTTACTCATATCTTTCTTTATTTTGTAGGATACAAATTTCAAGATGGCATTGCTATTTTTCGACGAGATAATCTAATATTTCCTTCGACATTTTGAAATTTTATATGCAAACATCATGGAAAGACAATCCTCTTATTCCAAAATCAACCATTTTTTTAGCTGTATCTATCCCTATGATGATAAGAGGATTTTTCTTTTCATTAATACCAAATTCCGTCTCTGTTTGGCAAATAAAATCCTGTTTTGTATTATTTTGAATATATCGGATAGGTAATTAATGCTTTTCTGTAACTGCAACAAGTCAGACAAGGGGCAGAGAGTTCAATACTCGGATGATCCGTATTGATTGGATAAATTTTTTTCGATTCAAAATAATAATAACCGGCAGATTGAATCGGGATGAACACCAAGTCTGGATACTTGTTCTGTATACAGAATATTTTGAAATTTTCAGAAACAATACAATACCGATCTTTTGTATATCTGATATCACCAATTTTTTAGGTGATATTGTAAACTCGGGATTGACAATTCTTTTGAAAATCTGAAGACACTTAGGACATGAATGAGGAATGATTCCCTCATTCATGAAACTATCGTCGACAAAACCATCCAATACTTTAGCTATTACCATCGCATTTATTCCTTACAATTGCTATTTACTTTATTCGAATATTTTCTCTTTTTGCTATTTTAGGAATTGGTGGGAAGTGAAAACTTTATTATGACGTTCTCCCAAGTCATTTACCATTTGCTCGGCTTCTTCCCAAGAAATTAAACCCTGTTCTTTGAATTGTTCTATCCTCTTTTTTTCGTTACTCAATAACATGCGGACAGACTTGCGAGTCACAGCCTCTTTATATGATTTAGGATAATCAATGGATATTTTTCAAATAAAATTCGATGCTCTAGTTATATTTTTACGGATCTCGACTTGTAAAAGCGACAAGCAACTTTCATATTCGGTAGAGACTGTTTCCGAGGAACCAAACTCGTTAACCAGTTTCAAGGACTCTTTCTGGGCTATGATCAATCCCCTTGCCAAATCGTACCCTAAAATAATTCTGTCTTGATAGTAAATATCTACCTATTTTTGGAAAAAACGAGAGAAAAACTTCATGCTGATTATCCATGAAGGTTCCTCACAGAATTCAAAAATATCGCCTCGGTCGCATAGAGGTTTTTTTCCGTCTCGATCGTATTGTTCATCAATTGCGGCATTTAAACGCCTTTGCGTCCCGGATGAAATGACACCGTTTGTGTATAGGCTCCAATAGAGCGAGCGCTCTCTATCCAAGATTCGTAGGCGTATGTCTGCCATTACGTCTTTGGTACGGACAGGCATTTTCGGATATATTTCTTTTTGAGGTAGAAACTGTTCGACAATACTCCAGTCTGTTGCTTCCAACGCTTCCTTCTGTTTCAAATCTTTTAGGTATTTTTCAGAACCTTCGTACAACTGTTCTTTTACGCTATAATCCAAAAGAAGCTTGGAGGACGGTATCTTTGCCAATCCCAATTTTTTTAGAAGCCAACCGATTGTAGTCGCATTTATTGTCAATGTTAAAGTTACAATCCCAGCCGTAAGGAAAAGTACTTGCCGACGTATTGGTTCTGGTATCGAAAAGGTATACGATACCATCAGTGCCATCGTTAGTCCCAATGCACCACGTAATCCTCCCCAACTCAAGATCGTGGACTCTCGCACCGACAAGCCATATCCGGACCGTTTCATGATCGGATAAAATATGGTTATTATTAATATACGAATGATATTTATCCCGGCATATACACAGATAAGAATCAATAAATCCATCCATGAGAAGTCTACCTTCAATGTTATTACGATACCGACAATTATGAATATCAATGTATTTGCTATGTGTGCCGCCAATTCCCAAAATTGACGCATGAATTTATTGACCTGCGGTTTCAGCCTCGGACGGCCCATGTAAGAGACAGTCAAACCGAAACCGACCAAAGCGATTACTCCCGATACTTCCAAATAATTTTGCGCTATGACAAAAGTCATATAAGCGGAAAGAATCATCACGCTGTTTTGAAGCATCTCGTCTCCATTTACTTTTGTTATAAATTAAATACACAAATAAGCCAAAAGCGTACCAAGCAGGGCTCCTCCGGCAACAACCATGATAAAGTCTGCTACGGGAGAATCCGAAACACCAGTAGCGGTATAGGCTCCGAAAAACAGCATGAAAAGGACAATACCGGTTCCATCGTTCAGCATCGACTCGGCATCCACTTGCGTCGAGAAACGTTTACTGGTGCCTAGCTCTTTCAACAATGCGACAACGGCCACTGGGTCTGTCGCACTTATCAAGGCTCCGAACATCAATGCAAAGGTCCTTCATAAGAAGGGGCGAACGTTCCGATCCCTATCATCAAGGTAGCCGTCAGCAACATCGCAATAATGACACCCGGTACGGACAATATAGTGGCATTTGTCAATGTTTTTCGAAAGATATGCACGTCCAGTTCATAAGCAGCGTCGAATATCAAGATCGGAAGAAAAATATAAAGTATCATATCGGGATTAGCATTTCCGGCAAAATCGATCGATGATTTTAATATAGGAATGCTTTCCAACCAGCCTATCCGGTCAAACGTACCGATCAATAATCCAAAGGCAAATAGCCCGACCGAGTAAGGAAGAGGCATCTTTTTTAATCCGAATTTTAAAATCGCACCTCCCATCAACCCTATCAATACAAAAAATAATGGGGCCAGTAAATTATTTGTTTCCATATTGATTCACTATTTAACTGCAAGGAACTAGCAATTTTGAACCAATAGCGTTCGAAGATATATAATTATTTAATAATAAGATATCTATGAGCTTTGTCCTATAAAAAGAGAATAAAATCTCTTTCATAGTGAAAAAATATTTCCAAAATGAAAGAGATACAGAAGGTTTATTTAAAAAACAGTCGTATGTCCTCTTCCGAAAACAATATAGCGGTATTGACTAGTGCCAAATGGGAATATGCTTGAGGAAAATTCCCCAGTTGCTCCTTGGTTTCAAAATCAATGCCTTCACTGAAAAGTCCCAAGTGATTTGAATTATGAAGCATTTCCTCAAACAGACTACGTGCTTCTTCTTTTTCTCCAATGACATAAAGAGCACGAATGAGCCAGAACGTACAAATAGTAAAGGCGGAAGAGGGAAGTCCGAAATCATCATGAGATTTATAACGGTACATCAACCCTTTGTAAAGTAACGCATTCTTTATCGCTTGCACTGTTTTATGGTAGCGTATGTCTCTCGGATCGATAAATCCGTACGGTTCCATTAACAACAAGGACGCATCAAGGTCGGAATTACCGTAGGCTTGCGAGAAACTTTGCATCTCTTCTTTCCAACCGTTTTTCATGACATTTTCTTTGATTACGGCCGCTTCTTCCGACCAACGTCTCCGGTATGTCGGTTTGTTTAATAGATCTGCAATACGAGCTCCCCTGTCTAGTGCGACCCAGCACATAACTTTGGAGGAAACAAAATGCTGTCCTTCTCCTCTAATCTCCCAAATGCCTTTGTCTGGTTTTTTCCAGTCAATCATCACATTCGTCAGGATACTTTTTACCATTTCCCACATATCTTCCACCTCGTCCAATGTACCGGGCATCAAACGATAGTATTGGTAGATCAGGTCCATTAAATAGCCGAACGAGTCATTTTGAAGTTGGTGGTAAGCATCATTACCGATCCGAACGGGTCGTGAGTTCTTATAACCGGAAAGATGTCCCAGAATAACTTCCGTCAATTTTCTTTCTCCGCGAATACCGTACATGATCTGGTAAGTATCGTGTTGAGAAACAAAAGTAGACTGGACAAATCTCATGAACCGCCTTGCGGCTTCCACATGGCCTATCTGGAACAAAGTTTCAATGGACATGGAGGCGTCGCGCAGCCAACAAAAACGATAATCCCAGTTACGGACTTCTCCGATCGTTTCCGGTAGGCTAGTTGTTATGGCCGCCAATACAGCTCCATTATAAAAAGACATCAATTTTAAAACTAGGAGACTTCGCTCAATGACATCGTTATAGACCGTAAACTTCTTGGTTCGGTCAGTCCAATTCAGCCAATAAACCAGCGTCCGGCAGTATTCCAGTTTCTCACGCTCAATGTTGACGGGTATTACTTTCTCGTTATATGAAAGTAGCAAGAACTCGTCCTTTGCCAGTACGATTTCTTTCTGTTCCAAGATGTTGTGCAAAGGTAGTGAGGAATAAAGATATTGCCTATCTTTGCTGTTAGAGGTAGAGTAGGTCTCTATATATTCCGAGGTCGTGTTGAAAATTGTCTTTCCACGGGCATAGTCCGGAGCCGGCTCATAGTTGATTTTAAAACGGGGAGTACCTTTGATTCTGCGGATATATCGGTAGATCTCTGCCGGACGATAACAATTGCTCGCATCGCTCAGATGGTAACAAGGCATGAAATCTACAACGGCAAATTCATTTTCTTCTGATACGAAGTTGGTCGAAAGAATATTTGTATGAGGAACATACGATTGCGATATTTGATAATCCGGAGAAACCTCGAAGCCGAAATATCCCCCTTTCTCCCGATCGAGCAATGATGCAAAGATGGAAGGTGAGTCGAAGTTAGGGAAACATAACCAATCTATACTGCCTTTATCCGAAATCAAAGCCGCTGTGCAGCAATTTCCTATTACTCCGTAATTTAACTTGTCCATAAAAATTATTTTTTATTTGTCCACAATCCTTTAAAAAAATCAACGGTGGCTTTCAGTTGACCTTTTATGCTTCTGGAAGTTGTTCCGTAACTAACACCTTCACCCGACAGTTCTTCCAAAAAAGGCAATACTTCTTCCTGCGAGGACAGATTGTATTTGGCTTTTTCAGATACAATTCCAACTTTAACTGTTATGGCGGATACTGGAAGAGCCCGGAACATATCCTCATCCGTCGTGTCATCTCCTATTGCTAGTATAAAATCATAGCGGGAAGCCAATAATAGGCGATCTACTTCCGAACCTTTTGTGCATTCTGGAGATTTTATTTCCACGACTTTGTTGCCCTGCATGATTTGTAATCCCTTTTTCAGGCAAACAGGCATTATAGCCTTTGTTAGCTGTTGCGCTCTCAGCTCTCCCAGCCAGGCGTCCGATTCTCTATAATGCCAGGCAAGAGCAGCTTCTTTTGTCTCAAGATGAGAGTACGGGGTTTTGCTTACAAACAAATTTAGAATAAACAATAGCTCCGAATCCCACTCTCGATTGCCTATGTTTTTGTGCCATGCGCCTTTTTCCTTGTAAAATGCACCATGCTCGGCGGCAAAAGACAGAGGAAGATCTCCCAGCCATTTCTCCAATGTATAGTGGTCCCGCCCGCTATTAATGGTTACATGATTCCGAGGATCGGAACATAAACGTTGCAACATGTCTCGTAATGCAGGTGTTGGTACCGCATCTTCCGGATGCTTTTTGAAAGCAGTTAATGTCCCATCGTAATCCAGCAAAATCAAGCGTTTTCTCGCTTGGTCGTATAATGTTTTGATCTCGTTCCGGTCTTGTGCGGAGATTTTTTTCTTTTGTAATCGTTTGTTTTTCTCTGCGGTTTGTCGCCATTCTCTCATGAAATCCGCAGCCCATTTGTTTACGGTTTGAACCGAAAGGATGGCTTGCATTCGCTGAAGCCTTTCTCTTTGTTCCTCCAATGGCATTTTCAATGCCTGGCAAATGGCTTGTTCGATCTGGTCCGTGTCGTTTGGATTAATCAATAAAGCATCAGACAATTCAACCGAAACACCGGCCATTTCACTTAAAATGAGTACCCCCGGATTATCTTGTTTGGTAGCGACATACTCTTTTGCCACAAGATTCATACCATCGCGCAAAGGGGTTACCAAGGCTATATCGGCAACATAATACATCGCTACCAATTCCTCAAAAGAGAAACCGTGATAAAAATAACATACCGGAGTCCAATTCATGGTAGAGTAAGTTCCGTTGATAGAACCGATCTCCTCGTCTATTTTGGTTTTCAATTTGGCATAACTGCCTACATGGTCGCGAGAGGGGACGATAACCATCGCCAATGTCACTTTCCCGTGATATTCCGGATGATTTTTCAAAAAAGAGGCGAATCCGTAAAGACGGTGCAATATTCCTTTGCTGTAATCCAGTCGGTCTACCGATATGATTAACTTATGATCTCCAAATAGAAGTCGTGTTTTCTCTACTGCGTGGTGGACTTTGTCATCAGCTATCACATTGTGATAAAGATCATAGTTTATCCCCATCGGTAATGCATCCACACGGGTTACACGATCATTCATTTGAACTTCATCCAGATTGAAATTCTTATGAAGGACGCGTTCCGTCGCACTAATGAAATGACGCATATAATCGTGAATGTGAAAAGCGACAAAGTCGGCTCCCAAAAGTCCATTCAGGATCTCGACCCTTTCGGGCAGAATCCGGAAAAGTTCATGTGAAGGAAACGGAATATGGTGGAAATACCCGATATGAAGGTTGGGAAACTTTTCACGGAGCATGCCCGGCAACAGCATTAACTGATAGTCCTGTACCCAAACCCAATCATTAGGCTCAACTATCTGAGATATCTCTTCACAAAAAACAGCATTGACTTCCCTATATGATTCCCAAAAGTTCTTTTTATATAACGTATAAGCAAAAAAGTAATGACAGAGGGGCCATAGGGTACTGTTGCTATATCCTTCGTAGTAATTTTTATACTGTTCGTCGGATAAGAATATCGGATGATAATTATTTTTTTCCAATTGACAGCAAATGTCATCTTTTTCCGTCTTTTGTTCCACGCAGACACCAGGCCAACCGATCCAATGTTTTTCACAATCAACGTCCAATGACTTCAAACCTGTAGCCAGCCCTCCTTCGCTCCGTGAAAAAACAAATTTTCCATCGGAGGAACATGTAACTTTTACAGGCAACCTATTCGAAATGATAAATAATCTCATATTTGAAATATTATATACAACACAAAGCAAAATCCATACCAATTTGTATTTGTTATTGATAAACAGATGTTTGCAAATAGGGAAGCCTAAGTAATATTACCAAAATGAAAAAGTGTTTTTCATTTTAGTTGGTTTTTTTTACTTTCAATTTAGAATTGGTGTTTTTAATCGATTGATATATAGTGATTTATGTTTATTGTTCTTAAATTGGTCTGATTTTGGCATTACCCTTATTAGTTAGATTTCCGAAGAAAATATCATTAATATTCATATTCGGTTGTCAGCTATAAGAAACAATGTAGAACGACAAAGAAATAAAATGGTATTTTTTATTTATCAGTTAGGCTCGCTTGCCTCTGTATGGGCAATCAGCAATTTAATAAAAAAAGATGTTCCTCAAAGGATCAAAAACAGGATTATCATTCTGTTACTAGTAACAAGCTGGATTGGCGTTTTGGGGTATTTTTTCATTCTGAAAAATAGGATTGAAAAATGGTGGCCTCGCAAGAAATACTTGGTCGCCCATAAATGGACATAAGTTTCATGTTATATATTATTGCAATTAAAATTGTTTTATGTGTACCAAAATCTTTTTCTCCATTCATTCTGTAAAGATTTGAATTGTTTTTTTTCTTTTTGAGCCGTGGATATAATTTATTCACGGCTCATTTTAAAGACTTGGTTCTAAAAAAACAGGATACAAATGGGAAAGAATATGCGGATGAATTTTTTTAAGCAACGGATAACGATAGTATTACTGTTGGTGGTTGGCATATATAGTAGTATCAATGAATTCTATTTCTTTGGAAAAGATTATTATGAATATCTGCTGAATACTTTTGCCGGAATCACCCTTTTGACAGGGATCGCCTATTTGTGTTATCCCAAAAAGAAGGCAAACCTAGAAAATGAATTGGTACTGAATGAATACAAGCTGGTATATGAAACGGAGTCAACCGAATCACAATATTTTATTTCTGATGCAGATGCTTGGAATACATTAAGAAAACAATTGGCAACAACAGCTCGGGGATATGCTGTTTTGTATATCAAAGAGAATTGCGAATTGTCTATAATCAATAACACGGTTTTAGCTAAAAAGAGAAATTTCGATTGTTGGAAACCTGTCTGCGCTGGACAGATATCCAAGGATTTTGGCGAAATTTAAAGTGATCATAAAAATTATATAGGAAAAATCTTAATCATCGATGACGAAACAGATGCTGGTATTATTGTCCCGTATTCTTGAGCTAGAAGGTTATGAGGTATATCGAGCGGCAACTTGTAAAGCCGGTTTAAGACAATTACAGGTTAATACCCCGGAGGTTGTTCTTCGCGATGTCTGTTTGCCGGATGGTAATGGCATCGAACTTATAGACCGGATGAAAAACATATCCCCCTCGACGGAGATTATTCTTTTAACTGCACATGGAAAGATTGAAGACAGTGTCTCGGCGATAAAGAGCGGTACCTTTGATTACTTGGTAAAAGGTGATGACAATAACAGGATTATTCCTCTTATCGCAAAAGAGATGGAGAAAGCATCCGAAGCATTTATTGTAGATGGTAACTACCGAAAAACAATCACACTTAAAAAAAATAATTGGTAAATCCCCTGCAATATTAGAGGCCGTTTCATTAGCCCAAAAAGTGGCAAAAACGGATGCGTCTGTATTGCTGACAGGTGAAACCGGAACAAGAAAAGACGTTTTCGCACGTCTGATCCATAATAATAGCCAGCGAAGTGGGTAGACTTTTGTCGCTATAAATTGTTCTTCTTTCAGTAAAGATTTACTCGAAAGTGAAATATTCGGACACACGGCAGGGGTTTTTGCCGGGGCAATTACGGAAACAAAAGGACTTTTTGAGGAAGCAAATGGTGGTACTATATTTTTAGATGAGATAGGAGAAATGGATATTTCTTTGCAGACCCGGTTGCTACGTGTTCTTGAGACCGGGCAATTTATGAAAATTGGTAGTACTACTCTAAAACATGTCGATGTTCGAGTTATAGCAGCAACAAATCGCGATTTGGAACAAGAAATAGTTAATGGAAATTTTAGAGAAGATTTATTTTATCGTTTATCTTCTTTCCATATCCATCTTCCTACATTACGGGAATGGCGGGAAGATATTTCTTTGTTTGTAAGAGAATTCGTATCTTCTTTTTCAAAAAATAAGGAGGGAAAAGCTTCTGATATCAGAAAAATACATGGCAGCCATAAACGATACCCATGGAAAGGAAATGTCAGGGAGTTAAAGAATACGGTAAAAAGATGTTTAGTTGTTACGGAGGGGGAAATACTGGACTATCAATCTCTGCCGTTGCAGATGCTGGAATTATCTGAAAATACGGGGAATAATATTGGATTGAACCTAGCCAGCGTTGAAAAGCACCACATTCAGAAAGTCCTCCAACATACCAACGGATACAAACTTGAAGCTGCTCGTCTTCTAGGGATAGGGTTAACCACGCTTTATAGGAAGATGGAAACCTATGGACTATTTTTAAAAGCACTTTGTTCTTGTATACCAGACAGGCTGCCTGTTTTAGGTAGCTTGTCTTTTTATGTACCTTTTCAAAATGAAAAAGCAAAACCAATATATCCTCCATACTAACTCTTTCATATCATCTTTCTGGTTTCTCATAGGTATTTTATTTTTCAAAGGTCATGGCTGAGGAGGAAAAACGGATGTTTATCCGATAGGAAACAAGTAGGCATCGGATGGCGAACGGATACTTACCCGTTCAGAAAAATGTCGGCATATTATTCTTGGAGGATAAGTCTTTCTCGTTTTTTCAAGTACCTTTTAATTACAAACTTTATATCAAAAGGAAAAGACTCCAGAAGCCTGAAATGTGAAAATAACTCTCTTAAAGACTGGTAAGGCAAACAATATGCGATTATCCTAAAATGGAAATATTTTTTTCATTTTGAAAAGGATTTAGCATGTTGCATAACAAGAATGATTTTAACTATACATCTAATAAATAGATAATTACGTATGAATTAAGACTTTTGGCACGACTTTAGCATATAAGAAAACGAAAAAATAAATGGTATTAACAATTTAATAAAAAGAAGTATGGAAGATACGTTATCGTTTTTGTTCTTGTGTGCTACCGGTGTAGCATGCTATTGGTTTTTCTTCAAGTGTGTGGACTGGTTTGAGAAAATTTAATGTGAGAAAGGAGAATTAAATTATGTTTTTAGCACTGTTTATACTTTGCGTAGTGATTTTCGGGTATTTGATGTATGTCCTGATTAAGCCCGAAAAGTTTTAATGGTAATTAGTTTTTAAAGTAAAAAGATGAACACAGAAATTTTAGGTGTAGCATTGCAGATATTGCTGCTGATAGTTATCAGCTATCCATTAGGAAAGCATATCGCCAAGGTGTACAAGGAGGGAAACGATTGTATGCGTTTCATGGCTCCGATTGAAAGATTTATTTACAAACTGGCGGGTATCAACCCCAACGAAGAGATGGATTGGAAGGTATTCCTGAAATCTCTGCTTATTATAAACGTATTTTGGTTCTTCTGGGGTATGATCCTGTTGGTATCGCAAGGATATCTTCCTTTGAACCCCGATGGAAACAGCGGACAAAGTCCGGACTTGGCGTTCAATACGTGTATTAGTTTTATGGTTAACTGTAACTTGCAGCACTATAGCGGAGAAAGCGGTTTGACTTATTTTA
>ERZ780190.422-NODE-422-length-47756-cov-6.485608_pt1 | contig 47756 bp, 40 predicted proteins | sample MGYA00510980_ERZ780190 | MGnify/ENA primary metagenome ERZ780190 (study PRJEB29588, sample SAMEA1972188) | human gut metagenome | biome: human gut; feature: human-associated habitat; material: faeces | place: Denmark | collected 2008/2010 ... | reverse complement strand
AACTACGCCCCTTGTGGACTTTCACCACAGACTGACGGCATGCCCGTCATACTAAGAAAAAGAGCAAGTCAATGAGACCTGCCCTTTTCATAGCACTTTGATGATCATAATACTTTAAAATTTTGCCTGTACCAGCACATCCCCTTCATACACCACTGTATTTCCTGTAGGGATCACAGTTTCTTTTCCCCTTCGTATCATAACGATCAAAGTTCCCGCCTGCATAGGGATACGGCTTAAAGATCTTCCTTTCCATTTATGATTTTTATCCACGGTTATTTCGCGGAGCGTCATATTTTTCCGGTCTTCAAATTCCTCTGCCGCTGCGATCATCAGATCTCCTGCCTGCAAACAGGTATCTCCATTGGGAACTAACACTTCTTTTCCCCGGATCAGCACCACAACCAACAGTTTAGGCGGCAATGTGATCTCTTTTAAACATTTTCCCACATAAGGATGCTGGCTAAAAAGATGAAACTTTACAAAGCTGATGCTCTCTTCTTCCTGATAGTCATTAAATGTACGGCGCACATCTGCATTTTCATCGATCATCTGCAACTTTCCTGAGATCCATGGAAGCAGGGTTCCCTGGATAGAAATGGACAACAGTACAATGCAAAATACCAGGTTAAACAGGTTATATCCTAAAGGGACCTGGCGCAGCACTACATAGATTGCAAAAACAATGGAAGCAACACCCCGAAGTCCCGCCCAGGACACCAGTCCCATCTGCCCGATAGATGCCCGAAAACCAGCTAAAAGTGCGGCTACAGACACAGGACGGCCAACCAGGGTAAGAAAGATCATGATCACAAAAGAAGGAATGATCACCTGTGGCAGCTGGCTTGGAGTTACTAAAAGTCCTAACAGGAAAAAGATCATCATCTGTGCCACACCTGTAAGCACATCAAAAAACAACACCATATCCCGCTTGTGAGGAAGGTAGGAATTTCCTAACAGGATCCCGCAAAGATATACACTTAAATATCCATTTCCGCCGATCATGGAAGGAATTGTATATGCCAGTATAGCCGTTGCAAATACCAGAATGGTTTTTCCCTGGGCAATATCAAATTCCACTTTATTTAAAATAAACGCTGTGACTTTTCCAAAAAACACACCACAGCCAATGCCGAACAGGATCTGGAAAACCAGCATGGAACCTACATTTACAGACTGTCCTGTGAGGACTGCTGTAAGGATCACCGTCAGCATATAGGAAACAGGGTCATTGGAACCGGACTCCATTTCCAGTAAAGAGGCTGTATTTTCTTTCAGATTCAGATTTTTTGACCTGAGGATATTAAATACAGAAGCTGCATCTGTAGAACCGATCACAGATGCCACTAAAAAACTTTCAAGAAGAGGAAGTTTTAACGCCAGATGAATAAACAGTCCTGTGATCCCGGCTGTAAATAAAACACCGGCTGTTGAAAGCAGAACAGCCCTGGGGATCACCGGCCCCGCTTCTTTAATATTCGTTCCGAAACCACCATAAAACATGATGAAAATAAGACTGACGGAACAGATCAGTTCACTGAACTGATAATCATCAAAGGATATTTTAAAAATACCATCTACCCCAAAGCACATTCCCAGAAGGATAAATGCAAGTAATGACGGAACTCCCAGTTTATCGATCAGCCGTCCTGACAGAATACAGATCACAATGACGATCCCTGTAAGCAGTAAGATCTGGTTCATGGTCCACCTCTTTCCGTTTCCCAGACTCACTTTTCCCACACCTGCATACGTCCCTGTCTTCTGACGTGACCGTTCTTGCCTGGGTAGATTATATTTTGACCCTGGTATCATGATAATATGAAAGGTATTATAATGGTATAAAACCGCTCCCGTCAAAGGTTTTCCCTGTCATTTCCTGCATTTTAACAGCTTCTTTATGCTGCCTTATTGCGAAAACCCGCCCATTTTCCAAATAATTTCTGCAGCTGGTCTATGTATCCGGCCTTTTCTACTGCTTCTGCCGTCACAACCGGAAGTTCTCCCAGCTTTTCCCCGTCCATATAATAAGCGATCATGCCGGCACGTTCCCCCCTGGCTAAGGGTGCTTCCATCTGCTCTGCCAGTTCCAGTTTTTTCTCGATCTTTCCCAGATCTTCCCCCTCTGTGCTCAACCAGGTAAAGGTTCCCTCTGCCTCCAGCAGTACGTTTTCTTTCACTCCTCCTGCAACTTTCATCTCAGGAAGAGGCATTTTTTCTTTGTCCTCATAAAGCCTGCATCTGGCATAACCATAGCTTAAAAGATTTCTGGCATCAGAAAAACGTGCTTTATAATCCGGCGCTGCCATGATCACGGCGATCAGGCGGATCCCGTCTTTTTGTGCAGTAGCGGAAAGACAGTATTTTGCCCTGGAGGTGGAACCTGTTTTTAAACCGGTTACCTGGAAATCTGCTGCCATTTTCAGAAGCTTATTTGTATTTGCAAGGCCAAATTCCTTGGTTCCCTGCTTCGTCACATGAGTGATATTTTCCATCCAGATGGTGGAATAATTATGGATCTCAGGATAGCAGTTGATCAGTTCCCTGGTCATAAGGGCAATGTCCCTGGCTGTGGTCAGATGATCCGGATCTTCTGTCAGGCCACAGCAGTCCGAAAAATGGGTATTGGTCATTCCCAGCCCCTCTGCCCGTTTGTTCATTTCTTCTACAAAAGCCTCTTCTGTCCCAGAAATATATTCTGCCATAGCAACAGAAGCATCATTTCCGGAAGCGATCACAATGCATTTGATCAGTGTTTCTACGGTCTGTACTTCTCCTTCTTCTAAAAACACCTGGGAACCGCCCATGGACTTTGCGTATGCACTGGTGGTCACCTGGTCCGTCATCTGGATCTTGCCTGCTTTTAAAGCATCAAAGATCAGAAGCAGTGTCATTACCTTGGTCACGCTGGCAGGACTGCGCTTTTCGTCTGCATCTTTCTCAAATAACAGCTTTCCTGTGGATGCTTCCATTAAAACAGCGGAAGGTGCCTGTATGGAAACTGCCTGCGCCTGCCCTGAAACAACCGCTGATACCGGAATATCCGGCTCCATCCCATATACTACCATCCCAGTCATACTGCACCACAGAACCTGAAGCAGCAGAAACATACATATCCATCTTCTTTTTTTCATATCTTCCCCTTTTACAGATCTTCTGCAATTTATTTCTTTAACATAAATATGAAAAAAGAAGCACCTGTATAACCTGACGGTTTCTAAATAAAAAGAGAACTGAAGCCCTGGATGATCTCTCACCGTTTCGGCCGCAGTTCTCATTTTTATGAAACAGGATCCTGTTTCAATTTTATTCTGTTTTAGACTTCCTTTAATGCCTGGCGGATCGCTTCAGCCATTTCCTCATATTCTGCATCTGTAAGAATGGTCTTGCCGCTGTTCATCTCGAATGTACTGCCCCATTCTTCTCCACCTTTGTATTTTGGAACAATGTGGAAATGTAAATGATGTCCGGTATCACCGTATGCACCATAGTTTACCTTATCAGGGTTAAATACTTTGTGGATGGCTCTGGCAACTTTTGCAACATCTGCAAAATAGTCATTTCTCTCTTCATCAGTCAGTTCGATCAGTTCGCTGACATGTTTCTTGTGAGCTAAGATCACTCTTCCTCTCTTGCTCTGCTCTTTGAATACATACAGCTTACCTGTCTTCATCTCACAGCAAGGATAACCAAACTTAGCTAACAGTTCTCCTTCCACACAATATGCGCAATTTGGATCTTTAACCATTTCTCCCATTTTTGAGACCTCACATTCTGTTGAATTTTACTTCATTTCTTAGAATACCACGGAGATGTTAAAAAATCAACAAAAAGGACTATATGTTATATCCAACAGGCGTATTTTATGCTATACTGTATAGACTTAAAGGAATTTCAACAATACCACAAGCAATATGATTATCAGAAATATGACCAGGAGATTTTATGAGTAATTTAAATTTTAGAAAGAGACGGAACCGCCGGGGATTTTTCTTCCATTTGTCCCGCCACCTTCCTACTTTTATAGTTCTTTTTGTGATCGCCCTTGTTCTCGGGGGCGGTATTTTTGCCTTTTCACGCTTTGTTTTAAAAAAGCAGCCTGGAGACCGTCCGGTTTTTGCCACTGCTTCTGAAGCTACGAAAAGCAACGGGACCCCGTCTGCATCAGCAGAAGCTGATCCCGACGATCCCATTGGGCAATTGATCGATCAGGCAGACCGTCTGGCAAAAGGTTATGACTACGACAAAGCAATGGAACTTCTGTCCCAGGATCCTTCCATTCAGTCCGATCCACGGATCAGCGAAGCCCTTGCTTCCTTTCAGTCCCAAAAGGACTCTCTGGTAGCTGCAGATGTAAAAAATGTGACCCATGTATTTTTCCACTCTCTGATCATGGACACTTCCAAAGCATTTGACGGTGACTCCCGTATGGAAGGATATAATTCCGTTATGACTACCAAGGATGAGTTCTTAAAAATATTAGATGCCCTTTACAATGACGGCTACGTTTTAGTGCGCATCCACGATATTGCCTACGAAACAACAGATGAAAACGGAAATCCTGCTTTCACCTGGGGAACGATCATGCTGCCGGAAGGCAAAAAGCCCATTGTTATGTCCCAGGATGACGTATGCTACTATCCATATATGGATGGAGACGGATTTGCAAGCAAGATCGTAGTCGGCGAGGACGGACGGCCTACCTGCGAAATGAAAATGGATGACGGCAGCATTTCCACAGGTTCTTATGACCTGATCCCTCTTTTAAACGACTTTATTGATGAGCACCCGGATTTCTCCTACAAAGGAGCCAAGGCTATTATCGCACTTACCGGTTATGAAGGGATCTTAGGATACCGCACTGCTTCTTCCTACAGCGAAACCCCAGATTATGAAAGCGAGAAAGAGCAGGCTGCCAGGGTAGCCCAGTGCTTACGGGATGACGGCTGGGAACTGGCAAGTCACAGCTGGGGACACCTGTGGATGGGCGTTTCCGACGATCCGGAAAATCCATACAAAATCAGTGATGAACGTTTCTACACAGATACGGATAAATGGGAAAATGAGGTGGAGTCCCTGATCGGACCGACCGATATTTACATTTATCCTAATGGAAACGATGTTGCTGACTGGCACCCGTATACAGAGGAAAACTATCGTTACCAGTACCTTGCTTCCAAAGGTTTCCGCTACTTCTGTAATGTAGATGCCAGCAAGCCTGCATGGATCCAGAAGGGACCTGATTATCTGCGAATGGCCAGAAGAAACCTGGATGGTTACCGCCTGTACGAAGATATGATCCAGGAAGATCCTGCTAAAAAGCGTTTAAGCGATCTGTTTGACGCTTCCCAGATCTTTGATCCTTCCCGTCCTACTCCTGTTACATGGAATTACGGACATACACAAAATGAAACACCTGCACCAGAACCAGAACAGTAACGTATATTAAAGCAAGAACGTTTCTTTTCGGAGCCTTTCTATGAAACCCAAATTGCAGGTTTCCAGGGTCAGCTTTTCCTACCATAGTAAAAACAGGGAAACGCTGGCCCTTTCTGATATTTCTTTTAACGTAGATACCGGAGAATTTATAGCCATTGTAGGTCCTTCCGGCTGCGGAAAATCCACTCTTTTATCTCTCTTATGCGGACTGAACATGCCGGAAGCAGGCGCCATTTTTCTGGATGGGGAACTTTTGGAAAAAAATCCCAAAAATGCCACCGGGATCGGCTATATGTTCCAGAAGGACCACCTTTTTGAATGGCGGGATATTTTTTCCAATGTTTCCCTTGGACTTGAGATCCAGAAAAAATTGAATACTGAAACAAAACAGGAACTTTCTGACCTGCTCTCTGACTATGGACTTGCCGGTTTTGAACACGCAAAGCCCTCTGCCCTTTCCGGAGGTATGCGTCAGAGAGCCGCTCTCATACGTACACTGGCACTGAAACCGGATCTGCTTTTATTAGATGAGCCATTTTCTGCCCTTGATCATCAGACAAGGCTTATGGTATGTGATGATATCAGCTCTATTTTAAGGAAAAATGGAAAGACTGCTATTTTAGTGACCCACGACCTGTCAGAAGCTATCAGTTTTGCTGACCGTATTATCGTCCTCACTCCCAGACCCGGCCGTATCCGCACAGTCCTTTACCTTTCTTTTCCTGATGACTGTAACAGCCCCCTAAAAAGGCGCAACTGTCCGGAATTTTCCCATTACTTTAATACTTTATGGAAGGAGCTGATAAAAGATGACCAGACAGCAGGAATATGAAGCCCGCCTCCTTTTGCAGACCCGCCAGATCCGGATCTGCCGTATAATGATTCTGATCCTGTTTTTATCCCTCTGGGAGCTGACTGCCTCTCTTGGCCTGATCAACCGCTTTATCTTCAGTTCCCCTTCCCAGATCCTTTTCTGTCTGTGGAACATGCTTCTTGATAAGAGCCTTTTTCTCCATACAGGGGTAACCTTAACAGAAACCCTTTTAAGCTTTCTTTTATGTACCCTTATCAGCCTTTTAACTGCCCTTTTTCTCTGGTCCAGTCCTTTTGCAGCCCAGATTTTTGAACCGTTTCTGGTACTTTTAAACAGTCTTCCAAAATCGGCTCTCGCCCCTCTTCTTTTAGTATGGCTTGGAAACCGTATGCGCACAGTTATCGTAGCCGCTGTGTCCATTGCTGTTTTTGGCTCTGTTATGACTCTGTATACAGGCTTTAACCAGATGGATCCAGACAAAATACGTTTGATCTATGCCTTAGGCGGCGCAAAAAAAGAGGTACTTACCAAGGTTCTTCTTCCTGGAAGCCTTCCTCTGTTAATGAGCACTATGAAAGTAAATATCGGTCTCTGTCTGGTCGGTGTGATCATCGGGGAATTTTTAAGCGCCAAAGCAGGACTTGGCTACCTCATCACCTATGCTTCCCAGACCTTTGAGATGACAAAACTGATGAGCGCCCTGATCATGCTCTGCCTGTTGTCCTGTGTGTTGTATCAGGCAGTAGGGATGCTTGAGAAACAATTTTTAAAACAATGACCTGAAAATAAAACAAGATCGCAGCAAAATGACGTTTTAAATGCCGCTTTGCTGCGATCTTTTCCATATGATCTAACTTAATTTTCCAGATAAATTTTTCAGATACTCTTTATTTGCACAGCTTCTTAAATTCATCTGCTACAAACTGTACCTGTGTTCCGATGATAACCTGTACAGAGGTCTTGCTTGGACGCATCACACCTGCAACACCGGCAGATTTGATCACTTTTTCGTTGACCTTTGTATAGTCTTTTACTTCCAGACGAAGTCTTGTAATACAGTTGTCAATGGAAGCCACATTTTCAGGACCGCCAACGCCTTCCAGGACTGTCTTTGCAACAGAAGTATAATCATTGTTTGCTAAAGTTGCCTTTAACTCTTCTGCATCATCATCTTCACGTCCCGGAGTCTTTAAGTTAAACTTGGCAATTGCGAAACGGAATACAACATAGTAAAGAACGCCAACTGCCAGACCTACCGGGATCAGCAGCCATGGATTTTCTGCAAGTGGTGTAAAGGAACTGAGTACCATATCAACAGCACCGCCGGAGAAGGAGAAGCCTGCACGGATCGGCAGGGCAACGGTGATACCTGCTGTAATACCTGCTAACAGAGCATGTACTACATACAGTCCCGGAGCAAGGAACATAAAGGAAAACTCGATTGGTTCTGTAACACCTGTAAAGAAAGAACAGAACGCTGCGGAAGCTAAAAGTCCGTAAACGATTTTCTTCTTACCAGGTTTTGCAGTCTGATACATAGCAATGCAGGCTGCCGGAAGACCGAACATCATAAATGGGAAGAATCCGGTCATGTACATACCAGTCTGTCCGTAAACACCGGTATTGCCCCAGAAATTGCTCAGGTCACTGATTCCTGCAACGTCAAACCAGAATACAGAGTTTAACGCATGGTGCAGGCCAAATGGGATCAGAAGCCGGTTAAAGAATGCATAGATACCTGCTCCAACAGCACCCATTCCGATAAATGCTTCGCCTAATGCTACCAGACCACCGTAAACCAGAGGCCATACTACAAACAGGACTAAAGCTGCAACTATGGAATAAATAGCTGTAAAGATCGCTACTGCTCTCTTGCCGCTGAAAAATGCCAGTGCATCCGGCAGTTTTACAGTCTTATATTTGTTGTAACATGCAGAACCGATAAGACCGGAAAGAATACCAACGAACTGGTTGATGATCTTACCAAATGCAGGCGCTGCCTCATGTCCGGTAATACCGGCAACAGCACCGGGACTTAACAGTGTGGTGATCATATACATAGATACAAGACCTGCCAGACCTGCTGTACCATCTGAGTCATCTGCCATACCTACGGCTACACCTACTGCAAACAGCCAGGACATGTTATCGATCAACGCACCCCCTGCTTTGATCAGGAACAGTCCGATTGAGTAAGCTAAGCCCCCCGCAGTAAATCCCTGAACCTCACCTGCCATAGCTGCCGGTGCCAGGATGTATCCGATACCCATAAGGATACCACATACTGGCAGACACGCCACTGGAAGCATCAGTGATTTACCAAGTTTCTGAAAGAACTTCATCATAACTAAAAACCCCTTTCTTTTGTTGCCGTTTTTTTATCCCGGCTTATTTATTTGAACCCTTCTCCTGGTTTCAAATCCCCTTTATATCCATGTTGATGTTCATTACAGAGTAATGATCTCGTCCATGGCTTTTACGGCTTTTCCCGTATGGCATACCATATCCGGGAAATCAGAAACATTGCAGACGATCACCGGTGTTATTACCTCATAACCCGCTGCTTTGATCTGCTCTATATCTGCTGTAATCAGCAGATCCCCTGCCTTTACTGTGTCACCCTGTTTTACATGGGTGATAAAGAACTGCCCCTTTAAATTCACAGTGTCTAAGCCAATGTGAACGATCACATCTGCACCGCTCTCTGTACGGATACTGACCGCATGTCCGGTTTCAAATAATACAGTTACCTCTCCGGATGCAGGCGCTTTAAATTCATTTTCCGAAGGCAGGATGGCTACGCCTTTTCCCAGTATCTCCTGGGCAAATGCAGGATCCGGCACCTCGCTTAAAGGCACTGCCTGACCGACTACAGGTGCAAGGATCTGGCCTTCCTCTTTTTTTCCACCGAATAATTTTTTAATTCCCTGAAACATAATAATTCCCCCTTAAAACAAAAACCAATTTTGAACAAATATCTGTTTCACATAATATCGTTCAAAATTGGTTTTGCGTGTTGCCTTAGAGCAACCAATATTATCAAGAAAATAACGATAGGGCTATAATATCATCATTACCCCTATAAGTCAATGCACTTTCTTTCGGTCTTTGTCTATTTTACCGAAAAATCCTATTTTATTATTGCTTTTTCTGCCTATTTTTTCTGTTTTTCTTCCGCTGTCCTTAAAAGTCCTGCCTGGATCGTGATGCAGGTTGCAATAATCAGGAATAATGGGTAAACAGAGTATGGCAGGATAGCAAACGGGGATATGTTCGCCATTTCAGATGTCATCAGCATACCGCCGTCATGAGGCATAACAGCTAAGAATGCACAGGCAAAAATATCTACCAGGCTTGCCAGACGCTTTGGCGCGATCTTGTACTTGCTGCCGATCTCTTTTGCAATAGGACAGGTAACGATGATAGCAATCGTATTATTGACCATAGCACCGGATAAAATACCGGAAAGGATACCGATACCATATTCTGCCTGTTTTCTGTTTTTGATCTTTTTGGTGATCGTATCGATCATCCATTCAATACCGCCGTAATACCGTACCAGACCGATCACACCGGATACCAGGATAGCAACAATACTGATGCTGAACATATCAGCCATTCCATCACCTACTGCCATGGCGATATCAAAGAAGCCTACATTTCCCTGTAAGAGTCCTACAATAAAGGTCATTAAAATACCAATGAACAGTACCACAGCTACATTGATACCCATTAACGCAGTTACTAAAACGACAATATAAGGAGCGATCTGGAACAGGTCAAAAGCACCTACTTCAATGCTTCCGCTGCCTGCTCCCCCTATAAATCCATAAAAGATCAGAGAAAGAACAGCTGCCGGAAAGGCAATGAAGAAGTTCATGCGGAACTTATCACGCATCTCAGATCCGCAGCCTTCTGCTGCTGCAATGGTGGTATCAGAGATCATGGACAGGTTATCACCAAAATAAGAACCGCCGATCACTGCCGCACAGACGATAGCCGCATTTAAGCCTGCGCCTTCCGCTACGCCCAAAGCAACCGGAGCCATAGCTGCCATGGTACCCATGGATGTTCCGATGGCTGTAGAGATAAAGCAGCACATCATAAATACGCCAGGAACCAGAAGCTTGACCGGAATATAGTGTAAACACAGGTTAATTACAGAAGTCTTGCCGCCAATAGCTGCTGCTGCGCCCTGAAATCCGCTGGCCATAAGATAGATCAGAACGATCATCATAACACCGCTGCGGCCCATATTTTCTGTAAGGACATCTACCCTCTCTGAAATCTTCACCCCCGGTGCCAGAATAAGGGCAGACGCAATTCCCACAAGCAACGCTACATGGCGTGGGAAATAGCCAAAAGGACTTTCCGCTCCCATAACCGAAAACACAATACCACAACCAATGTAAGTTCCTAAAAATACGATCAGCGGCAGAAAGGCCAACGCCCCCAGTTTCTTGTTTTCCATAAGAAATTCTCCTTTTCGTGCCTGCATCTTCTGCAAAGCATTTTTGTATTCCCATTAAACCATTATAAACGCTTGTAAAGAAACGCACAATACCCCCATATGTCAGATCCGGTCCGACCATGAGGGATGCGCAGTTATATTATTATTTTATGCTGCTTTTTGTGCCAGTTTTTTTCTGTGGATCCAGTCTTTTCCTTCTACAAATCTTGTAATGACCATGGCAAGTCCAGTATCACCTGTTACATTGACTACAGTTGCAGGTGCATCGGTAATGGTTCCGATGAGAACCATGATCGGGATAGCTACTGTAGGGAAGCCGAATGCAGATATGATAAAGATCTCAGCTACATAACCGCCTGCAGGGATTCCTCCCATAACAACAGATGCGATAACAGCTACCAGGATAGACATTAAAATGTTGCGTGGGGTTGCATATTCCATATGGAATACTGAGCATAAAAACGCTACCTTAATGATCTGGATCACACATGCGCCATCTTTGTGAAGATTTGCACCTAAAGGAATAACAAGATCTGCAATCTCATCGGGAATACCAATTTTCTTTGCCTGCTGTAAATTAACTGGCAGAGTTGCTGCTGAAGAGCAGGTACCAAGAGCAGTTAAGGTAGATGGCACGCAGGTTGCCCACCATATGCGTACACCTTCCATGCCGCCACCGATATAAGCAAATACTGTCTGTGAAACAACATAATAGGCAACGATCACAAACAGGTACATGACAATTGCTTTTGACAACGGTCCGATCACATCACTGCCGTTAGAACCGATCAGGATCGCAAAATAACAGCCAAGTCCTAAAGGGGCCAGTTTCATAACGATATTGATCACGTTTACGATAGCTGCTGTAAGGCGATCCATAGCTTCTACGATCGGCTTGCCCTTTTCACCGGTCTGGATGATCGCAATAGAGAAAATAACAGTAAATACGATCAGTGCCATCAGGTTAGATTTAGAGAACAGAAGCGGGAAATCACCGACTGTAAACATTCCCAGTACATTCATGCTTCCACTGGCATCTGCTACATCCTGTGTTAAAGAAACAGTAGAACCTTCCGCCGGATCAATGACCAGACAAGGAGCTACCATAAACAGGCATGCAATAACACCGGAGACAATAACACCGATCAGGAAGATCATTAAGATCTTTCTGAGTTTTGCAAGATCCTGCATTTTTGCGATCGCCGCTGTTAAAGAACAGAAGATCAGCGGTACAACACAGCAATACAGCAGATTTAAAAATGTATCGGCAATGGGCTGGAGCACACTTGCTCCAGGTCCCCAGAAAAATCCAATCACACCGCCTGCTACCATAGCTGCCAGCAGTAAAATAGACGATTTATATGTATTCCAGAAAGTTTTCATCTCTTATCTTCCCCCTGACTATGCCCACTTTGTGTGGTTGTCCAGTGCAGCTTTTAACTGCTCCATTGCCTTTACTACGGTAGCTCTCGGGCATGCAAGGTTAAATCTTTCAAACTGTGCAGTTGCCGGTCCGAATACCTTACCGCTGTCTAACCAGAGATGTGCTTCTTCTACCATAATGTGCTCTAATTCTTCATCTGTAAAACCATATCCTGAAAAATCAACCCAGGTAAGATAGGTTCCTTCAGGATCTACGAATTGAGCCTTCGGAAAGTATTCCTTTACGAAATCACGCATGTAATTCATATTTCCGGTAATATACTCTACCAGTTCATTTACCCATTCATCACCCTTTGTATAAACAGATTTTACTGCAACCTGTCCCATAATGCTTCCCTGGCTGTAACCTGCTGCTGCATTTGCCTTACGGTATGCTGCGCGGAGTTCCGGATTTTTAATAATAATGTTGGCTGGCTGAAGTCCTGCTACGTTAAAAGTCTTACTTGGAGAAGTATACAGTACCAGACTGTTATGGTACTTTTCATCCAGAGTCATGAAGCTTGTAAATTTGAAGCCAGGATATGTAAAGTCACAATGGATCTCATCATCCATGATCACTACATTGTGCTTTAAGCAGATATCTCCCATTTTCTCCAGTTCTTCTTTTGTCCATACTCTGCCAACAGGGTTGTGAGGATTGCACAGGATAAATACTTTTACATTGTTATCTACGATCTTCTTTTCAAAATCTTCAAAATCAATGGTGTATTTTCCATCTTCATAATGCAGCTGGTTATTTACAAAAATTCTTCCGTTATCTTCGATCACTTCGCGGAATGGATAGTAAACCGACTGCTGGATCAGAAGCGCATCGCCTTCTTTATGCATTATAATGACTACATCATGTCCGCACACCAGTATGGTGATAACTATACGCTTACCATGATGGAAGTCCACACACTCAGTTATATTGAAGACCATCCCGGAACCTCTTCCGGTGAACTGATCCAGTACTGGGATAAAACAAAGGGAACTATTTCCCAGATCCTTACTAAATTAGAAAAACTGGAACTGATCGAAAAGCGCAAAAAAGACGGAAATGCGAAAAACCTTTATCTATATGTGACAGCAGAAGGTTCCCGTGTCAGTAAGGCACATAAAATGTATGATATCCTGGATATCGCCAAGACTATGTCCCAGCTTCAGAAACAGTGCAGCGCCGAAGAGATCGAGGCATTTTACCATGTGATCTCTGTTTACAACGAAGTCATTAAAAAAGATTTTGAGATCAACAAATCCCCACGCAAACGGACAGACGTAACACCTCTTCCCTGATTTTTTTATATACTAAATTTATAAAAAGAATGTGCCGTGGCACAAAAAACGCAGAAACCCATCTTTTCGGACCGGTTCCTGCGTTTCTTTCATTCATTTTATACTATTTTGTATTTTATACTATTTTATTCATTTTTGTTCATCTATGATCGCTTACTGAACAGAAACTACCTTATAATCCTTATCTTCTACTGCCTTTGTAAGGACTGCATTATCTACGTCCTTATCTAAGGTTACAACAGCAGTTCCCTTTTCGTGGCTTACTTCTGCGCTCGCTACTCCGTCTAATGCTTCCAGAGCCTTCTTAACAGCTGCCTCGCAGTGTCCGCACATCATTCCCTCAATTTTCATAGTCTTTGTCATTGTTTTGTTCTCCTTTTTTGTTTCTGTATTTATTTCTGCCGCAGCAACTACTGCTCCTGCAGGAGCGGCTGCTTTACGGCGGATCTTCTTATCTTTGCGGCTGTCTTTGATATTTAATAAATTCAGCCTTAATGCATTGGTCACAACGCAGAAGCTGGATAAGCTCATGGCTGCTGCACCAAACATCGGGTTTAACTTCCATCCAAAGATGGGGATCCAGATACCTGCTGCAAGGGGGATACCGATCACATTGTAGAAGAAGGCCCAGAACAGGTTTTCATGGATGTTTCTAAGGGTTCCGCGGCTTAAACGGATGGCTGCGGGCACATCGCTTAAGCGGCTCTTTACCAGAACGACATCTGCTGCGTCAATGGCAACGTCTGCACCGGCTCCAATAGCAATACCCATATCCGCTCTTGTAAGAGCAGGGGCATCGTTGATACCATCACCTACCATGGCAACTTTTCCCTGTTCTTTTAACCTGCGGATCACTTCTTCCTTACCATCCGGAAGAACGCCTGCGATGACACGGTCTACGCCGGCCTGGCGGCCAATGGCCTTGGCTGTGCATTCATTATCACCGGTCAGCATAACTACTTCAATCCCCATATTCTGCAGCTCTTTTACTGCCTGTGGGCTGTCTTCTCTGATCACATCGGCAACTGCGATCATACCTGCAAGTATACCATTTTTTAAGAACATAAGAGGTGTTTTTCCCTCTTCTGCCAGTTTTTCTGCCTGGCTTTTTATCTTTTCGGATATCTCCGTCTGGCTCTGTGCAAATTTCAGGCTGCCGCCTTTTACATCCGCATCTCCCACTTTTCCTTCCAGGCCATTTCCCGGAAGTGCCTTAAATTCACTAACCGGGATCTGTTCTGCCTGTTTTTCTGCCCCATATGCTACGATCGCCTTTGCTAACGGATGCTCGCTCCTGCTTTCCAGTGAATATGCTAATTTTAACAGCTCTTCTTCTGAAGTTCCATCTGCCGCCAGTACATCTGTTACTTTTGGCTCACCACTTGTAATGGTTCCTGTTTTATCTAATGCAACGATCTCAACTTTTCCTGTTTCTTCCAGGGAAACGGCAGTCTTAAAGAGGATACCGTTCTTTGCACCCATACCATTTCCTACCATGATCGCAACCGGTGTTGCAAGTCCCAAAGCACAAGGGCAGCTGATAACCAGGAAGGTCAGCGCACGGTAAATCCATACGCTCCACTCAGGAGCGGCACTTAAAAACAGCATCCGTACCAGCGGCGGCAGGATTGCCAGCGCCAGCGCACCGTAGCAGACGGCCGGTGTATAGTATTTCGCAAATTTGGAAATAAAGTTCTCGGATCTTGATTTCTTGGAGCTGGAGTTTTCCACAAGGTCCAGAATTTTGGATACGGTGGACTCTCCAAACTCTTTCGTTGTTTTTACTTTAATCAGACCGGACATATTGATACATCCGCTGATGACTTCGTCTCCCTCCCGGGCGTCACGCGGAACACTCTCTCCGGTCAGGGCACTGGTATTCAGTGTGGTGTTTCCTTCTTCGATCACACCATCGATCGGAATCTTTTCACCAGGCTGTACAACGATGATTGTGCCAACCTCAACTTCATCCGGATCAACCTGCTCGAGTTTTCCGTCTACCTCGATATTTGCATAATCCGGGCGGATATCCATCAGTTCGCTGATGTTCCGGCGGCTCTTTCCGACAGCATAGCTCTGGAACAGTTCGCCGATCTGGTAAAACAGCATAACGGCTACGCCCTCCGGATACTCGCCAAGCAGAATGGCACCGACCGTTGCAACAGCCATCAGAAAGTTTTCATCAAATACCTGTTTGTTCAGGATTCCCTTCCAGGCCTTTTTCAGGATATCGTATCCGATGACCAGATAAGGAACCATAAAGGTTGCAAATCGCACATAGCCGGTTGTCGGCAGTACCGCGCAGAGAATCAGAAGAACCGATGCAACGATGACGCGGATGAGAACCTTTTTCTGTTTCTTATTCATACATATGCCTCCTTTGTTCTTACCGCCGGATGAAAAAATCCAGCATTTCATCCCAGAGATTTACAGATCCAAATCCGCTGCTCCAGAGAGAAAATACTGGATTTTTCTCGAGCTGAACCGCAGACAGGTTTTAGAATCTATTCTGCTCCAGCTTTTTCTTCCATCCGCCGATGAAAGTTTTTTATTTTAGAGGAAGATCTCGCAGTCATCCTCAACTTTTTTGCAGTTTTTCAGAACATCCTGCATAACGCTCTTTGGATTCTGTCCGTCTTCGAACTCAACGATCATTTTGAGCATCATAAAGTTTACGGTAGCATCCTCTACACCTGCTGTGTTTTTTGCAGCCTCTTCCATTTTGTTTGCACAGTTTGCGCAGTCAACATCGATCTTATACGTTTTCTTCATCGCTTTTGATCTCCTTTTTCATTTTCACTGTTCATATGAACATTTATTCATATGTTTGTTTTTATTATAGCACCAGTGATGCAATTGTCAATGGAAAACTGAAAAAAATCAAAAAATCTGCCCGTCGGATTTTTTTGATTCCTGCGGGCAGATAGATCTGTTATTTATTCCTCATAAAGAAACGTTATGTTCTGCTATTTTCCACTTTTCCGAATCACAATCTGTCCGAACCGTGCACATCCGTCCAGAACCTCTATTTTCAGAATGCCTTCTCCTGTAACGGTACCGAGTTTGAACAGTTCGAGTGTGTTCGGTGCTGTTTCATATGCAAAATATGGATGAACATCCGAAGTTACTTTCTCACCGGCAGGAGGCATTACCCCTTCAAAAAGAGTCTCTCCCTGAATAGCTGCCTGTACCTTCACCTCTTTGTCTGCACAGTAAGTTACAGAAACGGTATAGGTTTCTTTTTCACGGATTGTATAGGAAGCATACTCTCCTGCTCCCTCTACTGTTTTCCAGCACCACAGATTATAACCGGCGTGGTACTCGGCAAGAATCTCATACATCGTTGTCTGCCATGCGTGCTCATTTCTTCCTCCTGTCTCGCCCATCCACAGGCAGATCTTCTGTTCCCGGCAGGTACGGAGAACGCTGGCAAGAGAAGCTACCTCCGGAACAACCATCTCATACGCATGAAGACTGATGCCCCAGTTGTGGTATTCCGGGTCAAACTCATGATCAAAGAAATATGTAAGAGAGGAAAACTGTGTACCATTCAGCAAAAATAAGTGTTTCTGGTCGATCTTTCTGCAGCGGCGGATCATTTCCTCGTAAAAATAGACCAGCTTCGGTGTCAGCTCCTCGCGGCGCGGCGTCATGGAGATCGGCTCGTTGATACAGTCATATGCGCCGATGATCCAGCGGTCTTTGTATCTTCTCATAAACTCTTCCATCAGAAGAAACATCCGCTCCATCGATTCTTCATCGTCATACAGATGCTGTCCATTGTCCATGCCGTCATCACACGGAATTCCGGACTGGCCTGCCGTTGCCGCATGGAAATCTACGACAGCATAAACCTGATACGTCTCACACCAGTCGAGAACATCATCCAGCATGGCAAAGGAATCTTCATTATACGAAGCCTTCTGGTTCTGCGCTTTTTCTTCTATTATAAAAATTCTGGTTTTCTGTGTCAAGAAATAGATTTTTACTATTTTCAGAGAAAAAACATAATATTTTTTAAAAAATTGCTTGACAAACCGAAAAATGAGACTATAATGCAAAGTGTTCAAAAGAAAAAAGGGATCAGAAAAAAGCAATGAGCAGGACAACATTTTTCGGGTGAACCTTTGCAGAGAACCATCGGCTGGTGCGAGATGGCAGGTATCCTAAAGAACAATCCCCTGTGAGCTGTACAGACGAAACCAGAAATGGAAAGTAGTCCGGACCGGCCTCTCACCGTTAGCAGAGAAGAGATTCACCGGAAAGTGTATCAAATGGTTTCGGGGATCTTGTCTGAGTGATCGACCAAAAGAAACAGCCGATAATTAGAAGTGGTAACGCGGAGCGTTTTTGAAAGCTTCGTCTTCTTGCATAAGTCAGGGAGACGAAGTTTTTTTGTTTCCAAGCATACCAACACAATTGCCTTTTCCCTTTTCTTTTTCCATTTGAAATCCATGTAAACTGGAAATATCATTTTTGAACGAGGAGGAATTTTATTATGAACACGTTGGTTATTGTACTGATCGCCGCCGTATGTCTGATAGCAGGTTATACCTTCTACGGAAGCTGGCTGGCAAAGAAATGGGGCATCGATCCCAAAGCAAAAACACCTGCCGTTGCAAAAAATGACGGTCAGGATTACGTCCCTACCGATGGATGGACCGTATTCGCCCATCAGTTTTCTTCAATCGCAGGTGCAGGACCTGTCACCGGTCCGATTTTAGCATCTGTATTCGGATGGGTACCTGTATTACTCTGGTTGCTCATCGGTGGATTGTTCTTCGGAGCTGTACAGGATTTCGGTGCTTTGTATGCATCTGTAAAGAATGACGGAAAATCCATGGGAATGATCATTGAGAAGTATATCGGTAGAACCGGACGTAAATTGTTCATGTTATTCTGCTGGTTATTCACACTTCTTGTTATGGCAGCATTTACAGATATGGTTGCCGGAACATTCGTAGGAAAAGGTGTTGAAGGTGCCGCAAAGGCAACCAATTATGCAAACTCCGCAGCAGCATCTATTTCAATGTTGTTCATCGTTGTAGCTATCATCTTTGGACTGATTCAGAAAAAAGTCGGAAAGATGAAAGAGTGGGTACGTGCAGTTGTAGCCATTGGCCTTTTGGTTGTAATGTTTGTCATCGGTATGCATCTTCCAATGTATGCAACAAAGACAACATGGATCTACGTCGTTATGGCTTACCTGTTCCTTGCATCGGTTATGCCAATGTGGCTTTTGATGGAGCCTCGTGATTACATGACAACATTCATGCTCTTAGGAATGATCATCGGAGCAGTCGTTGGTGTGATTGCTGAGCATCCAACCATGAAGTTGAATGCATTCAACGGATTTAACGTAGACGGAAGTTATCTCTTCCCTACACTGTTTGTAACAATCGCATGTGGTGCGGTATCCGGATTCCACAGCCTTGTATCTTCCGGAACTTCATCAAAGACAATCAGTAATGAAAAAGATATGCCAATGGTTGGTTATGGTGCCATGGTCGTTGAGTCACTGCTTGGTGTCGTTGCACTGGTTGTTGTTGGTGCAGTAGCAGTCAATGGAACAAAACCAGATGGTACTCCATTCTCTATCTTCTCAACAGGTGTTGCTGGATTCTTTGAGAAATTTGGTATTCCGGTACAGGTTGCAACCGTATTTATGACAATGTGTGTATCTGCATTAGCACTTACTTCTCTTGATTCTGTTGCACGAATCGGACGTATGTCTTTCCAGGAATTATTCTATGGAGATACAACGGATACTTCCAAGATGCCTGTATGGCAGAAAGTTCTGACTAATAAATATTTTGCAACAATCATTACATTATTCTTCGGATATTTGCTGACACTTGGCGGATACAACAATATCTGGCCACTGTTTGGTTCCGCAAACCAGTTACTTGCAGCATTGGTTCTTATCGCACTTGCTGTATTCTTAAAGACAACCGGAAGAACCGGATGGACACTGTACATTCCAATGTTTGTCATGCTTGCAGTTACATTTACAGCATTGATTCAGAAGACCATTGCACTGGTTCAGAATATTGCATCCGGTCAGGCTACATTCCTTGTAGATGGCTTACAGTTCATCATAGCAATTCTTCTGATGGTTCTTGGTGTATTGGTAGCATTCAGCTGCCTGAAGAAACTCTTCGGCAAGAAAGCAGAAGCAGAGGCATAAAATCAGTCGTGATATAAAATCACAAAAGTACATAGCAGAAAAATAATAAGTATAAAAAATAATAAGTAGAAGCGAAGAGACTATTGTTAACTAGATGAAATATACAGGTTGACAATAGCCTCTTTTTTGTTATAATTGTTAACTGTATTACTTTTGGAGGTTGACAAATAATGGAAAATTACATGACATCAGAAACAAGGGAAAAACCTATGACAAAAACGAGGAGTCTTGTATATTGCGCTTTGTTTACCGCGCTGATTGCGGTCGGTGCGTTTATTAAGATTCCAATTCCGGTTGTGCCATTTACACTGCAGTATTTGTTTACGATGCTGGCAGGAATTCTTTTGGGATCGCGATTGGGATCGCTTTCCGTACTGGCATATATGATACTGGGATTAATCGGACTGCCGATTTTTTCAGAGGGTGGAGGAATCGGCTATGTGTTCAAACCAAGTTTTGGCTATATTATTGGTTTTTGCGTTGGAACTTTTGTGACAGGCTGGCTTGTGGAACACATGAAAAAGAAAACCATCGTACATTATCTGATTGCAAATCTCGCAGGATTATTCTTTGTGTATGCTCTGGGAATGATCTATTACTACGTGATCTGCAACTATGTGATTGATACGCCGATCGCAGTGGGACCGCTGTTTTTGTATTGTTTTGTACTGGCAGTGCCGGGAGACATTTGTCTGAGCATTCTTGGAGCTGTCATAGGGCGCAGAGTCAGACCATTTTTGAAGAATGAAATTTGACATGTAGAAGGAGAGAATATTTATGAATGCACTTACACTTGCACAGGAAATTATAGATGGAAGGAGAATCACAAGGGAAGATGATCTGCAGTTTTTTCTGAACTGTGATCTCAATGAGCTATGTGAGGGTGCGGACCGCATCCGGGAAAAATTTGTAGGAGACAAAGTAGATTTATGTTCCATTATCAATGGACGAAGCGGCCGGTGTCCGGAAGATTGCAAATATTGTGCACAGTCTGCGCATCACCATACAAACTGTGAAGTATATGATTTTTTGTCAGAGGAGAAAATCCTTGAAGCATGTAAGATGAATGAGCGGGAAGGTGTGGATCGTTTTTCGATTGTTACGGCAGGAAAAGCACTGACAGGAGAAGAGTTTGACAAGGCCATCCATGCGTATGAAACAATGAAACGGGAGTGCAAGATTGATCTGTGTGCTTCTATGGGCTTTTTGACGGCGGAGCAGCTGCATCGTCTGCATGAGGCCGGAGTGAACAGCTATCATCACAACATTGAAACCTCACGTAGAAATTTTCCGAACATTTGCACCACGCATACTTATGACATGAAAATCGAGACACTAAAGAAAGTTAAAGCAGAAGGCATGTACGCATGTTCCGGAGGTATCATTGGAATGGGAGAGACCTGGGAGGATCGTCTGGATATGGCGGTCAGCCTTGCGGAGCTGGAGGTGGATTCGATACCGATCAATGCACTGATGCCAATTCCGGGTACCCCGTTGGAACACCTGCCACAATTGACGGAAGATGAAATTTTGCGGACCATAGCCTTTTTCCGTTATATCAATCCGACCGCGATGGTCCGTCTGGCAGCAGGACGAAATTCAATGGAACATTCCGGCGAACAGGCATTCCGTTCCGGCACAAACGCAGCCATCACCGGAGATATGCTGACAACCTCCGGAAACCGCATCAGCGAGGACCAGGAGATGCTGGCGGCGATGGGATTCACATTATAAAAAAGGGGTATCCATATCATGAGTAAAACACTTTCCGCAGAAGCGGAGCACAAACCTTACTTTACAACCAAACGGATGGCGCTGATTGGCGTGATGACGGCGGTAACCTGTATTCTGGGACCGTTCTCGATTCCGCTTCCATTCAGCCCGGTTCCGATTTCCTTTACAAATCTTGCCATTTATCTGGCAGCATATGTGCTGGGAATGAAAGCCTGCACGGTGAGTTACCTGATTTATATGCTGCTTGGCATGGTGGGCGTTCCGGTATTTTCCGGATTTACGGCAGGAGTCGGTAAGCTGGCAGGACCGACCGGCGGCTATCTCGTCGGATTTATCCTGATGGCGCTGATTGTTGGATTTTTTGTGGATCATTTTCCGGGCAAAGTAGCCCTGCATATCGTTGGCATGGTACTGGGACTGGCGATTTGCTATATTTTCGGAACGGTATGGCTGGCAGGTCAGCTTAACATGACCTTTGTAGCCGGACTGGGTGTGGGCGTTATCCCGTATCTGCCGGGCGATGCAGTCAAAATCATTTTCACAGCTTTGATCGGACCGAAGCTGCGCCGCGAAATTTACCGGTTAGGAGAGTAAAAAGCGTCTGGCTGTAAAAATGACTGTTTAGATAAAATAATATTTAAAATGAAGGACAGATGGGTGAAAGTGGAATACATAAAACGCTTTCATCCATCTTTTTTTGCTGAATGAAACGAAGAAGTTGGTTCACATTTTATAGAAACTAAGAAGGAAAGAAAAAATAAAGGCAAAAGAAAACAGAAATAATCGCATATATGGAATAAAATACAGAAAAATAAGAAGCGGGTGTGACTAAACTTGAACAATTTCAGAGTGTGTGTTATACTAAAGACAGAAAAAAGAGGGAGATTCCGGAGGAACAGGGAGGAGGCAGTTGTATGGAGAAAAAGATTATCACTATCAGTCGTGAATATGGAAGCGGAGGTCGTCAGATTGGTCTGGTTGCCGCTAAAAAACTGGGAATGGAATTTTATGATAAGGAATTGATCGATGCTGCTGCGAAGGAGATCGGTTTTCCAGCGGAAATTATTGCAGATCGTGAGCAGCGCCTGACAAACAGCCTGCTTTACAATTTCGCGATGGGAACTTTGTATGGACTTTCCTATCCGAAGGAGCCGAAGCTCAGTGAACTGCCATTGACAGAGCAGATCTATGTGGCGCAGAAGAAGGCGATCGAGGAGGCGGCAAAGCGCGGAAGCTGCGTATTTATCGGAAGATGTGCTGATTATATTCTGAGAAGCCGTCCGGATGTACTGCGTGTCTTTGTTTATGCGGATCGTGATATCCGGCTCCGCCGCGCGATTGACGAATATGGGGATTTGGAAGAGCATATCGATGAATTTATGCACCAGACCGACAAACGCCGCCGGATCTACTATGAAAACTATACGAATCAGCGCTGGGGCGACAGAGAAAACTATGATCTGATGCTGAACAGCGGAGATTTGGGAATTGAGAAGTGCGTGGAGTTGATTTGCCAGGCGGTGAAGTAAGGGATAACGAAACAATTACAATTTTAAGCAAAAATAACCGCTCAAGTTTTGCTAGGTGACCTGGGGCGGTTATTTTTATGTCCTATCTAAGATTCCATCCATGAAACAACGGTCCATTTCCATTTCCAAGATTTAATCCGAATGCTAATGCCCCACTTAAATAGGAACGTGCATCACGAATACTCTGCTCCAGAGAACGTCCGGCGGCGAGACCGCAGGCGATTGCGGATGAGAGTGTGCAGCCAGTTCCATGGTTGTTTTGATTCTCGATCCGGGGACTGGAAAACCAGAGTGGAGTCTGATCTGGCTGACAAAGAACATCACAGACGGTATTTGGCAGATTTTCCCGGTGTCCGCCTTTTAAAAGAACCGCGGTGTGAAATTGACGGGACAGCCGGGTGGCGGCAGCTTCTATGCCTGCGTCATTGTCCAATGTATGCGTCTGCATTTGAAGTAAAAATTCAGCCTCCGGCAGATTCGGTGTCAAAAGTGTGGCGCGCGGAAACAAAAGCTCCTGGGAGGCGGCGATGGCGTCCGGAGCTGCCAGAGGGCGTCCGCTGGTGGAGATAAGCACTGGATCGAGTACCACCGGGATATCGGGATAGGCGCTTAGTTTTTCTGCGACAACCTGAACGGCAGTTTTGTTTCCCAGCATTCCGATCTTGATCGCTTGCGGAGTTAAATCTGAAAGAACCGAATCCAGCTGTGCCGCTAATATTTCCGGGGAGGCAGGCGAGACAGCCTGCACGCCGAGCGTATTCTGAGCGGTGATCGCAGTGATGACACTGGTTCCATAGAGCCCCAGAGCGGTGATGGTCTTTAAATCTGCCTGTATTCCTGCGCCGCCTCCGCTGTCCGAACCGGCGATGGTGAGTACTGCGGGGATAACGCGGTGGTTTTTATGAATGCACTCTCGCAGCTCCCGGACCGCAGCCCCGATATCGGGCTGTCCGAAAATCCCGGATATAATCGCAGCTCCTGCGATGCCGGTTCCAGCCAGGGTGGAAAGATTGGAAGCGTTGATTCCTCCGATGGCGACAACCGGAATGGAGACGGACTGGCAGATGGCGGTCAGAGTCTCACGGGACATCGGGATGGCCTCTGTTTTGGTTGGACTTGGAAATACAGCGCCGGAACCGAGATAATCGGCTCCGGCTTTTTCTGCTTCCAGGGCCTGGGCAACGGTTTTGGCGGTTACGCCGAGAATCTTGTCCGGTCCCAGCTTGGCGCGCACCTCGCGGGCGGGCAGGTCACTTTGACCGATATGGATGCCGTCGGCGCCGCTGTTTATGGCGACGTAGAGGCTGTCATTGATAATCAGAGGAACGTGATAGCGCTCGGTGAGTTTGCGGATGGAAAGCGCCTCCCGTAGAAAATCTTCCTCGGACAGATATTTTTCACGGAGCTGCAGCATCGTGATTCCGGCGTCCAGCGCCTCGCGCACCTGTTCCTCCAGCGGACGCATGCCGGGGCGGTGTGGCATTGTGATCGCATATAAAAGGCAGTTATTTCGTTGGAATTTCAATTTTTTGACCTCCTTGCAGCTGTTCGCCGGTCATCAGGCTGACAGCATCCATGAAATAGGTGTGGAAACTTCCAAGACCGGTGCCGTTTGCACGCATCTGTGCTGCGGCGTTCTCACCGCATAACCCGATTTCAGTGACGGCACAGACGGCAGGATAGAAATAAGATTTAGAAGCCGCTGCAAATGCCGCCAGCAGCCCATCCATCATGCATCCGCTTCCGGTAATCTGCGCCAGCTCCGGGCAGCCGTTGTGGATGCGGGCGGTTTTAGAACCGCAGACAACCAGATCGCAGGGACCCGTACAGACGATAACAGCCCGCAGACGTTTAGAGAGAAAACGGGCGATACGGGTGTCTGTGCGGAGGCGTTCTGAAATAGAGTTGGAACTTGCGTGTGCGTCTGGCATTTGCATAGAAACTGTGTCTACCCCGTGCTGTTCCTTCTCCACCGGATATCCAAACAAATTCGCCAGCGTCCGGATTTCAGATGAATTTCCCCGCACGATGGAGACGGAGATGTGCGACAGAATCCGGCGGGCGGCGTGTCTGCGGTGGGCGGACACACCGATGCCGACCGGATCGAATATAATCGGAATCCCCTTCTGGTTGGCTGCCTGACCTGCGCGGATCATGGCAGTGACGGAGCCGATTTTTAAGGTTCCCAGATTGAGCACCAGCCCGTCGCTGGCAGAGGCAGTTGAGGCTGTCTCTGCCGGATGATCGGTCATGACTGGGGAGGCGCCCGCGGCGAGGAGCAGGTTGGCAACATCGCCTGCAGTCACATAATTGGTGATACAGTGGATGAGCGGCGCGGTTTTTCGTACCCGCTCTGGATAATAAGCGAGTGCCCTGGATAAACAGGCAGCCTGGTCTGGCATCGTGAGCGCCTCCTTTTACTGTGCGTTTAGCAGGCGTTTTAAGTAGGAAAACAGCCCGATGCGGCGCATAAATTCAATCAGCAGAAATGCAATGGCGGTTCCGCAGGCGGTACTCATCAGGAATGGGAGAACGTAGAAGAATAAGGCAACATCCTTTCCCATCAGAAGGACAGCAACCGGGTAGCAGAGCGTACCGCCGATGATGCCGGTTCCGACTACTTCACCGAGGTAAGCGAGCAGGAAACGTCCGGTTTTCTGGAATAAATAAGCGCCCAGAAAAGCGCCGACCATACTTCCAGGAAAAGCAAGCAGGCTGCCGGTTCCCAGAATATTTCGGATGAGAGAGACACAAAATGCCATCGAAACGCCATAAACCGGTCCTAAAAAGACGCCGGCGAGGACGTTGACAAGGTGCTGGATCGGAAAACATTTGGATGCACCGATCGGAATGGAAAAGCCGGATAAAGCGACAGTTAAGGCAACCAGCATGCCAGCCAGAGCTGTTTTTTTGATGGAAAAAGTCTGCGCCGATGCAGTGGATGCAGATACAGTTGAGTGATTCATGGAAAAACCTCCTAATTAGTTATGTAAAGATTACTCATCGAAAATTGAAACAATCTCCCCCGAAAGGATCCGGTTCATGTTTTTGACGGCGCAGAAATTGCCGCACATGGAGCAGGTATCTTCTTTTTCCGGTTTTGATTCTGCGCGGTAGCGGCGGGCTTTCTCCGGGTCGATGGCGAGGGAAAACTGCTCTTCCCAGTCGAGCCGGGCGCGTGCCTGCGCCATTTTGCGATCCCATTCTTTTGCCCCTGGAATCCCTTTTGCGATGTCGGCGGCGTGGGCGGCGATACGGGAGGCGATGATACCTTCTTTGACGTCGTCACGGTTCGGCAGGCGAAGGTGCTCTGCCGGGGTCACGTAGCAGAGGAAGGAAGCACCGGCGGATGCTGCGATTGCGCCTCCGATGGCAGCCGTGATATGGTCGTAGCCCGGCGCGACGTCCGTCACCAGCGGACCGAGCACGTAGAACGGGGCACCCTTGCAGACGGACTGCTGAATTTTCATATTGGCAGCGATCTGGTCGAGCGGCATATGTCCCGGACCTTCGATCATGACCTGGACATTTTTCTCCCAGGCGCGGCGGGTCAGCTCACCGAGTGTCAGAAGCTCTTCCAGCTGTGATACGTCGGTTGCGTCCTCCAGACAGCCCGGGCGGCAGGCGTCGCCGAGACTCAAGGTCACGTCGTATTCCTGACAGATATCGAGCAGGCGGTCAAAATGCTCATAGAATGGGTTCTCCTGTCCGGTCATTTCCATCCATGCAAAGATAATGGAACCGCCGCGGGAGACGATGTTGGTCAGGCGTTTCATTTTTTTGAAGCGCTCGGCGGTGTTTTTATTGATTCCTACATGGATAGTCAGAAAATCAACGCCGTCTTTTGCATGCATTTCCGCGATCTGCAGCCATTCTTCCGATGTGATTTCACGCAGTGGCTTGTGGTAATAAACCACAGCGTCATAGATCGGCACGGTTCCGATGATGGCCGGGCACTCGGCTGTCAGCTTGCGGCGGAACTTCTGGGTATCGCCGAAGGAGCTTAAATCCATGATGGATTCTGCGCCCATGGCAACCGCGTCATTGACCTTTTGAAGCTCCATGTCAAGGTCGTTTAAATCGCGGGAGGTTCCGAGGTTGACGTTGATTTTTGTGCGGAGTGCGGAGCCGATTCCGTTCGGATCCAGGCAGGTGTGACATTTATTTGCCGGGATCACGACCTGTCCGGCAGCAACCAGTTTGACCAGCTTTTCTGGTTCCATCTGCTCTTTTTGGGCAACCGCCAGAAGCTCCTTCGTCAGGATTCCCTTGCGGGCGGCATCCATCTGTGTGGTGTAGTTCATGCGTAGTCCTCCTTTTTCGGAGGGAAGTGAGCGGAATCTAAAAATCTAAAATGGGAATTTGAAGAAGAGAGTTCCTTTTCCTGAAAGAAAGGGGATACAGTAAAGCCATATGTATGATCCATTTCGTAAAAGATATACGAGCGCAGGTAAAATAAAAAACCTGTACCGCGCAGGTACAGGTCAGACAAGGTATATTTGCTGAAACATTCGGATAGATATATCGATTGTTTTTCATGTCATCGCGTATATTCCCTACGTTGGCATTACCCAAATCAGGTTATAAAGGTCGAAGTTGGATGACTTCCTCTCAGCCCGCTCACGAGCTCCCTCATTCATTTGTGGCAAGTGTAGCACGGCGGCTCTGGTTTGTCAATGGGGGGATTGTCTGGACGAATCCCCCTCACTATGCTATAATAAGGGGCATCAAGTCATTTTGGTTGCTTTATCGTTACTGCTCATGGCAGGTATTTTGAAAACCGGCACATGGACAGCAACATTGTATGCACGGGAGAATGAGATGAAGGAAAATATGAAAATACGAGGTCAGCTGCGGACGTATCTGCAGTGGCCGATCATACTGTCGGTATTCCTGTTGGCGGCGAACCTGGCAGTTGGGATTGTGAGCCCGGCTGCCGGTCTTGTGATGTCCGGATTTACGGTTATATATGTGCTGGTGGCACTCTGGCTGTTCATGTACCGGAGAAAACGTCTGATGGGCGGACTGGTGGAGTTTTCGGCGGAGTATGCGTGGGTGCAGAAACAGCTCCTCTATGAGATGGCGGTGCCGTATGCCATCGCGGACACAGAGGGACATTTCCTCTGGTTGAACCACTCCTTTTCGGAGATCGTCGGGGAAGATAAAAACTGCCGTAAGAATATCGCGGCGGTCTTTCCGGAACTGACACGGGAAGTTTTAGATGAGATGGATGAAAAAACGAGCGTTCATTCTTCATTTGACGGCAGATTTTACCGGATCGATATCCAGCAGGTGGCGCTGAGCGAGACGGAAGGTATGAAGCTTGGCGCGGTGGACGAGGACAGCGGCGAGATGCTTTTAGTGCTGTATCTCTGCGATGAGACGGAGATTCTGCGCTGCAAGCAGCAGATCAACAACCAGCGTCTGGTGGCGGGACTTATCTATCTCGACAACTACGACGAGGCGCTGGAGAGTGTCGAGGAGGTACGCCGTTCCCTGCTGGTTGCCCTGATTGACCGGAAAATTACGAAGTATTTTATGGCGATGGAAGGTATCGTCAAGAAGCTGGAAAATGACAAGTATCTGTTTGTGATCAAGCAGCAGTACACGAAAGAGATTCAGGAGAGCCGCTTTTCGATCCTGGAGGATGTCAAGACGGTTAATATCGGAAATGATATGGCTGTCACGCTGAGTATCGGTATGGGTATGAACGGCGACAGCTACATCCGCAACTATGAGTATGCGAGAACGGCGATTGATATGGCGCTGGGACGCGGCGGCGATCAGGCGGTCGTCAAGGATGGCACGAAGATCCGCTACTACGGCGGCAAATCGCAGCAGCTGGAAAAAACGACCCGTGTCAAGGCACGTGTCAAAGCGCATGCGATGCGCGAACTGATGGATACGAAGGATAAGATGCTGATCATGGGACACAAGATCGGCGATACGGATTCCTTTGGCGCGGCGATTGGTATCTGGCGGATTGCGACCTCTTTTAATAAAAAGGCGCGGATCGTCATCAATGGGGTCAATTCTTCCGTGAAACCGATGATGGCGCGGTTTGAAAACAGTTCTGATTACCCGGAGGATCTGTTCTTAACCGGCGAGGAAGCGGCGGAGTGGGCGGATTCCAACACGATGTTAGTTGTGGTTGATGTCAACCGCCCGAGTATCACGGAGGCACCGGAATTGCTCAAGCAGATCAAAACGATCGTGGTGCTCGACCATCACCGCCAGAGCAGCGAGATCATCGACAATGCGGTGTTATCTTATGTCGAGCCGTATGCGTCTTCGGCGTGTGAGATGGTAGCCGAGGTATTGCAGTACATCGGCGACGACGGCATCAAGATCAAGCCGGCGGAGGCGGATGCGATGTACGCCGGTATCGTGATTGACACAAACAATTTCATGAACCAGGCAGGTGTCCGCACCTTCGAGGCGGCGGCGTTCCTGCGTAGAAACGGCGCGGATGTCGTGCGTGTGAGAAAGCTGTTCCGCGACCGGCTGGAGGACTACCGGGCGAGAGCTGAGGCGATCCAGAAAGCAGAGATTTATCACGGCGCATTTGCGATTTCCGTGTGTCCGTCCGAAGGACTTGAAAGTCCTACCGTGGTTGGCGCACAGGCGGCAAATGAGCTGCTGGATATTGTAGGCATCAAGGCGTCATTTATCCTGACGCAGATGGGCGACACGATCTATTTCAGCGCGCGTTCGATCGATGAGATCAACGTGCAGATTATCATGGAGCGCTTGGGCGGCGGCGGACACCGCACGATTGCGGGCGCACAGCTTAAGGGTGCGACGATCGATGAAGCCAGAGAGAAATTAAAAGATCTCATTACGGATATGATGGAGAAAGGAGAAATATAACGATGGAAGTTGTATTATTAGAGGATGTAAAGGCACTTGGCAAAAAAGGTCAGATTGTAAAGGTAAGCGACGGCTATGGACGCAACTTTATTCTGACAAAGAAACTGGGAATCGAGGCAACACCGAAGAACTTAAATGATCTGAAGCTGCAGAAGGCAAATGAGGCGAAGATCGCGGCAGAGCACCTGGCAGCAGCGAAGGATCTGGCAAAACATCTGGAGGATAAGTCCATCACCCTGTCCATCAAGGCAGGCGAGGGCGGAAAAGCATTCGGATCTGTTTCTTCCAAGGAGATTGCAAAGGCGATCAAAGATCAGTTAAATCTGGATATTGACAAGAAGAAACTGGTTCTGCCGGAGCCGATTAAGACCTTTGGCACACACGAAGTTCCGATCAAGCTTCACAAAGAAGTAACCGGAAAACTGGCAGTAAAGGTTGTAGAAGCTTAATATGGAGGACTGAATCATGGATGAAGCCCTGATAAAGCGGGTTCTCCCGCACAGTGTAGAGGCGGAACAGTCAGTCATCGGATCCATGCTTATGGATCGGGAAGCAATTATCGCGGCGTCTGAGATTATCACAGGCGCCGATTTTTACCAGCACCAGTATGGCGTTATGTTTGAGTCGATGGTCGAGCTTTTCAACGAAGGAAAGCCGGTCGATCTGGTGACGCTTCAAAATCGGCTGCGCGAAAAAGATGTTCCGCCGGAGGTCAGCAGCCTGGACTTTGTCCGGGATATCATGACATCTGTGCCGACCTCGGTCAATGTCAAATCGTATGCCAATATCGTGCGGGAAAAGGCAGTCCTGCGCCGTTTGATAAAAGTGAATGAGGAGATTGAAAATCTCTGCTACGGCGGAAGGGACAAGCTGGAGGATATTCTGGCGCACACGGAGAAATCGGTGTTTGACCTGCTCCAGAGCCGCGGAGGCGGAGAGTTTGTGCCGATCCGGCAGGTGGCATTGAATGTTCTGGAAAAGATTGAGGCGGCGTCGAAGAGCAACAGCACCGTCACGGGTATTCCGACCGGATTTATCGATCTGGATTACCGGACGTCGGGATTCCAGCCGTCCGATTTTATTTTGATTGCGGCGCGTCCTTCGATGGGTAAGACGGCGTTTGTTCTGAATGTCGTCGAGCATGTGGCGGTCAAAAAAGGGCTTCCGTGCATGGTATTCAGCCTGGAAATGTCGAAGGAACAGCTGGTCAACCGTATGCTGTCGATGGAGTCGAATGTCGATTCCCAGAAGCTGCGTACCGGTACGCTGACGGATTCCGACTGGGATGCCGTCGTGGAAGGCATCGGCACGATCGGAAGTTCCAAGCTGATTATCGATGATACGCCGGGTATCTCGATCTCGGAGCTGCGCTCGAAATGCCGCAAGGTGAAGCTGGAGTACGGTTTAAGCCTTGTCATCATCGACTATTTACAGCTGATGAGCGGCAGCGGAAAGAGCGGAGAGAACCGCCAGCAGGAGATCTCGGAGATTTCCCGTTCACTAAAGGCGCTGGCGCGAGAGCTGAATGCGCCGGTTATCTCCCTGTCGCAGCTTTCCCGTGCCTGCGAGACACGTCCGGACCACCGCCCGATGCTTTCGGATCTGCGTGAGTCTGGTGCGATTGAGCAGGATGCCGATGTGGTTATGTTTTTGTACCGTGATGATTATTACAACAAGGATACGGATACGCCGAATATCGCGGAGGTAATCATTGCCAAACAGCGTAATGGTCCGATTGGAACGGTGCAGCTGATGTGGAGACCGGAGCTGACGAAGTTTGCGAATTTGGCGAAATAACGATAGAATCGTGTAAGGGATGGGACTGGATGGAAATTGCACCGTCTGCGTCTCCGGTGATGATTGTGCGCTTGCTTTCACTACACGTGTTCGCCCATGGCGGACTGCATTCGCCCTGTTCGGACGCGTGTGTTCAAGATTCGTACAATTCATAATTGGAACGCCGACTCTGCAATTTTCATCCAGTCCCTTTTTTTTGGATAAATATTATTATGTAAAAAGGAATATGAGAAATGCTTGAATTGATAAAAGAATCGGATCTGGACACCGTCCGCCATTTTTACCGTGCCTTAGCTGGAACCGAGTTCTGCGCGTGGACGGACATCTATCCAGGGGAGCCGGAGCTACAGTCGGATTTTTCTAGGGATTCGCTTTTTTGTATCCGGGATGATGTGTCGGGGGAGATCGCAGGGCTGGTTTCGATCGATGATGATCCGGAGGTGGAATCGATTGCTTGCTGGTCGGAGGAGCTGCAGCCGTCGGCAGAAATTTCCAGACTGGGTGTGGCGGAGAAGTACCAGAACCGAGGCATCGCACGCGAGCTTCTGGCAGGCGCGATGGAGGAACTTAGAAGACGCGGCTGCAAGAGTGCCCATATGCTGGTGGCGAAGGGCAATGTGAAAGCGCTGCGGTCGTACGAGAAGCTGGCCTTTGAGAAGGTCGGTGAGTATGTGCTGCAGGGGCATGATTACTGGTGCTTTGAGAAGAAGCTGTAGATGGAAATAGGTAACTGTTCAGTAGGTCTGCTCATTTACTACGCTGACCGCACGAAAACATGGGTCAGCAGGCAAAAATCCCATTGGCGTAGGCAATTTTTAATTTCATAGGAAATTACGTCCTATGAAACAAAAAACGCTCCGCGAGGATGCGCCAAGGCACATTCTTTTTTATGTAAATGCTATTCATATTTATTTTGAACCCCGCATATAGTAGTAGTAAGGTACCGGGGAGGACAAGCAGAATGAATAAGAACAAGCATTACCTGATTTCGGATGCTTCCAGACAGGTGCAGGTGGAGGCTCACGTGCTCCGGTACTGGGAGGACGAGCTGGGGCTTCCGATTCCGAGAAATGAACTGGGGCATCGGTACTATACGGAGTTTCATATCCAGCTGTTCCGTCAGATCAAGCAGTTGAAGGAACAGGGGTACCAGTTGAAAGCCATACGGGGAATCCTCGGAAAAGTGGAAGAAAATCAGAAAACAGAACCGGAAGCGCTTCTGGAAGCGCAGGCACAGGCGGTTTTCCGGGAAACGGGAACAGGAGAGCGTAACATGAGCAGGCAGGAAAATATGGAAATGAAAAAAAATACAGAGGTAGAAAACAAGGAAACAGAACTGCCGCAGGCAGAGGTTTCCCAGCCTCTGGCGGGGGAGAAGATGCGCCAGTTTCAGGAGATCATGAACCAGGTCATCGGGCGCGCGATCGAGGAAAACAGCGAAAAACTGAGCCAGGATGTCAGCTATCTGGTGCATGATAAATTGATGAAGGAGCTGGAATACCTGATGAGGGTCTCTGATGAGCGGGAGGAAGAGCGCTTCAAGCGCCTCGACGAGGTCATCCGCGCGTATCAGCGGGAAAACCAGGGGCGAGCGGAAGCAGCGGCTGCTGCGCCAGGGCGGTTTCCATTTTTCCGGTCCCGTGTAAAGAAAAAGAAATTTGGACGGAATGGGAATAAGATGTGATAAGTTCTGCAAAAGGGCATAAAAAAACCTGTCGGAAACGACAGGCTTTTTTATGTAGATATTTCGTTTTTGTTTGTGTTTAATTAGCCCTGCTCGATAGCGCCGGTCGGACATACGCCTGCACATGTACCGCAGTCGATGCAGCTGTTAGCGTCGATTTCGTATTTGCCATCTCCCTGAGAGATTGCTCCAACTGGACATTCGCCAGCACAGGAACCACAACTTACACAAGAATCAGTAATTACAAATGCCATGATAAAATCCTCCTTTTATATTTATGCGTTTGGCTATATTCTATACTAAAAATGCGAAATATTCAAGGAGAAATTGATGGTTTTCATGTTCTAAAATAGAAGCAATGGAAAAAACCGATTTTTCTGGAAGTCAGTATTCCTACAAGGTCGAGAGCGTTGAGAGTGCGTGCTCCCGGATGATCGTTTCATAATGCTCCTCATAGTATGCCTCAAATGCATTCGGGGCAGCGGCAGTCTTTAATGGTTCGCTGTACTCGGACAGGAGATTGCACAGGCGGTTGAATGCGTCGGTGCTGTCGGCTGTCTGGCGGACAACAAGGTAGTAACGACCGTCGGACGGGTGTTTATAAAGCGTGTTCGGTGTTTCGCAGACTGGAGCTGCGATGCGCGCTGCCCGGCAGACCTCGTCGAGGGAGCCGAAAGTAAAAATACGCGCTGCCGGCAGTTTGGGACCTGGCTCTGCCTTTTCAGTGGAAGGCGCGTCCGAACCGGTCAGCGGGCTTGCGGCGGTATTTTTGCCATTGTCAGTAAACAGGCTTAAAAGCCCGTCCGCGCCCTCTAAAAGCTCATTGGCAAGCGCTGTCAGAGGCTCGTCCTCGTTTCCCGGGGAAAAGCGTGAAAAGCGGGTGTCCAGCTCTTCCGGATCCTCGATCTTGGTAATGATCAGCATGATGCTCTCACTGGAGAGCGGAATTGCTTCCACCATCAGAGGAATATCGTCCGCCTCGAAGCCGACTTCATTCGATGCCTTCTGGATCATTTCATGGAACAGTTTTTTCGCCTTTTCCGTGCCATAGGCGAGTTCGCCCAGATTTAAGTTGCGGGCGCTCAGATCGCTGCTTGTCAGGGTGCAGCGGATCTGGTTTTCGTTGATGCGTTCTATTTTCATGGATTTTTCACTTCCTTGTCTTTTGGGTGGTTAAGATACCGAATGCTCCGTGCTTCGCACTTCCGCAATTTTGCAAGACATTCGTAATCCGCTCATTTTTCTGCGGAAAAAGGCTGCTTACTCATGTTTTGGACTTTGGAACCTTGGTATTCATCATACTATATAATATAATCACTTGGCAATTTGAATATGAAAAAAAAGCATAAAATCTTTCTAAAAACGGTTGCGGGAACTGAGGGGATCGTATACAATGAATCTTGAGAGGTGGTATAGACCGAAAGGAGGCGCGGTACGGAAACAGCCGTTCTATTTGGAAAATACCAGCTGGAACGTGTGATCGGACGCGGTCGGAGCGGAACTGTTTTTTTAGCCAGGCATCTGGGGCTTGATGAAGAGAGAGCGATTAAGCGTGTCAGGCGGACAGAGAGCGGTTTCATTCAGGAAGCAGCGCTTTTGAAGCGGCTGCGCCATCCGGGAATCCCGATCATCTACGATCTGGAAATTGACGAAAATTATTATTATCTCATCGAGGAATATCTGTGCGGTGAGTCGTTGTATGCCCGAATTGAGAGAACGGGCAGTCTGCAAACGGGAGAGCTTATCCGTCTGGGAATTGAGCTTTGCCGGATCATGAATTATCTGCATTCATTCAAACCAAATCCAATCTTATATTTAGATCTCCACCCCGGGAATCTTCTAATCTGCCGGGAACAATTAAAATTGATTGATTTTGATCAGGCGGCACTGGCGTCTTTGAGCCAGGAACGATCTGTTTGCTATGGAACAAAAGGCTTTGCAGCCCCCGAACAGTACGAGGGAGGGACTCTGGATGAGAGGACCGACATCTATGCCATTGGCGCCCTCCTGTACTATATGGGGACAGGGCATGCCCCAGAGGGGGAGATAAAAGCAGGACAGGGAAGCTGTCGGGGAGATCTGTACATTCTTATGGGGCGATGTCTCAGAACAGAGAAAAAAGAGCGCTGCCAGAGTGTCCGGGAAGTGTTAGAGGCATTGGAAAAACTGGAGGCGCGCATATTTGCAGAACGTCATATACCACTTCTCAGGATTGCCGCAGCAGGCAGCCGGAGCGGAATCGGGGTTACACATACCGCACTTGGCGCGGTCCGATATCTGCGGCAGAAAGGAGTTTCCTGCCTTTACAGGGAGCAGAATGACACGGGGGCAGTCCGCAGGCTGGCATCCTGGTATGGGATGGTGCCGGATGAACATGGGATTTATTACATGGACGGTCTGGTGTTGAAACCCAGATACAGCGATGTGGTGCAGCTGGAACAGCCGGTGTTTGAAGTGATTTTAGATGACTGCGGAACCGGGCTCCAGACGGTTCTGGAGGGGGAGTATGATTTGATTCTTTTCGTCTGTGGATTGCAGCCGTGGGAGAAAGAAGATTCTCTGCGGGCGATCCGGTTTCTGGGAGCAGAAGAGGGACTCCAGATTTTATTAAATCACAGAAAATTCGGGCGGGATTATCTTCCGGAGGAGGTCCGGCATCTTAGGTATCTGCGGCTTCCATTTTTAACTCCGCCGTTCGATGCAGGCGGAAGGCGGGGGCAGGAAAATGAGGCAGCGGAGGAGACAGAATTTTTTGAAAGGATTTTCCGGGAGGCAGCTCTCAAAAAAGGACGGGGGACCAGACAGGCAGCAAAAGAAGGGGGACTCTGGCGGAACATCCGGCGAAGGTGGGAGCGCTTTATGGGTGGATTCCCGTGGCAGTGGAAATAGGAGGAAATACAGATTAGAATCGGAAAACGGGGCGAAGGCTCAAAAGTGGGGCGAAAATTCAGGCAAAAACCAGTGGCAGACACAAAGCAGGCCGGGACAGAACGCTTGGAATGTATCGGGATAGCCGGGAGCGGACCATCGGTTGGGGTGACACACTTTTCGCTTATGACGGCAGCATATCTGTCCGGGGTTCTGTGCCGGCGAACGGCGGTTCTGGAACAAAATGAGAGCGGCTCATTTGCACAGCTTGAAAAGATATTCCGGACGGGAAAAAGAAGGGAAAAACCGGTTATAGACGGGGCAGGACAGCCGTTTGAAATTAGGGGAATTTTTTTCTATCAAAAGGTTGAACGTGCAGAATGGTACGATTGTTCGGAAAGGGGGATGGAGGCGATGGTGATCGACTTCGGAGCCTTGACACAGAAGAATCAGGATGCCTTTTTTCGATGCAGCCGCTGTTTTCTGGTCGGTTCGGTCAGCGGATGGCAGCTGGCAGATTTTGCGGCATTGGCAGCAGAAAAGCAAAAATGGAAAAAATGGTGTGAGTATTTCGTCTCATTTGGAGAAGAGGAAGCTGTAAAAATGGTAGAGCAATATCTGGATATCCGGATCCGGCGAATCCCACTGCAGAAGAACGCATTGATGGTTACGGGAGAGTCCATGACTTTTTTTGGAAAATTCCTACGATAAGCGAGGCAGACCTGGGGTTATAAATTACCGATTATCTCCGAAAGGTCAAAAGTTAGAAGGGGCTGTTTTCGCGGAATGGAGAAGGTGTGGAATGGTAGTGAGAAAAAGTAAAAAAGAAGAGGCAGAGAGGAGGCGTAGGGAACAGCAGAGAATATTTGTCGAGGGATTACAGCGATATAAAAGCAAAGGAATCCAGATTTTAATTGATGGGAGGGAGTGCAGGCCAGAAGAATACAGGAAGCTGTGTGAGTTCCGGGAGGACGGCTCGTTTTATATGGCTGATTACGTCGGAGCGGAGACAGGAGTGCTGACAGAGATACATTTTGACCGGGTTTACAACCGGTGATAAGAGAGGTGCCGTTTTGTCCGTATCTGGACAGTCCGCCGGATTTTTCTTTCGGAGAAAATGGTGAGAACTGTTTAGATGGTGCTATTACAGTTACTGGGTACTTATGCGTAAACAGTAACCTATTACAGGGAAAATGAAAGAGGAGTTAAGAAAAAAGTCAACATTCCATGGAGCTGGTGTGATATAATAAGGGCACTTAACGAGGTATTTTCAAGCTTAGTGCTTATGGTATTACCTTAACATACACCGGAGGAAAACATGGAAAGAGGAAGATCAAGGAAAGCACGTTCGGGCTGTCTGGGACGGATTTTCGGGTTTGTGCTGTTTTTAATCGTGGCAGCCGTTGGCGTGATTGCAGCGGTCAAATATATGCCAAGCCGGGAGAGGGCGGATCTGGATGCTCTGTACGCGGCGGGCGGCAGCGACCGGGTGGCGCTGTATCTGAACTATGAACGTCAGGAGGAGAGCGGGGTCTACGTGGATGGGCAGACATATCTGCCGGCTGCGTGGGTAGATGCGAACTTAAATGAACGTTTTTACTGGGATGCCAATGAGGAAATACTGGTGTACGCCCTGCCGGAGGAGATCGTGAAAAGCGACGAGACGACAGTGGATGAGGACGGAAAAAAGATCCTTTACCGGGATGGCGATGCAGTTTATCTTTCACTGGCTCTGATTCAGAAATACACCGATGTGCGTCTGCAGGCGTATGATGGTGAGGCACAGAAGCGGGTTTTCGTGGAAAATAACTGGGATCCGGTTACGGTGGCAGATGCGGCGTGGAGCGCCAAGATCCGCTTAAGAGGCGGCTTGAAAAGCCCGATTGTGACTGAGATAAAGCGCGGCGGGACAGTGACGGTGCTGGAACAGTATGACAACTGGGCGAGAGTTATGACACCGGACGGTCATATTGGATATATGCACAAGTGGAAGATGAAAAATCTGCATGAGGAGACGTTAAAGAGTGATTTTACTGCTCCGGTCTACCAGAATATTTCACTGGATCAGAAGATTGTGATGGTCTGGCATCAGGTAACGATCGCGGCGGCAAACCAGGCGATGGATTCTCTGATTGCAAAGACGAAAGGTGTCAATGTCATCGCGCCGACGTGGTTTACGCTTAGCAGCAACAGCGGCGCGTATGAATCTCTGGCAGATAAGTCCTATGTGGATCGGGCGCATGAAAAAGGTCTTCAGGTCTGGGCGGTACTCGACAATTTCAGCCGCGAATGCAGTAAGAACGTGCAGGCGGAGGTGCTTCTTTCCAGGACGTCTGTGCGCGAAAAACTGATTGAAAATATGATGACAGAGGCGGACCGTTATGGATTTGACGGTATCAATCTGGATTTTGAGAGTTTGAAGACGGCGGCGGGCGTCCATTACATCGAGTTTATCCGCGAGCTGTCGGTTTCCTGCCGAAAGAAAGGGCTGGTGCTGTCGGTCGATAACTATGTTCCGGCGGTATATAACCGTTTCTACAACCAGAAAGAGCAGGGCAACGTCGCAGATTATGTGATTATTATGGGTTATGATGAGCACTATGCAGGCGGTGAAGCCGGTTCTGTTTCTTCGATCGGATATGTCGAAAACGGCATCAAAGATATGCTTTCCCTGGTTCCGAAGGAAAAGGTAATCAACGCAGTCCCGTTCTACACAAGGCTCTGGACGGGAAGCGGCGACAATGCGTCCTCCCGTGCGATGGGAATCTCCGAGGCGACAAAATGGGTGTCGGAGAGCGGCATGGATCTGACCTGGGATGATTCGGTTGGTCAGTATTACGGCAGGCTGGATAGCCAGAACGGCGAACAGCAGCTCTGGATGGAGGAGACAAGGTCTCTGGGACTCAAGATGGATTTAATCAAGAAATACGACCTGGCAGGCGTAGCCGGATGGCGGCTGGGGCTGGAAACCAGCGACGTCTGGGATGTGATTGGCTGGGAGTAGAGACAACTTAATTAAGATTCAATGATTCAAAGTAGGGTGGAAGTCTCATGCGGGAGCGTGGGGCTTCCGCTTTTTGAGAATGTGCCAAGGCACATTCTTTTTTATTAAAAAAGAGCGTCTTGGACAAAAAACCTCCGGGCGGAAAGATTGATTCATCCGCCTGGAGGTTATTAAAACATCAAAAATATTGTTTTGTCTGGGAGAAATGTGATTATTCTGCCTCTTTTGCCTGATCGATCAGGTTGGTGTAGAAAGCAAGGAAACTGTCATCACCTTCAGCGATCATAGCTTCCGGATGGAACTGTAAGCCCATCACGTAGTCTTTATCTTCTCTGACGATTGCTTCGACGACTCCATCTGGAGCAGTAGCAACGACTTTCAGGTTGTCACCTAACTGATCGACTGCCTGATGATGCCAGGAGTTTACAGTGTAGGTGCCTTCTCCGCCAAATGCGGCAGCAACGATGTTATCTTTGTCTACGGTAATCTCATGTTTTGCGAATACCTTACCGTTCGGATCGCGATGATCGATATCGGACGGATTCTGAGTCGGAAGATCCTGATATAAGGTACCACCGCTTAATACGTTTAAGAACTGCATGCCACGGCAGGTGCAGAGCATCGGGATATCCTCATCGAGAGCTGCCTTGATTAAAAGAGAATCAGAAGTATCTCTGACTTCGTTTACAGTCTCTAATTTTTCGTTTGGCTCTTCGTCGTAGTAGCTCGGATCAATATCTTCGCCGCCGGTCACAACCAGAGCATCGATTTCTGCCAGAGCATTTTTCGCGTCATCCTCGGTTTTGATCTGAGGAAGATAAATTGCTTCGCCGCCAGCTTTGGTAACGGCATCTATATATAACTGTGCATCTTTGTCGATTTCGTCTGCATTCCATGAAACGCCGACTTTGACTTTCTCTTCTTCGTCATCCGCCGCTTCTTCGGCAGTTTCTGCTTCGCTTTCTGTCTCGGTTACTTCGGCTTCAGCCGCTGTTGTATCGGCTGCCGGTTCAGACTTTGTTCCACAAGCTGTTAAAGAAAAAGCCAGGGATAAAGAAAGAAGCACTGCACTGGTCATCATTTTAATTTTTCTCATTCTAATTTCCTCCTTAATACAAATTGTCCTCCCAAACATGGCTGGATTCTAACATAAAACAGTCAAAAAATTACAAAAAAATACAAAAAATTACAAAACAAAATAAAATAATTTTTAATTCTACCTAAAAGATATAATATAATTTTGTAGACATACGAAAAATGAGCGAAAATAAGAAGGGTAAATGGAAGCGAAGAATTGAGTAGGGAGGAGTACGGGGAAAAGCCCTGATAACAGAAAGTTATACCTTCATTCCCTTTCTTAATTGGATTTTCCCTGCAGGCAGGCGTTACAATAAGGACGGAAAAAAACAGACGGGCAGCCGGGTCAAGGCTGCGGGGCTGATAGAGATGGCGGAGTGCAGCGTCAGCTACCTCGATCACAATTTATTATATGTAGATAATAAGACGCCGGACGACCACATTTATTTGCAGTCCGCAGCAAAGAAATTCGGCGTGTATGTGTCCAGACCGGGCAACGGCAGAAGATATTATGGGTGAAAATGTGAAGATCCTGGATTCAATTCACGAGCCGGATCAGTACGATATTGATGATTCGATGATTCTTCCGCCGCTGTCTCCGGAGGAAGCTGCGAAGGTGGAGATTGTCCGCGGACCGAACATCAAGTTTCTTCCGGTTCCGGAGCCGCCGCAGGAGACACTGGTTGCTCCTATCAGCTTAAAAGCCCGTGATAATGTATCCACCGATGATATTACACCGGCAAGTGCTGAGTTCAGCAGTATGCGTTCCAATATTCCGCTGATGTCCCAGTATTGCTATCATCGATATGATCCGGAATTTGCAGCTCGCGCAAAAGAAATGGGACAGAGCGTTATCATCGGCGGTGAAAACTATGGACAGGGTTCCTCCCGTGAGCACGCGGCAATCAACCCGATGTACCTGGGCGTTAAGGCAGTCATTGCCAAGAGTATTGCCCGTATCCATAAGGGAAACCTGGTAAACCACGGCGTAATTCCAATGTTATTTGAGGATGGAGCTGATTATGACCGCCTGGAGCAGACAGATGAGCTTCATATCGATAACCTGCGGGAGCAGATTGCAGCACGCCGTGTACAGATTACCGATAAGACAAAAGGATTCTCCTTCTGGGCTAAATTAGAATTGACGGATAAAGAAATCGAAGTTTATCAGCGAAAGCGCAGAAACAAAAATGAGCACCCTAGAATTGAAAGACTCAAAAATCGGCATATGACTTAAAAATAAAATTTGAATGACTCATTTATGAGCACATAAAAGCTCATAAATGAGTCGTTTTTTGCATTCTAAAAAAAATGAGACAAGAACGAGTCATTCCTGGAAGGTTATCAAAAAAATAAATAAAAATTTTAATTCGACAAAAACCTTGTATTTACAAGGAAAACCTCGAATTTTTTGGAAAATAAAAAAGAAAAATATTAAATAAAATCGAAAAACGTAAAAGTTGGCACGGAACTTGCTGTATATATGAGTATCAAGCAAAAGTACCAAGCAAAAAGAAAAATATATTACATGGAGGGAACACATTATGAAAGTTGGCGTATTGAAAGACATCAAAGTAGGCGAGTACCGTGTCATCGCAACCCCGGCAGAGGTAAGCATGCTGGTAGGTGACGGCAATGAGGTTTACGTTCAGAAGGGCGCGGGCGAAGGTTCTGGATTCCCGGATGAGGCATATGTGAAAGAGGGCGCGAAGCTGGTTGATACAAAGGAAGAAATTTATGCAACCTGCGATTTCGTCGCGAAGGTAAAAGAGTTTGAACCGTGCGAGTACAAGCTGCTCCGTGAAAACCAGATCGTATTTACCTGCATCCATCCGGCAGCACATCCGGAGGAGGTACAGGCACTTCTCGACAGCAAGTGTATTGCATTTACCGCAGAAGATTCCCACCGTTACGGTTCACCGAACTGCGAGGCAGCTGGTAAGGCGGGTGCACTTTTTGGTCTGGAATCCCTGCTCTCCATCAACGGCGGCAAGGGCAAATTCGTCAACGGTCTCGGCGGTGCTCCGGGCGTTAAGGCGCTGGTCATTGGAGGCGGCGTGGTAGGACGCGCAGCAATCTCTGTTCTTCATGCGCTGGGCGCGTGGGTAACGGTTATGGATATTAATATCGGAACCCTGCGCGATATCGGAAAACAGTTCAATGAGGAAGTCAACACCCAGATTTCCAACCGTTATAATCTGAAAAAGATTTTACCGGAGATCGATGTCGTATATAATTGTGTTAGATGGCCGAAGGATGCCAAAGAATACATGATCGACCGCGAGATGGTCCGCTCGATGGAGAAAGGTTCCGTTATCGTAGATATCAGCAACGATTATGGTGCAATCGAGACATTCCATGAGACCACCCATGAAAATCCGCGCTATATCGAAGAGGGCGTCGTACATTATTGCGTAAGCAACATTCCGGGCGCAATTTCCCAGTCTACCTCGATCGCATATGCAGCATCCGTACTGCCGCACTTCAGAAGCATCATCAACAATGGCGTGGCGCAGGCGTGTGCAAAGGATGGTTTCCTGCGCCGCAGCTTAACCACCTACAAGGGATACTTAACCCATGAGGAGACAAGTGCCATCCAGGGCAGACCGTGGGTTCGTCCGGAAGACATCTTAGAGATCGCAGATCAGAAACTGGATCTGGCTCCGTCGACAACCAAGAGCCATTCGGATAACTTTATCAAATTAGAGAAGTGATTTTTCAGATAAAGGATATCGGCAGAACGCTTTTCGTGAAACGTATGGGGATACGGATGAAAAGCGCTCTGCCATTTGAGGGGAGAATAGAAGTGCTTCCGGATGGGAAATAGCTGGAGGCGCATTTGATACAGAAGAATAGGAGGGGTATCTGTGAGTGTTACAGACATTTTAGTGGACTTTGCGATCGCATCGTTTTTTATCGCGGTTGGTCAGCTTTTACGTGCAAAAGTGCCGTTGGTACAGAAATTTTTCATTCCGCCAAGTATGATTGCCGGATTTATCGCGCTGGCACTCGGGGCGCAGGGACTGGGAATCCTGCCGTTTTCTGAAAATATTGGTTCTTATGCAAGTGTTCTGATTATCCTGATTTTCGCAGGTGTCGGAATTAATGGATTTTCTTTCAACAAGAAAGATTTTAAAGCGGAAATTGACCGGATTGGTTCTTATTTTTCCTATAAAGTGCTGGCACAGGCGATTCAGTTCTCACTGGCACCGTTGTTTAGTATTTTAGTAATTTCGAAATTATTCCCGAACATTAACTATGGCTTCGGTCTGCTGCTGGCAGCTGGTTTCTCCGGCGGACACGGAACGGCAGCGGCTGTTGGTACCGCGTTTGAGAGACTGGGTGATCTGGATGCAATGGATATCGCGATGACCTGTGCAACTGTTGGTATTTTATCGGGTATCTTTGGCGGTCTGTTCTTCATCAAGCTGGGAACGAAAAAGGGCTGGACCAAATATATGAAAGGCTTCAATCAGATCTCCGATGATCTGCGCTGTGGTCTGGTGCCCAAAAATGAGCGCAAGTCGATGGGCGAGGAAACTATTTCATCCAACGTCCTGGATCCGCTGGCATGGCATCTGGCAGTGATGCTGATCGCATCCGGTATCGGTGTGGGACTCAGCAAGGGAATCTATGCAGCGATCGGTCTGGATCTGCCGAATTACCTGATGGCATTTTTGACCGCGATCGTGATGTTCCTCGTTTTCCGAAAAGTCGGCGTCGGTAATTATATTGATGAAAATGTAGTGGGACGTATCTCCGGTACTGCGACGGATTATCTGGTGTTTTTCGGAATCGCTTCCATCAAACTGGCAGTTATCGTTAAATATGCAGCTCCGCTGGCACTTCTTCTGCTCTGCGGTATTGTAATCGTAGTGGCAACTCTGATGTTCTTTGGTCCGGCGATGAACCGCGGCAGCTGGTTTGAGCGCTCGATCTTCGTATTTGGCTATTCAACGGGCGTTTTTGCGATCGGCTTCATCCTTCTTCGAATCGTTGATCCGGAAAACCGCTCCAAGACGCTGAACGATACTGCATTTGCAGCGCCGTTTACAACTCCGGCAGAGATGTTTGCGTGGTCGATGGGACCGATGATGCTCTTAAATGGCAGCCATTGGAAGTTTATCGGCATCTATTTGGTAATCATGGCAGCATGCATCATCGCAAATATCGTATTTAAATGGTGGTGGCTGAAACTTCCGCTGGATCGCCCAGGTGTGGAGGAGATCGGATAAACTTGTCTTTGCCTGTTTCCTCTGATACACTTGGAACAGGTGTAAACATAACACCGTTGTCAGGCCGGATGAACGCAGATTCAAGTCGAACGTCCGTGAGACTTAGCGCGTGATTCCGGTCAGCGGTGTTTCAGACAGGGGAGAAATGCATGGAGTTTTTAAGACAGTTATTTCATGGAAAAGGATATATTGACGGAATCACGATCATCAACCTGGATGGCGAGATTCTGTTTTCAGCAAAGTTAAATAGTAAATTTTCAAACCGGAAAGAGAGAGAAGCTTACCAGGCGTTGGTGGGACAAAATTTTTTCGATGTATTTGAAAACCTGAACGCTAAGAACAGCAGCATGATCCGGGCGATGGAGGTCGGACTGCCGGTTTACGTGGAAAACCAGCTGCTGCAGACCAAGGGGCAGGAGGGCATCCATATCAGCTCTCTTTCGATTCCGATCAAGAGCGGGCGCGCCGTGGTGGGCGCGATCGATCTGTCGATGGAAGAGATGACAGACGGCGAGGAAGAGCCGGAGAGTGTGGAACTGACTTCGGAACAGATCCCGGTCGGCGGCGCTGGAAAGCTGAAAAAACACAGCGGCGCATCTTTTACGATGGAAGATATCATCGCAGTGGATGAAAAAATGAAAAATGCCAGAGACTATATACCGGTGGTGGCGGCGTGCGATCTGCCGGTTATGATCTATGGGGAAACGGGAACCGGAAAAGAGGTGTTTGCACAGTCGATCCACAATGCCAGTGAACGGAGGGATAAACCGTTTATCGCGCAGAACTGTGCGGCGTTGCCGGATACCTTGCTCGAAAGTATCTTATTTGGAACGTCCAAGGGCGCGTTTACCGGGGCAATGGAAAATAAGGGACTCTTTGAGCTGGCGGACGGCGGAACACTGTTTCTCGACGAGATTAATTCGATGCCTCTGTTTTTGCAGTCAAAGCTTCTGCGGGTTCTGCAGGACGGCAGTTTCCGCAGCCTGGGCGGCAGTGAGACGAAACGCACGAATGTGAAGATCATTGCGGCGACCAATGTGGAACCGCTTGAGGCGATCGAGAAAGGACAGCTTCGGCGCGATATTTATTATCGTCTGAGCATGATGTCGATCCGGATTCCGCCGCTGCGGGAACGGAAGGCAGATATTGGACATTTTGTCAAGTTTTATGTAAACAAACACAATGGCACGTTCCACAAGCAGGTTCAGTATGTGTCAAAGGATCTGCTAAAAAAACTGGAAGAATATGACTGGCCGGGCAATGTCCGGGAGCTGGAACACGTGATCGTTTACGGCATGAGCATGGTGGACGAGACGAGCGCCCTGCTCCAGTATAAAGACATCAAGGGAAAGCTTCTGCTGGAAAAGCAGGCGGACAGGAAAAAGACGCCGGAAAGCCTGGAAGAAGTTCCAAAACTCTGCTCGTCGCTTCGTGAGGCGGTGGCTGCCTATGAGGAAAAACTGATTTGGCAGGCATTGGAGGCGGCGCACGGAAATATATCTGAGGCAGCGCGGATTCTGGATGTGCCGAGGCAGACGCTGCAGAGAAAGGCGAGCCAGCTGCGGGGCGAAAAGGCGAAGGAAAAACAGGAAAAAGAAATCTGAGCGATGGAGGATAGATACGGAAAATTGAGGACGATGCGGGAAGCAGAACCAGCAGAATCAGCCCGGAAAGGATGGAACGCTCAGACAGAATAACAGGAGGAAATGCAGAAATGGAGAAATACATTGGAAAATATTCTGTAAAAGATTTTTTATATCTGATTCTGGGCGCATTTATCTACAGTATCGGCACGCACAGCTTTATTGAGACGGCGAATATTGCGCCTGGCGGTGCGGTCGGCGTGGCACTGATGTTAAACCATGTGACGAACCTGCCGGTCGGACGGCTGACACTGATGGTCAATGTGCCGCTTTTAATACTGGCGTGGTTTCATTTGAGCCGTGCCTTTGCGCTGCGGACGGCGTTTGCGTGCGGAATCTGTTCGGTTGTGCTTGACTACGTGATCGCCCCGGTCTTTCCGGTTTATATGGGCGACCAGCTTATGGGAAGTCTCTACGGTGGCATTCTGGTCGGCGTCGGCATGGCGTTCATCTTTCTGTCCGGTTCGACGACGGGCGGCAGCGATGTGGTCGGCTACCTGCTCCAGAAGAAATATCCGCATGTCTCGATCGGGCGCGCCCTGATGATGATCGATGGAATCATCCTCTCCACCTCGATCTTCGTTTTTGGAAACGTCGATGCGGCACTGTTCGGACTGATTTCCCTGTACGCGCAGACGAAGGTCATCGACATGATCATCTACGGAAATGATGCCGGAAGCGAGGCGTCGATCGTGACGAAATACCCGCAGAAAATCGCAGAACGTGTCATTAAGGAAATTGACCGTACGGTAACGCTGCTTCCGGGCAAGGGCGGCTACAGCGGCGAGGACACGACGGTGGTTTTATGTACCGTCCGCAAAACGGAGTTCAATCGTTTAAAACGCATTATTGCGGAGACGGATGAGAATGCGTTTGTGATTGTGAAGGAAACCTCGGGCATTTTTGGACTTGGGTTTAAGGATGTAGCGGAGGCACAGCAGTAGGAGCCGGGATTAGAATTAGAAAATAGCGGGATATGCCGCGAACAAGGCGAATATAGATATCATAAGAATGCATCAGGAGCGGTGCACTTGAACGAATGGTTTGAAACACACCCGTTTCTAAAACAAATGCGAAGGCGGCTGTCAGTGGAATTGGCAGTCTGCCTTCTTTTATTTTGCGGCGTCTTTCTGGCGGCACGGTATGCGGGGCTGGCATCAGCGGGGGCGGACGCTGTGCTTGGAAAGAAAAAGCCGGTGGTGTTCCTGGACGCCGGGCATGGAGGTTGTAGATAACGCAAGTGATGAAAACAACGAAAATACAAGGAGAAAGGCAACTGTTGTACCTATTAAAATAGAATATGTGTGAGAGGACAAGCCTTTCAGTAATGTAGACGTTCAGAAATGAGCGTCTATTTTTATACCCAAAATGAAAGGAGCATTAGATTTATGAAAAAGACATTGAAACGATTGTGTACGGGCTTCTTAGCTCTTGCAACTGTCGTTACTGCTTTACCGACTACACCCGTTCATGCAGAAAGCAAGCAATACTGGACGGAAAGTGCAGAGCGTGTCGGTATCATTGAAAAAGTAATGAATGACGGTTCTATCGGTTCGACATTCAATGAGGGCTATATGAAAGTCGAGGGCGAAACTGCCTATTGTATTGACATCAATACAGATTTTAAGAACGGCTACAAGACCAGAGCTGACGCAAGCTCACGCATGAGTGCCGACCAGATTTCAG
>ERZ780190.414-NODE-414-length-48245-cov-5.152750_pt1 | contig 48245 bp, 29 predicted proteins | sample MGYA00510980_ERZ780190 | MGnify/ENA primary metagenome ERZ780190 (study PRJEB29588, sample SAMEA1972188) | human gut metagenome | biome: human gut; feature: human-associated habitat; material: faeces | place: Denmark | collected 2008/2010 ... | reverse complement strand
ATATATTAACTATATCGAGCCGAAAATTCCGTTTGCCTCTGCGCTCGCCTTTCGCTATCTTTGCAGTTTGAACAAAATGAATAAAAAGAGAACGATATGATAGAATATATTACGGGAGAGGTTACCGATTTAACTCCCGCCACGGCGGTTGTGGAGTGCATGGGAATAGGTTATTTGCTTAATATTTCGTTGAATACTTATTCTTGCCTTTCGAAAGGGCAAGCTACACGTCTGTATGTTTATGAAGCGATTCGGGAAGATGCCTATCAGCTTTATGGCTTTTATGACCGTCACGAACGTGAACTATTCATATTGTTGATTTCTGTTTCGGGAGTAGGGCCCAATACAGCCCGCATGATATTGTCTTCATTGAATCCTTCTGAATTGGAGCAGGCGATTGCGTCGGAGAATCTAAATTTATTGAAGTCGGTAAAAGGAATAGGCGCTAAAACTGCACAGCGTGTAATTGTTGACTTGAAAGATAAAATAAAATCTACCGACAATCCGTTAGTAATAAGTACGCCCGCAGCCTCGGAAATTTACGAGGAAGCTGTGGCTGCGTTGGTGATGCTTGGATTTTCACAGCCCCAATCGCAAAAAACAGTTCAAAAGTTATTGCGTGATACTCCTTCGATGAGAGTTGAAGAGGTAATTAAGCAGGCTCTGAAAATGCTCTGATACCGGCGCCGTCGCCTTTTGAGTAAAGGCGGGAATTTGTGTAGGAGTATCGAATGAGAAGACGGATAAGGATTGGAACAATAGTTGTGCTAGCAGTGAGCGGATTAGGAGCCTATTCCGCTTTTGCTGCTTTGCAGTCGGCCGATCCGCAAAGTTCATCGAGCAGTATATCGGCAACGCAAAGCAATAAAGAATCCGATTCCATACAAGTCCGTTATCCTGTCACTAAAACATCACCCGAATCGTACGATGAAATCGGGCAAATAGCTCCGATGGATTTGAAAAATCCTTCCAATCTGAAAACAGAAGTAGAGTATGATGCCGAAACGAATTGTTATGTAATCCATACCCGAGTTGCCGGGGTTGATGTTTGTACTCCTTTCATGTTGTCGGCGGCCGAGTATAACGATTATACGTTGCGTAAATCCATGCAGCAGTATTATCGGGAACGGAATGCACAGAATTTTGCAGAGAACAGCAAATCGGAGTTTAATTTTTTGGATATGCAGTTCTCTCTCGGGCCATTGGAAAAAGTTTTTGGACCGGGTGGTGTACAATTGAAGACACAAGGTTCTATCGAGTTGAATATGGGATTGAAACATAATAAACTCGATAATCCCGCACTGCCGATGAGTTCCAGAAAGAAGACTTATTTCGACTTCGACGAGAAGATACAGGCTTCGGTAACGGCGAAAGTCGGTGACAAGATGTCGTTCAATATGAACTATAACACCGATGCGACTTTCGATTTCGACTCGAAAAATCTCAAATTACAATATCAGGGAAAAGAAGACGAGATTATTAAGAATATCGAAGCCGGTAATGTGAGTATGACCACAGGGTCGTCGTTGATACGTGGTAGTACGGCTTTATTCGGTGTAAAGACGACTATGCAGTTCGGTAAACTGACGGCTACCGCTCTTATTTCTCAACAACAGTCCGAATCGAAAACGGTCAATGCGAGTGGTGGGGCACAGACCACGCCGTTCGAAATCCGGGCAGACGCTTATGACGAAAACAGGCACTTTTTCTTAGCTCATTTTTTTAGGAACAATTACGATAAATTTGCTTCCAAATTACCTTATGTCTCATCGGGTGTGAGTATCAATCGAATAGAAGTTTGGATTACGAATAAACAAGGCAATTATGAAGAATCGAGGAATATTGTCGGTTTTATGGATTTGGCCGAAAATGTTCATATCGGTAACGACCATTGGATATCGGCTACCGCGCAGCAGAATCCGATGAATAACTCCAACTCGTTGTATGCCGAGATTAAAAACGGTTATCCCGATGCTCGTAATATCAATTTGGTGACACAGGCTTTGGAACCTCTTTCTGTTTATGGTATCGAGGGGGGGCAGGATTATGTGAAAATAGAGAGTGCCCGGAAACTTACTTCTTCTGAATATACCTTGAATTCCCAATTGGGTTATATCTCCTTGAAAAGTAAACTGAATGCCGATGAGATGATTGCTGTCGCTTATGAATATACTTATAACGGACAGGTTTATCAGGTTGGGGAATTTTCGGGAGATGTTACCGATACGGATCAATGTCTTTTTCTGAAAATGTTGAAGGGTTCTACCATATCGACCTCATTACCCATTTGGGATTTAATGATGAAAAATGTTTATTCGCTGGGGGCCTATCAGGTTCAGAAGGATAAATTCAGGCTGTACATTAAATATCAGAATGATTCTACGGGGGTAGCTGTAAATAATATACCGGAGGGGAATATATCCAATCAGACTTTGTTGCAAGTAATGAACCTCGACCGTTTGGATGCGAATGAGTCGGAATATTCCGATGGTATTTTTGACTACATAGAGGGGTATACGATTCAATCTTCGAATGGGAGAATTATATTTCCGGTCATAGAGCCGTTCGGTAGTCACTTGGCAGAAAAAATAGGAAATGCGGCGATAGCGGAAAAGTATGTTTATCAAGAGCTGTATGATTCGACATTGACTATCGCCCAGCAAGTATCGGAGAAGAATAAATTTATTATGACCGGAGAATATAAAGCATCTTCGGGCGCAGAGATAAGATTAAATGCGATGAATGTACCTCGGGGATCGGTGGTCGTTACTGCCGGAGGTATGACTTTGGTCGAAAATTCCGATTATATTGTGGATTATGCGATGGGTGTCGTGACGATATTGAACCAAAGTATAATCGAGGCGGGTACTCCGATTAGTGTATCGCTTGAAAATCAATCGATGTTCAATATGCAACGTAAGACAATGCTGGGACTCGATTTGAATTATGCGTTCTCCAAAGATTTTAATGTAGGAGCGACGATTATGCATTTGTCTGAAAAGTCCCTGACAGAAAAAGTAAATATGGGTGATGAGGTACTGAATAATACTTTGTGGGGAGTGAATTTGTCTTATAATACGAATTTTTTATGGTTGACCAATTTGTTGAATAAAATTCCGACTGTAAACGCAACAGCTCCTTCTACGTTGGCTCTCACGGCTGAATTTGCCCAATTGATACCGCATAAATCCAAAAACGGCAGCTCGCAGGGAACATCGTATATCGATGATTTCGAATCGACACAAACAGGGTTGGACTTGAAGTCTCCTTATTCGTGGACGTTGGCTTCCACTCCGTACGACCCTTCATCTGATGCTTTGTTTCCCGAAGCTCGTTATTCCAATGATATTCGTTATGGGCAAAATAGAGCATTGCTATCGTGGTATTATATCGATAGAATGTTTACTCAGAAAAACTCGACATTGATACCGGCTCACCTGAAAAATGATTTGGACCAATTGTCTAATCCTTATGTGCGTGAGGTGAGTGTACGGGAGATATTTCCCAATAAGGAAATCAATTATGGAGAATCGACGACCTTACAGACATTGAACCTTTCATTTTATCCACAGGAACGGGGACCGTACAATCTCGATGCCGATAATATCGACTCACAAGGGCTTTTGTTGAATCCGGAGAACCGTTGGGGCGGGATTATGCGAAAAATGGATTATACCGATTTCGAATCATCGAATATCGAATATATACAGTTCTGGCTTATGGATCCGTTTTTAGATGAGAATCAGACTAATCATAACGGGGGAGAATTGTATTTCAATTTGGGAGAAGTGTCGGAAGATATTCTCAAAGACGGTATGAAGTCTTTCGAGAACGGTTTGCCGGTCGACGGTGATACAACACAGATAGCGACTACGGTGTGGGGAAAGGTATCCAAACGTCAGTCTTTGACTTATGCATTCGATAATACCAGTGGTGCACGGGCTTTGCAAGACGTAGGTTTAGACGGTCTGTCGAATGACGAGGAATATGGGTTCCCATCATATAGAGATTATTTGGACAAGCTCGAAACTAAACTATCTCCGGCGGTAGTGGAGGCTATGCGACAAGATCAGTTTTCTCCGTTTAACGATCCGGCCGGGGATAATTACCATTTTTATCGTGGACACGATTATGACGATGCCCAAACTTCTATATTGGATCGGTATAAACGATATAACGGAACAGAAAACAATTCCCGGTCTCCCGAGGAAATGAACGATTCGTATTATCAGTCTTCCAAAAGTGTTCCTGACGTGGAGGATATCAATCAGGATAATACGTTGAACGAATATGAAAGATATTATCAGTACCGCATATCGTTATGCCCCGATAGCTTGGAGGTGGGAAAAAACTGTATTACCGATAAACGGGAGACAACCGTCCGGCTCCGCAATGGTGAAGAAGGAAAAGCTGTGTGGTATCAATTCAAAATCCCTTTGTCTCGTCCTCAAAAGAAAGTGGGATCTATTCAGGATTTTAAGACGATACGTTTTATCCGCATGTTTATGACGGGTTTTGAGTGTGAGACACATTTGCGTTTTGCCACGTTGGAATTGGTTCGGGGTGAATGGCGGACGTATAACTATGCTTTGAATTTGAAAGGAGATGCTCCGGCTCAGGGTAAGATGGATATATCGGTGGTAAATATTGAGGAGAATGCAGGACAGGTTCCTGTTAATTATGTTTTACCTCCGGGGGTAACCCGTATCATAGACCCGGGGCAATCGCAAATAACTCAGCTTAATGAACAAGCCATGTCTTTGAAAGTAACCGATTTGCAGTCGGGAGATGCTCGTGCGGTTTATAAGAACAGTGGTATGGATATGCGTACGTACAAGCGGTTACAGATGTTTGTACATGCAGAGAAGCTGATTGACGATAAAACTAATTTACGAGATGGCGATGTGTCTGTATTTTTACGATTAGGATCCGATAGCAAATCGAATTATTATGAGTATGAGGTTCCGTTGTCATTGACGGAGCCGGGTAATTATAGCACATATAATGCACAAGATCAGGAAGCGGTTTGGCCACAATCCAATATGTTTGATTTCCCTCTTTCTTTGTTTACCGATTTGAAGCTGGAACGGAATGCAAAGAAGCGTATGGATAATTCGACGGTGACGTTTCAAACTCGTTATTCCAGTTATGATCCCGATAAAAATCAAAATAAGGTGACTATCGTGGGGAATCCTTCTTTGAGCGATGTTCGTACGATGATGATCGGTGTGAGAAATAATTCGAATGCAGCTAAGGATATAGTCGTTTGGGTGAATGAAATGCGTTTGACCGATTTTGACCAATCGGGTGGTTGGGCTGCCAAAGCAAATGTAAATCTCGGTTTGTCGGATATTGCTACGCTGAATATCGCGGGGCATGTAGAAACTGTCGGTTTTGGGGGTATAGACCAAAGCCTTACGGAACGTCGATTAGACGATTACTATCAGTATAATATAGCTACGATGGTCGAGTTAGGGCGTTTTTTGCCTGAAAAAGTCAAATTGAAAGCTCCGTTATTTTATTCGATTACCGAACAACGTACTTCTCCTAAATACAATCCGCTCGATCAAGATATCTTGTTGAAAGATGCTTTGGACAATGCGGGTAGTAAAGCCGAGCGTGACTCTATAAGTGATGCTTCGATAGAGAAATCGACTGTCGAAAGTTTCAGTTTGTCGGGAGTTTCTTTCGATATTAGGAGTAAGAATCCTATGCCCTATGACCCGGCTAATTTTTCTATCAGCTATTCTTATAATCGACAATCGAAACAAGACCCTACTACCGAATTTGAGAATACATACGATTATCGGGGTAGTTTCACTTATTCCTATACTCCTTTTGTTAAACCTTTTGTCCCGTTGAAGGGATTAAAGAGTAAATCTAAGCATTTGAAATTTTTGAAGGAATGGGAATTTAATTATTTGCCTAATAATATTGCGTTTAATACCAATATGTCGCGATATTATTATGAACAGCAGATTCGCGATGTGAGTGGATCGGGAGGAATGGCATTGCCGACAAGTGTAAGTAAAAGTTTTTTATGGGATCGGCAGTTCTCGTTGACATGGAATCTCACTAAGTCGATAAACCTTTCGTTGCAAACGATGACGAACGCTCATATCGAGGAGCCGGTCGGTGTGGTGAATAAACAGCTTTTTCCAGATGAATACGAAGCATGGAAAGATACCGTGTTGACCAGCATCAAGAATTTGGGAACACCGTGGAATTATAATCAAACTTTCAATGCATCGTATGCGGCTCCGTTCAGCAAGATACCTGTTCTTGATTATTTGTCGTTTAATGCCAAGTATAACGCTACATACACTTGGGATAGGGGAGCCCAGATTTCAGAGGAAATAGATTTAGGTAACTCGGTGAATAATCAGGGGCAGTTGAGCTTTGACGGGCGTTTCAATTTTGAACAATTGTACAATAAGTCGAAATATTTGCAGAAGATAAACAAACGTTTTTCTTCCAATAATAGGGCTGCGGCGGCGAAGAAAAATAGAAAATTCGAACGTACCATTTTGCTTCGGGAAGATACTACGGTTACTTTAAGGCATAATCTCAATAATAAGAAGGTAAAAGTTGTAGCGAGGGACGATGCCGGAAAGAAAGTGGCCCTGAGGACGAAAGTGCTCGATGCCAATAATGTCGTGATTCTCGATAAAGGAACCCAACGCTTGAATGTGATAATTACTCCTTCGAATAAGAATGAACGTAATTTCTGGAAAGAAGCAGCCGAGTATTCTTTACGGGGATTGATGATGGTAAGAAATGCGAGCGTGCGTTATCGTAAGACCAATACTACTTCGTTACCTCTGTTTTCCCCGAATGTAGGCGATGTATTCGGGCAATCGACTTCGTATGGCCCTATGGCTCCCGGTCTCGATTTCGCTTTTGGCTTTACTGATGAGAGCTATGTATATCGGGCAAAAGAACGTGGTTGGCTTTTATGTGATTCCACGCAGATAAGTCCGGCAGTCATCGGTCGTACCGAGGAGTTTAATTTCGAAATAGCGCTTGAACCTATCCGGGGTTTGAAAATAAACTTGACAGGAAATAGAACAGACACGCGTAGTTCTCAAATGCAATTTATGTTTGACGATATGCCGACTGTACGAGGCGGAAGCTATACCAAGACACATATTGCATTGAAGACTGCATTTAGGAGCAGTTCTGCAAAAGACGGATATTCGTCGCAAGCATTCGATGATTTTTTGAAAAATCGGGAAATAATAGCGGCTCGGTTAGAAGCGCATTACGGATCGTTGGGCAATTATCCGAATAAAGGTTTTATTGCCTCTACCGGCTTTGGAGATAAGCCCTATGATTCGGCTAACGGCGGTGTGAATCGTAGTTCTGCCGATGTAATGATACCTGCATTTATTGCTGCATATTCTGGCCGTGATGCCCGTAAAATCGATTTGTCTCCGTTCCCGGGATTGTCGGCTATATTGCCGAACTGGCGAATTACTTACGATGGTTTCATGCAAATACCGTTTATAAAGAAACACTTTAAAGCGTTTACTCTATCGCATGCTTACCAGTGTACCTATGCTGTGGGATCATTTACTTCGTTCCTTAATTGGGTGGAATCAGACGGGGATTTCGGTTTCGTTCGCGATGAACTTACGGGCAATCCCATACCCTCTTCTCCATTCGATATATCATCGGTAATGATAACCGAGAGGTTCGCTCCCCTTATCGGGTTAAAGGTGACACTGAAAAATAATGTTACGGGCAATATAGAGTATAAAGATTCCCGCACGTTGACATTGAATTCGGCAGCCGGACAAATCGTAGAGGCGTCGACAACCGATTTTACAATCGGGGCCGGGTATAAGATCGCTAATTTTAATACGATTTTGAAATTGAAAGGGTCTCAGACAGGCGTTAGCAACGATTTGACGATCAATGCCGATTTTTCATTCCGCAAGAATCAGGCTCTTATTCGTCGTATCGAACAGAATTTTACTCAGGCAACCAGTGGAACTCGTACTACGATGTTGAAAGTGACGGCCAATTATGTATTGAGTAAACGTATTACGGTAGGGGCTTATTTCGACCATCAGATTAATACACCGTTAGTATCCTCTTCATCATATCCTATTACGAACAGCAATTATGGAGTCTCGGTGAGATTATCGTTATTGAAATAAAAGGAATTTATATTTTAAGTTAAACAGGTCGTTTGTTTAAACTGTTTCTTCAATTATTCGTTTTTCTTAATTAAAGGAGGGATAGAGAAATTTTTGAGTCGGAGCTTAAACTCCTATCTTTGCAGTTGAGATGCTTCTCCGTAGTTTTATAAAACCCAAATAAATGTATTGAATAAATGAAACGACTGATTTTTATTCTTATGGCTTTGTTGTCTTATGGCATTTTGAGAGCCGAGACTTTGAAATCTCCTGACGGGAACATTGTATTAGATTTTGAATTGGATAATGGAGTCCCTGTTTATAAAGTAGATTATAAAGGTCGGCCGGTTATTAAAGAGAGTAAATTGGGATTAGAGTTGAAGTCGGGAAAAAATTTAACCGATGGATTTCGTTTGGCTGGTTCTGAGACATCGACTTTCGATGAGACATGGAAACCCGTTTGGGGAGAGGTAAAAGAGATTAGGAATCATTATAATGAATTGGAAGTAACATTGGAACAACCGTCGACCGATCGTCGTATGATTATTCGTTTCCGGGTATTTGACGATGGGGTAGGATTCCGATATGAATTTCCCGATCAGCCCAATTTGGATTATTTTGTGATTAAAGAAGAGAAGACGCAGTTTGCTATGGCGGGAGACCATACTGCTTTTTGGCTCCCGGGCGATTATGATACACAGGAGTATTCCACTGTGACGTCGAAATTGTCCGAAATCCGTGGATTGATGAACGAGGCTATTACACCGAATTCTTCTCAAACTCCATTCTCTCCTACGGGGGTGCAAACGGCTTTAATGATGAAAACCAACGATGGCTTGTATATCAATTTACATGAAGCTGCATTGGTCGATTATTCTTGTATGTCGCTCGATTTGGACGACAAAAATATGATATTCGAGTCTCACCTTACACCCGATGCATTGGGGGATAAGGGATATATGCAAACTCCGGCGAAATCTCCGTGGCGCACGATTATTGTTAGTGACGATGCGCGTGATATTCTTGCATCCAAAATGACTCTTAATCTGAATGAACCGTGTGTCTATGAAGATACGAGTTGGATAAAACCGACGAAATATATAGGTGTATGGTGGGAAATGATAACCGGGAAAAGTACTTGGGCTTATACCGATTTGCCTCATGTGAAACTCGATTTGGTCGATTATTCTCGTTTGACGCCTAATGGACGTCATGCCGCTAATACCGAGCATGTAAAAGAATATATCGATTTTGCCGCAGAACATGGATTTGACGCTGTGCTGGCGGAAGGTTGGAACATAGGGTGGGAAGATTGGATAGGTAAGTCGAAAGACTATGTATTCGATTTTATCACACCGTATCCCGATTTCGATGTAGAAGAAATAGAGCGGTATGCCAAATCGAAGGGGGTGAAAATGATTATGCATCATGAGACCTCGGGTTCGGTTCGTAATTATGAACGGCACATGGAGAAAGCATATCAGTTTATGAACGATCATGGCTATGATGCCGTGAAGAGTGGATATGTGGGAGATATTATACCTCGTGGGGAACATCATTACGGACAATGGATGGTCAATCATTATCTTTATGCATTGACCGAAGCCGCCAAGCATAAGATTATGGTGAATGCCCATGAAGCTGTTCGTCCTACGGGTTTGAGCCGTACTTATCCCAATCTTATCGGTAACGAGTCGGCGAGAGGAACCGAGTATGAATCGTTCGGGGGCAATAATCCCGACCATACCACTATTTTGCCGTTTACACGACTTATCGGAGGCCCGATGGATTATACTCCCGGTATTTTCGAGACGGATATTTCTAAACTTAATCCCGATAACCACAGCTATGTTCGTTCTACTCTGGCTCGGCAGCTGGCTTTATACGTGACCATGTATAGCCCTTTACAGATGGCAGCCGATTTACCCGAAAATTATAATCGTTTCCTCGATGCTTTTCAGTTTATTAAAGATGTGCCTGTCGATTGGGACGACAGCCGTTATTTGGAGGCAGAGCCGGGAGATTATATTACGGTGGCACGCCGGGAAAAAGGGGGTAATAATTGGTATGTAGGTTCCACGGTCGATGAGAATGGGCATACGGCTCGTTTCTCCTTAGATTTCTTGGAGCCTGGGAAAAAGTATATTGCAACTATATATGCCGATGCTCCCGATGCCCATTATAAGGATAACCCGCAGGCTTATACGATTCGTAAATATATTGTGACGAACAAGACTCGTATCGTTCAGCCTTGTGCTCCGGGTGGAGGCTTTGCTATGAGTATCGAGGAGGCTACCGATCCAGCAGCTTTGAAAGGATTGAAAAACTATAAACCGTAGATTACGGTAAGATGAGAATAGTAGGGTAGGACTTATACAATAAGTCCTACTCTTTTTATATTAGCGTAACCGATTGCTGATGATGTTTTCGGAGTAGATATCGACAGACGAAAGATGGAAATCAGAGGAGACGTTCCCGCAAAGAATAAGCCTGAAATATTTATATGCCGGTCCTGTAAAACGCATGGGTAATTGCCCTGCTACTTTTGATGCGCTCGATATTTCACAGATTTTGGAAAAGTTGCCTTCGGCATCATTGCCACCCCAAAGGGAAAGCAAGAGCTTTCCTTCTGACATCGAGAGCCGCCAGAAAACTTCTCTCCATTTTTGGTACTCTTCACTTTGGAGAGTAATTGGGCGGGATACGAGTGCGATTGGGGTTATCTCTGCTGATTCTTTTTGTAAATCGTAAACTTTTCCCTCTGCGTCTTGGGCGAGTAGATGACTGGCATCATAGAATAGGGAAGAGTACTGTCGGCTTATGCGATACATGTAGAGAGAAGGAATATGGATAATGAGACTATATTTGAGATCGGGCCTGCAACATATCAATTCTTTTTCGATTGTATTGTAGGCGATGATACTTCCTTGAATAAATTGAGATAAAGTCGTTTGATCGGTGGTCGCAGGAATTAATGTAGAGTCTATGTCGTGGTGAGCGATTGGGCTATTGTTTTCGCAGACGGTTTCGTCGAACGATAAGAGCTGTTGTATTTCGGAGCCTCGTATGATAAATAATCCTTTTGCCGTAGTAAACATAATCATATCTTCGAGCGGGACGATAGGGTTTTCCGGCAGTATGGGCTCTCGATTCAGTTGATGTTGAGCTCCGTAACATACGATTTCGTTTCCGTTTTGCAGAGCCCATATTCCTTCTTCTGTAAATACGTATAGGGGAAATTCACCGAACTGTCCTTCCGATAAAGCTGCTGTAATGGTCGCTATGCCTGTAATCTCTCCGTTCGAGATGGTATAAGTTTGTTCGGACGGGAATATAAACGGGTTTTCGAGTTCCGAAACCCGCAGTATATTAGGCTGTGTGTAAGTGTCATTTTCGGACAAGGGTATATCGAGTGGGGTAGAGGCCGGCAGAGAATCGTTTTCCAATGAGATTGCAGAGAGCGTCTCGTCGAGATAATCGGCCCTATTTTCATATTCGGAGGCTGTCAGTAGAAAGCTCCCCTTGTATCGGGTATTCTCGCTTTTTACGACGATTTCCATTTTATAGGCGTTACTGTCGGGGTAAGAAATCAGAGGTGAAAGTTGATTGAAGAAATAGTCCGATTTCCCGTGCCAAACGACTTTGCATTCTCCTCTTTCGGTTTTGAGATAAGTGCAGATATAAGCATCGACAGTCTCGGCATTTTTGTTTCCCACGTTGAACAGACTGAGGGGAAATCCGGGAAAAAGTTTTTTCTTTAAGTTGGCTATGTGTAGTCTTTTGTTGTGTATATAGCTGACATGTGCTCCCGTAGAAAGCAATGTCGTATTATCTGGCGAAAGAACCTCCTCGTGTACGAGTAAATCAGGCCGTATCTTATTTTCTATGGCGTACGATTCACCTTCCTTCCAGTCGCTCCAATCCTCTATGGTCGCTATTTTATAAAATAGTGAATCTTGTAAGTAGCGTTTCTTTATCTCTTTCAGGTCGAGAAAAGAGATGTCTCCTTTCAGTAGAAAAGAGATCGTTTCGTTTTCTTCTGTACGTTCGATCGTAAATTTAAGGCCTTGTTGTTTTTGATCGGGTTCGAAGATCGTGGCTTCGGGAGAGACAAAAAAGTCTATACTTCTTACGATATCTTTCCAGTTGTCGAGATTGAATTGATGAATATAATATTTCAGGCTATAATTTCCGGCGATGATTTGTCCTTCATGAGAACCTAAGCAAAGATTGTTTGAATTTTTCAACCGTATGCTCATTTGATAAGGTTGTATGGGGTGTGGCAAAGAGACCATGACCGGAGCCGATGAAAAAATTCGGCTCCCATCATATAAAGTGAGGGCATAACGTATGAGTATGGGTTGTATGAAATAGTGCCGTTTCCATGCTTTTTCTTGTAGCTGAAAGAATGCATTGTAGTAAGCATCGTTGTAATAATTGATGTCTTCGGTGTCGAGTCGGGTCGGATTGCTGTATCCATGTTGAAAGGTATATTCGCTTACGAAGTAGGCATCGGTATATTCTACATAAGGGAAAAATGAAATTTCAGGTATGTTGGGCTTTTCACCCAAAAAGATATATTTTCCCTCTTTATAAAGTAAATAGTATATACTTTCGGTACAGATGATTATGAGTGTGTTTCCTATGGATTGAATAGACAGAACTTGTAGGTCGTTTAGCTCGAACAACAGGCTTGATTCTTTTTGGATATTTCCGTTTCCTTTTTTTATCAGAGCCTCATAATACAAGGTATTTTCATTTTCCGTTATATGATGCTTTCCGTCGTAGCAGATATGAACATAGACGAGCCGATGGTTTTTATTTTCCGGAGTGTATAGATATTCCGGTGTCCCGACAGGTTTGAGGCAGTTTGATTGATTTCGTAAATTGACAATAGCTGTGCAATCTCCCGGCTGTGCCGAGTTCGGTGGGGAATAACGGTTCATGCCGTTAAATGTAATTCTCGATTTCATAGAGCTGGTAATTTTTCGTAAAGGTACACCCGGTATGCGGCTCTATTTTTGGCATGATGATATTCTTTGAAAAAGAGACTCCTTCCGAAGCTATTGATTGAATTTTTGAAAATAAAAATGGGAAGGAGTCTCCTGTTTCCCGCTTTGGGGAAACTGCGCAATTGCCCAAGTATAACCAATCACTTCATTTATTGCGCAAATTTGTTCTTCTACTATGGTTTTCAAGGTAAAAACAAGTGATATTGAATGAAAGTTCATTTTTGGAGCGATTATAAATTATATGTTTTTGAATGAGACTTTATTTTTAATCGAGATGTTTTATCCGGGAAATGATTATCTTCGCTTATAGAATGAGAAACTTTATGGACAGACTTAATTTTGCGGCCATAGATATTGGCTCGAATGCGGTGAGATTGCTTATCAAAGGTATTTATCCGGGAGAGAGTGTATCGGATTTATCGAAAGTTTTTATTGTGCGTGTACCGCTGCGATTGGGACAAGATACCTTTACAAAAGGTCGTATTTCTACGGAGAAGACAGAAAAATTATTACGTCTCATGCATGCTTTTTCTCAGCTGATGCAGGTTTATAATGTCTTGTCTTATCGGGCTTGTGCTACGTCGGCTATGCGGGATTCTTCGAATGGAGCCGATATTGTCCGGTATATCTCGGAGAGAAGTGGAATAAATATCGAAATTATTAATGGTCTTGAAGAAGCACGTATCGTATATGACAGTCATATCGTGGACGAACTGGAACAGGAGGGTGATTTTATCTATGTCGATGTTGGTGGCGGAAGTACCGAGATAAGTATAATTAGTGACCGTTCGTTACTCCAATCTCAATCTTATAATATAGGAACTGTACGTATTTTGAATAAAAAACTGAGTCGTAGTGAATTGTTCCGTATGTATAGGGATTTAAAACGTTTGAAGGAAACGTATCGGCATATCTCTATTATCGGGTCGGGTGGTAATATCAATAAACTGCATCATTTGGCTGGCGTATCTGCTCGGGAGCCATTGACTGTGGAGCAGCTTTTGACCCTGAGGAATGAGTTGAATAGCTATTCGATCGTGGAACGTATCGACCGTTTTGCATTGAAACCCGACCGAGCCGACGTGATTGTACCTGCCGCCGATATTTATTTACAAATAGCGACGCATATCGGCGCACGAGAAATATGGGTTCCTACCATAGGAATCGTTGACGGTATTATTTATTCTCTTTGTTCCGATTACTTGAAAGAGAAAGAGAATTGATGCCTATTTCCTTTTCTCCCATTTAGGCCTCCCGTCTTTCTTTTGGATAAAATCGCGGATAAATATGGCTGTCTCTTCACTGCCCAATATAGAAGAATCGATAGAGAGGTCGTATGAAGAGGCTACTCCCCAACCCTTATCGGTATAAAAATTGTAATAAGAAGCTCTTAATTTATTTTTCTTTTCGGCGAGTTCGATAGCCTCTTTTCGAGTCATTCCTTGTGAGCGGCTGATGATTCTCTCAATTCTGTCTTCAAGGGGAGCATGTATAAATACATTGTAACATCGGGGGTATTGTCTGAGAATATAATCGGCGCAACGTCCGACGATGACACACGATTGAGTTTCGGCCAAATGACGAATGACGTCGGATTGAAATTTGAAAATGTATTCATTCGATAGACCTCCGTCGCCCCATATTCCTCCTGCTCCTGTGAGCCAGTTTATTGAAAAAGAATTTAATAAAGCGCTTGGAGCCCGCTCGTCGGCTTTCTCGAAATACTCGGTGCTGAGTCCGCTCGATTTCGAAGCCTCGTTGATTAATTCTTTATCGTAATAAGCTATGCCGAATAAATCGGCCAAACGTTTTCCTATTTCTCGTCCTCCGCTTCCGAATTGACGGCCTATGGTAATGATGAGATTGTCATTCATGATGGTTGTAGATTCGATTATTCATAAGCAAACATACATCAAAAAAATATTAATTCCTATATCAAGTATCTTTTTTTGTTTACAGAAGTTGTTTTTTAGGGTTTCTTGAACTGTTTTTGTGAAATATTTTGTTGCGAAGAAAGTTTTTATTTAATTTGTGTCATTCAAAAGAGGTCAGCTATGAATAATGATTTGAAAAAAATATTGAATAGTGATACTGATGGATTGCTCACCTACGAATATATTGCCAATCATATGGGCTCTTGTGATGAAGATATGCCCGTCCTAGCCGATAATATTATACGGGTAGATATGACGGGGCAGATTACGGTGAGTGCCGCATTATATTTGCACGCTACGGGAGCTGAGAAATATAGGGAAATTATTGACAAGCTCATCGCGGCTTCTTTGTCGAAAGATAGAGAACACAAATATATTGTCGATTTGTTGTCGGGGATTTGGGGTGAAGACTATAAGTCGCATGCAGAGGAGTTGAAGCAAGAAAGTGATAATTTCAGGCGTATTTATAAGCGTGTTTATGTGAACGATATAATTTAGTTTTTTGAAAAATAACAAAGCGGAGGCTTTCCCTAACGAGGGAAAGCCTCCGCTTTGTTATGGAACTTGAAGTATCGCTGTTACCATTTAAAATAGATATTGTCCGCTTTTTGGTGAAAATTGTTTTTTATTTGTATAAACATTCGTTTTTTATAAAAAAATAAGAGTGTTACGATAATATTTTTGTTGAAATATATAGATATTAATAACAAATTCTTATATTTGCTGCAAATAAATTAATAGTTATAATATTTCTGTTTGTTGCATGTAATGTAAATTTTATAATGAACCTAATAAATTATTTACAATGACAAAGAAAATTACGCTTGTTTTTGTACTCTTCTTATTTGTGTTTGGATTGCGTGCCGAATCTCTGTTGAATGAGGGATTTGAAGGTTGGTCGACGACGAACTTTCCGACCGGAGGTTGGACTGTAATCAACGACACCCAAGAAGGGGCTATTAATCATTGGACTGTCGATAATAGCAAATCGGCATGTGCCGGTTCAGTGAGTCTTTATTGTAACGGTGGTGAGTGGAATCCTATTGAGCCTGTGAAAGAAGAGTGGATAGTATCTCCATCTCTGACATTGAGTGAGACGAATTATAATTTGAGTTTTCTGTGGAAAGGAGCTTCGGCATCTGCATTTAAGAACGAATATGATTTTCAAGTGCGTATCACGGAAGACGATGGTGAAAGTTGGAAAACTGTTTTCTCTTTCCTTGATCAAAGCATGGTAGAAAATAGCGGGGTTGCCTTTCCCTGGACTGGATGGGTTACAAACACTTCCAAGATAAGTTTAGGCGCTTATTCCGGTAAGACAATAAAAATAGCTTTTGTACATTGTCTATTGGTAAGCGGCGCTGGTAAAGGTAATAGTATATGGGTTGATAATGTTGTCGTGGAAACGGGCGAAGCGATCGATGCTCCTATTGCAGATGTTAATCCCACTTCTTATATATTCGATGGAACCTACATCGGAGTAGGGAAATGGTCGGAGAAATTTGTATTGCGGAATAAGGGCGTGGGCAATTTGACGGTAAGTGGAATTTCTGGATTAGAAGGTTCCGACTTTTCAACCAATATGATTCCCTCGGAAGTTTCGTTGAGACCGAGTGTAGAGTATGAGTTTTATGTGAAATATACTCCTTCGTCTGAGTTGAGTAGTAAATCTGCTACGATGACTATCCATACGAACGGAGGTGACGTCTCTATTGTATTGGAAGGAACAAAGATAATTTTACCCGATGAATACAACCTGGAAAGTTTTGAGAGTGGAACGTTCCCGCCCGTAGGTTGGACTGCCGATAAAGGTTGGACCGCAAGCAGAACTTATGCTACGTCGGGAGACTATTCAGCTTCTTGTAGTTTTGCAGAGAATAACCCGACTTTGGTTTCTCCTCGTCTCGATTGTTCGACGGGTACTCACGAGTTGCAGTTCGACTATGCGAATGTTTGGGAGCCGACGGCAGATGATGCTCCTGCTCCTGAAAGCGAATTTGAAGTCTATTTTTCAAAAAATGGCAAGGAAACGTGGGAGAAAATTGCTACGTGCGATTCTATCAACCAATGGTGGCACATGAAGCTCGATTTGGGAAGCCCGGCATCCGATAATTGCTATATCATGTTTAAATATGTACTCGATGTCGATTTGTCGGGTGGTTGGGACGATGTGCCCGAGTATGCATCTACTTTCTTGGACGATGTAGTTTTACCTCCGTTCTATGGTAGAACTTCTGTTCCGGGAGCTGCAACTACCCCTTCTCCTGAAAATGGAGCAACCGATGTATTTAACGAAGATATTGTATTGTCATGGAACGGAGTACAGTTTGCTAAGGGCTATAAGGTGTATGTTGGAACTTCTACCACAGATTTTTCGGTCGTGCCGGGTACAGAGGTAGAAGGTTGCTCTTATACGATTCCTGAGTTGGATTATGCTACTACTTACTATTGGAAAGTAGTTGCTTATAACGATATGGGAGAGACGCAAAATCCTTCGGTGTGGAGTTTTACGACGCTTGCCGACCAAACCGTGAACACATTCCCGTGGTCTGAGGGATTTGAAGGTGATGTATTTCCTCCGTTAGGTTGGAAGAGCGAGAAAGAGGGATATACAGCATGGGATAGATCTAATTATAATGCATACGATGGTAAAAATGCAGCTTATATTTCTGCTGGGGGCTCCAACGAGCAAGGCATTCTTCAAACACCGATGTTCGTGCTTCCTGCCGATAAAGATATGCAGGTTAGTTTCTACTGGGGAAATGCCGTTCCGTCTGGATTGACGAAATCGGTAAAAGAGACGATGACGATTAACAAAGATACGCTTTACTTCGAAATAAAATCCGATGGAATATGGCAGGAACTCGCCCATATTTCTTCCGCTCAGGCCGAAGGTCAAAAATGGGTTCGTCAGCGAATCGTTTTGTCCGATTATAGAGGTAAGAATGTGAATTTCCGTTGGCGTTATAGTGCAGTAGATTTTACCGGATCAGGAGGTGCTTTGGATAATATTTTGGTTGAAGAAGCTCCCGTTGGAGGAAAAGCTGTTATTAATGTGACTTCTTGGAATGCGGGTGATGTGAATTATAATAAAGCCGTTACCTCAAAGACATTGAATCTTTTGAACGATGGTGAGCAAACAATGAAAATCACCGATGTGTCATTTAAGAATAAGAATTTCTCTACTTCGTTGCACAAGGATTTAGTGTTAGACAGTCGTGAGAGCGTAGATTTCAATATCACGTTCGCTGCCGGTGAAACAGATGCCCTTGTAGAGGACGAGATGACTGTTACATTCGACAATGCTCCTGCCGTGACGTTGCCTGTTTCGGGTAATGCGTTGGGCATGTACACTCGTTATTTTAGTTTTGAAGATGATGAATTTGGTTCTGTGGCTCCCAAAGGCTTTACAACGGTAGATGCCGATCATAAAGCGACAGTTCAACCTCTTATGATAAACTATCCGAATATTGGGAATGCTTATGCCTATATTGTCATTAATCAACAACCGGAACCAGAAGGAGCCGATTGGAGGAATATCTATCCTCGTTCGGGGGACCAACTGTTAGCGACGATGGCTACAAACGACGGGACAGAAGCCGTAGATTGGATTATCAGCGACCAAATGACGGCTCGAAATGATGCCAAGTTCCGGTTTTATGCTAAGTCGTATGATGGAGATAACACCTATCACCCGTGGGCTTATTTGACAGTATTGGTTAGTACGACAGATAACGCTGTGTCTAGCTTTACTCCATTGTCTGGATTTACATCGGTTCAAGTTCCTCACAAGAATAATAACGATAGTCAGACATCGTGGACAGAGTTTGATGTGGATTTAAGTGCATATGCTGGACAGAAAATCTATATAGCTGTTCGTAATAATACTCCGTCGAATGGTTTTGTGACCTTCTTCGATGATTTCTATTTCGAAAATTTTGAATATGTCAATAGTGACAATAGTGCTCCTTATTTTACTACGGTTCCTGAGACAACAGCAACGGTAGGGAAGAAATGGACTTATAACTATTCTGTGGCCGATCCCGATGGAGATCCGTTGACGGTGACCTTGCAGGGCAAACCCTTCTGGCTGGATCATACTCCGGGTACTAACGGCGGTACGATTACCGGCATTCCGGGGGCAGAACAAGAAGTGATTATGAAACTATCTGTTTCAGATGGTTCAAAGACAACTGTTCAAGAAATTATTCTTGTTGTGACTGATGGTTCGGGAATTGAAGGCGTAAATGGTGATCGATTGACGGTTTATCCTAATCCTGTCGTTTCCACGCTCTATTTGAATGAACTGTGTGATAAAGTAGTGATTACCGATATTTCTGGTAAACAACTGCTTTTTGCCGAGCAAGTAGAAAGTGTAGACGTTTCGATGTTATCGTCGGGTATTTACTTTGTAACCATGCAATTGGGAGATCAAGTCAATACCACCCAAGTTATTAAAAAATAATTAATCCTATGGAAACTATGAAAAGTATGTTTTTTGCCTGTGCATTGTTGTTAGGCAGTGCAGAAGCCTTTTCCGCTGAAAATCTTGTACTCAGCGAAGATTTTGAGAGCCAAATATTCCCTCCTTCGGGGTGGATTATAAAAGGTACTGAATTATCGGAAGATCTTGAATCGGGTTATGCGCATTGGAGCCTTAATTGGAATGAAGTGACGGGTTGCAGTATCGCTGGTTCGGGGTGTGCCGAAGTGATGAGCGACTTTAAAGAAGGACAGGCCGGTATTTCGAAGGAGGAGTGGCTTATTACTCCTGCCGTGCAGGTTGCTGATAATGTGTCGCTGTTTTTTACTTTTTGGTGTAACGCTTCATCGTTTATGACCAATAAATACGGAAGTTTTTTGGTGAAAGTTTCTACCGATGATGGAGATACATGGAGCGATTTGTGGAATGCAGCTTCTCAGGAAGATATTGAAAACTCTGGACTGACATGGCCGTGGAATAAAGATGCTATGGGGATAGAAAATAACTGGCAAAAGTTAACCCCAAATGTGAGCCTTGAAGCGTATGTCGGGAAGACGGTAAAGATTGCATTCTATTTTCGATCTATTCTTGTAAATAATTATACACAAGCGACATTGGCCGTTGACAATGTAAAAGTGGGAAATCAAGAGATTGAAAATTTGCCGGTTGTAGAGGGCTCGACTTCTTACGAGTTTTCCAATTCCTATATCGGTTATTTGGCTCAATCCGAACCGATGACTATTCGTAATGTGGGTTATGGCACGTTGACGATAACCAGCATTGAGGGTATTGAAGGTACAGATTTTTCTACGACACTCGATCCCGCTTCCGTTTCTTTGAAGAGGGGAGAAGAGCTTTCATACCGCGTCAATTATACTCCTACGATTACGGGAGCCAAAAGCACGGTCATGAAAATAAATACGAATGGCGGAACTTTGTCGGTCGATTTGTCGGGAACCAAAGTTATGTTGGAAGAAGGATATACTTTGGAAAGTTTCGAAGGTGATATTTTTCCACCGGCCGGTTGGTCTCGTAATGAAGGCTGGAAGACGATGGAAGGTATGGCTACATCGGGTGTGAAGTCGGTTACAGTAGGCGGTATGATGACGTGTGATATCGTTTCTCCCCGTTTGGATTTATCGGCTGGAAACGGTAAAGTGAAATTCGATTATATCGAAACTACCGGTGAAGAATACATCGATGATTCGTTCTTACCGTCAACATATTTCATTCTTTATTATAAGAAAAATACCGATACCGATTGGACGGAGTTGTGGTGTTCTCTTGATGATAGTAAGTATAATGAATGGGTACAAAAAGAAATCGAGATTAAAGATGCGAATGGAAATTTCGTAGTGGACGATAATGTATACCTACGTTGGACCTATGAGTTTGAAATGGGCGACGGTGGTCTCGATAATATGGTGGTGACCGATATCTATTTCGATAATGTAGTGTTGCCTAAGCTATATGGAGAAGGAGAGCTCCCGTTGGCAATTACGACACCCAATCCGGTGAATGGTGTTTCTAACGTCGATTATAGCAGGTTGACTCTTTCTTGGGAGCCCTCTTTGTTTGCCGATGGATATGAATTGTCGGTAGGAACGGATAAATCCAACCCCACCTCTTTGTTGGAAAATGAGAAATTAGAAGGAAATACATCGGTGTCTTATACGATTCCCGAGCTTGAACCTGCTACTACCTATTATTGGAAAGTTGTACCTTACAATGCAGTAGGTAAAAATGAAAATGCTTCGGTTTGGTCGTTTACTACGATGGAAGATCAGTCTGTACGTGATTTCCCCTATACTATGGGATTTGAAGGAAATAACGGAGAAATTCCTCCTATGGGCTGGAAAAACGATCATGAAGGCAAAGGTATTCAGATGTGGAAATCTAATGAGATAGAGCCGTTTGCTGGGAAATATTCTGCTTCGGTATGGCATAATAATGCGGGCGAGGTTTCTATCCTGACTTCTCCTGTGTTCGCAATCCCTGAAACCGGTGATATAGTTGCTTCTTTTGCTTGGGGTGGAGCTCTTTGCAATCGCCTTGAAAAAGGGTATGAAAATGAGGCGATCACCGAAGGGCCTATTTCCGAAGTTAATGATGCCGATGGAACTCTCTATTTCGAGATTCGTGCTGTCGATGCAGCCGATTGGACTCCTTTGGCTTATACTCAGGACCGCACGAAATGGCGTCATAAATATGTTTCACTCGCCGATTATGCTGGTAAGAGTGTGAATATGCGTTGGCGTTTTGTCGCTACTGAAAATGCCGGAGTTTCTTCGGGCGGGGCTTCTCTCGATGAGATATTTGTTGGAGATATAAAAGATATGCCTACCTTAGCCGTTTCGGAAATTAAGAAAGAAAATCTGACTGTATATCCTAATCCTACTTCCGATTATATCTATTGGGCAGGAGGAAAAGCCGATGTGAAGGTATATGATTTAGCCGGAAATTGTATAAGAGATTTGACCGAAGTCGAGTCTGTGTCTTTGGAAGGATTGGCTTCTGGTATGTATATCGTATCCGTATCGTGTGGAGATTCGGTTTCTACGGCACGAGTAATGAAACGATAAAAGAGCCCGTTTAATCGGGAAATGTATACCAAAGAGGACTCCGTATTGAGGAGTCCTCTTTGTGCCTTTCGAGAAAGATTTGTAAGAATTTGTTTCAAAATTGCATTGAAACTATAAACCCAAACTTTTTGTAGAAAAAATGAAGAGAAAAATTTTGTGTTTTGTAACAGCTCTGTTAAGTTTTTTTATTGTTGAGGCTCAGCAACCTTGTACATTGACTTTGGAGGTTTCGGCTGTTACAGGAGAGGATATGGCTGGGACTCCGTTTCATTTGGAACGGGTAGAATCGGGATTGATTTATGACCGAGTACTAGGTGAGAATGGAACTTATACAATAAATAACATATATTCCGGTATACACCATTTGGTGATTGAAAAAGAGGGATTAAAGACTTATGATAATTCTGCTTTGGATATAAAAGGCGATACCGTGTTAAAGATTAAGTTGGAAGAACCGGTACGTACACCTTATAATTTGCAATCGGTTTTAGCCCATGATCCTAAAACGGGAGTTAATGATGCTTCGTTGGTTTGGAATGAGGAGACCGATTATTTCTTCGATGATTTCGAGAATTATACCTCTTTTACGCTCGATTTCGCTCCGTGGACCGGAATCGATAAGGATCAGGCAGAAGCTGCTATGTTAATGCAGGGAGGTTATCCGAATAGTAGCTTGAAACAATATGCGACTATTATTGCTCCCGACGAGGCTTATGTTTCTACTACGGGAGGTGAGGTTTCATGGTGGTTTTATGCCCCTCAATTGCGAGCTTATAGTGGAAAGAAATATATGGGATTTATTCGTACGGCAAGCGGAACTACGAATAATGACTGGGCGATAACCCCTCAGGTACATGTCGGTGTAAATAACGTCGTTCGATTTAAAGCCAAAGCCGCGGATGCTCCTATTGAAAAATTCAAAGTATGGATATCGACCACCGGAACAGAGGAAAGTGATTTCAAACCTTTGACACAGGGTAATTATGAGTCGGTTAAATGGGAACAATGGCTTACGATGGAGTATGATCTTTCGAAGTACGAAGGACAAGATGTTTATATTGCCATTCAATATATTACACAAGCTGGTTGGATGTTGATGGTTGATGATTTTTATGTAGGGCCGGCAAAGTTAAATCCTTCGTCTATAAAAGCTCGTCTTCCGAAAACACGTCGTGTTCGCAAAGCAGCGGAGAGTGATGCCCCTCAAAGTTATACGGTTTATTTAGATGAACAAGAGGTCGGGTCGGTTAAAACGAACTCGTTTATCTTTGAGAATCTTTCGGCTGGAACACATACGCTGGGTGTTAAGTCGGTTTATAAAGTTTCCGAGTCGGATATAGCGACAACGACGTTAGAAGTTCCGGCGACTTCGGATTATGCCGATGTAAAAGTAAAAGTTTCTACGAACGGAGGTTCTTCCGAGGGAGTGGCTGTGAACTATCTTTCCGGTTCTTATCAGGTGACCGATACAATCAAATCGGGAATGTCTCATTTTGCTTCTTTGAAAAAAGGGGAATATATGATTAGTATTAACGATGATCGCTTTTTGGCGGTAGATACGCTCATCGATGTAGACAAGGATATGGAGATAAATTTGTCGTTGGTGGAAAAAATTACTGCTCCATATAATCTATCTGTTGATTTTTCTTATCGTGAAGCGGATAAGAAGACCGATGTCTTGTTTAGGTGGAATCAAGATTTGGGTTGGAGCGATAGTTTCGAAGAGTATGATGATTTTGCGACCCAATTCGGTGGCTGGGCCACTTTCGATAAAGATCGTCTGCGTCCTTACGGTATAACCATAAATAATACGTATATATCTATTCCCGGACTTGAACAGGGCGAATCTCCGGTAATGGTATTCAATCCAGAAAAAACGACCCCCCGGTGTGATAGCGATGCATTTTTAAATACGGTTTTCGGGAAAAAATACATCATGTTTTTTGGAGTCCAAAGCAACCTGTCAGACGACTGGCTCGTTTCTCCGAAACAGAAAATCAACAAGGGGTATGTGGCTCATTTTTACGTGCATGTTTATCCGAGTATGGCTACGGTTTATCCCGAAACCATTAAGGTGTTGGCTTCCACAGGAGCTCAGACCGATCTTTCTTCGTTTGTCGAACTATATAATTATACTTTTACCGAGAGCGGTTGGTATGAAGTAACAGTCGATTTGAAAGATTATGTGGATCAGGAGGTTTATTTAGCGGTTAATTATGTTTCTAATGACGGGTGGATGCTTAAAGTGGACAATTTTTATGTCGGTCCTTCGGACGATGCTCCGGCTCCCGAAGTTGGAAATGCTACCTATGATATATATTTGAATGGAGAGAAAAAAGCATCTGCGATAACTGATAATTCCTATACATTCGAAGCATTAGATGATGGTACATATACAGCTGGTGTAAAAGCAATATATGAATCCGGGGAGTCTGAGGTCGAAGAGTATGTGTTTACAACTCAGTATAGCGGGATTGAAAATGTAGTTGTTCCGACCGTAAAGGTATATAGCCGAGACTATGCTATTTGTCTGGAATCGATAGAAGGCGAAAAAGTGTTGGCGGAGGTTTTTGGCGTTTCTGGACAGCTTGTGGAATTAGTAGAATTTGAAAACAGTGCCCAGATTTCTGTTTCTGAGGGGCTTTACTTGGTACGATTGACAACACCACAAGGGACAAGTACAGTTAAGGTATTGGTGAAATAATTACTGTCTATTCATAAAAAACGTCATGAGAATTATTCTCATGACGTTTTTTTATCTACAAGTTTAAATTTCTTTTTCCCTTTGTTAATAATTTATTTAATTTTGTACCTTTGTATATATGATATATCAACGTTAAAAAGTAAATTTATTCGCTTGATTCGGTTTTGAGCCGATGTTGCTTTTATGAATGGGAATTGCTAAAACTGCAATTGTATGGATAAGAAGATTTATTTTATTTTGTTATTAACTATAATAATCAGTATGAGTTGTGAGTCGAGAAGTCATAAGGAAACGGTTGTCCTTATGGAAACGTCTTTGGGGAATATAAAAGTGAAACTTTATGATGATACACCTGCTCACCGTGATAATTTTATAAAGTTGGTCGAGGAAGGATATTATGACGGGACTTTGTTTCATCGAGTGATTAATGAGTTTATGATTCAAGGAGGCGATGGTACGTCCAAAAATGCTCCGGCAGGAAAAATGTTAGGTACGGGTGATCCGGGATATACTATTTCCGCAGAGTTCGTTTATCCGAAATATTTTCATAAACGGGGTGCTTTGGCCGCGGCTCGGCAAGGAGACCAGGTAAATCCAGAGAAGGCCTCATCGGGTTCTCAGTTTTATATTGTCACGGGGAAAGTTTTTAATCCGGGACAGATTGACCAGCTGGAACGTCAAATGCAGATGCAGCAAGAGCAATCGGTTTTTCAGTCGTTGGCGGCAAATCATAGGGAAGAAATCATGAATATGCGTAGAAATCGTGATATGCAGGGACTGCAAGCGTTGCAAGATACATTGATCGCTCAAACTCATGAACAAATTAAGAAGGAAGGAAAGCGGACGCTCACGCAGGCGCAACGTGAAGCTTATACGACTGTTGGCGGAACGCCCCATTTAGACGGTGAATATACTGTTTTCGGTGAAGTGGTAGACGGAATGGAGGTTGTAGACAAGATACAACAAGTCGAAACAGGCTCTGCCGACAGGCCTAAAACCGATGTCAAAATCATGAAAATGAAAGTGGTCAAATAGTGATATCGTTTCGTCGTCACATATTACCTAATGGATTGCGCATCATTTATCATTACGATGGCTCTACGAAAATGACTGCGTTGAATCTGCTTTATGATGTCGGTTCGAAGGACGAATCGCCGGAGCGGACAGGATTTGCACATTTGTTCGAGCATCTCATGTTTGGTGGGTCTGTGAATATTCCCGACTTCGATACCCCTCTACAAAAAGCAGGAGGAGAGAATAATGCGTGGACAAGTAACGATGTGACCAATTACTATACGGTAGTACCTACGCATAATGCCGAGACGGCATTTTGGTTGGAGTCGGATAGAATGTTAAGCCTTGCTTTTTCTTCCGAGTCTTTGTCTGTACAGAAACAAGTCGTTATAGAAGAGTTCAAGCAACGTAATTTGAACCAACCCTATGGAGATTCGTTCTTGTTGTTGCGGCCGATGGCTTATCGGGTGCACCCATATCGGTGGCCTGTTATCGGGAAAAATACTTCGCATATCGGTAATGCATCATTGGAAGAAGTAAAAGAATTCTTTTTTGCCCATTATGCGCCCAACAATGCGATATTGAGTATTTCGGGAAGCCTACCATTCGATGAGGCCGTATTGCTTTGTGAGAAATGGTTTGCTCCTATTCCTCGAAGAGAAGTCGCTTGCCGCGATTTACCTCAGGAGCCGGTTCAGACAAAACCTCATAAAAAGATAGTGGAAAGAGAGGTTCCCTTAGATGCGATTTTTAAGGCCTATCATATGGTAGACCGTAAGCATCCCGATTATCAGGGGTATGATGCTCTTTCCGATGTATTGGCTTCCGGTCGATCCTCTCGGTTGTATAGACGGTTGGTGATGGAGAAGAAACTATTTACAGAAATAGATTCTTCTATTACCGGCGATATAGAGCCCGGTTTGTTTTTACTGAAAGGGAAACTATCACCGGGAATTTCGTTGGAGCAGGGAGAAGAAGCCATTGAAATGGAATTGCGACGAATGAGGGAAGAACTGTTGGAGCAAAGGGAATTGGATAAGGTGATAAATCGTTTTGAATCGAACGATTTGTTTTCCAATTTGCACTATCTGAATAAAGCCACCAATTTAGCTTATTATGAATTGTTGGGTGGAGCGGAAAATATTGATACAGAAGTCGAAAAATATAAAAAACTTACCCCTTTCGATTTGCGGCGTATTGCGGAAAAATTGTTTGTCCCGGAAAATAGTTCTACATTATGGTACAAATCGGTACATGCAAAACGAGAAATAATAACAGATGTCTCTGATTGATAAAAGATATAGAATAGTACTATGCGTTTTAAGTTAGTGTTGTCGGTTAAATCGGAAAGTTTTGGTAGTGTTTTGCCTGTAAGCTACCAATACGAATTGTCGGCAGCTGTATATCGTCGTATTCGGGAAAATTTCGAGCTATATTTACACTGGCTTTCGAGCAACGGTTTCGCTCCGATCGATGATTGCCGTAATCGCTTGTTTTCGTTTTCAAATTTATATATCCCCCGCATTCGGGTAGAGTATGACAGATTACATATTTTGGTGAAGAGGGTTCAAATGTGGATTTCTTTTTTGCCTGTTCGGGGGACTCACGAGTTTGTAAAGCAACTTTTTTCGGGAGAAACTTTTGTACTTGGGGATAGGCGTAGTCGGGTGGAGTTAGAGGTCGAAGATATCGTTGAATGTCCGGCTCCTGAGTTTGGAGAGGAAGCAGAGTATTTGGCTTTATCTCCAATCGTGTTTATGGTGGCTCGCCCCAATCGGAGCATGGAATATGTCGGGCCCGATTATCCCGGGTATGCCGATTGTTTTTATCGCTCGGTGCTGGGAAAATATGAAAAGATTTTCGGTCGGCCTTTTGATGGTGATACAGGATTTTCATGGAGTTTGCTTTCCGAACCGAAAAGAAAAGGAATTTTTATGATGCGGTTTACTCCCGAAGAGTCGAAAGTTATAGGATATATGTATAAATTCAAATTATCAATGAGTCCTATTCTCCATCAGATAATGTATGAAACGGGAATAGGGGAGAAAGTAAATCTTGGTTTTGGTTGTGTAGAGATTCTTCGTCAAGATACGACTCCTAATGACCAAAATTTCCTTTCTGATGAAAAAGACGATACTTCTGTGAAAATAATATGATTTTTTTGTATGAAATGACAAAATATTTTTTTTAATTTGTATAGATAATAGAGAGTTTATTCCTCATAAAAATAGATTATACTATGACAACAGCGCTTGAAAAACCTGACATGAATACAGAAGAACTTCTTGCAGGTCAAACTATTACTCCCGCCGAGGAGGAACAAAATTCGGTACAATCGACTTCACGGCTTTCGAGAGAAGAAATTATAGACTCGTTGAGAAAACTGGTAGAAGGTTCGGTTGAAGAAGTCAAAGATGAAGTTGACGAACTGAAACAGGCTTATTATAAACAGAAAAAAATTGAAATAGAAGAGGCTCGTAACGCCTTTATAGCCGCGGGTAACCCAGGGGCTGAATTTGTGCCAATGCCCGATGAACAGGAGGAAACATTAAAGTCTTTGTTATCTGTTTTTCGAGAGAAAAAAGCCGAATATACGGCCTTGCTCGAAAAGCAAAGAGAAGAAAATTTGGAGCGTAAGCAACAAATTTTGGAAGAGATGAAATCTATTACCGAAGATTCGGATAATATAAACAGACAATATACCCGTTTTCAAGAGTTGCAGCAATCGTTCAAAGAGCCTTGTGAATTACCCTCGGCGGCGGTGTCTGGTCTTTGGAAAAAGTTCCAGTCTTACGTCGAGAATTTTTATGACTTGTTGAAAATAAATAAAGAGTTACGGGATTATGATTTCAAGAAAAATCTGGAACAGAAGACCGCTCTTTGTGATGCAGCAGAAGCATTATTGGCAAATGACGATGTTGTAGCAGCATTTAAGCAATTACAATTATTGCATGACGAATGGCGCGGAATAGGTCCCGTCGCCAAGGAGCTGAGAGAAGATTTGTGGAATAGGTTTAAAGATGCTTCAACAGAAGTAAATAAACGCTATCAAAGTTTTTTTGAGGCGCGTAAAGAAGTGGAACGTAAAAATGAAGAAGCCAAGATTGCTTTATGTGAGGAAATCGAGTCGATGGATTTAAGTTTATTGACTTCTTTTGCTCAATGGGACGATGCTACGAAGCAAGTTCTCGATTTACAGGGTAAATGGAAAACGTTGGGGTTTGCCTCACGGAAGATGAATAATCAGTTATTCGAGAGATTCCGTAAAAGTTGCGATGAATTTTTTGCAAAAAAAGCCGAGTACTTCAAAGCTGTCAAGGAAAGAATGGCAGAGAATCTCGAAAAGAAAAAAGCGTTGTGTGAAAAAGCAGAGGCATTAAAAGACAGTACTGATTGGAAAGCTACTGCCGACATTCTTGTCGCTTTGCAAAAAGAATGGAAAACAATAGGCCCTGTGGCTAAAAAACATTCCGATGCTATTTGGAAACGTTTTGTTACGGCATGTGATTATTTCTTTGCGCAAAAGAATGAACAATTGGCTTCCACTCGACAAGTAGAACAAGAAAACTTGGAAAACAAGCGGGGTATTATCGATAAATTGAAAGAGATAGATGAATCTATGGATAGTACAGAAGCCGTCAAAATAGTTCGTGACTTGATGGCTCTGTGGAATTCGATCGGTCATGTACCTTTTAAAGAGAAAGATAAAATATATAAAGAATATCAGTCTTTACTCGATACTCTTTTCTCCCGTTTGAATATGAATGAGAATCGCAATCGGTTAAGTAACTTCTCGGCTACGGTACAGCAAATGGCCGATACGAACCACGATAAACTCTATCGGGAGAGAGAAAGACTTTTGCGCATGTATGAACAGAAAAAAGGCGAGTTGAAAACCTATGAGAATAATATAGGATTTTTGAATATATCTTCGAAGAAATCCGGTGGCTTGTTAAAAGAGATGGAACGGAAAATGCAAAAAATTCGAGAGGATATGCAGCTTATCGAACAAAAAGTGCAACTTATAGATAAGAACTTGTAATTAAGAACAACGTATTTTATAAACAGGGCGGCTCAATAAATTGGAGTTGCCCTGTTATTTCCGGGAGAAAAGTAAAGCTCTCTGAAAAATATTTATGTAGTTAGTCGTGTAAAAAAGTAAGAAAGAGAGAATGGCACGTGGGCGGTATGGACATATGATAAAGTCACTGATTGTCATCGGCGACTTCTTTTGCTTGAATATTGCCTATGCCGTAGTTTGTTATTGGGGTGGCGGATTCGACGGCGGATTTGGTGTGAAAATAATATGGCTGTTACTTAATCTTTCTTATTTCCCGGTATTTTCACTTTTTGCAAAAATACATGAATTGCGTATTTTACATGTCGATAGAGTCTTGATAAAAGTTACACAGGCCGTGTTGTGCCACTTAGCGGTTTTTCTATTATTGATATTCTTTTTGCAAATCGATAATATTGGAGCGCGAGTATTGTTGAGGTTCTATTTGCTTCTATCGGTCTTGTTGGCCGTGTGGTGGATCGGGTCGAGAAAACTTTTGAAATATTTTCGACGGAAAGGCTATAACTTCAAGAAAGTAGTTATTGTAGGAGCCGGGGCTATGGGTATAAAATTATTAGACGAGTTACGTTCCGATGCCGGATATGGCTATAAATTTATGGGCTTTTTCGATGATAATCTGTCGTTAAAGAAATCTTTGCCGAATTTTCAAGGGGACTGTTCTTCTGTCGAGGATTTCGTGATAGAAAATAAAGTCGATGAGATTTATTGTGCGTTACCGATGAGGCAAGAAGAAAAGATAACTCGGTTATTGAAGTTTTCCGAAGCCAGTAATATCTCGTTTTATATGGTTCCCGATGTCGGTCGATATATTCATCGTCAGCTCGAATTTCAGTTAGTGGGTAATGTCCCGGTTCTTTCGTTGCATCCAGAACCTTTACAAAATATCTTTTCGCGTTTCTTGAAGAGGGTGTTCGATTTATTGTTTTCATCAATTGTACTGGTTTGTTCTCCCATTATTTTCACTCCTATTGCTATTGCCGTTAAATTGTCGTCTCCGGGTCCAGTATTTTTTAAGCAGAAACGGACAGGATTTAAGGGGAAAGAATTTAATTGCTATAAGTTTCGGACGATGAAAGTCAATGCTAATAGCGATCAGTTGCAGGCTTCTCGTCATGATCCTAGAAAAACAAGAGTCGGAGAATTTTTACGGAAGACGAGTTTGGACGAATTACCTCAATTTATCAATGTTTTTGTGGGGGATATGTCGGTCGTTGGTCCGCGTCCTCACATGGTGAAACATACGCAGGATTATTCGAAGATTATAGACAAATACATGCTTCGTCATCTTATTAAACCGGGCATTACCGGTTGGGCACAAGTAAACGGGTATAGAGGGGAGACTCGGGAGTTGTGGCAGATGGAACGTCGGGTAGAATATGACGTTTGGTATATCGAACATTGGAATTTTTGGCTCGACATCAAGATTATATTCCTCACTGTCGTGAATGCTTTTCGTGGAGAAAAAAATGCATTCTAAGAGGGTTTTATAACAAGCAGAAAAAGTCCTATAAAAATAATTCTTTCTTTTGGAGATTTGCTATCTTTGCACCCCGAAAAATAAAGTAAGATGAATCTGAAAGTCAAGGGTACAATATTAGGAATTGTTTCTGCGGTCAGTTATGGAACAAATCCGTTGGGGGCATTATTCTTATATCAAGAAGGATTGAATTCGAATTCGGTTTTGTTTTATCGTTTTTCATTGGCGGCAGTTGTTTTGGCATGTATTCTGTTTATTCAGAAACAGTCATTTAAATTGTCTCGCAAAGAGGTGAAAACATTGTGTTTGTTAGGAATCTTGTTTGCTGTGTCTTCTCTGACTTTTTATACGAGTTTTCACCACATGGATGCCGGTATAGCTTCGACTTTGTTGTTTGTGTATCCTATAATGGTAGCTGTCATTATGTCTCTATTCTTTAAGGAGCGTATATCGCCGGTGACTATGTTTTCTATTATTCTCGCTCTATCGGGGATAGCCTTGCTTTACCGGGGAGGAACAGGAGCCGGATTAAATGGTTTGGGCGTATCGTTGGTTATGATTGCATCGTTAACTTATGCCCTTTATATTGTCGTAATCAATCAGTCATCGATAAAACTTTCATCTATAAAGCTGACTTTTTATGTCTTGCTGTTTTGTATGGTAGCCATAGTCTTTCATTCGTTTTTCGACGGAAGTAATTATTTGCAACCGCTTACTACTCCACGTATGTGGCTGTTTGCTATCATGCTAGCTTTGGTTCCTACGGTTATTTCTTTGGTGACGATGACTATGGCCGTTCATGCTATCGGTTCTACACCTACGGCTATTATGGGTGCATTGGAGCCTCTCACTGCCGTGATTATCGGTGTGACCGTGTTTGGTGAGATTTTTACGTTGCGGTTGGGAATCGGTATATTTATGATCCTTGTTGCCGTAATTCTCATTGTTGCGGCGAAATCATTTTCTCCCCGTAAAATTGTTTCTTTTATCGGACATGTTGTGCATACTGTTCCGGTACGTAGGAAGTAATCGGCTTTTTATTCGCAATGAAATTCGTCGTTAAGATGAAAACCCCGTAATAAATCGGGTGCAGCCATTCTCTTTTTCCCAGCGAGTTGTAACTCTTCTATCCGTATAAATCCGTCGGTACAAGCTATGTCAATATGATTTTTTCCATCTGTGTGTATAGACCCCGGTGCATAGTTATGTTTGGAGGGTAGGGGGGTTGTACGGTATATTTTTACTCCGAAACGATTATTATCCGGCGATATCCATTCGCACCATGCGGCCGGATAGGGAGACAGTCCCCTCACGAGGTTATGGATTTGCTCGCTTGTCTTTTTCCAGTCGATATGGCATGTTTCCTTAAATATTTTGGGCGCAGGCCGTAAGGGTTCGTTAGTTTGGATAGAGGCTTGATCGATAGGGGTGATATTCCCGGAGATAATGGCGTCGACAGTTTCGACTACCATATCGGCGCCCAATGTCATTAGTTTGTCGTGTATTGTCCCTACATTATCTTCGGGAAGTATAGGGATTCTTCGTTGCTGTATGATTTCGCCCGTATCGATTTCGTGTTTGAGGAAGAATGTCGTGATTCCTGTTTCTGTGTCGCCGTTGATAATAGCCCAGTTGAGAGGAGCGGCTCCTCTGTATTGAGGTAAAAGCGAAGCATGTAAATTGAAAGTACCCAGACGGGGCATGTTCCATACGATTTCGGGAAGCATGCGAAAAGCTACGACAATTTGCAGGTCGGCGTGTAACTCTCTCAACTGTTCGATAAAGCACTCGTCTTTCAGTTTCTCCGGTTGTAGAATCGGTAAACCTCGGCTCAGAGCGTATTCTTTGACCGGAGAGTATTGTATTTTGTGGCCTCTGCCGGCCGGTTTGTCAGGCATGGTAATAACAGCCACGACATTGTATCCTCCTTCGACAAGGCGTTTCAGACTCTCGACAGCGAAGTCGGGAGTACCCATATAGATGATGCGTAAATCTTGTTTTTCCATTGTTTTTAATCTTGAGAAAAGTGAACAAGTACCCGCCGGTACGAATTGAAAATTTTTGATTTGGAAACAAACCCGATATATTTCCCGTTTTCTACGACAGGTAGATTCCATGCGTTGGTTTGGTCAAATAATTTCATGACATTATCCATGTTGCTCCCTATTTCTATTTTGGCTGGGGGCATGGTCATGAATTTTCTGACATAGAAACGGTTATACAGTTCTGGCCTAAACATGATATTGCGTATGTCGTCGAGTATGACGATGCCTAATAATGTATTGTCATTGTCGGTTACCGGGAATATGTTACGATGGGATTGCGAGATAACCTTTACCATGTCTCCGAGACTCATATTCGGGTGTACTTCGATAAAATCTTTTTCGATGACACTGTCCATCTTCAAAAGAGTAAGTACGGCTTTATCCTTGTGATGGGTGAGTAGTTCTCCTTTTTTTGCCAGACGCATGGTGTATATGCTATGTGGTTCGAACACTTTTATCGTTGCATAAGCTACGGTCGAGGTAATCATTAACGGTAGGAATAAATCATACCCACCGGTAAGTTCTGTTGTCAAGAAAATAGCCATGAGCGGGGCGTGCATAACGGCGGCCATGACCCCTGCCATACCCATCAATGCGAAATTTTTGTCAGAAAGTTCCATAGGTAATAGTCCTGTATGATTAAGAACATAGGCAAAGAAGAAACCTGCGAAACACCCTACGTACAAACTGGGTGCGAAGGTTCCTCCTACACCGCCTCCGCCATTGGTCGCACTGGTCGCTAATACCTTTACGAGTATGATGAGTCCCAAGAAGAGCATCATGACCCACATATTTCCATTCTCAGTATAAAATAAACTCCCTTCGGCCAGTTGTTTGAGATTGTCGTTCAGCAAGCTGGTAATGGCTCCATAACCTTCGCCGTACAGTGGCGGTAATAGAAAAATAGAACAACTTAGAATGAGCGAACCGAGAATGAATTTTTTCCATGGAGTCCCTATCCGGCGGAATATATCTTCCATACGGTTCATAATGCGGGTAAAATAAAGAGAAACAAATCCGCAAAAGAAACCGAGAAAAATAACGTATGGTATGCGGGCGGCGACGAACGGTTCGGTTTGGACGAAACTAAATTCGGCATTGTATCCGGTAAAGATATAAGAAACAGTGACTGCGGTAATCGACGAGATGAGTAAAGGTAAAACCGAAGTTGCAGTCATATCGATCATCAGTACTTCGAGTGTAAACAAGATTCCGGCGATGGGGGCCTTGAATATTCCCGCAATGGCGGCGGCAGCTCCGCAACCCACCAAAAGCATTAGTAATCGTTGGTCGAGGCGAAACAACCTTCCTATATTCGAACCGATCGCAGCCCCGGTATAAACGATGGGAGCTTCCGCTCCGACTGATCCTCCGAATCCGATTGTGATAGAACTCGCGATGACCGATGTGTACATATTATGTGGTTTAAGCCGGCTTTTCTTTTGCGATATGGCATAAAGTATGCGGGTGACACCATGACTGATATCGTCTTTTACAATGTAACGTACGTACAAGCCGGCCAATAAAATACCTATTATCGGGTATATGAGATAAAGATAGTTGGCGCTGTCGGCATTGAAATGCGATGTTAGCAACTGTTGTATAAAATGTATGAGAAATTTAAGAATGAGAGCAGCGGCGGCAGTACAAATTCCGATAATAAAACTGAGAATTAAAACGAAATTGTGTTCATTGATGTGTTTTTCCCTCCACATCAACAGCCGCATCATCAAATCGTGCCTATCTTCCCTTTGGGTATCTTCTATTTCTATATCTTCGTCTTCAATCATATATGTTTATTTATACTCCTTTTCCTGTAATAACGGTTCTGATGGTGTAGATGATAATTTTGAGGTCTACCAGCAAAGACATATTTTCCAAGTAAAGAATATCGTATTTCAACCGAGCTATCATTTCATCGACGTTTCGAGCATATCCGTATTTTACCATTCCCCAAGATGTGATTCCGGGGCGTATCTGATGCAATAATACGTAATAAGGAGCTCGTTCGACGATTTGACGGATAAAGTATTCCCGTTCAGGTCTCGGCCCTACGAGAGACATGTCTCCTTTCAATACATTCCAAAACTGTGGTAATTCGTCCAATCTGTATTTCCGTAATACTTTCCCTATTTTAGTAACCCGCTTGTCGTTTTCTTCCGATAACAAAGGGATTCCGTTCTCTGCATGGGCTTTCATCGTTCGAAATTTGTAAATTTTGAACGGTCTGTGCCTGTAACCTATGCGCTCTTGTTTGTAAAATATAGGACCGTTCGAGTCTTTTTTAATTAGTATGGCTAAGAGTAGAAACAAAGGAGAAAGTAAGATCAATGCGATAAAAGAAACAAAGATATCGATTACTCGTTTCATATTCTTTTCTCCCTCGGAGATAGCGCAATTACTCATGTCGATGAGCGGAGCCCCATAGATGTTGGTTAGTCTTACTCTTGAAGAGATAATGTTAAACTCGTCTGTACCCAATTTTATGGGTAAGTTGAGTGGATATAGTGTATTGATAAGTTTATGAAGCTCTGCTAAATCGTTTTCTTCCGGGGCAACGACAAGCTCTTGAATGTTCATTTGTTTACACAGCGAGGATAATTGTTTTATCGGGTATGTCCTTCCTTCGGCTTCCGGGGCAGGTGTTTCGTGGTTGACTCGAATGAATCCGACGATATGATAACCGAGCGATTGTCTGGGTTCTTCGAGTTCTCTCATTTGCTTGATTGCTTTGGGGCCGCAACCGATGATAAGCGTGTTGAATTGCCATTTTCGGCGGTGAATCATAGATGTGGCATTTCCTGTGACAATGCCCCGCCCTGTATATACACAGACAAATTGTAAAGCATATAAAGCAAGTAGCAATTCGTAATTGTCTATTCTTATTCGTAGAACATCGTTGATGAGGGCAATAAAAAATATAAACAGTGTATTGACCAATACAGATCCCAATGTCTGTATTAATTCTTGAATGCGAGATTTGAAAAAGGGCTGGTTGTAATATCCCGACAAATAATAGACGCACATCATTAACAGCGGGAAAAGTATTTGTCCTTCTATGACACGAGGCGAAAGCAAATACATTTTCAATGATTCGCCCGCTGCAATTCCCGGAAAATGGAAACGGACAATATTGAAAAGGAACCACGATACATTCGATGTAAGGTAATCCACTAGTACGTATCTCCGTATTTGTCGTTTACTGTTGATCACTCTCGTATAATCTTGATAGTTCCGTCGGCTTCGAGTTTGATGATACTCGACGGGAGGGACTCTTTTATTTCGTCTCTGCGTGCCGTTACGATATAATCGACGGCATTTTTTATTTCGTCCGATATTTCGGAAAAGTTATGGGGAGCCGCATTCCCGCTGATATTGGCCGAGGTCGATACGATAGCTTTTCTGAACTGTCGGCACAATCGTTGTGAGAACGGTTCTTTTGTGATGCGTATGGCTATGCTTCCGTCATCGGCGAGCAAATTCGTTGCAAGGTTGCGTGCTCCGGGATAGATGAGGGTAAGAGGCTTTACGGCCACATCGAGTAGTTTCCACGCCGTTTCGGGTACTTCCGAAACATAATATTCCACTTTCGCTTCACTGTCCGTAAGTACAATAAGGGCTTTGCTGTCGGCTCTCTGTTTGATTTTATAAACTCGTTGTACCGCTTCTGCATTGGTAGCATCGCAACCGATACCCCATATTGTGTCGGTGGGATATAAAATGATTCCCCCCCGCTGCATGACCTCGCAAGCCTGTTTTATATCGTCGTTGATTGTCATGGACATATCCTCTTATTTCTGTTCAAAAAACAAAGATAATACAAACGAAAGCATAATGGTGAACAAATCTTCGTTTTTTAGAAGCTGTTTTGAAAAAAACTCCCGGGTAGTATTTCTTTTTTTTGTTTGCCGGTATGTGCGCTTTGGGGGAACTTTTCATTAATGAAACGATAGGCGGTGTATTGGTGATAGTTCGTCGTACACTTTGATTTAAGTTCCCCGACATATTTTTAAAGCATTATTTATAAATGGTTTGCTACATAATATATTGTGGCTTTATTGAAAAATGCTATCTTCGCACAGTAAACGAAAATGAAAATGGCAAGAGAAAGAGAGAATCTGCCGGTAGAAGTTCGCCCCTATCGTGTAGGCTTGACGTTGAGCGGGGGAGGAGCCAAAGGTTTTGCCCATGTAGGGGCATTGAAAGCAATGGAAGAGTTGGGGATTCGACCGGATATTATATCTGGTACGAGCGCAGGAGCTGTTATCGCGGTACTTTATGCCGACGGCTATTCACCCGATGAAATCTTAGACCTTTTTTCAGGTTTGTCTTTCAATGATTTGGCCGAAATAACTTTGCCCCGTTCCTGCTTTTTTAAAATAGATCGGTTTAAACATTTCTTGCAAAAGTCGTTGCGAGCAGTCAATATCGAGGATTTGTCTATCCCGGTTGTCGTTACGGCTACCGACCTTGATCATGGAAAGTATGTAGCATGGCGATCGGGAGAGATTGCCGAGCGGGTAACGGCTTCGTGTAGTATTCCCATTATATTTCCTCCGGTTCTTATCGATGGTACGCATTATGTCGATGGAGGTGTCTTGCGTAATTTGCCGGTTTACCCCATTCGTCCCGAGTGCGATGTCGTTATAGGTATCAATGTGAGCCCGTTAGTTAATAAGCAATATAAGCAATCGATATTGGATATAGCGGTTCGTTCATATAGCTTCATGTCTAAAAGCAATGTGATCGAAGATATGAAATTGTGCGATCTTTTTATTCCTATGAAAGAGGCTGCACGATATGCCGTATTTGATATTCATGCTTTGCGTGATATCGCTAATGTCGGCTATCAGCAGACATTGAAACTTTTTACAGGAAAACATGCTTCCAAAATAAATGAATTGAATAAATAAAAAACGCGCGATATGTCCGATGAGAAAATAGTCATCTATCAGGTTCTCCCCCGATTGTTCTCTAATATGTGCGATACATGTGTCCCTAATGGTACTTATGTGCAGAATGGAGCCGGGAAGTTAAACCATTTTACCTCGAAAGTCTTACGGGAGATAAAAAAGTTGGGTGCGAACTATATTTGGTATACGGGGGTTATAGAACACGCGACCAAGACAGACTATTCGAAATATGGGATTCGAAAGGATAATAAATATGTGGTTAAGGGTGAAGCCGGGTCGCCTTATGCTATCAAAGACTATTATGATATAGACCCCGATTTGGCCGAAGATCCATCGACACGTATGCAAGAATTCGAGGCGTTGGTAACCCGTACACATGAAGTCGGATTGAAAGTAGTACTTGATTTCGTGCCGAATCACGTGGCTCGTCAATACCATTCTGATACTGCGCCAGAAGGTGTCGATGATTTGGGGGCTCATGACAACAAGGAGATGCATTTTTCTCCTTCCAATAATTTTTATTACATACCTCGGCAGGCGTTTACACCGCAATTTTACATAGGTGAAGGAGAGGATCGCTATTTCGAATATCCTGCGAAGGCAACCGGAAATGATTGTTTCGGGGCTTTCCCGGGAGAATATGACTGGTATGAAACGGTGAAGCTGAACTATGGAGTGGATTATACAGGAGGTGGCCGTTGTCACTTCGACCCTATACCCGATACATGGTACAAAATGCTCGATATTCTCCTATTCTGGTGTGGGAAAGGTGCTGATGCTTTTCGTTGCGATATGGCCCACATGGTTCCTGTCGAATTTTGGAATTGGGCTATTTCGAAAGTGAAAGAAAATTACCCCTCGGTTATATTCATTGCAGAGATTTATGATCAGGCGTTGTATCGGGTTTATATCGAGAAAGGTAAATTCGATTACCTATATGATAAAGTAGGATTGTACGATAAATTGAGAGGGGTATTGTGTCATCAGGTATCGGCTGCCCAGCTCACTTATTGTTGGCAGTCTGTCGATGGAATAGGAGGAAAAATGTTGAATTTTCTCGAAAATCATGACGAACAGCGCTTCGCTTCCGACCAGTTTGCCGGTGATGCCGATAAAGTCCTCCCTGCATTGGTCGTTTCGTCGATGATGAATACGGGGCCTATGATGATATACTTCGGACAGGAATTGGGTGAGCGTGCAGAGGATGCCGAGGGATTCAGTGGAAAAGATGGTCGTACGACGATATTCGACTATTGGAGCGTGACCACGGTTAGACAGTGGTACGATAGCGGGCGTTGCTCGGTATCTAAATTGTCGGCAAAGCAGAAAAAACTACGAAATCTGTATAAAACGGTTCTTAATATCAGTCGTTTGGAATCGGCTATTGTTCGTGGCGATTTCTTTGATTTGATGTATGTCAATGGGGAAAATCCATGTTTTAATCCGCATCGGCAATATGCATTCCTTCGTAAATATGGAAATGAGTTATTAGTTATTGTTGTTAATTTCGATGACCGGCAGGCGAATGTGAAGATCAATATCCCCGATCATGCATTCGAAACGATGAAAATAGTTCTGGGTAAATACGAGGCATTAGAACTGATTGGAGGAGATAAAGAGATGAAGGAGTTGAGTCCCGAAATACCGTTTGCTTGCGCCCTTTCGGGGTATGGAGCTGCGGTTTGGAAAATAGAGTTAAAAAATTTTTCCAAAGAGATACAGAAAAAATAAAAAAGTACAGGAAAATTTTGAAATAGAAATTGTACCTTTGTCGTACAATTAATAATCTCTGTTTTACATACAAAAATCATGAGTCAAACACCTCCTTTCAAGGTATTTTCGGGAACCAATTCAAGGTATCTCGCTGAGAAAATTTGTAATAGTCTGGGTTGTGAGTTAGGTCAAATGAACATTCAGCATTTTGCCGATGGAGAATTTGCCGTTTCTTTCGAAGAGTCGATCCGTGGTTGTCAAGTCTATTTAGTGCAATCGACATTTCCCAATTCCGACAATCTGATGGAATTGTTATTAATGATCGATGCTGCCAAACGAGCTTCTGCCAAGTCGATTGTAGCTGTTGTTCCTTATTTCGGGTGGGCTCGCCAAGATCGCAAGGATAAGCCACGTGTTTCCATTGCTGCGAAATTGTTGGCCGATATATTGAGCGTTGCAGGTATCAATCGCCTTATAACGATGGATTTGCATGCCGATCAAATACAAGGTTTCTTCGATGTTCCGGTAGACCACTTGTATGCTTCGTCTGTATTTATTCCCTATATTCAGTCTTTGAAATTGAAAGATATGGTGGTTGCTACCCCCGATGTGGGTGGTTCCAAACGAGCCAGTACTTATGCCAAATACTTGGGTGTACCTTTGGTTTTATGCCATAAACAACGGGCTAAGGCCAATGTGGTAGAAAGCATGACAGTGATAGGAGATGTAGAAGGAAAGAATGTCATTTTGGTAGACGATATGGTCGATACGGCCGGGACGATAACCAAAGCAGCCGATTTAATGATGAGCAGAGGAGCTCTTTCGGTACGTGCCATAGCTTCTCATGCCGTGATGAGCGACCCTGCCAGCGAACGGGTTCAAAACTCTTCTATGACCGAATTGATTTTCACGGATAGTATTCCTTACACCAAAAAATGCGATAAGGTACATATCCTCAGTATCGCTGACTTGTTTGCCGATACTATTCGTCGGGTCTACGAGAATAAGTCTATCAGTTCGCAGTACCTTCTGTAATTGGGAAGTATAGAATCTAATATAATGTTACCGGGTCTATTGCAAAAAGCAAATAGGCCCGGTAATTTTTTAGGAACGAGGGTAAATTCATTTTGAACGCTTTCCCTGTATTTTTTCGAATTGAAAAATATTGGAAAGAAAACGAGGAATATAACAATGGATAGGGAGACTGAACCTATGTCTTAAAAGATTCGAGAATTAACCACCCTTTATTATCCTTAGCTTTCGTGTGTGAGTAGAATTTAGAGTCTGAATTTTGGACTATTGGGGATAATGGAATGGAGGAAGTGGGCGTTAAAAAAAATAATCTGTGTAACTACTACACAGATTATTTTTTTATTATCGTTGTTTGTTGCAACTTACTTCACCTCCTCGAAATCGACATCGGTAACATCTTTACCATTATTTCCGCTTTGTGAAGCATCTGCACCTGGTTGAGCTTGTTGTGCTCCGGCAGCTTGTTGTTGAGCCTGAGCATTGTACAAGTCTTGGGCGGCAGCTTGCAATACATTGTTCAATTCGGTCGAAGCGGCATCGATACCGGCAATATCCTGAGCTTTGTGAGCTTCTTTTAATTTAGCCAAAGCCGACTCGATAGCGCTTTTCTTGTCTGCCGGAATCTTGTCTCCCATTTCATTAAGCTGTTTTTCGGTTTGGAAGATGAGAGCATCGGCATGATTCAGTTTGTCGATACGCTCTTTTTCCTTCGCATCGTTTTCAGCATTGGCAGCAGCCTCGTCTTTCATTCGTTTGATTTCGGCGTCGGTCAACCCGCTCGATGCTTCGATACGTATGCTTTGTTCTTTACCTGTACCTTTGTCTTTGGCCGATACATTCAAGATTCCGTTGGCATCTATATCGAACGTGACTTCGATTTGAGGCACACCCCGCATGGCTGCCGGAATTCCGTCCAAGTGGAATTTACCGATAGTTTTGTTGTCTTTTGCCATAGGGCGCTCACCCTGTAATACATGGATTTCAACTGAGGGCTGGTTGTCGACAGCCGTCGAGAAGACTTCCGATTTACGGGTAGGAATAGTCGTGTTGGCGTCAATCAATTTGGTCATTACGCCACCCAATGTTTCGATACCCAATGAAAGGGGAGTTACATCAAGTAATAATACATCTTTCACATCGCCTGTCAATACCGCACCTTGAATAGCAGCACCTACTGCAACTACCTCATCGGGGTTAACTCCCTTTGAAGGAGTTTTTCCGAAGAATTTTTCTACAATCGCTTGTATAGCGGGGATACGAGTAGAACCACCCACGAGAATGACTTCGTCTATGTCAGAGGCACTTAGGCCAGCATCTTGCAAAGCCTTGCGACACGGTTCGATAGTAGCCTGAATCAATCGGTCGCTCAATTGCTCGAATTTGGCACGAGTCAATGTTTTAACCAAGTGTTTGGGTACACCGTTCACCGGCATGATGTAAGGTAAATTAATCTCGGTCGATGTCGAGCTCGACAATTCTATTTTAGCTTTTTCGGCTGCTTCTTTCAAACGTTGCAAAGCCATCGGGTCTTCTCTCAAATCGACACCTTCGTCTTTTTTGAATTCATCGGCAAGCCAGTCGATGATAACGTGGTCGAAGTCATCACCGCCCAAGTGAGTATCACCGTTGGTCGATTTTACTTCGAATACACCGTCTCCCAATTCAAGAATAGAAATATCGAACGTACCACCACCTAAGTCAAATACGGCGATTTTCATGTCTTTATTCGACTTGTCAAGACCGTAGGCCAATGCGGCAGCAGTAGGCTCATTGACAATACGACGTACATTTAAGCCTGCGATTTCACCGGCTTCTTTCGTGGCTTGACGTTGAGAATCGTTAAAATAGGCCGGTACGGTAATAACGGCATCGGTTACTTCTTGTCCTAAGAAATCTTCGGCTGTTTTTTTCATTTTTTGAAGAATCATTGCTGAAATTTCTTGTGGAGAATAGAGACGACCGTCGATGTCTACACGCGGTGTATTATTATCGCTTCTTACAACTTTGTAAGGCACGCGAGAAATTTCGTTAGCTACTTGATCGAATGTTTCACCCATGAAACGTTTAATCGAGAAAATAGTCCTCGTAGGGTTGGTGATGGCCTGACGTTTGGCCGGTTCTCCTACCTTGCGTTCACCACCATCTACGAAAGCCACGATCGAAGGAGTCGTACGACGGCCTTCACTGTTGGCAATTACTACCGGCTCGGTTCCTTCCATAACGGCGACACACGAGTTGGTTGTTCCTAAGTCAATACCAATAATCTTTCCCATAATTTTATATCTTTTATTGTTAATTCGTTATTTTGTTTACTGTCTGTTTTTTTATAGACACTGCATCTTGTTCAAATGTTATGCCAAAAAACGAAAGCAAGGAAAATGTTTTTTTTGTCAGACTTTTCCAAAGCGCTTTGTTGTCCTGTGTCAGTAATGCTGTCGATTTGTCATATTGACTTTGCTCTTTTGTTTATCTAAAAAACGCAAACGAGCGAGTATGGGTTGGTTCTGTTTATACTTATTTCCCCGATTTATTTCGTTATTAAACCGAAATGATGTAAATTTGCCAATCTTATAAACAGGAATTTTTATCGAAAGTATAGTTAACTAAATACTAATTATTATGAACATTTCTCACATTGAACATTTGGGAATCGCTGTGAAGAGTCTCGAAGAAGCCATTCCTTATTATGAAAACATTTTAGGTCTTAAATGCTATTCTATTGAAGAGGTTGCCGACCAGAAAGTGAAGACGGCCTTTTTCAAAGTGGGGCAGACCAAAATCGAATTATTGGAGCCGACAAGCGATGATAGCACTATTGCCAAATTTATAGAAAAACGCGGCGAGGGAATTCATCACATGGCGTTCGCTATCGAAGACGGTGTCGCCAATGCTTTGGCCGAAGTAGAAGCCAAAGGGGTACGCCTTATCGATAAAGCTCCTCGCAAAGGAGCCGAAGGGTTGAACATCGCATTCCTTCACCCCAAATCCACTTGTAGCGTATTAACCGAACTTTGTGAAAATCCTAATAAATAAGAATATGAGTAATCAACTTGAAAAGGTACAAGAGCTGATAGAACTACGCGCTCAGGCTCGCTTGGGCGGTGGACAGAAAGCTATCGATAAGCAACACGAGAAAGGCAAGTATACGGCTCGTGAACGTATTGCGCAACTCCTTGATGAAGGCAGTTTTGAAGAATTGGATATGTTTGTGAAACACAGATGTACCAATTTCGGACAAGAGAAAAAATCATTTTTAGGCGACGGTGTCGTTACTGGTTATGGTACGATAGAGGGTCGCCTTGTTTATGTTTTCGCTCAGGATTTTACTGTGTTCGGTGGTTCTTTGTCCGAGACAATGGCTTTGAAAATTTGCAAAGTCATGGATATGGCCATGAAAATGGGCGCGCCTTGTATCGGTTTGAACGACTCGGGGGGAGCTCGTATTCAAGAAGGTATCAATGCTTTGGCTGGTTATGCCGAGATTTTCCAACGTAATATCATGGCGTCTGGAGTTATACCCCAGATTTCAGCTATATTGGGCCCGTGCGCCGGTGGTGCGGTATATTCTCCTGCTTTGACCGATTTCACGATCATGGCGAAGGGTATTTCATATATGTTTTTGACCGGGCCGAAAGTGGTAAAGACCGTTACAGGCGAAGATGTTACACAAGAGGCTTTGGGTGGAGCCGAAGTCCATTCTGCCAAATCGGGTGTAGCCCATTTCGCTGCCGAGAATGGAGAAGAAGCTCTGTCTATTATTCGTAAACTCATCAGCTATATACCGCAGAACAACTTGGAGGAAGCTCCTTTGGTTCCTTGTAATGATCCTATCGATCGTTTAGAGGATTCTCTCAACGAAATTATTCCCGATAGCCCTAATCGTCCGTACGACATGTACGAGGTAATCGGCGCTATTATCGATAATGGTGAATTTTTGGAAATACAACGTGATTATGCCAAGAATATCATCGTCGGCTTCGCTCGCTTCAACGGACAGTCAGTCGGTATTGTCGCTAACCAGCCTAAATATTTGGCAGGAGTTCTCGACAGCAATGCTTCCCGCAAGGCTGCTCGTTTCGTGCGTTTCTGCGATGCATTCAATATTCCTATTGTAAGTTTGGTCGATGTACCGGGCTTCTTGCCGGGAACCGGACAAGAATACAATGGTGTGATCCTGCATGGAGCCAAATTGCTTTATGCTTATGGTGAAGCTACTGTGCCTAAGGTGACTATCACGTTGCGCAAATCGTATGGCGGTTCGCACATCGTGATGAGCTGTAAGCAATTACGGGGCGATATGAACTACGCATGGCCTACTGCCGAAATCGCCGTTATGGGTGGGGCCGGAGCTGTGGAAGTTCTTTATGCCAAAGAAGCCAAAGAAGCTGAGGATCCAGCTAAATTTATGGCCGAGAAAGAAGCCGAGTATACCAAGTTGTTCGCTAATCCTTATAATGCGGCCAAGTATGGATATATCGACGACGTTATCGAGCCTCGTAATACCCGTTTCCGTATTATACGTGCATTACAGCAATTACAGACTAAGAAGTTAACTAATCCGGCTAAAAAGCACGGAAATATTCCTTTGTAATACATTTAAAGTATATAAGCGATGAATAAAAAAATCTTAGGGGTATTCCTGTTCGCCGTTTTTACGATGTCTTCGGTGTGGGCGCAGGGCCGCAAAGGATTGCGTATTAATGAAGTCTTGGTTACGAACGAGACGAATTATCAGGACGATTACGGTTGTCAATCGGCTTGGATAGAGATATTTAATACGACCTTCGGTACTGTCGATATACGCAGTTGCTATTTGACAAACGATAGGAATAATCCCAAAAAGTATCCTATTCCCAAAGGCGATGTACTTACAGAAATGCCTCCTCGTCAGCATTTGCTGTTTTGGGCAGATGATATGCCCAATAGAGGGACTTTTCATGTGAATTTTAAATTGGATCCCGATAAGGATAATTGGATTGGGCTTTATGATGCTAATGGAAAAGATCTGATAGACTCGGTGACAGTTCCTGCCGGTATTCCTGCCGATCACTCCTATGCTCGTATCGAAGATGGTGTAGGGCAGTGGATCATCAAAGGCGGTGATGAGACATCGGGGTATGTGACTCCAAGTACGAATAACGTTACGCTAGACTCGAATGAAAAGATCGAAATGTTTTCGGAACATGATCCTTTTGGTGTAGGTATGGCTATTATGGCGATGGCTGTTGTATTTTCCGGATTGCTGATGCTGTATCTGATGTTCCGCTTGATTGGCCAAATAACGGTGTTTGTTAAAAAGCGTAATGCTATGCGGGTTCACGGAATATCCGATAAGGAAGAGGCTAAGGAAAAAGGTCTTGGTCGTGAATCGGGCGAAGTGTATGCCGCTATTGCTATGGCTTTATATCAACATCTCGAAGTACACGATGTGGAAGATACTATACTAACCATAAACAAAGTGAAGAAAGCGTATTCGCCGTGGAACTCTAAAATTTATTCTTTGAGGGAAGTTCCCAATAAAAAGTAATTCTCAAAATAACGATTAAAATCTTATGAAAGAATATAAGTATAAAATCAATGGAAATCTTTACAAAGTTTCCGTTGGAGAGATAGAAAAAAACATAGCCCATGTCGAGGTTAACGGTACTGTTTATAATGTTGAGATGGAAGAAGCTGCACCTGTAAAAGTGAGTGCACCTAAACCCTCTTCGGCTCCTCGTACGGCTACGGGAGAACCTGTTATTTCCAAACCCACGTCTGTAAGTTCTGGTGCAGATGCTGTAAAATCGCCGCTGCCCGGTGTTGTCAATGATATTTTAGTAAAAATTGGCGATACGGTGAATGTGGGACAGACTGTGCTTATTCTTGAAGCTATGAAGATGGAAAATAATATCAATGCTATCAAGAGTGGTAAAGTTACAGCCATCAAAGTAAATAAAGGTGATTCGGTACTCGAAGGAACCGAACTTATTATAATAGAATAAGGCTATGGGATTTATAGATTTCTTAGGAGATAATTTGGTTCAATTTTGGGAATATACAGGTTTTGCCAATTGTACACTCCCTCATTTGGCCATGATATTGGTCGGATTGTTCTTTATTTATTTGGCAATAAAGAAAAATTTCGAGCCAATGTTGCTTGTGCCCATCGGTTTCGGTATTCTCATCGGGAACATTCCTTTCAAAATCGATGCTGGTCTCGAAGTTGGTATTTATGAAGAAGGCTCGGTACTTAATATCCTTTATCAGGGAGTGAGTGCCGGTTGGTATCCGCCGTTGGTCTTTTTAGGTATTGGAGCAATGACCGATTTCTCGTCGCTTATCGCTAATCCTAAATTGATGTTAGTAGGTGCGGCTGCCCAGTTTGGTATTTTCGGGGCTTATATGGTTGCTTTGGCTATTGGTTTTGCTCCCGATCAAGCTGGTGCAATCGCCATTATCGGTGGAGCCGATGGTCCTACGGCTATATTCCTTTCATCGAAACTGGCGCCGAATCTTATGGGGGCCATTGCGGTTTCGGCATATTCTTATATGGCCTTAGTTCCGGTTATACAGCCTCCTATCATGAGGTTGCTTACAACGAAGAAAGAACGGGTTATTCGTATGAAACCGGCGCGTGCGGTTTCTCAGAATGAGAAAATTATGTTTCCCATTATTGGGTTACTACTTACCTGCTTCTTAGTGCCTTCGGGTCTACCGTTGTTGGGTATGTTGTTCTTTGGTAATTTACTTCGTGAAAGCGGTGTTACCTCTCGTTTGGCTAAGACGGCGAGTGGTCCTTTGTGCGACATTGTGACTATTCTGTTAGGTATGACCGTGGGAGCATCTACGCAAGCATCCGAGTTTTTAACACCCAGTACACTCGGTATTTTCGCCTTAGGTTTCATGGCATTTATCATAGCTTCTGCTTCGGGTGTATTGTTTGTCAAGATATTTAACCTTGTATTGCCCAAGAGCAAGAAGATTAATCCGCTTATCGGTAATGCAGGTGTATCGGCTGTACCTATGTCGGCGCGTATTTCCAACAATATTGGTCTTGAATACGATTCGACAAACTATCTGTTGATGCACGCTATGGGACCCAATGTAGCCGGTGTTATAGGCTCGGCCGTGGCTG
>ERZ780190.364-NODE-364-length-51863-cov-12.351471_pt1 | contig 51863 bp, 37 predicted proteins | sample MGYA00510980_ERZ780190 | MGnify/ENA primary metagenome ERZ780190 (study PRJEB29588, sample SAMEA1972188) | human gut metagenome | biome: human gut; feature: human-associated habitat; material: faeces | place: Denmark | collected 2008/2010 ... | reverse complement strand
CGGCAGCTGCCGGCAACGGCTGTGCATATCACTTTAGGCATAAGCCAGCAGAACAAATGGGAGGGGGACAGAGGTAGGTAAAGGATTATATGTAAGGGTAACCCATACACCTAATTCGATTATATACAAGCATTATTGATCCGATATGCGTCCTGACTGGACGTATCTATTTTTTGGCAATATCTCAAACGTATACTTAGACAGGCGTTTCCAAGGGGGTATGCAGTTGAAAATTCGGATTTACCCTTGTAATATTCGCGTCACAAATGCGAATGATTCGCATAAGTATATTTATTTAGCTGCAACCTCCCTCGAAATTGTTTATGAAGTAAACAATAGTGACTCGGGAGAGGGGGCCTAACGATTGAATCCCATGAAAATCTCTCAGTCCCTTCGCAAGTTTGCCGCTGATGAAAGCGGCGTTACCGCTATCGAATACGGCATTCTGGCTGCAGCGATGGCTGCGGCCGTCGGCTACATCTTTTCGTCGGACGGCGCATTCATCTCCGCGCTGCGCGACAAGTTCCAGCAGATTGCAGACGATATCTCCGGTGCCGGCAAGAACGTCAGCATTAAGTAACTAAGCGGCAGGCTGCACTGCAAAATGAACGCGCTGGGCGTATGGGGGCAGTTCTTCAGCATGGCCATTCTGGGGTTGGTTCTCTGGGCGGCTGTGTCGGATCTGCTTTTCCGACGCATACCGAATGCGGCAGTCGTCTCTATCGTCCTTGTCGAGGCAGCGGCGCTCGCCGCTGCTGCGCTTGGAGGAAATGGGGGAGCGGCACTCGGGCTTCTGCAAAGCGGGTCAGTTTGGGCTGTGGGCGTGCTTATTGCGGGATTTCTTCTTTATCTCACCGGAAGGATGGGAGCGGGCGACGTAAAGCTTGCTGCCGTCCTTTCTTTTTGGGCGGGGTCTGAGGCGCTCCTCTTTTTGATTCTTCTCTCGCTCGTCGGCGGACTCATGGTTTTGGGTCTTCCGATCTTGCGAATGATTGAAACAAAGACAGGGTTTTGGGCGGAGCGTTTGGCGGAGGCCTTCGGCCGGCCGCTTGAATGCACGCCGATCGGACTCCTCGGCGGTGAGGCTCAGAAGGGGCTTCCCTACGGGCTCGCCATAGCGGCAGGTTTTGCTGCAGTGCAGTTCGGCGTTTTCTCACACATTTTCTAAGTCTTCTTCGAGATGGTTTGAAACCTTCCGGCAGCTCCGGCTGCGGGAAGGCAGGAGCCTTGTGCGCTCAAAAAACGGACCAGACCGTCGGGATTCCACGCGACATCAGGAATGAGATCGTGAAAATCAAAACTTCTTCTCTACTGCTTCTCGGTTTTGCCGTCGTCCTTGCGGGCTGTGCGGCTTTCGTCGCACGCGGGCTTCTCGCTCCCCATGCGGCAGAACGTCCGGCCGCTGCGGCGCAGGCCAGGGCGACTGAGGCGCAGGTGCCGCCCGTTTGGGTTGCGGCTGCAGCCAAACTGGTAGAGCCCGGCGAATTTCTCTCGGGAACGGCGATCAAATGGGTGGAGATGAAGGCTGACGAGGCTCCAGCATCAGCGATTTCCGCCAAGCGTCCGGGAGACCGGACGGCCGCTGCGCTCCTGATGGGCGCAACCGTTCGGCGTTCAGTTCCGCAGGGTGAACTCATCACGCAGGATGATGTGCTTTACCCCGGGAATCCAGGATTCCTGGCGGCTGTGCTGTCGCCGGGCAAGCGTGCGGTGTCCATTCCGACCTCTGCGGTGTCGAGCAACTCCGGTTTGGTGAGTGCCGGCGACTGGGTGGACGTGATCCTGACATTGAAGCGTGAAACCGCTGAAGCCATGGCGGATCAAGAGGACAAAACGAGCGGCATGACAAAGCTCGCTGCTCAGACCATCCTCACCAACGTCCGCGTGCTCGCGCTTAATAACTCAACCGAGAGCATTGCGCCGCAGCCGGAGACGGCTCCGCAGAAGACGGATGCCAAAAAGACGGCTTCGACGGCCGCGCGTCGCGTTGACTACCGCACGATCACGCTTGAAGTGACGCCCACGGAAGCACAGGCGCTCGCTGTGGCTAAGGAAGCCGGAGACCTTCAGGTGTCTATTCGCGGTCTGCGTGAACCGGAGACCAAAGATGCGGCCGGCACCAGCGCAGTGAATGAGAAGACCGCTGCCGTCACGCATCTGCAGGATGCCACGGGCATTCTCGGCACGCAGCGGCCGGCCGCTAAGACTGTCATTACCTATCAGGGTGCGGCTGTTGCGCCCGTCACCTTCTAACCGATTGAAGAGAACCATCGTGCAGATTCCACACCTTGAAGATTCAGTCAGCCGTTCTTCCCGTCTGACCCAAAACCGGAAGCCGTCGCGCGCCGTATTTGCGGCAGCCTGTCTGGGCGCACTGCTCGGTCTGGCTGTTTCCCCTGCATCGGCTGCGCTGAAGGCACAGGTTCCGACAGACGTCAAAGTGCTCGAAGGCGCTTCAAGCTTGAAAAACCTCAAGCTCACCAAGCCGACGAGCAGTCTTCGCGTCTTTTTAAAAGAGGGCGCTCTGCTGCAGCTCCCGAGCGCAGCGGCAAAAGTGCTTGTTGCAACGCCGGGCATTGCTTCCTATCAGATGCCATCGCCCGATCAGGTCTTTTTCTTCGGCACCGCTGCCGGATCAACGACTTTTTATGCGCTTGACGAAGCCGGCGCGGTGATTGCAGCAGTCCAAGTGACGGTTGAACACAATCTCGAAAAATTGAAGGCCGACATCAAGCGGGCCGTGCCGAGTGCGAGCATTGAACTCGTCCCGGCGCTCAACAACCGCATGATCGTGCGCGGCAAAGTGAAAACGGCGCTCGACAGCCGGCGCGTCACCCAGCTCGTTGAATCCTATTTAGCCTCTTCGGCCGCCGCAGGCGGTCCGGGGCAGGGCGGCGAGCAAGGCGGCCAGGACGGAGGCGGTCAGGGCGGCTCCGCCGGCGGTCAGTCGAGTCCGGTCATCAATCAGCTCAAAGTTGAAGTTTCTCAGCAGGTGAATATTCAGGTGCGGGTTGTTGAAGTATCCCGTTCACTCACGCATTCGCTCGGCTTTAACTGGGGTGCGGTGCTCAATACCGGCCGCGGACCGCTTTTCCTCGGCAACGGCACTTCGCAGGGACTCTTCTCCACGCATGCCTCCAACAATTCACACTTTAATCCGGACGGCTCCTTTGAGGACGGCAATGCCAACATTCCGGGGCTGATGCCGGATTCGAACACGGCGGGCGCGGCGCTCGGCGGCATCTTCAATATGGGCCGCATGTCCTTGGGCGTGCTCATCAATGCCATGAGCGAATCCGGTTTTGCTTCGCTCCTTGCCGAACCCAACCTGACGGCGATGTCAGGTCAGCCCGCCGCCTTTGCGAGCGGCGGCGAAGTACCGATCGTGATTATTACGGGCAATTCCATCACCATCGACTACAAGTCCTGGGGCGTGATTCTGCGCATGACGCCGACGGTGCTTTCGCCTAACCGCATTGCAATCCATGTGGCGCCTGAAGTGAGCGAACTTACGAGCGAAGGGCAGGTGATTCTTTCGGAAGGCTCCGTGATTCCAGCGGTGCGCGTGCGCCGAGCAGAAACCACGGTTGAGCTCGCGAGCGGCCAGAGCTTTGCCTTGGCCGGCATGCTTCGCAGCGAATCATCGCAGACCGTGAACGGTGTGCCGGGACTTCGCAACCTTCCCTTCGTCGGCCGTCTTTTTGAATACGAACAGACGCAGGTCGAAGACAGCGAACTCGTGATTCTGCTCACCGCCAATATCGTCGACCCGGTTTCTTCGGGCGATCTGCGCGTGCCGGGACGCGGCATCAATGCCGTTGACGCTTATGCACCGCGTCAGGCTTCAATCGGCTACCTCTTCTAATTGAAACGGATGCGGATGAAAGATATGACACACAACAACAATCAGCGCCGCTTCAGTCTGAAGACTCAGGCGCGCAAAGGCACGGCAGCGCTCCTGAGCATTGCCTTGATCGCAACGCTTACGGGCTGTGAAAGTTTGAGCTACATGGGCAATGCGGTTCAGACGGCGGGCGGCTACGCCTTTGACAAAGCCGAAGCAGGGTACCGTGCGGTTGAAGGGCTTGAGACCAAGACCGTTGGCCGTGTGCGTTCCTCGAATTTTGCTCAGACGAGAGACGAGGCGCTCTCCATGAAGGTTCAGGCGAAGTCGCTCTACCTTCGTGCTTCGGCAAACGGTTCGGGTCTCACCGATGAGTCGATCGAGTCTGCCAACAAGTTCCTCTTGTCGCAGGGACCGATCCGCCGTCAGGTGCTCACCGTCGTACCGCTCTCCGAGCGAGGCGAAAAGCTCGCTCGCCGATTGGCCGAAGCGCTCGAAGAAGCGGGCGCTCAGGAACCCAAGCTTGCCGTCTATGTAAATGAAAAAACCGGCAAGCGCGACTTTCCGGACCGCCGCGTGAGCTGGGACTTGGAGCTCATCAGCGAAGCCTACGTTGTGCATGCGCCGGAGTGCGAGGTGGCCGATCCGACTCGCTGGACGATTGAGCCTTACGAGGCCGTCGGCACGTTGGGCTGCGCCAACAACGCCAACATCGCCATGATGGTGAGCGATCCGAAGGATCTCCTGCGTCCGCGTGCGCTTGAAGGCGCTGACGGCACGGCCAGCAATCTGGCCGTACAGAAATATCAGACGGGTGATCAGGAAGACCTGATCGACATCGACTTCAGCCAGGAGGATTGATCGTGGATAAGGAAAACGAAAACAATGCCTCCGTCGAGGGCATCACGACCGCGGTGTTTTGCCGCGAAGGCGATCTGAAGCAGTTCACCGACGTATTCGCTCGGCTCGGGCGCAGCTGTACAGCCGCTCAGAAGGGCGGCATCGACGAAGCTCAGGCCTGGCTCACGCAGCATGACGCCCCGGGGCTCTTGATTGTTGATATTTCTGCTTCGCCTTTCCCAGTGCCGGCCTTAGCAGATTTGGCCGCCTTGGCGGGCCCGGGCTGCCGCATTGTGGCAGTAGGCGCAGAAGAAAATGTTGAACTTTACCGTTCGCTCCTCTCTGCCGGTGCATTTGACTATCTGGTTTCGCCGGTGGCAGATGCTTTGGTGGTGGAGCTCCTCAACCGTGCCGACAGCGATCGCTGGCTCGGTATGCCGGATGCTTCAAGCGTGCGGGTCGGACAGACCATTGCGGTGACGGGTGCTGCTGGCGGAGCGGGTACGAGTACCGTAGCGGCGCTTTTGGGGCGCTGGATTGCAGAGGCTGCCAAATATCCGACGCTCCTCGTTGATTTCGATCGCCGCAAAGGTGACCTCGCGCTACTCCTCGGTCTCAAGGCCGACAACGGCTTGGCCGGCATTCTTTCGGCCGCTGAAATCGACTATCGCCTCATTGCCCGCACGGTGCTCGCAGACGGTGAAAAGAAGCGCCTGTCGCTCCTTGCTCAGCGTCCCGGTCCGGAAACGCCGGTTGATCCGCAGCTCCTCCTTCAGTTGGGCGGTGCGCTTTGCGAACTCTTTTCTGTTTCGATTTGGGATATCCCGTCGCATCGCCCTGCGGGGAGCGCAGAAATTCTGAAGAACGCCGATGTCTGCGTGATTCTCATCGACTACACGGTTTCAAACGCCCGCGCGGCGAAGATTTTGCTCGCTGAACTCGGTGCGCCGCAGCCCGGTCAGCGCCGCTTCTTGGTGGCCAATCATTGCCGAGCCGGTGCGGGCAAGCGCAGCAAGCCCGTGCTGACGCGTGAAGAGTTTGAAAACTTCCTCGGCGTCAAGGTGGACTTTGAACTGCCCAATGCCGGGACGGTCCTTGACGCAAGTCTCCTGCAGGGAGCGCTCACTTCGCAGGCGGCTCCAGCCTTTGCCCGCAGCATTGAAGGGCTCGCCTGCGGACTGCTCGGGCGCGCAGGCGCGCACTCGACGACTCCGGGTTTTGCAGAGCGGTATTTCCCGACTGTCATGAAGCTGCTCAAGCTTTTGAAGCTCACCGGAAGCAAGGATTCCGCCAAGGCTGCGGCTTGATGAGCGGCTGCCGTCCTCAAGAAAAGAGACCGTTTGGAGAATAGTGAAGATGCTCGTTGGTACTCGTCGACCCATTCCGGCCGCTGCCCCTGCGCCGCGCCCAGCTCAAGACGTTCGGCAGGATGCGGCTCTCATCGGCGCTGCGCAGCCTGGCGCCGAGACGCCGCCCGCCGCGATGCCGAGCCGGCCGTCGTTTGCTGCCGCCTCAAACGCTGGGAGTGCAGCCGTGCGCCGCCCCGGCATGCGTTCCATGCCGCAGAGCGCTGCTGCGGCGCCTCAGGCTCAGGCACAGGCTTCGGCAGAACTTGCCCGCGTGCGCCGCACGATTCACGATCAAGTGTTTGCGCAGATTGACCCAATGAAGGCGGCGACGACCAGCCGGGAAAATCTCGCAGAACAAGTCGCTCAGCTCATTCGTGAGATCTGCGACCAGAACCGGTTTCAGCTGACGGCCGCTGAAGAACAGGCCATCAGCGCGCAGATGCTCGACGAAATGCTCGGCATCGGGCCGATCGAGCCGCTGCTCGCTGATGAAACCGTTACGGATATTCTCGTCAACGGCGCGGATAAGGTGTTTGTCGAGCGCTTCGGCAAACTTGAACTGACGCCCATTACCTTTATTGATGAAGAGCACGTCTTCAATATTGCGCAGCGCATTGCTGCGCGCGTCGGCCGCCGCATTGATGAAGCCAATCCGATGGTCGATGCTCGTCTGGCAGACGGCAGCCGCGTCAATGTTGTTACGAAGCCGCTGGCGCTTGACGGCACATCCATTTCAATCCGCAAATTCAGCAAGCATAAGCGCAATTTGGAAGAACTCTCCGAGGGCGGCGCACTCACCAAGGAAATGGTGGAGCTCCTTTCCCGCGCTGTGATGGCGCGCCTCAATATCGTCGTTTCAGGCGGCACGGGCGCGGGCAAAACAACGCTGCTCAATGCCTTGTCCTTCAAGATCGGGCAGAAGGAGCGCGTGGTGACGATTGAGGATGCGGCCGAACTGCAGCTCAATCAGGAAGACATTGTGCGTCTGGAAACCCGTCCCGAAAGCATTGAAGGCGGCGGACAGATCACCCAGCGCGATCTTGTTAAGAACGCGCTTCGTATGCGTCCGGACCGCATCATCTTGGGCGAAGTTCGCGGCGGCGAGTGCTTTGACATGCTCCAAGCCATGAACACCGGTCATGACGGCTCGCTTTGCACGGTGCACGCCAATAATGCGCGCGACGCCCTGATCCGTCTGGAGAACATGGTGCTGATGGCCAATCTGCAGCTCCCGCTCAATGCCATCCGCCGTCAGATCGGCGGCGCGGTGAATATGGTCGTGCAGATTGAACGCATGCGCGACGGCAAGCGCCGTGTGGTGTCGATCGTTGAAGTCTGCGGCATGGAAGAGGACGTCATCCAGACGCAGGAACTCTACAACTACCGCATCAAATCCATCTCTGCCGACGGACGGATCGTAGGCGAATTCGTCAATACGGGGCTGCGCCCGAAGTTCTATCAGGACCGCGCACATCTCTTCGGCGGCAATTGAGAGGACAAAGCTCATGCTTAATCTTTTCACGATTTTGGTGTTCCTCTTCGTACTTTTGGGCGTGCTGGGACTTCGTGCCTTTACGAACCGCGCACGCCGCGAAGAAATGGTTCGCGAAAGACTCACTGAGCTTTTGACGCAGGTTGAGGAGGAAGCCAAAAGCGTTGCGCCGGTTGAATATCCCGATGAATCCGTGCTGATGGGGCTTGACGACTATCACGGGCATTTCCCGAAGCTCCATGCCCGCATCGTGCGCATTCAGAAGGGACTGGAACTGCTCGGCTGGACCAAGAACCTGCGCCTTCGCGTATTGGTGCTTGGAGCTCTTTCCTTCACGGCAGCCGCACTGGTGGGCCGCATGACGGACTATCCGTTCCTGATCGCATTTTTCGGAGGCGCAGCGCTTTTCGCCTCTGCGGCGGCGCTCCTATATCTGCGCGCCATGGGTGAATGGACCGAAGACCTCGGCAAATTGCTTCCGGAAGCGATTGACTCCATCGCGCGAATTTGCCGCGCCGGCGTGCCGGCTCAGACCGCCTTCGGACTCGCCGCACAGAACCTGCGCGGCGCGCTCTCGGAAGAACTTCGCACCATCGACCGGTGGCTGCGTCTGGGCGTCCCCTTGAAGCAGGTGCTTCAGGAATCAGCGCACCGCGTGCCGCTGCCCGAATACCGCTTTTTCGCCGTCATCGTGATCATCAGTCAGGAGTCGGGCGGCCGTCTGGCCGACACGCTCGAGCGCTTGGCGGCCACGCTTCGCGAGCGCGCGGAGCTTGCACTCAAGGTGCAGGCCAAAACATCCGAGGCTCGCGCTTCGATCAAGATCGTCGCCTGTCTCGTGCCCGGCGTGCTCATTTATCAGTACATCCAGGCGCCGCAGGACTTTCAGTTCCTCGTTACCGATCCGACCGGCCTCAAAGTGCTCGGCTACGCTGCCGCGAGCGTTGCTGCCGGGCTTTTTGTGACCTGGCTGATGGTTCGCCGCATTCAGTGAGGCTCGAGTCATGACTACATGGATTATCTTTTTTGCGCTCGCGCTCCTCTCTATTGTCGTCTTTGTGTTTGCGCTGCGCTCCCAACAAGATGCTGAGGCACTTGAAGATCGATTGGCGGGCACCATTGATGAAGAAGCGGCTGCGCATCCGCATCAGGCGGGCGGCATCTAGCCGCTGCCGGAATGGATTCAGCCGGCCGCTCGCTTTGGGCTGAAGCTCGCCGGGAATGACAAGAGCCGTGAGACAACGGCGCTCCTCCTCGCCCAAGCCGGTTTCGCGCGCCCGGGTTCGCTCGGCGTCTTTTTGCTCCTCAAAACGCTGCTCGGACTCGGCATTGCGGCCGCGCTCTTTTTCGGCACTCAGGAGCGAAGCATCGGCACCATCGCGCTCATGGGGGCAGGTTACTTTGCGGGCGGTATTCTGCCGGAATGGGTTTTGAAGTCGATGGCCGCACGGCGCTATACGGCGCTTGAGCGCAGCATGCCCGACGCCCTTGACCTCATGGTGATCTGCGCCGAGGCCGGCCTTCCCTTTACGCGCATTGTGAAGGTGGTGTCGAGAGAACTGGAACTTTCCGCACCGATTCTCGCTCATGAACTCGCACTCACCAATGCCGAACTTGAAATCATGCCCGAGCGTTCAGCGGCGCTGCGCAATCTCGCCGAGCGTACGCGCGTGCCGTCTATTGAAGGCATGGTTTCAACGCTTATTCAAGCCGAACAGTTCGGTACGCCTCTGGCGCAGGCGCTCCACAACATTGCCGCCGAATCTCGGTCGACCTTGATTTTGACGCTCGAAGAACGTGCCGGGAAGCTCCCCGCCCGTCTCTCTTTGCCGCTGATGACATTGATTCTGCCGCCCGTCGTAGCGATCGTGGCCGCACCCGCACTGATGCGCGTCATCCGCAGTCTCCTCACCTGATTTTTTTCGATCATGACTACTTCTGTTCACAGTTCCTGCCGACGCCCGCATCCGGCCATGAAGGCCGCTATGCTCTTTGCCTTTTCGGCAGCTGCGCTGATGCTTTCGGGGTGTGCGTCCCTCGCCGGCGCGGGGTCGGACAGCCCGATGCCTGAGCGCACCATCAAGGAGCGCACGCCTTCAGAAGTCGTAACAGCGCCCAAAAAGGACCGTGAGTCGGCGCTCCGCCTTGCGCGCATGCTGGTGGCTCAGGGACGCTACGAAGGGGCGCTCGGCGTTTATGCTGAACTCGACCGCCGAGGCGGCATGGATGCTAAGACCCTTTTGGAATATGCAGGGATCGCGTCGCTCATTGAACCGCCGCGAGCTACCTTGACTTTGTTTACCAGAACCAAAGCCCTTGCAGAAGCTGAAAAAGTGAAATTTGCTCCGGCTGAAGAAGCGGGGCTCCTCACTGGTTTAGGCCGTGCTTATATGGCTTCAGCCCGCATGAGCGATGCGCGAAGCGCACTCGCGCGGGCCGTTGAGCTCGACGACAAGAACGTTTCTGCGCTCAATGCTTACGGCATTGTTCTCGATGCTGCGGGTGAGCACGAGGAAGCCGTCAAGTACTTTGACAAGGCGCTTGCCCAGTCACCGACGAACGTGCAGGTGCTTAACAATTTGGCGCTCGCCAAACTCGGCATGAACGATGCCAAGGGGGCCTTGAAGGTGCTCGGCGACGCTGAGAACTTCAGCTCGTCGGACGCTTCCGGCATACTGACCCCCAAAATGAATCTCGCCTTTGTCCAGTTTATGACGGGGTCGGCAGATCGTTCGCGCGAAACGCTCCAGAGCTTCATGACGAATGAACAGGCCGAGGATGCCCTCAAAAAGTTTGCCGCCATGAAAAGCCGCATTGATGCCGGCGAATCTACGCTCGCCGATGAGTGCCTGCGGGCGGCCGAGAAGATGATCGAAATTCGCCCGAAATCTTCGGATGATTCGGACTACGGCTATGAAGTTCCGCTTGTCGTTGAGCCCGTGAAGACGATCGAAACAAAGGACGCTGCCGGTCTTTCTTCCCATGCCCAGACGTTCCCGAAGGGCAGCCCCGAAGCCGCAGCTGCGCTTGAGGCGCTGAAAAAGGGCAGCGCTGGTCAAAACGGGAGTCAGCCCTAAATGACAGTCGGGATCTTCCGTTCGCGAATCTTTACCGCCGGCCGTGCTTTCCTGCGCGACGGTCGCGGCGTCTCCGCGGTTGAGACGGCTTTTGCTTTTCCGGTGATTCTGGCGGCGTTCTTCATCATTGTGGAATTTGCCAATATGGCGCTCACGATTCAGGTTGGTGAAAGCGCAGTCTCGAGCGCGCTTCTGCGCTTTCGCGATGCCGGTGAGCTGGGGGCGTCCGCCGAAAATGACATTCGTCAGGGTATTGCGGCCTATTCATTTGGCTACCTCAAGCCCTCGAATGTCTCCCGCGTAACCGTTGAGGCCTATGAGTCGCTGGACGCGCTCGGCAACCCGGGCGGAACAAACGGCGCAGGCCAGGACGATGAGGAAGGCACCGCAGAAGCGGACAGCAGCTATCCCGCCTGGAAGGTTGTCGTCGTGATCTCCAAGGACTTCATTACGCCGCTTCCGCGCCTCATTCTGACGAACCGAAAAGATTTCACTTATCGCTACGAACGCGTCATCGCTTACTACCCCCGCATTGAAGAAAGTGAAGGGACGTGAAATGAATAAGAGTTCCTATTTCAAGATGATTGCTTCGGCCGTAGTCGGACTGCGTCGTGAATCCGGGTCGATTGCTGTAGAAACAGCGCTCGGCATCACATTTTTGGTGAGCACTGCCGTGATTCTTTCGGATATGCACCAGATCGGCATTGAGCGGGAACGCCTTGAGGCGGGCGCTGGCAGCATTGCTGTAAATGCTGCGCAGCAGCCTAAGCTCACGCAGTACGGGCTCAATGCGCTCGTTGACGCATCGCTCGAGACCGAAACCCGTGACACCGAAGTCATCATCATGAATGTGCTGCAGTCCGGCGCCGTGCAGTGGATGATTCGCCGCGGCGACGGGGCGATGCTCTGCGAACTCAATGTCGAGGGGAAGTACTTCACGGGCGAACTGCCGGTGGATCCGCCGGAAAATTCCGGCGAAGGCAATGACGAGAGCGATGTGGACGGCAGCACGATGTCGATGATTGTGGTGGATGTCTGCCGCCGTACGGCAGGCTTTGAATTGGGCAAGCACCTGCGTCTTCCCCGAGTGATTCAGGTGGAGAACATCTACCGCTCCAACAACCGCGAAATCAAGCTCGACGAAGCGCTTGAAGAAGAAAATCTGATGCCGTCGGACGATGATGGCGAAGGGAGCAACGCATGATTTCTCTTCTTTGCAAACGTGCCCAGTCGCTTTTGGCCCGTGTTCTCCGTGAAGAATCCGGTTCGGCTGCGGTCAATGTGGTCTTTTTCCTGATCGGCGGCATTGCGCTCACGGCCTTTGTGGTGGACGCAACGCGCGTGAGTGCCGACGGGGCTCGCCTCAAGCAGGCGACTGATGCGGCTGCACAGGCTGTGGCGATGGAGGCGGCGAAGGACTCCGAGACGGATGTGCTGGGGATGGCTCAGCGCTATGTTGCCGTCAATCTGGGTTTGGATAAAGAGCAGCTCTCGCGTGACTTGAGCGTTGCGGTAGAGCCGGTGACCTGGAACGACTATGAAGGGTATCGAGTCTCGGCAAGCTTTCGGGCGCTGCCGTCACTTTTAGGCGGTCCGGGGAAGACCGTTGAGGTGGCAAGTGCTGCGGTGGCGATTTACAACCCGCTTGAAATTGCTTTGGTTGTCCCCTCCACGATCAATGAGACGCAGCGAGACATGCAGGCGATCCGCGACATCGGCGAGGCCTTTTATGACGAAGTCATTGACGGACGGGCTGACCGCTGGATGGCCTTAGTGCCTTATTCAGACGGCGTCAATGTTTGGGACGATGCCAAGGGTGTTTCGCGTATTCGCAGCTGGGCGCTGCCGGATCGAATTGAGCCGTAGTGGTTCCGCTATATCAAACAGGGGGCGGGTGTCTCTAATTTGGCCTCTCCCGATATGCCCGATGTCCGCAAGAAGATTCTTCATGTTCGTCGGGGAATGCGCGGCGGGGAACTCTTCGATTGGACTGAACCGCCGGGAGGATCTTTTGAAATCAGCGCTGAAACCTGTTACGGCGGCAACTGCATTATGTCGAACTATCCCGGCGGGTGGCCCTACATCACGTGGCGGGGACCGGTGATTCCTTCTGCGGGCAACGGATTAACGGGACCAACAGATCAGCGCTGGATTGCGGCTGACGGGACAGTGCCGCTCACAGCACTCCTGCCGCTCACGGATGAGCGTGAAAAATTTACGGCACGTCTGCAAAAAATGATTGGCGATCATGAAGAAATCAATCACGCCATCAACATGAATATTGCAATGGGATGGGGAGCAATGGCGCTTTCGCCGGGGTTCCGCGGTATTGACGGCTGGGGAGATCTCGACCACCCGCGTGACTTCAGCGAAGACGGCAAGTCCACCGTCAAGGCGATCGTCATGCTGGCCAATTTGAATGGTCCGCTGATTGACATCGACATGGATGCCAACAACTTTTATCTCGATCTTGAGAGCTTGGGCGGCTATGCCGATACCGGAGACCGAGATTTTGTCCGGCAGCGAATTGAAGATTTGTGCGACAGCTTCAAGTCGCATCAGGACTTCTATTTCTACATGCTCATCGTTCCGCCCTCAACAAATGAATCCGGGCTTCGCCGCTACAACGAGCTTAAGCCCACGCTCCTGGCCTGCGGACGCAATTCCGGCGATGTGTCTGAAGTTCAGACAACGAGCTTCGCAGAAGGCAAAGAGACGGTGATCGACGGATTGAAGCGTATTGCATCGGATCTTGAAAGTAAGAGCAGCTTTGCGCGGCTCATCGAATAAGTTTGAAACCCAACCCAAAAGGGAAGAAGCACAAAATGACTACAGCGAATCTCTCCTACGGAAGCCTTGAGCTTGCGCTTGAGCCGCGAATGATGTTTGACGCGGCGGCTGCGGCAACGGCGGCAGAAGTGGCGGCGGATGCTCAGGCGGATGCCAATCCGCCAGTTTCAGCGGATCCTTCCGCTGGCGACATCACCGTGGATCAAAACGGCAATCCGGGTGCTCAGGTCGATCTCTTCGGCAATGTCCAGGTTGAGCCGCTTGCTGACGGTAAGACTTACGACTCGCTGACGCTTCAGGTTTCTGAAAGCGGCAAAGGACTGGCCCTTATTGTTGATGGAAAGGAAGTACTCCTCACGCAGGGCAACAAGGTTCAGATCGGTGATCCAGACGCTGACCGCTATGCAACGGTGACGGTCGGTGCGGACGGCACGGCAACGGTGGTCATCAAAATCGGGTCTACTCAGAATGCTGACCAGCTCCAAACGCTTATTGACGGTCTTGCACTGAAGGTTGCAGACGGCACTGCCCAAACTTCAGCGGATGTGACCGTCAAGATCGATGCGCTTTCTTATATGAATGATGGAGGCACGGCTGATCTGGATATAGATCGAACCGTGAAAATCGAGAGCAGCTATAACTTTGCGCCGGAAGTGAATGTTGGCGGAACAGAACTGTCCGGTCTTACAAATGCACCCGGCATCGAGAATGCCACAAAGATCTTTCTGTCAGACAACGGGAATTTTGCCTTTGTAGGCGACAAAGACGGCGATATTGCTGTCTTTAAAGTGACTGATGGGAAGCTTTCTTATCTGCAGACTTTTGATCATTCAAGTGTTGATGGGCTTGGAAGCATTACGGATATTGCATCTAGCGCTGATGGCCGTGTCCTTTATGCTGTGAGCGGGAATAATGTATTTCGTTTCCAAGTGGCAGATAATGGTGATTTAACCACTGAAGGTCAAAAGGAAATATCAGGAACTGGCACATCAATTGCTGTAAGTTCTGATGGTACTACCTGTTATATCGGCTATTTTGCTGATTATGGTTGGGGGAGTTCATACGGCGGTACAAAAATATCTTATGAGAACGGTCAATGGAACGATTCGGATATTGGCGAAAATGCTTCAATGGATTTTGTCAGCTGCGGAGACTATGTCATTAAATTCCGCAATCATGAGTTTGCCTATGGCCCAGAACTTAAAGTATATGGTGCTGACGGTGAAGAGTTATTCTCTCAAGATCTTGATGGAATAGAAGAGGGTGATGGTGTTCTTAATATTACGGCATCAGATAACGGGCTAATAGCTGTTCAATTTGGCGGTAAGATTCAAATTTATCAGGCTAATTTTGCTGAAAAAACTTTTTCTAAAATAGCGGAAACTGATAGTTCTAACGTTGTGGATATTGCGCTCTCTCCAGCTGGAGATCGTCTTTATGTCCTTTCAAGCAATGACTCTGGGACGCTTTCAGAATTTCGCGTGACGCAAGAAGGTCTTACCCCGATTAAAACAACACCTGCAGTAGGTGGTGATGCAGCCGGACTCGTTGTGTTTGACTCAGGAAAGGTTGGGATTGCCGCGGGCGGACAGGTGCTTTCTTATGAAGAGGCGGAAGTTCATAACGCTACCTTAGGGGAGTCGGTTAATGTCGGCGGGTCGCTTTCCATTACCGATGCCGATCGCGATGCTGCCAATTCCGGCAGCGGCAACTACGGTAACGTTTCTGTCACCTTCGAAACGAATGATGAAGCCAAACCTTCAACAGCGTTTGAATGGACGGGAGCAGACGGTTATACGCTCGAAAATGGCGTCATCAAGAACGGAGACCGTACGATTGCTGCGGTTGAGAAAGCTGATGGGAAAATCGTTCTGACATTTAAGGATGGCGCAACAACAGCCGATGTGGCCGCAGTTGTCAAGCAGGTTTCCTTTACAGTCCAGTCTGCAGCTGCAGACGGCAGCGTTTCCGTCAAGACGACCGTAACGGATAAAGACCAATCCGTTGAGAAAACGATTCAATACGAATTCTCTGCCAATCAGGCTCCTTCAGCATCCGGTTCTTCTGCTGTAGAAAATGAGTATTACAACACGACAGGCATGTCATCGCCTATCTTCAAAGATGTGGCGATCAATGTCGGTGAACTCAATCAGAAAGTATCCTCGATGGAGCTCACGGCTTCGGGTGATTTTGCTGAAGGTGAATATTGGGTGGTCGACGGAGTGCGTATTCCTCTGAATAGCTCATCAGACGGCACTACGAAGAGCGGATACGCCTATCAGTATGTAGTCGCTGACGGAAAAGGCGTGCTGACCATTAGTTTTGATGGTGGCATTAAGACTGGGGCCGCTCAAAACGTTGTCAATTCGATGACATATGTCAACGAGAATGCCGAGGCTCAGGTTAGTGAGCGTGTTTTCGCTCTGACTAAAGTGACCGATAACGGCGGCACCGATAACGGCGGGGCTGATTCATCAATTATTGATGATGTCACGGCGACTATTCGTGTGCATCTCAGCGTCGATCCGGATGTAAGTGTTGATGCGCCTGAAACCTCAGACACAATCTTCATGCATGACGGCGTCATAACAGGGGCTGATTATTACGTCAACGATCTAGCACAGACGCCGGACGGCAAGACGGTTTTCGTGATGTCGTCTTCCGGCAGCGATGGCTCCGGGACGTACACGTTCTACATTTACAGCCGCGGTGATGATGGCGCATTAACACTCAAAAACGCTTTTGAACTTGGATCATCGCCAGGGGGATATCCTGGGAGCATCGTTGTTTCCGCCGACGGCAGCTCTGTTTATGTCAAGGCAATTTCCGGTGAAAACTCTTTTGTTATAGGCGTTCATGGATTCATGGCAGATGCCGACGGGACTTGGTCTCCTATTGAAGGCATTGATCTGACCTCTGAGTCTGATTCGTGGCAGGACATCTCCTTAGATCCTTCCGGCAAGTACTTTGCGGCGCTCACCGAAGATACTTTGTACCTTTATACAGTTGATGCTGACGGCAGTTTGAAATTGATCTCGCAGTTCACGCGGGATGAAATGAATTTTGCGGATCAGAATCTAACGGCCATTAAATTTTCCGGTGATGGCAAATCCATATATGTTCAAAAAGACAGTATGGGCGATAAGAGCGGAATTGCCGTTGTCGCAGTGGGTGAAGGCGGATCGCTTAATCTTGTTCAATCATTGAATTACGAGACCATCAATGCGGATGAGTCTGGGGTCAAAGTCGATGATGAATTTATGCTGTGGAAGGTTGGAAGCGTTGTTTCATCGGCGGATGGTCAACATCTCTACGTTTACTCCGCATCTGCCATTGGGAGCCGCTACGTACTGACTTTTGAGAAAAATGATGACGGTACGTTGACTCTCGTGCAGTCCCTAACTGTTGGTGCGGATTATGGATTCGAAGGTGAATCGATCAGTATTCAAGAAATGCATCTTTCCTCCGACGGCAAGCTTCTGTTTGCCTCAACTGAGGATGGAAAGATGGTTGAATATACTGTAGATGCACTTTCTGGATTCTTGACAAAAGCCGGATCCATTGATGCAGGTACAGAAGGTTTTGGGAAATTTATTGTTTCTTCAGACGGTAAAAACATCTACTTTAACAGTGGATCTCAGGGCGTTTATTCTGCGTCGGCATTGCCTCAGATTCCCTACACCGGCAATTCCGCCGAAGTAGGCAAATATCTGTCTGGCGTCGATGCGGATGTTGAGGATTACCAAGACTTCAGCATTACGATCGAGCGCAACGGCGGGGCGAATGCCTCTGACGGCTTTAGTTTTGCCAAGACTATTGGATATACCTTTGCGGACGGAGTAATTACCGGAGCTGACGGCACTCAACTCGGTTCTTACAGTGTCGAGGGCGGCAAGCTGACGATTACATTCACGGGGTCGCTCAATCACGATGTCTTCAACACGGTGCTTGGGGCGGTGAAATATGACGTGCCGTCCGACGTTGCCGGTGAAGTCGTGCTGAAGGTCACCATGATTGACAATGTCGGCAAGTCCGACGCTCAGATCTTCAGCGTCAAAGCCACTGACGGCTCTATTGAGACGCCCGACGAAGAGACCATTCATGTCCCGGATCCCGAGCAGCCGACCGACTTTCTCGCGAATGTTGATTTCTCGGGCATCAAAGATTCCATCCTTGGACACGCGGCTTCGATCACGGTAAATGTCGACTATCCGAACGGCACCTTTGGGCTCAGTGCAGATTCTGGTCTGACGCTCAAGGATGACGGCTACGTCTACAGCGGTGACGTGAAGCTCGGTGCATGGTCTGCCCGCGAAGGAACGCTTTCCATCACACTCGAGCAGGGCGTTGATGCAGACAAAGCCGAGGCGCTTTTGAAGGCAATCACCTTCACCGCCTCGGGTGCTGAGCCAGGTGCAGATCTGTCGGTCGATTTAAGCATTGGCTTTACGTCCTCGAGCGGCAGCAGCGATTCGCTGCTGATTGACAATGCGGTGACGCTGCAGATTAACGATGGTCCCGAATTTAACGAAACGAAGTATCCGGACTACGCTTTGAGCGGTACCTTGGATGTTGCGCTCGGCGGTTCAGCGGGTTCTATTACGCTGCCCTCAGACCTCTTTACGGATGACGTCAAAGTGGCGACCGTCACCGTGGAACTCCTCGATGAGAACGGGAACGTTGTCGAAAATGGTCTTCAGAAGCTGGGGCTGAAGTTTGAGAATGGCAAACTCTCCGGCACGGTTTCGAAGACGGGTGCCTATCAGCTGCGAATCACTGCGACAGACGAGAGCGGTCTGACGGCGAGCCGTGATGTCACGCTGACCATCATGGAAAATCAGCCGCCGGTCGTTGTTGATGGAAATGTCAAGGTGCCCGAAGTCGTCTTCAATCACGAGACGAACTTCAGTGTCAAGGATTGGTTCAAAGACCCGAATGAGGCCGATGAGCTGACCTTCACGGCAGTGAAGGGGCTCCCCGATGGTCTGACTATCGACGCAAAGACAGGGACGATTTCCGGCACGCCTCAGGAGGTCGGTGCGTTCTCGGTGACGATCACGGCCTCGGACGGCAAGAATGCTCCGGTGGAGTACACCTTTAAGCTCACTGTTCGCGGCAATCAAGCCCCGCAGGCTGTACCGGATACCGCTCCGAGCGTTGTGGTCGGGGGCAATAATTCGTTTGAGCTCAAGGACTTCATCAAGGATCCTGATGGCGACGATTTGACCTTCAGGGTTGACGGGCTGCCCGATAACAGCGGGCTGAGCTTTGATGCTGACACGGGCCGCATCTACGGCACGGCGACGGTGACTGAACCCTTTAAGCTCACGATTACCGCGACGGACAGCTACGGCCTTTCGAATACGTTCGAAGTGACGGTGGGTGTTCGCACCAATTCCGCGCCCGAGTTTGTCGGCGCGGGATCGACTCATGAAGGGCTGCCGGCGGTCTTCGGCGATACGGCCGGCGGGATCAGAGCTGATCTCAATACGCTCTTCAAGGATGCCGAGGGCGACGGATTCAGAGTGGAGATCACCGAACCCGCAGAACTCCCTGAGGGTGTCTCTTTTGATGCCGATACCGGCATCTTAAAGGCGGACGCGAATTTCGAAAACGGCTTGGCGGTGACGGTGAAGGCCACGGATGCCTATGGCGCTTCGACCACCCGCACCATTTGGATCGGGACGCAAATTGCGCCCGTCACCAGTGCGGATGCGGGCGTTGCCAACCCGGCATTTGGCCGCGGTCTTGACCTTCTGCGCGACACGGGACTCGGACGAGGGCTCGAGCGCGAGGACTTCAGACCTACGGTACTGGCGGCGGATCACCCGGTCTTCGAACCGATCTTCGGCAAGCCGGCTGCGCCTCTGGAAGAACCCTCGGCCTCAGAGCGCCTCTTCGCGCTTTATAAGCAGACCGTCGATGATGAACGCGACGCCAAGCTTCATACCGAAGAGGTTCGCCGTGACCGGGCGGTAGAGCGCGCTGTTGAAAAGGTCGAGCGCTCAGACAAATCCGCAGCACGCGTGACGCTCAATGAGAGTGCAGCGGAATTGCCGTCAGCTGACTTGAATGACGTTGCTCAAAAGGGTTTAGCCGCGCTGCTCGACGCAGAGACGCCCGAGCAGAGCGAGGTCGCTGACACGAGTCTCACCGCTGCCATTGAACGCCATACGGTCTATGCCCGCGAAGGCATCTTTGCCAAATCCGATGATCTCGCTGCGAGCTGATCGCTGACAACTCACTTATTCGGCACGGACGCTCACTCTGGCAGTCCGTGCCGCCGAACCTACTCATTCTCTTGCCTATTTCAGGATTTCCAATCATGTCTCAGATGAAAGCCTCTCGGATGATCCGCCTTACTCTTGTTTCTACGTCCGTCGCCGCAGCGCTGATGCTCGCCGGCTGCTCGGTCATCGCGCCCGAAAAGCTTTCGAGCGACGATCTTATGCGTCTTGCCAATGTCGACCAGCAGCTGATGTTCGCTGCGCAGGAACCCGTCACGGCTCCCATTACGATGGAAGAGGCTGTTGCCCGTGCGCTCAAGTACAACCTCGAACACCGCCTGGCCATGATGGAGCGTGCGGTGCAGGAAAACATCGCTGATGTGCAGAGCATGAGCCTCTTGCCGAAGCTCACGGCGTCGGCAGGGTATCGCGACCGCTCCAACGAGCTCGCAAGCTCGAGCGAATCGCTTGCAACCGGCAAGGAGTCGCTCGTGCCTTCTAAGAGCAGCGAACGCGACGGCAGGACGGCCGATCTGGAGCTCTCCTGGAATGTGCTCGATTTCGGTCTGAGCTACTTTGAAGCCCAAGCTTCGACCAACAAGTCCTATGCCTCCGAAGAACGCCGCCGCCGCGTGGTGGCCGATATCGCCCGTCAGACCCGTGCGGCCTGGCTCTCGGCCGTCAGCGCTGAGCGTCTGCGCGACGAAGTTGCTGATGCGCTCGACGACGCTTCGAAGGCTCTGGCTCAGTCCAAGGAAGCGGGCGGCCGCGGCCTCGTGAAGCCGCTCGATGCGCTTCGCTACCAGCGTGACCTTCTCAACATGGTTCGTCAGCTCGAAACGCTCGAAGACGAATTGGTGAAGAGCAAAGCCAAGCTCGCGACCCTCATGAACCTGCAGCCGGGGACGCCGTTCCAGCTCGCCGTTCCCTCGACGGATGCTGAGGCCGTTCCGGCCGTGCCCTATAAGCTCAGTGACCTCGAAGTGCTCGCCATGGTGCGCCGCCCTGAGATTCGCGAAGAAAGCTATCTCGCGCGCAATGCTGTGCTCGAAACCCGCATGTCGCTCCTGAAGCTCTTCCCGAATGTTCAGCTTTTTGCGGGTCTCAACTACGACAGCAATAAGTATTTGGCGAACAATGACTGGGCGGACGTGGGCACCCAGGTGAGCTGGAACCTGATGAGCCTCTTCACTGCGCCGAAGATTCTGAAGGGCGGAGAGCTTCGCGAAGAACTCGCTCCGCTTCGTCGTCAGGCCATCCGCATGACGGTTCTCTCCCAGGTGCACGTTGCCTGGCATCAGCGTTTTGCGGCTGAAAAGGCCTTCCGTCGAGCTGACGAACTCTCGCGCGTACAGAATTCCATCGACAAGCAGGTTGAAAATGCCGTGAAGAGCCGCAGCGAAACGAAGCTCGAAGCGGTGCGCACGAAGGTTGAGACGCTGCTCGCCAAACGCACGCGTGATCTGAGCTATGCCGAAATGCTTAACGCTCAGGATGCCATCTATCAAGCCGCGGGCTTTGATACGGTACCCGCTGAGGTTGCCGATCAGTCCATTTCGGGACTCGCTGAAGCCATCGGCGCGCAGGACCGCATCATCGCCGACGGCGCAGTGCTGCAGGGGCTTTACGGTACGCAGGCCTTGAAGGACGGCGTGGGCGACTATAAGGAAGCGTCTGCGAGCTACCGCCTCAACCCGGAAGTTGCTGCGGCTGCGCAGGAGGGCGGAGCGGCCGTCCGTCTCGTTTCCGGCATGCCCTGGGAAAGTCTCGGTTCTTTGAAGGCCAGCCGGTAAGAATCGTGCTCGAAATGAGGATGATGATGGAAAAGCTCCATACGCTGAGCGCAATTTGCTCGATGGCTGCAGCTTTAACAATTGGCGCAGCCTCGGCTGCGCCGGCCCCTGCGGCAGGGCTTTCGAGCTCATCAGCATTGGCTGATGCGGTCGAATTCCGCGCGCAGGTAACCGCTAAGGCGCAGGCGCTCCTTTCGAGCGAAATGCCCGGTGAAGTGAGTGCTATTGCATTCCGCGACGGTGAACGCTTCAAGGCCGGAGACGTGCTTGTCGAATACGACTGTGCGCTTCCCAAGGCGCGGCTTCTGCGGGCTGAAGCCGCTGCATCGGCCGCTGAAGGCCGCTGGCGCAGCGCCCGGGAACTCAGAAAGCTCAATTCCATCAGCACGGCCGACTATGAAGAAGCCCGCGCCAACGTCGGGATTGCGGCAGCCGAAGCCAAGGCTGAACGCATTCAGGTCGGCCGCTGCAGCATCAAGGCGCCGTTCTCGGGCATGGTGGGCGAAACGTATGTGCGCCCGCATGAGTATGTGGGAGAAGGACAGAAGCTCCTCACCATTTATGAGGTGAGCGCCTTTGAGGTTGAGGCGATCCTCCCTGCGGCGGCATTGAAAGTGCTGCGGATCGGGAGCCGCCTGACGCTTACGCTGGACGATACCGGTGCGGTTTATCCGGTCACCGTGTCGCGCATCGCCGGGAGTGTGGATCCGGTCAGTCAGTCGGTGAAGGTGACGGGCGAGCTCCAGCTTCCCAAAAGGGAAAAGACTGCGGGTGATGCCGGTGCGGCAGCGCTCCCGCTTCTGCCCGGCATGAGCGGACGAGTCGCTTGGAGCCCTGCTCCATGATCATTCGAACGAAGCCGGGAGCGGAATCCAAAAAGGGTTCCGCTGCCGAAGGGCTCCAGGAGCTTAAGTCTGCGTTTCTGAAGTCCTGTGAACAAACCGAACGCCTGGAGCGCGTTATTCGTCTCTGTGAAACTGCACGTGCGGCATCCGATCGCCGAGCGCTCGGCTACACGGCGCTCAACGATACGCTCGCAGCGATTGACTACCGTCAGGCCGCGCTTTGGTGGCGGGCGGCCGATGATGCCGGAGCGGGGCGGATCGAAGGGCTTTCGGGCGTTGCGGATCCGGTTCGCAATGCGGCCTTTCCGGCTTGGCTCGTTAAGCGCCTGGGCGGCTTCGCAGATGCTCATCCGGCCGGCGCTTCTTCTCTGCCGGGTTCCGCCTTGGCCGATGAACTCGTGCAGCCCTTCAATGTGCTCGAGCATCCGCCGGCCGCGGATCACGACCGAATGATGGCCAAGGAGTTTCTGCCGGCTCAGGCGCTTTGGGCGGAACTGCCGCTTAAAGCGCCGCAGGCGGGCGGCTCCGGCATCAGAGCTGCGCTTATCCTTTAGCGGGACGCCCCGTGGACGGGGGCCGACAAGGCTATCCTCACCCATCTGGCGCGTGCTTATGCCGATGCGTGGAGCGCTATGCCGCTTGGCCGCAGCGACTGGTCGGGCGAAGGCACCGTGAAGGCTCACTCCGGAAGACTTCTGGTATGGAGCCGCAAGCGCTGGGTGCGCTGTGCAGCCGCCGCAGCAGTGGTCGGAGCGATGCTGATACCCATTCGGCAGTCCGTGCTTGCGCCCGCAGAAGTAACGGCCAAAAATCCGTTTGCTGTTCGTGCGCCGCTCTCGGGCGTAGTCGAAGAAATCGTCGTGAAGCCCAATGCGCCGGTCAAGGCGGGGGATCTCCTTGTGCGGATGGACTCGCGCGACCTGCGCGGTCAATTGGAAGCTGCAAGGCAGACGCTTTCTGTTGCAGAGGCCGAATACCGGCAGGGGCAGCAGCAGGCCTTCTTTGATGAGCGCAGCAAGATGGCTTTGGGGGTGCTTAAGCGCCGTCGTGACCAGGCTGAAGCTGATGCGGCTTTTCTTGCCGGAGAACTCGAACGGACGGAGATCCGGGCAGACCGCTCGGGTGTTGCCGTCTTTTCGGATCCTCAGGAATGGCTGGGTCGGCCGGTAGCTGTCGGCGAACGCATTTTGATGGTGGCGGACCCTCGGGCAGTGGAGCTTGAGGCCGACATTCCGGTGGGTGACGCCGTCGCGCTTGAAAAAGGCGCCGAAGTGAAATTCTTCCTCAATGCGTCGCCGACGAGTCCGCTCGAAGCGCAGCTCACTCGAGTGGCCTACCGCGCGTCAGCCACGGCTGACGGAACGCTTGCCTACAAGGCTCGGGCCGAATTCGTCCAAACCGACGGTGATGCGCCGCAGCTCGGCCTCAAGGGCACGGCAAAGTTTTACGGCGAAGAAACCTTTCTGGGGCTTTATCTCCTTCGCCGGCCTCTGGCTACGCTGCGGCTCTGGCTCGGCGTCTAAGCGTGCGGCTTGGCACCTCTGCGGATGAATGCTATGAACGCTCTCGAGCGCCCCCCTGTTGCTCCGGGTCTCTCTGCCGGGCATCCGACCCCGAAGGAGCCGCGGCTTCCGCCGCTGCGGGAGGATCTTCGTCTGCACGAAGGCCCGGACGCGGATGACGGGAGTCCTACTTGGGTGCTTGAAGATCCGGCGCGCGATCAGTTTTTTCAGCTCGGCGTTTTTCAGGCGGAGTGCCTGAAGCGCTGGCACTTAGGGACAGCCAAGGCTGTGGCTGCTGCTGTCGGCAAGGAAACGCTCCTTCGGCCGACGGCGGAGACGGTGGAGAATTTTGCGAAGTTTCTGATGCGGATGAGCCTCACGCGCGAAGCGGGAACTTCCGCGAGGCTCGCCGAACAGATGAAGCGTAAGCCCAAGCAGACGCTTTGGAAGTTCTTTCTGCACCACTATCTTTTTTTCCGCATTCCGCTGGTGGCGCCGGACGCATTCCTGCGTCGGACGCTTCCCTGGGTTGAGCGCCTCTTTTTCACAAAGACCTTTCTCTGGGCCACATTAACGGCGCTCGTTTTGGCGCTTTACCTCATCGGCCGGCAGTGGGATGCCTTTACGCATACCTTCTCGCATTTCTTTTCCTGGGAAGGCGCGGTTATGGCCGGCCTCACGATTGCCTGCACAAAGGTGATCCATGAGCTGGCTCATGCCTACACAGCCGAGCACTTTGGCTGCCGTATTCCCCATATGGGCATCGCCTTCATGGTGATGATGCCGCTCCTATATACCGATACGTCCGCTGCCTGGCGACTGAAGTCCAAGCGTCAGCGCATGGCCGTCTGCGCGGCGGGTGTTTTAGGGGAATTGGCTTTAGGCGTTTGGGCAGCACTCGCGTGGAGCTTTCTGCCCGAAGGCGGGCTAAAGAGCGCGGCCTTTATGCTCGCCACCACAACCTGGATCATGACGCTCGCCATCAATTCAAGCCCCTTCATGCGGTTTGACGGGTACTACCTGCTCTCGGACTGGCTGGGCGTAGCGAACCTGCATCAGAGGAGCTTCGCGCTCGCCAAATGGCGGATGCGGGAGCTTCTTTTCGGCTTTGGGGAGAAGAAGCCCGAATCGTTTGAGCTGTGGAAGGAACGCGCATTGATTATCTATGCGTGGGCAACGTGGCTTTACCGATTCTTCCTCTTCTGCGGTATCGCGCTCCTCGTCTACCACGCCTTCTTCAAGCTGCTCGGCATTTTTCTCTTTTGCGTTGAGGTTTCCGTCTTCGTCATGCTTCCGATACTTCGTGAACTTAAGGAATGGGCGCTTCGCATCCTGAAGGGAAAAGCTGCGCCGCGCAGTCTGTGGCTCCTCTTTCCCATTGCGGGAATTTTGGCGGTGTTTTTCATGCCTTGGCGCTCAGAGGTAGCGGCGCCGGCGGTGGTGAAGCCGGCGGCAGCGGTGACGCTTTACACGCCGGCAGCGGCACAGGTCGAAGCGATTGAGGCTGCTCAGGGCGATGCGGTGAAAAAGGGGCAGGTGCTCTTTCGTCTTCGTTCTCCCGAGCTCACCCATGAGCTTGAAAAATTGGAATCAGACCGCGCATCGCTTCGCTGGCGGGCAGAATACATGCGCATGAATCGGGAGGGTGCTGCCGACGTGCCCGCAGCGCTGCGGGAGCTCTCAGCGCTTGAGCGGCGCATTGCGGAATTGAAAAAACGCACGGCGCTTCTGGAAGTACGCTCACCCGTGGACGGCCGAGTGGCCGACCGCACGGAGCCGCTTGCCGTCGGTGAATGGCTGCCCGACGGTGAGGCGCTCGCCGTGGTCGCAGCGGCAGCCGGCACTGACCGTCCGGCGCTCGAAATCGTGGGCTACGTGAGCGAACAGGATATCAATCGCTTTGCGGCGGGTGCTTCGGCCAAGTTCATCCCCGAAGATGCCCTGCAGCCCGCAATTCCGGCAAGCGTCGAGGCGGTTGACGGCACAGCGGCTCGTCATCTTGGCGCAGTGCCGGAGCTCGCTTCTCATTTTGGCGGCGCGGTCGCATCGCTGCCCGCGCCGGCGGAGGTTGCCAAAAGTCTTGGCGTGGATCAAGGACAGGTTTTTGCGCCGAAGGAAGCCATTTACCGCGTGACGGCCGCGCCGGCCGGAGCGCAGCAGGGGACTGCAGCTTTGGATCTGCAGGTGCGCCGCGGCACCCTTTTGATTGAGGGCGAACGCGAAAGCTTGGCCGGACGGTTCGCCCGAGCCGCATGGTCTGTGCTGCTGCGGGAATCCAACTTTTAAGTGAGAGCGGGAGCAGAAATAAGACTTTCTATCGAACTTGCTGACCGCGCCTCTTGAAGTCTTCGTCAATCTGCCGAAGGGTTTCTGCGTGAAGACGTCTGGCATGCGAAACAAGCTGAGCGCGAACCCACGTAATGAGCGGGTCATGGTCTGCCGCTCGGTGACGGAAGAGACATGGGATCCAGGGAATGTGGATACCGGCTTCCATCGGCATCATCGCAAGCGGGAGCGTACGGCAGAGTTCTGCAGCGGTTTCCTGCGGAATCCGCATCAGCATATCCGTACGGGCCGCAAGCATTGCCCCGGCCACAAAAAACGGCGTTTCGCAGGCCGTGCGTTCCGGACCGTGTGCGGGATGACGGGACATGGTCAGACGGTCGCTGCCGCCCGCCATCGGTACGACGACGCTGATGTGGGGCCACGCCCCGGTATCTGCTTCGGTAATCTCGCTGCCGGCAAGCCATTTTTGGTGAAGCGGGTGTCCGCGGCGCATGAGCAGAACGTGACCGCTTGTGAAGAGCGTTTCTTCACAAAAGTCTGAGGGGACCGGGCGGCCTTCAGTTGAATAAAAGGCCAGATCGAGCGTGCCGGCACGCATATCTTCAAGCAGCGTAGGCGCTCGGTCAAAGACCGAGATGGATAAGCCCGGCGCAGCTGTTGCGGCCGTTTCAAGAAAGGGCATCAGCAGCGTATGGAAAGCGTTGTCAATGGCAGCGATGCGGAGCGTACGTACGACGGTTGCAGGATTGAAAGGTTCTTCGGGTTTGAAAAGTGACTCCAGCCGCAGCAGTTCTTCTTCAATGCGCGGCGACAATGCCAGCATCCTCGGCGTCGGATGCATGCGTCCAGCGCTGTAGATAAAGAGCGGATCCTTAAACCATTGGCGTGCGCGGGCGAGCAGACGAGACGCCGTCGGAGCGCTGACGCCGAGCGCGTCTGCGCTTCGCTGAAGCACCGGATCACGCATCAGCCGCACAAGGAGGCGCAGCACCCGAATGCTGCCGGACTCCACAAGATCTTCAGGAAGGGTTCTCAGCGGAGGGCATGCAGAGGATGCGGACTCTTCAGACAACATGGCGAGAGATATTGAGTTTGACGCTAAGCGTCAGGCGCCTAGTGCCGTTGTGTTCGGGGGGACACCACAAATACAAAAGGGTCGTCGGCTTAAAGACGGGCGATCCTGCTTCGCTTTATCGCTTGGACGGCCTCACCTTTCTTCAGGGAGGAGAAGCTCTCCAAGGCGGTATGAATTTGTACCGTTCTTTGCCGCAGAGGCAAATGTTTGCTCAAAGCGGGGGAGCGGCTGTCGGTGCATCTGATGAACGAATATTGGCATGACCTTTTAAAAAATGAAAGGCGTCCTTTCCCGTACGGCAGTCAAACGCAAGGCTTTCCGCATGGTCGTGGCGACAAAGCGGCGGCACACTAGGCAAGAAAAGAAAGCAAGCACATGCCTGCAGAACCTTTCATCTCGGACCAAAGGAGATAAACCATGAAATTCCAACGTCGTCAGTTGGTCGCCGCAATGGCGGGATTGATGCTCGGCCTGTCTGCGGGTGCAGCATCCGCTATGGGCGGCCCGTCGGGCGCCGCAGTCGGCATGCCCGCACAGGGACATATCGGTGAAGTTATCGTCAACCCCTACAAGATTGCGCCGCTGACGGCCATCGTCCGCACGGGCGGCTACGTTGTCAAAAACGCCAGCGTGCGCGTTGTGCCGAAGAAGGGCGGCCGCGAGATCGCCTATAAAGTTTCCGATCGTCAGATTCGCACGCATGCCGGCATCCCGATTGCTGGTTTGTATGCGGACTACCTCAATACGGTGGAAGTGAGCTACACGCGCGTTTCTGCCGACGGCAAGAGCGAGGACTTCACGGATCGTCTGCAGTTCTATGCACCCCCCGTTTTCTCAATCAGCAACGGCATGCCTGGGCAGCAGCGGATGTTCAACGTTGAAGTGAACAAGGTGGATCCGGGCTTTGAAGACCGACTTTACCTCGTCAACAGCCAGCTCATTCCAATGGCGCCGCAGGGTGCCCGCTTTGTGTGGAACAATCCCGCGGGCGGTGCGCTTGAATGGACGATCAATTCTCAGATCGGCATTATCGATACGGCCGGTGATGTGCGCTGGTACCTGCTCAACGACCTCATCAATGATCAGTCCGACCCGTGGACATCAGGCCTCATGATGGGCTTCCAGCAGACCAAGGACGGTGCTCTGACGTGGGGCTTCGGTCAGCGCTGGGTCAAGTATGACCTGATGGGCCGCGAAATTTTCAACCGCAAGCTTCCGCCCACGTATGCTGACTTCTCGCATGCTTATGACAATGCCGAGAATGGCCACAGCTTCCTGCGCGTCTCGATGGCTGACTATCGCCGCGGCGACGACAAGCGCGTCCATACCGTTCGCGACGTGATTATTGAAGTGGATCCTGACGGCGGCGTGGTTGATGATTTCCGCCTCTATGACATTCTCGATCCGTATCGCGACACGCTCATTAAGGCGCTTGATCAGGGGGCCGTGTGCCTCAACATCGATCCTGCGAAGGCCGGTCAGACGCTTTCGGCTGCGGACCTCGCCAACATGGATAAGAGCGACAAGTTCGGCGACATCCCGGGTACGGGTCCGGGACGCAACTGGGCGCACGTCAACTCCATTGACTACGATCCGACCGATGATTCGATTATCTTGTCGGCACGCCATCAAGGTATCGTGAAGATCGGCCGCGATCACCAGGTGAAGTGGATCCTCGCTTCGCCGGTCGGCTGGAAGAAGGGCCTCGCAGAGCGCGTGCTCACGCCGGTTGACAAGAACAGCAAGCCTTTGAAGTGCGAAGGCAGCCAGTGCGAAGGCGGCTTTGACTGGTCCTGGACGCAACATACGGCCTGGCGCATTGACTCGAAGTCAACGAAGGACGTGATCTACCTCTCGGTCTTTGACAACGGCGACGCCCGCGGCATGGAGCAGCCCCCGCTGCCGACCATGAAGTATTCTCGCGCTGTGGTCTACAAGATCGACCAGAAGAAGATGACGGTCGAGCAAATCTGGGAAGTCGGCAAGGACCTTGGCTACGACTACTTCTCGCCGGTTACCGGCATCACGAAGTACATGGACGACAAGGATACGATGCTTGTCTTCTGGTCAACGGCCGGTATGGGTGCGTCGCCTGAAAAGGCCGGCAAGCTCGGCCGCCTGCATCCGCGGATCTGCGAATACCGCTGGGGCGACAAGTCGCTCGCTGTTGATCTGACGCTTTGGGACACCTGCGGCTATCAGGCTTTCCCGGTGAGCTTTGAAGAGGCTTTCTCGAAGAACTAATCGGTTCTCTTGAATAAGAGATCTTCAGACGAAAGGCGCATCCGCTTTCTTCGGCAGATGCGCCTTTTGGTTCCTTGCTGCAAAGTGAAGTTAAAAACAAGTAGCAGCGTGTAAGTTAAAAGATAAAGCGGCTTTTAGAACACAGTTCTCAAGCCAATGTTCCAACGCCAGTTTTCCTTCACATCACTGCCGGACGTCCGTTCGAGATCAACATAAGTGTAGGTCGAAGGCGTGATGTTCACGTTTGCTCCGAGTGCATACTCGACCCAGCTGCCGCCAATGTCGTTGTGCACGGTGGTCGAGGCTTTGCTGCTCGAGTAGCGTACGTCGGATTCTCCCTTAAAGTCATGCACGCCGGAAACACGGACATAAACCGTTCCGCGGTCGTTCGGGCACTTGAAACCGGCACGCAGGCCTACACGGCCGAGCAGGGAGTCAAAATCCTCTTGCTCAATGCGGACTTGATTCGAAGCCGTGGCATTGTCACCGAGAATGCGGCCGTACGTCAGTTCGACCTGCGGCTCAACGAACACAGTCTTAGCGAGGTCGAAGCGCCAGCCGAACTCCGCCGAGAATGAATAGGCATTGTTGTCAATAGAGCCCTTCATATCTGCGATTTCGAAGTCATTTGAAAGGCGCGAGTACTTGGCAATCAAGTCGAGGAACATGCCGTTCTGAGCGAACCAAGAACCATAGGCTGCAAAACCGTATGTATCCGCATCTCCCGATCCTTCAGCATAGTCGACAGAGCCGTTCGTGTAGCTGAAAGCGCCGCCCACAGTCCACTCGCCGATTTGATAGTCCGCACCCACTTGGACGGAGGTGCTTCGCAGAGTGACATTCTTTTTCCCGTACTCCTGCTCGGAGCCATAGAGGCGCGCCCAAGCTCCGATGCCGGCAGGACTGTCACGCAGTTCACCCATGCGCTTCGTAAGATCATTCATTTCGTGGCGCCACTGCAAGGTCGCGATGGACTGACCATCAGAGAGTGAGGCAACTTTGTCGCTCGCGCCAATCGTCCCGATGCTGATCGCGCCGTCTGCTCCGGTAGTGATTTCGATTTCACCGAGAACGTCTCCGCCTTCGATGGTGGCAGTGCCGCCCTCACGGATGTTGGCGCCGACATGGGTGAGAATGTCAGCCGCTTCAGCGTCAATATCCGTGATGTCATCGGCCGTGACGCCGGTTACCAGAACATTTGCACCCGTCCAGTCTTGGGCTACGTTTTCGGCCGTAAAACTGCCTGCCTCGTATGTGATCTTCCCGTCATCTCCGCTGCTCCTGGAGACGGAGAGATGAATGGTGCCGCCTGTACCCCGAAGGTTCTGGGCTGAAAGAGAAGCTTTTTGCTCGAGGCTGACGATACCGCTGCTGATAGAGAGATCCTCAATTTCTGCGCTTGTGCCATTGGTGAGGTTGACTATGCCGCCCGAGCTGACCGTAAGGTTCTTGGATTTGCTCTCTCCTTTGGCATTCCAGACGGCCGCATCGCTAAAGAAGATTTTCACGTTGGCGGCTTCATTCGCGATCTTGCCCGTAAGCGATGATTGAGCTCCGGTGAAGTTAAGCTCGGCCTTTGCCTCACCGCTCGCATCGATCGCGCCCTGTACATTCATGACTGCGGGAGACTCGCCGTCGGTACCGTTGATCTTGAGCTCGCCCTTCGTCAGCTTGAAGGCATTGGCATCCCAATCCGTCGCGGAAGCGGCAGGACGAATAGTGAGTTCGTCACTGTTGATCGTGACGCTGCCGCCCTGCACATGAACGATGCCGAAATCTGAATTTTTCTTATTTTCTGCTATGTCATCCGAGGCAATCCCGGTGGTTTCGAGCATGACCTTGCCGGCAGTGACGCTGACGCTGCCGTTGCCGATCAGCTGTCCGTTTTCTACGTAGCCGGTATCGATGGCGCCTCTGGCGCCAGTGAGCGTAATGGCGCTGTTTGCGTTGCCGGTTAATGCAATAGCTTGCTTAGCAGTACCAACATTTCTAACTGCATAACGGCCATCACCCGTCATTACGAGGCTGTCAAACCCGTCAATCGTCACGTTGTTCGCCGACGTGTCTGCTGCCGCCTGATCAATGTATATAGCATTTACTTTGCCATTCAATGTGATGTGCTTTGCAGATAATTTGGCCGCTGAGCCGCCCCCGCCGAAATAAATCGCATTACGGGTGTTGGAAGTCAGGGTCAGATCATTGAAACCGCTGATCTCATTATGAAAATCTTTAAGCACATCCAGTTCTGAGATCAGCGTGGCTTTGCCGCCGCTGCCGATAAATTTAGCGCCGCCGAGGACCGCGCCTCTGCCGTCAACAGGGCCATCAGTGGTATTGGTTTTATTGATCACCGTAATATCGCTGCTCAATACCTCGACAACCATCGGAGGCTCTGCATTTTCGTTGCCGAATGCATAGAGCTTTTTGTCGGCGTTGGTTGGTGGAACTTTGCCTGGCGTAATGTCGAATACCAAATTAGAAACATTTTCCGCAATCGTACAATCTTGGCTGAAGTTTGAATCAAAGGTGCCGTTGGCTGAAATCGATTGAGCCGAGACGAAGCCGGCGGATAAGGCAAGTGTGACGGCCGTAGAGAGAACGGTCTTGGAGATCATGAGGGAGGCTCCTGTCTGGGGTTTAATGAATACAGTCAAATTACCCCCCCCCTCTTGCTGTCAAGGAAGGCTTTCTGTTTTATAGATTTGAAGTCTCTCTTCAAAGCCAAAATGCTGCAAGAAATCTAACAATTTCATATTGCTGCGAGTTTTCTGATGTTGCCTGAATCAAGGGCATAGTCGAAACTTTGTTGTTGGCGCACGGCATCTGCTTTGCCAATTCAGTGAATGGAGCGCCGGCCCGGTAAGCGGGATGAAAACGGTGTGAAGCAAGCGGAGCGGCAGACGCATTGAGATGGTCGGTCTGACGCGAAAATCAACGGGCTGGCAAGCGAAAAGAGCCGTCCGACACAAACTTTTGACTCACTTCAGAGCGGATCGATTTGACGGATTCCTCCGCGAAAGATGGGACAGGTTTGAGTTAACGGGATGTTCTGATCCGATGTTCTGCCGTTACAATTTGCAAGGTTCTGACGGATATGTTTGATGACATTTCGCCGGATCAAAAACCATTCGCTGCCAGGAGTAAACGCCATGGGTTTTAAGTTTCCCATTCTTATTGCGGGTTTTTGCCTTGTCACAGGTGCTGTGAACGCAGAAGAGCTCAACGCGTACTCGATCATGCCTGAAAAGTATGCTTCGAAAATCTTCGCTGAGTTCACCAAAGACACCGGCATCAAAGTGAATTTCCTGCGCTTTTCTTCCGGTGAGGCCTTGGCTCGCCTGACCGCGGAAAAGAAGAACCCTCAAGTCGACGTTATGCTCGGCGGACCGGCTGACACATATGCGGCCGGCATCAAGGAAGGCATTTTTGAAGCCTACCGACCGAAGGATTCTGACGCCATTCCGGCCAACCTTCGTGATCCGGGGAACCACTGGACGGGCATCGGCATCATTCCGCTCTGCTTCTTAACGAATACCAAGTTCCTCGAAAAGAACGGCATGCAGGCGCCGACAAAATGGGCTGATCTCCTCGATCCCCGCTATAAGAACGGTCTGCAGATGGCTGACGCGCGAACTTCCGGCACAGCTACCGAACGTATTTATTCGCTCGTCAAGGTGATGGGCGAAGATGAGGCCTTTGCGTTCCAGAAGAAGCTCAATGCCAACATTCAGATGTACACGAAGAGCGGCGCGGGCGGCGCAATGCCGATTGCGACGGGGCAGTGCGCCTCGGGGATTTTCTACATCGTTGACGCACTCGATATTGCTCAGCAGGGCTATCCGGTGAAGATCACGTATCCGGAAGACGGCGTGAGCTTCGGCATTGAAGCGACCGGCGTTATTGCCGGCGGCAAGAATAACGAGCAGGCCAAGAAGTTCGTCGACTGGGCGACCTCAAAGCTCTTTGCTGAATTCATCGTCGCCAACAAGATCAACTATGTGCCGGCCCGAACGGACGTTGAAACGCAGAATCCGATTCTGGATCTCTCGAAGATCAACGTGATCACGACCGACGTGACGTGGAAAGGTGACAACCGCAAGCGCTTCACTCAGCGCTGGATCAACGAGGTGATCCGTTAACTGCTTCGCCCAAGCGGAGAGATCGTCTGACTTAAGACGCTCTCCGCTTTTCTTTGAGTCTCGTTTTTAGGGTGCTTCATACGATGGCACACACTCAATCGCTGCCCCAACGCGGCGATGCCGCATCCCGATTCACGGTATTGATGCTGTGGGTTTTGCTGGCTGTCTTCGTTGTCTATCCGCTCGTGCGCCTGCTCGCAATGGCTTTTACGGCCGATGGGAGCTTCACGCTTGAGAACCTCCGCCCCTTTGTGGAAAGCTGGTATGACCGGCAGGCGGCAGTGAACAGCATTCTTTTGGGCTGTTCGGTAGGCGTCGCAGGAACCGTGCTGGGTTTTATCTTTGCCTTTGCCGTGACGCGGCTCTCGCTGCCCAAATGGCTGTGCACCGCGGTAAGTGCCGTAACGCTCTTGCCGCTTATTTCTCCGCCTTTCACAAGCAGTATTGCGCTCACGCTCTCGCTCGGCCCCAACGGCATTCTGCTCGACTTCTTCGGCCTCGGAAACTTCAATTTCTATGGATTCTGGGGCACTTTCATCTCAGAAACGCTCACCTTCTTTCCAGTAGCGTTCATGACGCTCTCGACGATTCTGGCGCGTATTGATCCGAATCTGGAGGATGCGGCGTATTCGCTCGGAGCTTCGAGCTTCAAGGTCTTCCGCACTGTGACGCTGCCCCTCGCGGCGCCGGGCATTGCCAACGCATTTCTGCTCGTTTTTTCCTGCTCGCTCGCAGACTTTGCAACGCCGCAGGTGCTGGGCGGTCACAGCTTCCCGGTGCTGCCGACGCAGGCCTATCTGGTCATCACCGGCATGTATGACTTCAAGGGCGGCGCAGCGCTTTCATTCATGCTGCTCATTCCCGCCATCATCGTTTATTCACTGCAGCGCTGGTGGGTCGGCAAAAAGAGTTATGTGACCGTTTCGGGCAAGGCCGGCGGCAGAAGCAGCGTGAAAGGCCCCGGACCGCTTCTATCCTCGGTGATCGTCGCGACGGTTGCCGTGGTGATTGCCTTCATTCTTTATCTCTACGCCATCATCCTCACGGGTTCGCTGGTGAAGGTCTGGGGCGTCAATAACGAGATCACGCTCGAAAATTACAGCTACGTCTTCACGCACGGCAGCAAGGCGATTAAAGATACGCTGCTGATTGCCTGCATCGGCACGCCGCTGGGCGGTTTGCTCGCCGTACTGGTGGGCTACGCCACGGCGAGGCTTAAAGTGCGCGGCAGCCGAATTCTGGAGACGGTGTCGCTCCTCAATTACACGCTGCCCGGTACGGTGGTCGGCATTGCGTACATCATTGCTTTTAACGACAAGCCGATCATGCTCACGGGCACCATCTACATCTTGGTGGCGGCTTATCTCTTCCGTTATTCCTCTGCGGGCATCCGCAACGTGATTGCAGCGCTTTCGCAGATTGACCCGTCTATTGAAGAGGCGAGTCGCAGTCTCGGCGCTTCTTCGGTGAAGACCTTTACGTCCATCACGATTCCGCTGGTGCTGCCGGCCATTCTCGCGGGCATGCGGTATCTCTTCATCCATTCCATGACGGCCATCAGTGCGACGATCTTCCTCGTGTCGGTTCACTGGACGCTCATCACCACCCGCATTCTGGAATGCATGACGGAGCTGCAGTTCGCGCAGGCCTGCGCTTTCTCCATTGTTCTTATCGTTCTCGTTTTCATTGCTTCGGGCGTCATCAATCTGCTTGCTCGGGCACTTTGCCGCAGCGGCGACGCCATCGGAGTTCACTGATCATGTCCATTTCACTCGAACTGCGCGGCATCTGCCGCACGTATGTCAAAGACAACGAAACCTTTTTGGCGGTCGACAACGTGAACCTGACGGTCAGCCCCGGAGAGTTCCTTACGTTTCTCGGCCCGTCGGGCTGCGGCAAGACCACCACGCTCAGAATGATCGCCGGGTTTGAAATACCGTCTTCGGGGCAGATCATCGTGGACGGCTCAGACATTACTCAGGTGCCGGCCAATAAGCGCGACATGGGATTTGTCTTTCAGAACTATGCGCTTTTCCCTCACATGACGATTTTTGAGAACGTTGCCTACGGTCTGCGTATTCGCGGGCTGTCGGGCGACGCGCTCGCTTCGAAGGTGCGCGAAGGTTTGGCGATGGTCGGCCTGGGGAACGCCGAGCAGCGCTATCCCAATCAGCTCTCGGGCGGCGAACAGCAGCGCGTGGCGCTCGCGCGCGTGCTGGTGCTGAGGCCCAAGATTCTGCTGATGGACGAGCCGCTTTCCAATTTGGACGCAAAGCTGCGTCTGCACATGCGTACGGAAATACGCCGCATCCAGCAGGATCTGCGCATCACGTGCCTCTATGTCACGCATGACCAGAAGGAAGCGCTCACTATGTCGGACCGCATAATGGTGATGAACCGCGGCCGCATCGAGCAGGTCGGCACGCCGATGGAACTTTATGAAGATCCGGCAACGCCCTTTGTAGCGGACTTCATCGGTCAGGCCAATCTCATTCCCGGGACGCTTTTGAATGCTGAAGACGGCTACGCCCGCTTTCAAATTGGAGAGGCTGTGCTCAAGGCCCGCATGGGGCGTCAGAACCCGCCCGCAAAGGGTGAAAAGGCGCTGCTCGTGGTTCGTCCGGAAAATCTTGGCTTCAGTCAGGATGGGGGCGGCATCGCCATGCGCATCGTTAATCGTCTGTTTGAAGGCGACCGCATCAACTACGAAGTGGTGATTCCCGGTCTGGAGCAGATGAAGCCCTTTGCCATGTCCGTGCCGTTCCTGCCCGGGACGAAATTAGCGGATGCTGATGCAGCCATATATGCATCCTTTATGCCGGATGCGGGGGTGGTTATCCGCGGGTGACTGCAGACCAACCGCTCAAATTCAAAAGAGGCAGCTGAGAAAGTTTGCTCAGCTGCCTCTTTTTTGAAATCCGGCTCTTTCGACAGAATCAGCAGATGCGCGGAAGCTGCTCGCCGGTAAGCCAGTCGACCATGCGGCGGCCGCCCATCAGGGTTTCCATCTCTACAAATCCCGGTCCTTCGGAGCGCACTTCACCAACTTTGGCTGCCCCCGCGCCATGCGGATCCGCCTTCATGGCGGCAAGCGCCGCATCGGCTTCATCGGCCGGAACGATGCAGATCAGGCGGCCTTCGCAGGCGCTGAAAAGCGGGTCGAGTCCAAGGAATTCACAGGCTGCGCGGACTTCATCCTTCACGGGGATGGCCGCTTCGTGCAGCAGAATGCCCACTTCAGATTCGGCAGCGATTTCATTCAATGTTGTCCCCAGGCCGCCGCGGGTGGGGTCACGCAACACATGCACATTGGGGGCTGCCGCAACAATCGCTTCCACCATGCGGCCGAGCGGCGCACAGTCGGAAACCAGCGTCGTGCCGAAAGTCATGCCTTCGCGCAGACTCATTACGGTCATGCCGTGATCACCGATGGAGCCGGAAACCAGCACAACGTCGCCGGGACGGGCTGCTTTGCCGGAAACCAAATGATCAGTCAGCCGCTCGCCGATGCCGGTCGTAGCGATGTAGACGCCGTCGCCGTGTCCTTTTTCTACAACCTTGGTGTCGCCCGTCACGATGGCAACGCCGGCTTCCTTGGCCGTTTCGGCCATGGAGATCACGATTTTCTCGAGGTCAGCGAGCGGAAAACCTTCTTCGAGAATAAAGGCCGCGGAAAGCCAGAGCGGCTTAGCCCCGCACATGGCAACGTCATTCACCGTGCCGGTCACGGCCAGCCGGCCGATGTCGCCGCCGGGAAAGAAGAGGGGTTTCACGACGTGGGCGTCACAGGAAACGGCTACCGGTTTGACGATAGGCGGCATGACAGCGCCGTCGTGGCCCTGAGCGAGCCACTCGTTGGTGAGGTGTTTGGCAAAGAGTTCGCCGATCAGCTGAGCAGAAGCCCGTCCGCCCGAACCGTGCGTCATGTCAACTGTGCCGCGGCGCACATCCAGCCGCCGTCCCAGTCCTGCACGTTCTGCCTTGAGATCATGAGTCATTGTTTTTCTCCGCTTGAAAGGTTTTGCGACGCTGACGGGCCGCAGGATCAGGCGTTTTTCTGAATTTCAATCGTGCTGTGACGGCCGTAGCTGTAGTACGCGGCGCAGGCGCCTTCGGAAGATACCATGCAGGCGCCAATCGGATGCGCCGGCGTGCAGACCGTACCAAAGAGCCGGCAGTCCTTGGGTTCTTTTTCACCGCGCAAAATGGCGCCGCATTCACAGGCCTTATTGTCTGCCACACGGATTTCCGGCATTGAAAAGCGCTTTTCGGCGTCAAATTCAGCATATTCCGGGCGAATCCGGAGGGCGGATTTTGGCACCGTTCCGAGACCTCGCCATTCAAAGGATTCGCGCGGCTCAAAGACCTGCGCCATGAGCTCGACCGCCTTGCGGCTGCCGTTTTCCGTGACGGCGCGGATAAATTCGTTTTCCACTTCGCTTCTGCCGACGTTCACTTGACGCACAAGCATCAGGATCGAGTAGAGCATATCGAGCGGTTCGAAGCCGCACACCACCACAGGAATCTTCCAGTCGCGGGCAAAGTGCTCGTAGGGCTTCCAGCCGATCACGGTGGAAACGTGCGCCGGTCCCACGAGGCCGTTCAGCTTCGGCGCATCCGGACGGTCGGGCGCGGTGAGGAGAATATGCTCCATCGCCGCCGGCGTGAGCACGTGGCAGCAGAAAACGGAAAAATTCTTCAGCCCAAGCCGCTTCGCAGCGAGGATGGCAGCTGCCGTCGGAGGCGTTGTGGTTTCAAAGCCGATGGCAAAGAAGACCACCTGACGGTCAGGATTTTCGCGCGCAATCTTCACCGCATCCATCGGTGAATAAATCATGCGCACGTCTCCGCCCTCGGCCCGGCACTTAAAGAGAGACCGGCCTTTGGAGGCCGGCACGCGCATGGCGTCGGCGTAGGTGCAGAGGATCACATGTTCATTCAGTGCGAGGTTCATCGCCATGTCGATGCGGCCGATGGGCATCACGCACACCGGACAGCCCGGACCGTGAATCATGCGGATGGATTCAGGGAGAATGTCGCCCAAGCCCCAGCGGGAGAGCACGTGGGTGTGGCCGCCGCAGAACTCCATGAAGCGGTATTCGCGCTTGGGGTCGGCTTCTTCGCGGATGCGTGCGGCAATGCCCTTGGCGGTTTCGCCGGAACGGTATTCGTCGACGTACTTCACGCCGTTATCTCCTCAGAGTCAGCACTCGGGGCGGCGGGGTCGTTCGATGCCGCAGCGGCAGAAGGGGCAGCCAAGGCGGCAAGCGCCTTGAGCGTTTCCTGCGCTTCGGCTTCGTCAATGCGGTTGAGTGCAAATCCCACGTGCACGATCACCCAGTCGCCCGATTTCGGGTCATCAATCAAGGACACGTCCACGTCTTTTTCAATGCCGCCGATCATCGCGGCGGCGGTCATGCCGTCGGGCGATACGGTGGTGAGCTGAGCAGGAACTGCGAGACACATGATTAAATTCTCTTGAATGAAAAAAGTTCAATCGCTGCCGCGTCAGACGCGGGTCGGAGCTGCCGTGGAAGTTGCACTTTCGCTGCAGCCGGGGTCTCTTGAGTGATTGAACAGGGTTTTATCTTGAATGTAAGGATACTCGGCTCTGCCCTCAGCCAAAGCGAGGGACGCGAGCCAAGCCTGACCGAGCGCGAGTCCGCCGTCCCCGGGCGGCACGACATGCGGCAGATGCGCAGCAATGCCGAGCGCTTGGAGTCCGGCCGGAACGGCTGAAGCCAGTGTTCGGTTGAGAAAGCACCCGCCCGAGAGCATAACGTCGGCGCGGTCAGGGTCATGGAGCGTTGCGGCATCAATCCAGTCGACGAGCGCTCGAGAAAGAACGAGTTCAAAGGCAGCGGCGGCCTGAGCCTGACGGCGCTTCGTGCGGCCTTCCGGGTGCGCGAGAAAAGCCGCGAAGCTCTTCCAAAAAGGTGCGAGCGACAGTACGCCCTGTTCAATTGTCCAGGTCGGGTCAAAGCCGGCGAGAATCTGCGTTTCAGGAACGTGCCGCAGGATCGGCGCCGCCGCGCTTTCGAGCCGCATGGCGGCGGTGGCTTCGTCCTTTTGAATGCGGCAGAGTCCGAGAAGCGCTGCTGCGGCATCAAACCAGCGGCCGAGCGCTGAGGTTCTTGGCGTATTGGGCGAGGCAGCCAGCCGGGGAAGCGCAGCAAGCATCCAAGGAGACACTTCGGGGCCGGAAAGCAGCGGCTCAATCAAATCTTCACGATCGATCGAAAGCAGGAGTGCTGCGCCCATGCGCCAGCATTCCCGAGCCGCACGGTCGCCGCCCGGGAGCGGGAGCGCTTCCAGAGTGCCCAGCCGTTCAAAACCTTCGGCCGAGCAGGCGAGTAGTTCTCCGCCCCAAACACTGCCGTCGGGACCGAGTCCGACGCCGTCCAATGCTGCGCCGATGGTGCGTGTGCTGCGGCCGGCTTCAGCCATCACCGCTCCAACATGAGCGGCATGGTGCGCAATGGCGACAAGGGGTTTTTGGTGCTCATGGGCAAGCTTTTGTGCGAGCTGCGCGGAGAAAAAGTCCGGGTGCAGGTCGCAGGCGTAAGCATCGGGCGCTTCATCGAGAATTTTTTCGAGGTGCTCGGCCGCGAGCTCAAGTGCCTGACAGCTCGCCACATTTTCCAGGTCGCCGATGTGCTGCGTGAGGAAAAGTTCACTGCCGCGGGTGAGCGCAGCCGCGTTCTTTAAGAAACTCCCCGCGGCCAATACGGCGTGCGGCGCACGGCACCCTTGGGCGGCGGGCACCGCTTGAATCTGCACGGCTTCGGGCGTGACGCCGCGTCCGCGGCGCACCCAGAGCGGCAAGTCGTTCACAAAGCGCACAACCGAATCATCGCACCGGATGAGAATCTCACGGTTATGCATGAGGAACTTGTCTGCAATCTGCCCAAGACGAAGAACGGCTTCGTCGTTGTCAATCACAAGGGGCTCTCCGCCGGGATTGGCGCTCGTCATGACGAGGAGTGACGGGCAGAGGCGCTTTTCAAACCAATCCGCCTCGGCGGGCTCACCTTCGAGCGCATGGAAAAGAAGCGCATGAAGCGGCGTATAAGGCAGCATGACGCCAAGTTCGCTTACCCCGTCGGCAATACCCGGCAGTTCAAGGCGCGGCTTTGTCGGGTCTTCGTCGGATTCGATGCGTTCGAGGAGGACGATGGGGTGGGCGGGAGAAAGAAGCATCTTCTCTTCCGCTGCCGAGACATGCACAAACTCGCGAATGGACTGAGTGTTTGCGGCCATCACTGCCAGCGGCTTCTCGCCGCGGCCCTTACGGGCGCGCAGCCGTTCAACCGCCAGAGGGTTCCGTGCGTCGCAGACGAGGTGAAAGCCTCCGATCCCCTTAACCGCAACAATTTCGCCGCGGGCAATCGCTGCGGCGGCAGCCCGAACAGGGTCGCCGGCTTCGGGAATCAAGTGCCCACGGGCATCCGTCCACGAGAGCTCTGGTCCGCACACCGGGCAGGCATTAGGCTGAGCATGAAAGCGCCGGTCAGCAGGATTTTCATATTCCTTCAGACAGGCCGGACACATCGGAAACACCGCCATGGACGTCTGCGGACGATCGTAGGGAAGGGCGCGTGTAATCGTAAAGCGCGGACCGCAGTGCGTGCAGTTGGTGAAGGCGTAGCGAGAGCGGCGATTGGCCGGCGTAAAGACCTCTGTGAGGCATGCCCGGCACACGGATGCATCCGGAGTGATCATCGTTGAGACTTCACCCGCGGTTTCGCTTTTAACGATTCGGAAATCCGTAAAACCGACCGTCTCCGCCGGAAAAATTTCAAGCGTATCGATGCGGGCCAATGGCGGGCATTCGCGGCGCAGCGCAGCCGGAAAAGCATCCAAAGCCTGCGGATCCCCCTCCAGACGGACGCCCACCCCCTGCGGGTCATTGAAGACTTCGCCGCGAAGGTTAAGTGCCGCGGCAATGCGCCAGACCGTCGGGCGAAAGCCTACGCCTTGAACGAGGCCGTTCACGCGTACGAGTCGGGCTTCAATGTCTTTAGCATTGACGTTGGTCGGGGTCACGATGTTCTCTTTATGGACTGAATGCTCTTGAAGGAGCTCGGAAGGCTGCTTCACGAGAAGCGGCTCCAAGCTCCTTCATCAGGAAGGCCGTCAGAGGCTTGCGAGCACGAGCTGAGCCTTTACCCAAGCAAGCCACTTTTCCAATCCCTCGCCTGTGGTGGCTGAGAGCTGGAGCACCTTGGCTCGGGGATTGACGCGCAGCACATTGGCTGCGGCCCGTTCAGCGTCAAAGCGAACATAGGGCAAAAGATCAATCTTATTGATGATCACCAGATCGCTCGCGCGGAACATGTCGGGGTATTTGAGCGGCTTGTCGTCGCCTTCGGTGACAGAGAGCACTGCCACTTTATGCGCTTCGCCGAGATCAAATTCGGCCGGGCAGACGAGGTTGCCGACGTTTTCGATAAAGACTACTGAGTGTTCAGCGGGCGGGAGCGCGTCAAGCGCACGTTCAATCATGGCCGCATCCAGATGGCAGCCCTTGCCGGTATTGATTTGCAGCGCACGGGTGCCGGTCGCACGAATGCGGTCCGCATCGTTGTCGGTTTCTTGGTCGCCTTCAATCACCATGGTAGGCACATCGGAGAGCGCCTTGAGCGTTGCGCAGAGGAGTTCGGTCTTTCCCGATCCCGGGCTCGAGACGAGGTTGAGCGCAAGCGCACCGAGTTTGGCGAAGAGCGCGCGGTTCTTGGCGGCTACGGCATCGTTGCGCGCCAGAATGTCCTCTTCAATCGAAATGGCGCGGCCGGCGGACATATCCGCATCGTGCGAATGCGCCGGATGGTCATGCCCGTGACTGTGGTCGTGCGGATGGGCATGAGCATGTTCATGATCGTGGGTATGTCCGTGATCATGGTCATGGTCATGAACCGTGAGCGTCACGTTGCCGTCGGCGTCAACATGTTCATGCATATGTGGGCCGGAATGGCCGCAGCCGCAAGTGGTGCACATGGATTTTCTTCCTTTTCATCTGAAGTCTGCGGAGTGCTCATCTGCCGCGAAGGCAGCATGGCGATTTTCAGCAGTGCTTTTTTCGTAAAGCGGAAAGAGGGTTCTGAAGGTTTTGGGATGTATGCGGGCGGTCTGGCCGTCAGCCGTGACTGTCCGCAGGATCGTCAGGAGCTTCAAGAATGTCGATCACGCGCATTTCCGTTCCTCCCGTCGCGGCAAGCTGATAGCCGCCGCAGTCGGGGCAGGGATCGCCGTAGCGGTGAAGCGGAATGGTTTTTTGGCATTGAAGACACCAAGCTTCGCCCCTCGGCCGTTCAATTTCAAGTTCGGCGTTTTGAGCGACGCCGCCCTTACGCACTGACTGCCAGGCAAATTCGAGACTGGGAATGTCAACGCCGGCGAGTTCGCCGATGGAGACTCGCACGGTCTTCACGTGCCGGACATGGTTGGCATTGGCCGTGCGTTCAACAATTTCGATGATGCCTTCGGCTATGGAAAGTTCATGCATTGCTCGGCACTCCAATCAGTTCATAGGCGGCATCACTATAAGCCGCGGCAGTCTGCGGCGCACGAACACCGTTGTCCGTGCGCTCCGTGCGGGGAGCTGCCGGCCGGCGCATCGCTTCGACAGCGGCATCCTGAGCCTGTGTTCCCACCGCGGGCGTATAGGCAAATGTGATCGGCACGCAGGCATCGAGCGCAAAGAGCGCACGGCGCACTCGGACCTCAAGCTTGCGGCGTTCAAGATCGTTCTGAGGAAAACGGAGTTCCTTTACCACCGGCCGGGCAATGCGCTGACCCGGACCATTGGGAGAGAATTGCCACTCCGTGGGAGAGGTGATGCGCAGTGCAGTGAGCTCGCCCTGCGCAGAGACGGCCGCCGCATGGGCGAGGAGTCCCCGAGCGGTCTCAACGAGACAGATTCCCGTGCCGTCGGCGGGCGACGAGGCCGAAAGGATATGAGTAAAGGCGTCGCCCGCTTCGAGCGCTTCATCTCGGGCTTCCCGGCACATCGTGCAGGCCCGGTAGGCGCGAAGTACTTCAGCAGTTTCGACGATGCGCGCAGCCATCAGTACTGCGGGCTTGCAGCCGAAGCGGCTGAGGAGCCCCTCCACAACCGGGTGGTTCCGAAGCCGTGCTGCGGAACCGGTGAGCCGCGGCGTGCCCTGCCAGAAAGGCGCAAGGTCAAAACCCGGGTCATGGAGCATGCGGTAGCAGAGCTCTTCGCTGAAGGCCTGCCTTTCGAGCGCGGCGTGATGCGGGAGCGGCGGAATTTCGGATTCCGGGAAGGCCCGCGGGTCAAGCGTTTCAGCGCAGGCGAGCATGGAGGCAAGCAGGTGGGCAGCGGGCAGTTTTGCCGCGTAAGTCTTCGCCCACTGCATTATGGCAGCTGCCGCTTCATCATCGGGTTTTTCGACTAAGCTGCAGAAATCCTCCGGCGGCATTCCCCAAAGGCTTGTTTGAGCTATGGCTGCAGCGGCATTCATGGAGGCCGAGAGCTCGGCCCGCGTGCGCTGAGCTAAATTGTGTTCCGTTTCCGACCACGTGCTGCTCATCGGGAGCTTAAGCAAAGCGCTGGCTGCCTGAGAAAGGACGGCGCGCAGACGCCCGACAGCACGAGCGTCAACGGGTTCAAGAGACGGTGCCGGCGGCAAATCTCCCGGCATGACATTGAGCGCTTCACTTTCAAGCTCCAGACGAGAGGCTTCCAAAAGCAGAACGCGGAGGTTTTCCGTCAGCCCCTCCAGCCGCACGGCGTCGGTCAAGAGACGATGACGTTCGAGCCTAGGGCCTGCAAGTTTTTCATCTTCACCGCGGGCTGCCGACAAAGCGCCCTCAAACGCGGCCAGATGAGCGAGCGGACATAGGCCATAAAGGAGCGTCAGCATCCGGCGAACTTTTCCGCGGTTTTCCGGCAGCGATGCCGCGCGCGCAACAGCATTGGTGCGCGTTGAGGAAACGACTGCCGTCGCTCGGCTGCAGGGCTTTGACTTGATATGAATGCGGATGGAGGCATCATCAATGATCATGGCTTGATGTCCTCCGAGTGAGACGTTGGGCGAAGCGGATAGTTCGCGCCGTTTTCGGCATGCGTCGTGTCTGCGCTGATGAGGGGCGCTGCATCCGACGGCTCTGCTTTTTTGCGGCGGCCGAAGAGTTCGCGGCGCGATACGGGTTCTTCGAGCTTATCGAAGAAGGATTCGCGCTCAGCGGGCTGAGGTTCAGGTTCAGGCTTGGGCGGCGTTAAGGGCGGCGTTGCTTCAATGTTTTTGGGCGGAGTCATTCGAATCGGAATGACGCGGCGAAGCTGGCCGTCCGCGGTCGGCGGCACCCAGGCGGCTGCGTCTTCATCGTCCTCCGGAATGGACTGCGCCTTAAAGAGCGTGTCTAAAGTGATTTTGCCGATGAGGTCAGCGGTTTCCTGATCGCCCACATCAAGGAGCGGGCTCTTGAGCGACAAAAAGAGGCACCGCCCCAAAATCGGATCTTCAACGGCCCGAAATGGAAAGTCGCCCGCCGGCAGTTCAATGATTCGGGTGCGGTCAGCAGGAACGTCTACCCATCCTTCTCTTGACCCGCAGGCATAAATGCCAAGCACTGCCCAGGGCGTCGTCACTACGCCGATCCAGTCGTTGCCCCAGCGCCGCCAGCCGGCAGAGCGCACAACGAGCTTGGGGTTGAGGATCGGGAGACCCGCCATGCGCGTTTTTTCAATCTGCCGGAGACCTTCGTCGAAAAACTCCGCCGGCGACTGCGTAAAAACGCGCAGGCGTCTGCTCGGATTCTCGCGTTGCGCTTCGGTCATGGATCTTTCTCCTCACTTCTCCATATTGCCGGAAGGTCATCAAAACTCGATCGGCTCCGGCATGGAAGACGTTTTGCGTCTGCTGACGGCATGCGACGCGTCCATGGTGCCGAAGCGGCGGGATGACCGGCCGGCAGCTGCGGCCTCTTTTGCCGTCCTTAACGGACGCTCCTGATTCAGGCAAAAGGCGCAGTCTGTTTTTTTGCTCCCCGAGTATAGAAGGCCGCCGGTCGAGCGCCAATCCGTCGAAGGAATACGCTTTCCTAATCTTTAAGCAGTAGAAGCGCAAAACGTCCGTCCTCTTTGGGAGAGCCATTTTGCTGAAAACGAAACGTCCGCCAAAATGATATTTGAAAACGGAATGTCATACCTTGAAGAGCTAATAGTGTTTTCCAATGACATTGATTATTCAGAAAATGCTTGGCTCTACACCTTGCTAGTACTTTTGGCCTATGCGAAGCGAGCATTAGGGGGGATGCGCAGAACAATTTTGGGTTTTAATCTTCTCACCAGCTGCAGCGACAAGTGTTTTCAGAACCTTTTCGCTATTTCTCGATATCGCGGGAAAAAGATTTTGGCAAAAGCAGTCTTAAATCCTTAATCGCGGCAGAATGAAAAGAAGCTTGCCTCCGGCGCACCCTCCAGCCGGTTTCCAAGCTCGACCCGCTTTTCTCTAACGAGGGGAGACCAACATGTTTGAAACGCAATACGAGGCGCTGCGCCGCCGCGGCATCAGCCGCCGCAGCTTCCTGCAGTTCTGCTCGCTCACTGCGGCGAGCCTCGGACTCGGGAGCGCCGGTGCGCAGGAAATCGCCCATGCGATGGAAACCAAACCGCGCACGCCCGTTATCTGGCTCCACGGCCTGGAATGCACCTGCTGCTCTGAAGCCTTCATCCGATCCTATACGCCGATCGTCGCCGATGTGGTGACGAACATGGTGTCGCTCGACTACGACGACACGATTATGGCTGCTGCCGGCGAACAGGCAGAAGAGTCGCTGCACGAGACGATCGAAAAGTACAAGGGCAACTACATTCTGGCTGTCGAAGGCAACATTCCGCTTCATCAGGGCGGCATCAACTGTGTGCCTAACGGCGAAATCTTCCTCAATAAGATCAAGCACGTCGCCGAAGGCGCCAAGGCTGTGATCGGCTGGGGTTCCTGCGCCGCCTGGGGCTGCGTGCAGGCTGCTAAGCCCAATCCTACGGAATGCGTGCCGATCACGGAAGTGATTACCGACAAGCCCATCGTCCTGGTGCCGGGCTGCCCGCCGATTCCGGAAGTGATGACCTCGGTCATTACCTACATCCTCACCTACGATCGTCTCCCGCCGCTCGACCGTCTCGGCCGTCCGAAGATGTTCTACGGCCAGCGCATTCACGACAAGTGCTATCGTCGCGGTCACTTCGACGCCGGTCAGTTCGCCGAGAAGTTTGATGATCAGGGCGCCAAGCTCGGCTACTGCCTCTATAAGGTCGGCTGCAAGGGTCCGACGACCTATGCGCCTTGCTCCACGATTCAGTGGAACGAAGGGCTGTCCTGGCCTGTTAAGTCCGGCCACGGCTGCATTGGCTGCGCTGAACCCAACTTCTTTGACAAGGGCAGCTTCTACGAACACGAAACGACCGTTCTGCCCCCGATCTTTGCGGGCGTTGAAGGCACGGTCGATAAGGTCGGCCTCGCCACTGTTGCAGTGGTGGGCGCTGCAGCTGCAGCGCATGCTGCGCTCTCGGCGGTTGCTCAGGCGCGCGCCAAGACCAATAAGGAAATCGGAGGTAAGGAATAATGAGCGAACGCAGAATCGTAGTCGACCCGGTCACCCGTATTGAAGGTCACCTGCGCGTGCAGGCAGTGCTGGGCGATGACGGCAAGATTGTCGACTCCATGAGCACCGGCACGATGTGGCGCGGCCTCGAAGTCATTTTGAAGGGCCGCGATCCCCGCGACGCCTGGGCGTTCGTTGAACGCATCTGCGGCGTCTGTACGGGTATTCACGCGCTTTCCGCCGTCCGTGCCGTTGAGGATGCAATCGGCATCAAGATCCCGAAGAACGCCAATCTGATCCGCAACATCCTGAATGCCACGCTCTACATTCATGACCATATCGTTCACTTTTATCAGCTCTCAGCGCTCGACTGGGTGGACGTTGTCAGCGCGCTCGATGCTGATCCGCGCGAAACGGCTGCTATCCAGCAAAAGATTTCGCCGCGCCATCCGCTCGCAGCTGTCGGTTACTTCCGCGATGTGCAGAACCGCGTGAAGAAGCTCGTTGAATCGGGGCAGCTCTCGATTTTCAATAAGGGCTATTGGGGCCATCCCGCCATGAAGCTTCCGCCGGCCGTGAATCTGCTTGCGGTCGCTCATTACCTTGAAGTGCTCGACTTCCAGCGTGAAGTTGTGCGCATTCATACGATTCTGGGCGGCAAGAACCCGCATCCGAACTATCTTGTGGGCGGCGTCGCCTGCCCGATCAACGTCCACGATACGGGCGCCCAGGGCACAATGGTAAACGAAGTGACGCTTAACTATATGCGTCAAGTCGCCCAGCATGCCATCGATGTCGTCGCGAACGTCTATATCCCGGACATTAAGGCTATTGCATCCTTCTATCCGGATTGGTTCAAGTACGGCAAGGGGCTCGCCGGCATCAACATGTTGTCTTACGGTGACTTCCCCGAAATCGCTAACGACTATTCTGACAAGTCGATTCAGATTCCCCGCGGCGCCATTCTCAACGGCAACCTCAACGAAGTCTTTGATGTTGACACGCGCGATCCCGAGCAGGTTCAGGAATTTGTTGACCACTCCTGGTACAAGTATCCGGAAGCCGACAAAGGTCTGCATCCGTGGGACGGCATTACTGACCAGCACTACGAACTCCCGCCGGGAAGCGACGGTACGGAAACGAAGTTCAACTGGCTCGCTCCGGACGGCAAGTATTCCTGGATCAAGAGCCCGCGCTGGCGAGGTCACATGATGGAAGTGGGGCCGCTTGCCCGTATGGTGATCGGCATCGCTAAGAACGTTCCGCACTTTAAGGAACCGGCTCTCGAACTTCTCAAGGAATTGAATCTCCCGCTCGAAGCGGCCTTCTCCACACTCGGCCGTCATGCTGCCCGTGCGCTTGAGTGCCAGTGGATGACGCACAAGCTCGCGCAGTACATTGATGACCTGACGGCCAACATCAAGGCCGGCGACGAAACTGCGGCCAATATGGAGTTCTGGGAACCCAAGACTTGGCCGAAGGAATGCCGCGGCGTGGGTCCGTGCGAAGCTCCGCGCGGCGCACTCGCGCACTACTGCGTCATCAAGAACGGCCGCCTCGAAAACTGGCAGGCGGTGGTGCCCACGACCTGGAATGCTTCGCCGCGCTCCAGTGAAGGGCAGAAGGGTACCTATGAGCTTTCGCTTATTGGTACGCCGCTCGCTGATCCGAAGCGTCCGCTGGAGATCATCCGTACGATCCACAGCTTCGACCCGTGCCTTGCCTGCGCTACGCATCTCTACTCGCCCGAAGGCGAAGAGCTTACGTCCGTGCAGGTGTGCTGAGGTCAAGGAGGACCTATGAAAATCGATCCAGTCACCTACGAAGTAGACATGAGTGCGGGTACGCACCCGCTTTATGTCTGGGAGGCGCCGGTTCGAGTGTGGCACTGGGCCATGATGGTCTGCATGTTCGTGATGATTGTGACCGGGTTCCTCATTGGGGCGCCTTTGGTTTCCAATCTCGGCGATACATGGGCTACCTATGACTTCGCCTACATCCGCTTTGCGCACTTTGCGGCCGGCATCATCTACACGGTGCTTTTCATCTACCGTCTCTACTGGGCGGTCGTCGGGAACAAGTACTCGCGTCAGATCTTCATTCCGCCGCTTTGGTCGTGGAAGTGGTGGAAGGGTGTTTTCGGTCAGGTTGCCTATTACCTCTTCATGAAGAAGACGAGCGCAGAGTACGCGGGTCACAATCCGCTCGCGCAGCTCGCCATGTTCGGCTTCTTTGTGTTGGGCAGCATCCTCCTCATCATCACGGGTCTTGCGCTTTATGCTCAGGCCTGGGGTGCCGACACGAGCTGGATGGCCTGGTTCGGATGGGTGTTCACGCTCTTTGGCGATGCTCAGGCCGTGCGTACGGTGCACCATGCACTGATGTACGTGCTGATTATCTTCACCATCGCGCATATGTACATGTCCTTCCGTGAAGACATCATGGGCGGCTGCACCACGCTCTCGTCCATGACCACGGGTCTGCGCATGTTTAAGCACGCCGGCGGTGATGAACATTAATTCCAAATAAAAGTCAAACCATTGAAAAACTCACCTGGAGCCAGTGCTTTAGGTGAGTTTTTTTTTCAGTGCAACCGGCAGTGCACGTGTGATGGTGTCAGGCCCTCCCGGAGTTAGTTTCCGGGCGTTTGGAATATAATCTCCAGCATGTAAACCCATGAGAGTAATCGCTTCATCATCCGAGGCAGCCGAAATCATGGGTTTTTGTATCTTCGTTATAAAAATATCTTATGTTCGGGGACTTCCGCGGCTGATTCGAGAGCCGCTCTGTTGCTGCTGATGGAATTTCTTTTTGATCCCACCCTGTGGGTTGGACTTTTGACGCTTGTTGTGCTCGAGCTGGTGCTCGGCATCGACAATTTGGTTTTTATTGCCATCCTGGCCAAAAAGCTGCCGGCAAAGCAGCAAGACCGTGCACTTTATACCGGTTTAGGCATGGCCATTTTCCTGCGGCTAGCTTTGCTTTCGGTGATGAGCTGGCTGGTGGGGCTGACAGCGCCGCTGTTCACGCTCTGGGGGCATTCGTTTTCCCTGCGTGACCTTATTCTTTGCGCCGGCGGGCTCTTCTTGCTTTTTAAAGCCACTTCAGAACTTCATGAACGATTGGAAGCGCGTCCGCATGAAGAAAGCGCGGCGGGTTCTGCGACAAGTTTTTGGCTGGTGATCGTCCAGATTTTGATTTTGGATGCGGTCTTCTCCTTGGATTCCATTATTACGGCCGTCGGCATGGTGGACAATCTGGGCGTGATGATGGCAGCAGTAGTAATTGCCATCGGCGTCATGATGCTCGCCAGCCGTCCGCTGACGGCCTTCGTCAACGCACATCCCACCGTGGTGGTTTTGTGCTTGTCGTTTTTGCTCATGATCGGCCTCTCACTCGTGGCTGATGGGTTCGGCTTCCATATACCGAAGGGCTATCTCTACGCGGCCATTGGCTTCTCGGTCATGATCGAGTTCTTCAACCAATTGGCTGCCCGCAATCTGCGTAAGCATACGGAGAAGCTCCCCTTTCGCGCTCGCACGCTTTCGGCGATTGTGAATTTGATGGGCCGGCCCGGCGAAAAGGTTGACACGGCTGCCGAGGACACTGCCCGAGACCGCAAGCCTGACATGTTTGCTGAGGAGGAACGGCACATGGTTGAAGGCGTGCTTTCCTTGGCGGAACGTACGGTCAAAACCATCATGACGCCGCGCTGCGATGTGGTCTGGATCGATCTAGAACATCCCGCATCGGAAATTGCCGCGCTGATCAAGCGTGAGCCGCACAGCTGCTACCCCGTCTGTGAGGGGTCGCTTGACAATGTGATCGGGATATTAAAAGCGAAGGATTTAGCCGGCGATACGCTCAATCCTGCTGCTATTGCCGACATTGCTCGGCGCCGTCGTGCATTGGTGGTGCCGGAAACGGTCAGTGTGATTGGATTGATGAGGAATTTTCAAGAGGGCAATCATCACATTATTTTGGTGGCTGACGAATTCGGCATTATCCAGGGCTTAGTGACGACGCATGACCTTTTGGAAGCGATTGCGGGTGATTTTCCGGATGAAAACGAGGGACGCTTTATCGAACCGATTGCGGGAGGTTGGTCGGCAGAGGGTGCTGCTGACCTCTTCTTGGTCGAACAGACCACACAGGTGAGCGGACTGCGTCCCGAAAATGGCAGCTGCGCAACGCTCGCCGGGCTGCTCTTGGAGAAGTTCGGGCGGATTCCGACAGCCGGAGAGTCCATCACGTTCAGCGGACTGCGGTTCGATGTGGTTAAAGCAACCCGCAGCCGTATCGAACGGGTGCGGATTTCCCGAACTGATGCGCACTGACGGTTTGTACGCTCATAAAGTGAGGAGCCAGCAGGGGGGGTGTGAAACCGCTCTCCTTAGATATTTCAAGCAGGTCAAAGGAGAGCAACCGTTCGAGCAGTGCGGTTTCACTGACGATATGGACTGTCAGAGTTGCCCTGATTTGGGTCTAAAGTGCGTTGAGTACGGACAAATTTCGGCTCAATACATTCAAGACGTCATACATATTTACGTACTACACATCGTGGTGCGGTTATTTGCAGGTGCTCTCCGATGCGAAGAAAATCCTGAGTCTTATAATTCTTAAAATATTCATAACGAGCTGAAGTCCTTTTGAAATGCGACTGGCATTCAGCTGTCAACAATAAGAAGAGCCAGTCAACTACCCCGGCCTAAAGGCCGAAGCTTGTGAAAGCAGGTCTGGTTGACCAGCCTAAGTTTTTCGAGAACTACGTTGCAGACAGGTTCAAGACCC